>Ga0209254_10001026_pt1 | contig 24637 bp, 23 predicted proteins | sample FrelakmetDIP11DI_FD_187148 | JGI IMG/M metagenome (GOLD analysis project Ga0209254, IMG submission 187148) | Freshwater lake sediment microbial communities from the University of Notre Dame, USA, for methane emissions studies - DIP11 DI (SPAdes)... | ecosystem: Environmental > Aquatic >...
GATGAATACATTATTAAAATCATCTACATTACAAAATATTTCCATAAATTTGTCTCCTGTGTCATTCAGGGATTATTTCGGTTCTTGTCTGTTTGCTATACAAATTTGGAATGAATCATTTTTAATAATACATTGTAAATCATTTGATTACTGCCAATTAACTGTATTTTAATTAACAATCAAATTGATATGTAATTTTCTTATATCGAACTCACGTTAAATTAATTCATAGTTCATTACATAATATTTAGTACCAGTGAGAAAAAGTATAATTTGCCTGCTGTTTTTTTTCTTTACCCCGGGTGTATGGTCACAGCCCTTACCTGTCGAATTAAAGCACACCATAATTATTGATACCGACTGCGGAATTGATGATATGCGAACCATCAGCATATTGCTGGCCCGACCTGAGATAACCATAAAAGCAATACTTACATCAGATGGTTCATTAACTCCCGCTGAGGGTGCGGAAAAAGTCAGTTCTCTGCTGCATGAATTCAACAAAGATAATATCCCTGTTGCATGTGGTGAAACAGTGAAAGGGATTAATCCGCCATGGCGTCAGTTTAACAGGGGTATTATATGGGGGAGCCAGGCTGGTGGTCAAAGAACAGATTCAAATGGAGTCGATTATCTTTCAGAGATATTGAACAGTGAAGATGAAAAAATCACATTAATATGTCTTGGTGCGCTGACTAACATTGAAAAAGCAATTAGGAAAGATGCAGGCATTTCTTCAAAGATTAAACGTATTATCTGGTACAATGAATCTGTAAAACCCTTGCAGGGATTTAACTATGAATGCGATAAGGAAAGCGCAGATGAACTTTTCAAATCCAACATAAGAATTGATGTTATTTCGAACCTTGGTATGGAGAACGCACTGTTTGACTCATTAATGTTCTCAGCCTGCAAGCAATCAGTGACGCAACTCGCTACTATTCTGTTAAATGTATTCAGTCAACCACAGGTTTTTGAAAAATTAGAACAAAATCATTTCAGGTTATGTGATGACCTTGTGGCTTTGTACTTAACAAATCCCGAATTATTCAGCATCAGTACAATGACAGAAAAATTAAATATCAGATATAATAAAGATTATGATATTCAGGCAGTTAAAGAAGCAATAGGCGACATGATAAAGGGTATCTATTTTTCGGAACATAATATAGTGTTTAACAGATTTCCTGTTCAGCGGGAGATGTATAGGTATGATGTCCGTCCGATTATAGATTCTGCGATTGCCCGTTATGGACGTGAAGAATGGAAAGCCAATGTGATGACTGATGAGTTTCATGGGCATTTAGGAGTTTTTTCAATAGTAGGTGCAAAAATGGGTATTAAAGCACGTGAATTGTTTGGAGTTGGTGCAGACATGCTTCAGGTAACAACATATGCAGGAACCAAACCACCGTATAGCTGTCTGAACGATGGCATTCAGGTAAGTACAGGAGCAACTTTAGGAATGGGGACAATCAATCTGGCTGCTGACAGTAAAGTTCAGCCTTCTGCAGACTTCTCATATAAAAATCGTTCTGTCAGAATCAGTCTTAAAAAGGAATATCTCGAACAAGTTGATGCTGATATTAATGAAGGGATTGTGAAATTTGGATTACTGGATGATGGTTACTGGAAACTTATTCGTCATAATGCATTAAAATACTGGCTTGAATGGGATAGAAATAAAATTTTTGATATCGCAGAAATTGCTCAATAAAGTTTATAGCATCCACAAATAAAAGATGAGATTGAATGATGTCATTCCCGGACGACTTTTCTTTCATTTTTCTTTATATGCAATGGTTCTTATATCTTTTTTTTGTACTAATTTCCATAGTAATATTTTGATTTTAATGGTATGACAGCCTGCCCCGCTAAAGCGGGGAACCCCAGACCCTGATAAAATTAAATCTATATAAGTTTGTCCCGCTTTAGCGGGATATGGGTTTTATGAAAGAATTAAACAGTAAGTGATATTTTCAGAACTTGATCTTTATTAATATTTAATTGTACGAACATGTCCAAAGAAAAATCAAACAAAAATGGATCTGAAAGCAGAACCTTTACCCGGAGAAGCTTTTTAAGAACAACTACTGCGGCATCTGCTGCGCTTACGATTATTCCAGGTTATGCCCTGGGGAAGAGACTTGGCTATCAGGCACCAAGTGATACTCTGAATATTGCGCTTGTCGGGGCGGGCAATCAGGGTTCAGGTGATATCAGCAGCATATGTAATCCTGAAGTGGCAAACGCACCCCAGAGTATGTTCGCAATGACCTCAAAGCCCGGCACTGAAAGACTGGTTGCAGTGTGTGATGTCGACTGGGGGTACGGACCCGTGCAATCAACATTTGGTAAATACCCGAGTGCCAAGAAGTACAAGGACTGGAGGATTATGTTTGATGAAATGGGTAAATCATTCGATGCAGTTGTTGTTGCTACAGCTGACCATAGTCATGCAAACCCGAGTGCCACAGCCATTACCTTAGGGAAACATGTTTATTGTGAAAAACCCCTGACACATACTATCTACGAATCGCGCCTTCTTACCAGACTTGCTAAACGTTATGGCGTAGCAACGCAGATGGGAAACCAGGGTTCATCGGGTGATGGTGTACGTCAGGCATGTGCGTGGGCATGGGCAGGAGAAATAGGTGAGGTGCGGAAAGTTGATGTCTGGTCGAGCCGTCCTATCTGGCCTCAGGGTCTCGATACTCCCACCGATGTCCAGAAAGTACCAAAGGATCTTGACTGGAAACTTTGGATAGCCCATATGCCTGCCCGTCCTTATAATTCAGCTTATACTCCGTGGAACTTCCGCGGGTGGTGGGATTTCGGAACAGGCGCCTTCGGTGATATGGCTTGTCATAATATGCATCCTGTTTTCAAAGTGCTGCAACTGGGATATCCCACAAAGGTCCAGGGTCAGTCAACGACTTTGAAAAAAGATGCATGTCCCCACGCACAGATTGTGAAAATGATCTTCCCTGCACGTCCTAATCTTCCCAAAATGGCTATGCCTGAAGTGGAAGTTACATGGTATGATGGTGGTTTCCGTGCAATGATTCCTGAAATATTGCCTGAAGGGAAAATATGGGATGGGGAAGGTTGTGCCATCTATGGTACAAAAGATACCCTTATTCTTGGAAGTCATGGCACTGCTCCATATCTTCTATCAGGAAGAACTCCAAAATCTCCCGAAGTTTTACGGGTAGTTCCCGATAACAATCATTATCTCGACTGGGTAAGTGCATGCAAGAATCCTGACCTGCGCGATAAGACTGCATCACATTTTGGTGAAGCAGGCCCATTTAATGAGATCGTCCTGATGGGTGTTCTGGCGGTAAGGTTGCAGAAACTGAACAAAATTCTCGATTGGGACGGCCCGAATATGCAGTTCACCAACATATCCGAAACTGATAAGGTATCGACCTGGTCGGAAATGTTCGACATAGGTAAAATGATGGCTGCTGCCAATGCAGCTGCCAAATCGGCTGGCGGTGCGGCTTCTAAGAATGCACCTCCTGCAGCCATGCCAGGTATGCCCGGATATAATGATCCAAGTGAAAAAAATGCCAGAGAGTTTATGGCATCCCTGGTAAAACATGAATACCTCAACGGCTTCAGACTTCCCGATATGCCGGCATAACCTTTTTCAGTTATAATTATTATGAAGGGCATCCCAAAGTAAAGTATGAGATGCCCTCTCTTTATTTAAAGGATTAATGGTTCTATCCGGCTAAAATATTCCAGACTGCTAAATAATCAGCTTTTTAAGAACTATTATAAGTTACAAGTGTTTCTCTATAAACTATTCTTCAGTCAAAAATTACTGAAAAATCATCCTCGGTTAATAACTTAAGGAATTATCTATGAGGAAAATAATATTCGTCCTAACACTGGTAACAGCAGTTGGAATTTTTTCCGGCTGTAAAGAATCTGCTCAAAATATAATGGCAGAAAAACTTTCAAAACAGGCTACTCCGAAAGATCTCAAAGGGGTCAACAAACCCGATTTGCCTGATTCTAAAGATGCACAGGAACCCTTTACACCAAAAGGAGCACCTGAAAGTTCCCCAGGAATTCTGTTTATTCTTTATAACGATCCTGGCCAGGCTGCGTGGTCACCTTCCTTATGGTGGAGCTATCATCATACCAACACCGGACTGCGTGGCTGCTAAGGAACTGACATATTCTCAATGGCATATCATTGCAAATGCTGGTTTGCATCGTCGTCTCTTTCAACATGTAAAATATGTAACAACCTGTGAACAATGGGTGCAAAGAAAACTGCAGTAATGCTTAAGAAGGCAACACCACTGTATAATGCATAAAATGAAGAAAACAATTTTGCACTATCAGTTTTCATCTCAACTACAGGTCCCATTCCAGTCAGAATCATACAGGCCATATGAAAGCTGTCTAACCATTTTAATTGTCCGAAATGATGATAACCTGCAATCCCAATGCAAACTGAAAATATAATAAGCATTGCTGAAACCAGGGCATAGCGCCCTACTCTCAATAAAAATTGAGGTAGTGAAGCAACTTTTTGTTTACGGTGTTCCAATTTCATTTCTTTATCATTTTATTCATCAGATCTTCGAGATAATCAGTTTGGCTACTGATCAGTTTCCTAAGATAATATTTTATTAACTTTGGCACTCTAAACTCCGGTTCACATTTGGTGCAGATAAGTATAAATAAAATCTGATCCTTATGATTTATCATGTTCTGGATATATTTTTCATTCTTTTTCATTCCTGCCTGATAATCTTTAACCTCACCGGATGGATCCCGAAAAGAACCAGAATATGGAATCTGTTTACGCTTATTCTTACAGGGGCTTCATGGCTGGTACTGGGCGCATTAGTCGGCACTTTGGGATATTGTCCTCTTACCGAATGGCATTTTAAGGTATTGTCAAAGCTTGGAGAGACAAATCTTCCGGACTCATATATTAAATACCTGTCGGACAGGATAACCGGACTGAATATAAGCGCATCGCTGGTGGACAAAGTAACTTTATATTCCTTCATTGCAGCTCTGACAATATCATTCTTCCTGAATCTAAGGGATTACAGGGAACGAAGGAGATCACGGTCACATTAAGGTACTACTGACTAATTGATCTTAGTCCTGATAATTATCACACCACCGTATCCTCTTGATCCATACATTGCAGCTGCGGTTCCTTTCAGCACTTCAATCGATTCGACTGATGAAGGTGAGATGTTTTCGATAGTATCAACATACGCACCATCAACAACAAAAAGAGGAGGTATTGTATTCCAGAGATTTTTTGAGTCCTGGATTATAATACTGTGTCCTTTAACCTTAACACCTGAGACTTCCCTCTGAATCATATCATAGATTGTGCTGTATGAAGAATATTTTTTATCTGTTCCGTCAATTTTTGTTATCTGGGTTGTAAGGTTCTTCTTTTTGACATAATTATATCCTGTGTTTATTCCCTCTTCACCAGGTTGTATTTCATTATCTGTTTCCGTCATGGATGATGAATTGCTGAACCTGAAATTTATCACAGCCCTGCCGTCAACAGGCTCTTCGATAATTCCATTCCCGAATGCAAAAATGCCAATAGACTTTGCATCTCTGTTTATCTTGATTTTGTACTCTCCTTTGTCGTTGGTTGAGGAATTGGTGTTTTCTCCATCTACAAGTACCATTGCATTTGGTACAGGTTTGCCTGAGGAATCAGTAACAGTTCCCGTCAATTTTATGCGGGTATTGTTATTCTGTGCTGAAATACTTAAAATGCAATTGACGAACACCAGTAAAAGCAGGAGGATTTTAAGTTTCATCTCTTGATTTATGTCTTTTTATTTCACACCTGCAACAAGATCTTTTCCGACCAGTTTGAATTTTTCAGGTTCATCAGGAGCAATAAGGTAAACAGGAGTTCCGGGTTCAAGTCCCTGCTTTATAATAATATTTTTGTCGTTCATTTCTCCAAGCACCACAATCTGCCTTGTTTTGTTCTTTTTATAAACAAATGGTATTCCATCTGTGCCCGCATGAACACATTCAGTCGGAATATAAATAACATCTTCATAAGATTCCAGAAGAATTTTATTATAGGTTGTCATGGCAGGCCTGAGTTCAGGATTAACATTATCAATCCTTATCAGAACCTCAAACATCTTAGCATCGGAATTGCCAAGCTGTTCCCCGATATTTGCGACACTATACACGGCACCCGTCCATGATTTACCTGGCAGAGCATCGATCGTGATCGTAACTTTCTGGCCGGTCTTTACTTTATTTACCTCAATTTCGCTGACATATGTTTTGGAGATCATTGATGTAAGATCGGGAAGAGTGGCGACTATACGATCGAATGGATTAACTGTAGATCCTGTTTTTCTTTTTGATCCGTTAAATTCTTTCTTATAAATAACCATACCCTGAGAAGGAGCCTTTATTGTAAACTTGGCAAGAAAATCCTGCAGATTATTAACCAGATCAACACCGTCATTCAGGAGCCGTTTTTTCTGACTTATATCAGCCAAAGCCTTTGCTTTTCGCAGTGCATAACCCTTTTTCCGCTGTTCAAATGCCCGTTGCTGTTTATTCAGGTTCAACTCAGCCTGCCGGATAGTGGCCGGAGGTTCAAACTTTGACTGAGCAAGGGTTATTTCTGCTTCTTCAACTGTTATTGCCTGATTTTTAATGGCATCCCTGAGATTTGTCAGAGAAACGGCTGTATCCAGAATTGCCATCTCAAGGTTTGACCTGAGAGTGTTTAAATTCTCCACAGCTGTTTTCAGAGTATTATCATATTCAGTCTTATCAAGCTGTGCTATATAATCGCCCTCCTTAACCAATGTTCCTTCGGGTACTATATCCGAGATTTTGAAACTCATTATCCGGAAATGACCACCTCCCATTCCGGGACCTCCCCTGCCCTGTTCACCGAATTGCCTGATCTCCGGACCTTTGATATCTATTGATTTTTCAGATTCCAGCTCTCCGGAATTATTTACGGCAATTTCGAACAACCCTCTTTTTGCCTCAATATAATTACTGTCAGTATCCTTCTTTGAAACCAGTTTGTTAAAGACCAACATTGCAATAATTATCACCCCCGCAATAATTCCAGTAATAATCAGTGTTTTTCTCATCTTAAATTACTTTGATAAACTCTATTTATGCATTAGACAAATTACAGAGAGGATTTATTTCTTTTATGTAAAGATTCTTCAGTTAACAGGCAAAAACCCGATCTGAATACTAGTCACACGAATCCCTGGTAAAAGGATAAATACCAGGGATTTTCCGGGATATTGAGGTACTAGGCTTTAATATTATTTATTTTATCGTCCCAGTAGACTGTTTTCCCACGGAAATATGATTCATTTGCCAAATGGCATGCAACGGCAGCATAATTACCGAACACAGCATCTTCAACTACCGGTTTACGGGATTTCACAGATTCAAAAAAGTTCCACATATGAGGTCTCATGTCATCCCAGTCATGTCCGCGATAATTTATTTCATCATATAATGGTTCCTTTCCCAATTTTGGAGAATTCTCCTTATACCATTCTGCTTCATATTCCATTCTGAGTTTCTGGGGAAGGCCGCTGGCATAATAACTTGGTGCAATATCTGTCCCGGGCTGGGATACATAATGCAATTCAAACTCACCAGCATCTATGATCCCTTTTTGTCCCATAAAACGGGCAATTTCGGGTGTTTCAGTACCGAGTCCAAGCCTGACAAAAACCGGTACACCATGATAATCGAAAAGCACCAGATGCAGATCTGGCATATTGCGGCCATCTTTCCACCGGAAAATACCGCCGAGAGCGGTTGCGGAACGGGGTACTTCATTCCAGCCAAGAGTGAACAACATACCGCTCAGAAGATGTACCATCAGATCACCTGCTACACCTGTACCATATTCCTTCCAGCAGCGCCAGCGGGCAAAATGTTCCTTGTTGAAGGGTATTTTCGGTGCATCGTTAAGCCATGTATCCCAGTCGAGAGTTTCAGGTGAGAGGTCCGGAGGAGGTGGATACTGCCAGGCTCCTGTAGGATCGTTTCGGCCAAGTGTAAGTTCGACATGCTCCACTTCACCAATACTGCCGGAAGAATACATCTCTTTTGCCTTTTCACAAAGCCTTGAACTGACCCTCTGCGATCCGATCTGGACAATACGGTTATTCCTTTTTGCAGCTTCAACCATTTCAAATCCATCGGAGATGGTGTGTGACATCGGTTTTTCACAATAAATATCCTTGCCGGCATTGCAGGTATCGACAACGATCTGTTTATGCCAATGGTCAGGAACAGCCGCGATTATGCAATCAATGTCTTTCCTGTCAAGAAGTTCCTTATATTTCCTTGTGGTGAACAGACCAGGATTGCCTGTTATTTCTTTTGCCAGGGTGTGCCTTCCGTCATAAAGATCGGCTGCGGCTACACATTCAGCGCCCGGAAGGGAAACAGCACCCGAAAGCAGACCCGATCCCTGCATTCCGATACCAATGATTCCGAAACGGACCCTGTCGGAGGGAGCAACACTCTGTTTCTGCAATGTGAAAGGATAAGGTTCAAGGTTAATGGTTCGTGCCGTCAGCAGACCACCAGTACCCATTGCACCAGTGGCAATGAAACTTCTGCGGGAAATTGATTTTTTCATACCGGATATTGTTTTGTTTATCGTTCATTCATTGTGATAAAGTTACAAAAGTCATCAATCACAAGCAACTAAAATCCTTCATTTTAATCGTCGGTATTTATTTTGCAACAAAACAGAAAATTAGATATATTGGACCAAATTTTAATAAGATTTAAAGACATCTTAAAAATGAAATCATTTTATACATTTCTTTTTTTAACAGTTCTGGCAATCGGATCATTGTCTGGCAAAGAGCCTTTGCCGGCTGATAAAAAAGCTACAAAAGAGACTGTTAACCTGTTCAGGTCACTCTATAAATTACAGAATACCGGGGTAATGTATGGCCATCAGGATGATCTGATGTACGGTAGCAGCTGGTGGTATGAAAAAGAGAGGTCGGACACAAGAGATTTCACCGGCGATTATCCTGCTGTAGCAGGTTTTGAACTTGGCCATCTTGAACTCGGCCATGAACGGAGTCTTGATTCAGTAAGCTTTGCCCAGATCACTGAACAGATTATTGCACATTATAAACGAGGAGGAGTAATAACAATCAGCTGGCATCCTGATAATCCGTTAACGATGAAGGATCCGGGAAGCAAGACACGCCCCCAGGGGGGAACAGCCTGGGATGTAAGCTCCAGGGATGTCGTAGCTTCAATCCTCCCGGGTGGTCAGAATAATAAGATCTTCATTACCTGGCTTGACCGTCTTGCTGCTTTCTTCACCGGTCTGAAAGATGACCATGGGACGCCGATACCTGTTATCTTCAGACCTTATCATGAGCATTCCGGGTCATTCTTCTGGTGGGGAAAAGATATCTGCACCGATAAGGAATATATTGAGCTGTGGAAATATACAGTCAGGTATTTGAGGGATAAGAAAAATATCCATAATATTCTTTATGCGTACAACACCGACAGGGTTGAAACCATTGAACAATATATGAGAGGATATCCTGGTGATGATATTATTGACATGCTTTCACTGGATATGTATGACCGCGGAGAGAAATTTGGACTTGAGCTTGATAATGCACTGGGATTTGTGACCCAGGAAGCTGTGAGGAGAAGCAAACTGACAGCCTTAAGTGAGACCGGACCAGGAAGAGGGATGGAAAACTGGTGGTCGTCAGTGCTTTTACCTGTTGTAACTAAATATCCGGTAGGCTATGTTCTGACCTGGAGGCATTCATACAAGTCGCGGTTTTCGATGAGCGGCGGATCGGGCCAGCCTTTCCCGGATGATTTTATGAATTTCTACAAATCACCGAGAACATTTTTCTTAAAAGAAATCCAGGCTGCTGACATATATAAAAAATAATAAATGAATGACCAAAACAGTAAGATGTGATCACAGATCCTTAACCATCCAGATATTGCAGCCAAAATGTCCCGAATTGCCAAGAGCGTGAGATATATGTATGAATCCGGACTTAATATACATTGAGACTGCTTTTTCGAGCTCAGGCAAGGATTCGAGGTAAAGATGCTTATAACCCAGATCTCTTGCTGACTCAATACAATTCTCCATAAGCCTCCATCCAATGCCTCTGCCGCGCCATCGGGGCAACAGGTAAAGCTTTACCAGTTCGGCGTAGCCTTCAGGCAGGCTCGGTGTGGGATAAACCCCGCATCCTCCGGCCATTATTCCATTTTCCTCGGCAATCCAATAGACAGATCCCTGTTTTTTAAACAACTCAAAAAGATTATCAGTTGTCGGATCATAATAGACTGTTCCCGGCCGGTCAATTTTAAATTCTCTGAAAACTGTCCTGATAAGGTCGGCTAATATTTTATTGTCAGTTATTTCAATATTCCGGTATGTTATTCCGTTAAGTTCCATAATGGGTCTTCCAGGTTTGAAACATAAATTTAAGAATTAATGCTGCTTTTTAGTAATTTTGACCAGTTTTAAAATTATATCCCCACAACCGAAAATATGATTCCATCCGGCAATACCTGCTTTAAATATGTCCTGTCATTTCTCCTTTTTTCAGTATATCCGCTATCTGAATTGTCCTCCCGCGATTACTATATTACCGGAAGGGTTACAGATCCTGATGGTGCAATAATCAGCAATGCAAGAATATCAATGATCGCCGGAACAACGGAATATTCAGCATTAACGAAGTCAGATGGCACATACTCTCTCAGAATCTCAAACATCTATAATAATATATCCGAACTTATAGAGCCTGGCATTCCCTATCCCAATCCTTTCACCTTTTCGGTAAATATTCCGTTTATTATAAACAGCACAGGGGACATCCGTTTTGCAGTCTATAACTTTTCAGGACAGAAGGTGATGGGTGCATTTTTTGAATCAATCGATGCCGGCAGCTATCATATTGTTTGGGATGGATGCAACCAGAACGGAGCCCCTCAGCGTAATGGATTCTATTTCTATACAGTAACTTTTGAGGGGAAAACCTTCTCGGGAAAAATTATAAAAGCATCGGGGTTTTCCACATATTCGGCTGGTACAGCAATTGAACCTGATATGATGCCACCAGTTATAATACCTTTCTCAGGACAAATAAGGTTCCCTGTAGTTACCTCTGTCGCATCCAATAATTATTACCCCGTGAGGCTTACTGATATTACTATCGGCAGGGACACCGTCATTGATTTTGAACTTACCCTGAAGCAGGAGCTTCCATTTAAAACATCAGGAAGTAATATCACAATGCATACTGGTTCCGGATACCATTCCCTGATGCTTAAAGGTATCAATCTGGGATCATCTCCTCCCGGTTACTTCCCCGGTGAAATAGCATATGCAATTTCACCTTATGAATATGAAAAATGGATTGAGGCAATTGCAGATGCCGGATTTAACAGTATAAGAATATATACCCTGCACCCACCGGTATTTTATGAAAAGCTTGCAAATTATAATCAGCGGCACCCTGATAATCCCCTTCTATTGTTCCAGGGCATCTGGCTTGAGGAAGCTGAGGATCCTTCTGATCCGGATTCTTATGACCTGATTAACCGTACAGCCTCATTTACCAGGGAGATACAGGAGGTGATCAATTGTATTAACGGGAACGGTGATATTGCATACCGGTATGGGAAAGCGTATGGCAGATATCTTACAGATATTTCAAGATGGACCACGGGATACATTTTAGGCAGGGAGATAAGTCCTCAGGAGGTTGATACAACAGACACACGTCACTCAGCACTAAATTTATATTCAGGAACCTACATGAATATTTCAGGTGCCAGTGCAACTGAAGTCTTTGTTACCCAAATGCTCGATCTGACAATTAAATATGAAGCATCAAACTATTCTGTCATGCGTCCGGTAAGTATGTCAAGCTGGCCGACGCTTGACCCGCTTGTTCATCCCACAGAAATCTTCACGGATGAGGATAAAAAATCCTTCGATCTTGTCAGGATAAGCCTGAAAAATCCTGAACCGGGAATTTTCGCAAGCTATCATGCGTACCCTTATTATCCCAATTTCATTAGTCAGGAACCCTCATACCTTACCTTTTCTGACAGTTTCGGACCCAACAGTTACCTGGGATATCTCAACGCCCTGAAGGCCCATTACTCATCAATGCCTCTGGTAATTGCCGAATTTGGTGTCCCCTCAAGCTGGGGAAGTGCTCATCAGTCGTACAGCGAAATGGATCACGGAGGCTATTCTGAGCAGCAGCAGGGAGAAAAGAATATGAGGTTAATGCATAACATAATCGATGCCGGGTGTGCCGGAGGATTTATGTTTTCCTGGATGGATGAGTGGTTTAAGCCTACCTGGATAGTCGCTTATCTTGAAGCATTTGGCATGATGTCAGGGGGTATAACAATCCCTACCAGGCAATTATGGCATAATCTAGTCTCCCCTGAACAAAACTTCGGATTAATGACTTTCGATCAGACCAGCAGACTTCCATATATTCCGTATCAAACCAACAAGCCGTCAGGACCACTGAGTAAAATCAGCGCTACCAATGACAACAGCTATTTCTTCGTTGAAGTTGAAACAAACAGGCTATTATCTGCCGGCGATACAGTTATGGTAGCATTTGATACATATCTCTCAAGTTTTGGAGAGTCGAAGCTCCCCAATGGTAAAACCGTGGAAAACAGGTCTGAATTTCTCCTTACAATGGTTCTATCAGGCGATTCAGCAGAATATCATGTTACTGAAGCTTATGACATGAATGGATTGACACCCAGGTTTGATCTTACCGATCATTCGGTTCAGAAGTTTTACAGCACTGTCTCTGATGGTGCTCCCTGGGTATTAATGCAATGGATAAATGACGGAAATACTCTGACAACCCAGGATATCGGGAAGTTCCCTATGGAAAATGCTTCAGATTTCACCTTTGGCCTGAGGAGTGGCCTGGTATGGAACGGAAATAAGATTAAAATAAGGATACCGTGGACACTTTTGTATTTCCGCGACCCGACACAAATGAAAGTTATAGATGGTGCAGTGTCGTACGATGGAGGATATAATTATGAAATATCCGTTTCTCAGTCAGACGGGATAGCAGTTTCAGTCTATTTTGACAGGGTTGTTACATCCTCCGTAAGCAGATATACATGGCCTCTGTGGATGGTGGCTCCACCCACTGAAGCCAAAGGGAAAAAATCGCTTGAGATTGTTAAAACAGGATTGTCAGATATTCCCGGATTTACCGATTGAAATCTGTCTCGTTTTCAATATTTTTTTTCCGTGGTCTCCTTTTCTTTTCAAAGCCACTACGTTCTGCTTTACCCCATCCTTTCTTGCCCCTCAAAGCTTCAAGATTGCCACGGACCGCAAAATATGTATGCACCGGGTAAAAGAATGGTTCTAAAAATGCAGCTCCGATTAGCTTCAGAACATCCCTTTTCTTTTTGTACTTATGAAATGTTATCTCTTCAAAGAGCACTGCCCATATTGACAGACATACGGCAAAAGAATAAACGAAAGTAAACAGAAGAAGATAAAATGGCCAGTTAAGTGCGTCTCTGATTATCAAATATATTGTATAAATAAATCCTCCGAAGGCAATCAGCGGAGCCATCCACTCAAAGAAGAACCAGTATGGATACCCCAGAATACCCAGGCGTCCATAGTTACTGTTTAAGAACATCTTACGATGAGTGCGAAGGGAATCAATCAGTCCGCGTGTCCAGCGGGTTCTCTGTTTACGGAGCGATTTAAGATCAGAGGGTACTTCCGTCCAGCAGAGCGGATCAGGGATATATGTCACTTCATATTTCCTGTCATTCTCAGCCATGTATCGCCGCATTCTCAGAACCAGTTCCATATCTTCTCCGACAGTCTTTATACTGTATCCTCCAGCCTTAATTACTGTTTCGCGGTCGAAAATGCCCATTGCTCCCGATATCAGCATCAATCCGTCGAGCTGACTCCATGCCATTCGTCCGAGAAGAAAAGCACGTGTATATTCCAGAACCTGCAGGCGCGGCAATATTTTGGCGGGGATTTTAATCTCCCTGATATGACCACGCTCAACATCGCATGAGTTTACGATCCTGATAACACCTCCTGTTCCGATGACCTTCTTGTCCTTCTCTTCAAGAAAGGGTTTGACCAGCTTCAGAATAGAGTCAGCTTCGATAATTGAATCAGCATCTATTGATACAAAAAGATCACTATGACAAATATTTATTCCTGCATTTAGCGAATCGGCTTTCCCCCCGTTGACCTTATCAATTATTGTAAGCCTGTTGTATGACTGATTCTTTGATCTGTAGACTCCTCTGATACGTTCACATGGTATCCTGTAATCAAAATAATAATTTACCCTTATCAGATCATATGCTTCCTTCATCAGCTCAAAAGTATTGTCGGTAGAGCCGTCATTAACAATTATCACTTCAAAATTATTGTAGTAAAGTGAGAGCAATGTCCGGACATTGTCAATAATTGTTTTGCTTTCATTAAATGCAGGTGCAATGATGGATATTCTGGGACTGAGAGGTGAAAGGACCAGGGAATTGTAGTTTATATAACTGTTCTTGCGTAAATATTTGCGGAGGGCAATAGCTGAAAATATACCAAGCAGCAGATAGGACCCGAAAAGAATCAGTGTCAGGTAGAAAATAATATTTGCAAAAAGAAATCCCATAGTCGTTAGTATATCCTGCGGTCGAGTACGTGACGGACGATAATATTATAGTTCTTATATTCCGATTTCATCAGTTTTACAAGAGTTTTTACCCCTTCTTCTCCATTGTTTTCAATAGCTTTTGTTGCTTCAATCTGAAGCTGGACATCATCTTCCTTATCAAGAACGAGCTGAAGGAATCCCATCAGTGAAGGATCGGGCATCTTAGCCATCGATCTTATGATCTCCAGACATGTGTTATAATCCTGAACCTTATATATTCTCTTCATAACGTCGAGTGTGGAACGCATCTCAAGATCGCCTGCGACCTGCACAGCAAGCTTTCTGACCTCAGGTGAAGGGTGTTCAAGTGTATCTCTTACCTCATCTTCAGAATCTTTCTGCTTAAATTCCCTTATCATTCTTAAGGCAAACATTACAACAGTATAATTGGAAGCTTTCAGCCATTTCTTGAATTCCGGTACCGGGAGATCATGCTGGATAATCATCTCATGAAGGGTGATCTGTTCCCACAGAGAAAAGGGCCGGCTAAGTTTGAAGAGGAAACTGAACGGATCTTCCTCACTAAGTCTTACAAGTGCAATCTGAGCCTCCATTCTGAGAATCTCATTTTTCGAGTCAAGAGCTTTATAAATAACACTGTTTGCATCCTTAATATTCATAAAGGCAAGTTCACGAAATCCCTTTATCTTTTTATGCCACCGGAAATCATTGGCACGTTTGATAGAATCTCTGTCGAGCCCCAGATAAAGGTAAAGCCCGCAGAGTTTTTCTTCAGCGTCACCCTTCAGGTTCACGCTTACATCAATCATCTGATCTATCAGAGCCTGCCTTCTGTATACATCAGATGCTATTCTGCGGAATCTGTCAGGACTGCTGCCTGAAAAAAGATAGTCAATGATCATTCCCTGATAAGTTACTGCAAGGTATTGCTTAAGGTCCTCTTCCTTCTCCATCCTTGTCCTGTTCAACAGAATTACCAAAAGCAAAACAATCATTGTTGAGATTGAAATCAGGATAGTTATTATTACGGCATTGACAAGAGCAAAGGATTTGCCGAAGTAGTTTATCCGTTTTAGCCAGGGACTGTTATCATCAAAAAGAAACAGGCGGGATCTTGGTTTTTCCAGCGGAGCGACAAGCAGGGAGAGATCGGGAGCAGGGAGTTCAATATCAGTCCCTTCAATTGATTTTTCTGAAACAAGGCTTGTATCCGGTGCAGGTGTTAAGGCTGTGGTTGTGTCAGCTGCAATGATTGTATCAGGTACTTCAGATTTAACTTTTACAATGGTATCCGGTTCGAGATAGCTTTTTATCTTTGCCTTGTTCAACCTGGTAACACGAATCTTAAAAAAACCATCCTCTTCAATCAATACCACATCATCGCCCAGTACCCGGGCAACTTTCATATACATTCTTTCAGCGTTTGTCTTCACCCTGAATGCACCGATCTGAATCGGATATATATCTCTGGAGAGGGTAATAAGATTGTCAAGTCTTTCATTGTTCATTTCACCTGTGATCAGCGAAACGCCGTCCATAATATAAATTGGTGACGGAGCGTTAGGTCTCGATGATGAATGAACATTAAGATCTGCCTTTGCCGGACTGGATAATAGAATGGATAATATTGCAAAGCAGAGATATCTCATCACTTCATTTTAAGCGCATAAATCAAATTCAAATTTCCTTCAAATCTGTCTCTCATCACCGATTCCTCATATTCCTCTCTGGAGTATCCTAACTCTATACGTGTTGAGAACTTCCTGGTTATTGAAAAATTATAGGCAAGCTTAATGCTGGTAGCACTAAGACGCGAAATATCTGATTGTATATCAAACGGTTCATCAGGTGCTGTTCCAGTTCCCAGTGTTAACTGAAGGTAATTAAAATCATTAAAGTATCTTCTGGCCTTCAGATAGAATGAAGCTGTCGGTCCGTCATCCTTAAAATAAATATAGCACTTCCCGGAGAACCAGTACTTACCAAGATATTTTTCAACTGATACAAGGGCAATAAAAATATTCCTGTCAAAGTAGTAATAATTGAGTCCGGCCGAAAGAGCCCATCCTGCAGGCAGAATCTGCCACAGTTCAACTGCAGCCCTGTGCGTCGGGAAATATGTACCCGGGCTGTAGGCATAATCAAGATAAGCATAATTCTTTTTCGAAATCCGCGGATAAGCTTCTGCTTCAAATTGTATTTCAGTTGCAGAGAGGTTTGTTTCCTCATCGGTAATCAGATTCCCTATATTCACCCACGCCAATGCCGGTCCCCAGTTAAACCTGTGACCAGCACCAATATTAAATACCTGCCAGTACCTGGTATATGGCTCTGTAAAATAGTCAAAAGAATAACCTGTACGCAGATCAGTTGAAACAGCTGTATTTTCCTTTGACCAAACGGCTATATCTTTTCTTGCTGCCAGAGCATCGGCATTGTCAGGTTCAGTAACCAGCAGTGTATCTATCACAGCTGCAGCCTCATCATAATTTTTCTGCCAGGCAAGAATCCGGCCCAGCAGAATACGCACGTCACCATATGATGGATAAGCATTTAGCAGTTTCCTGGCAGCAGCAGCGGCCTCCGTATAATTACCATCAAAAGCCATAGTCCTGATTCTGGAGTATTCTGTCTCAGGATCAATGCCTTCCTGTGCATAAATCGGTGATAAACCTGCAAGTCCAGGGATAAAAAGTCCAACAAACAGTAAGATTAAAAGTCTTGACATAACTTATTTGTTGAGTATTGATTTTATTTTATCAACAAGTTCGATAGGATTAAAAGGTTTAACAATATAACCGCTGATCCCCAGCTCTCCTGCCTGCCGTTGCATCTGATAGTCGCTGAATGCTGTAAGTATCAGAACAGGAGTGTCTTTTCGCTGCTCCGAACGGACATAACTAATCAGTTCGAGGCCGCTTCTGTACGGCAGATGTATATCAACAACCAGAAGGTCATAGTCATTATTCTGAAGAAATTCGATTGCCATATTCCCGTCTTCAGCCAAATCGGCTGTAAATCCTTCCCTTTCAAGAACAACTGACAGAGTTCTCATTGCCATAGGATTATCTTCGCAAATCAATATCTTCATTAACAGAAATTGTATAGACTGGATTAACCTTCCAACAGGGTGCTCAAAAAACTGTAATTATTTATCATCTCAAAATTGGCGATTTTTATCAGCCTGACAAAGGAAAATTGCATTATTTTGACCTCAGGCTCAAATTCAGAGACTAACATTACACTTTATTATGACTAAAATACTTACTTTCTGATTATTCCGGATTGAAACAACGGTTTGTGGCATAATTAATCTATAGTGAAAACCAATAACTCAACTTGATTAGGAAGATATTATTCGGATAAATATCCCTGAGATACCCGAATGAATCACTCATTGATGCCTCTGAATTCCCGTTATTCCCTGTTTTTTCGCTTGACCATACAAAATAGATAAAGGAGCCCAGTCTGTATTCCCATTTGGCTACCAGGTTCGACCGGAACTGATGAAAATTAAAATCGGGATTTTCGATCGAATATATGGCAGGTGATGATCCGCTGTCAAAATCTGACAATATGTATGATCCGTCAATCAGCACCGGATTTTCGTATATCTCAAACCGGTCTCCATAGTTTTCCGCCATAGAATTGGTTATCCGCTTAAGTTCAGAATAAGCACCTCTCGAAATAAAAGGACTTCCGTAATACTGAATTGAAAATTCAGGAGTAAGGTTCAGGTCAGCCCTGAAAGTCAGGCCCAGTGTAGTCTGATCGATTGTTCCAAGAATATATCTGCTCCCAAATTCAGGTGCGAGATTTTCTGTTGTTATATATTGCAGTTCATCATTGTTATTCTCATAAGTTGCTGTTATGCCAAACTTAAGTGCACTGAAGGGACGGATTGAAAACCCGGGTCGAATGGAATATACTCTCGCAGAATTGTTTCCGCTTTTCTGATATTGTCCCTCAAGAGAGGCAATAATTTTTTTTGACGGATCGGTTTTCAGAATGGCGGAAAATTCAACATTCTCAGGCATTTTCATATCATTTCCGCCGCGCAGGATCTTTGTGTCAACATCTTTTGAATGATAGGCCATTTCCGCTGTAAGGTTCCACTGATTCCTGAAATCAGTTGTAAATGCCAGCTCAATATCTGATCCCAGGTAGGTGCCTCCAAAATTCCATGAGTTACGTTCGTCCAGAGTTACAGAAAATGTACGTAAGATAGAAACAGGCTTTGTTATCAGATATATCACTTCATTCTGATTTTCAATTTCATCAGCACTCCTCATATACCCAAGATCATTCAGTTCAAGTCCGGGAGTAAGCCATGAAATAGCTGTTGAATATTTCCAGAATCCTTTTGATCCTTTTCCTACCTGTACTTTACCTCCAAAACCGCTAAGACTGGTTCTTGCAGTATCGTAGTTCACATAATCAGCACCCGGCCTCTGATAGTAACGGGCAGAGGACTCCTGAAGGTCAGTAATTGCTTCGCTGCTTCCCTCTACGTAACTTCCTGTCAGTTTTGCATTTACAAAGAACTCCTTATCTTTCCAGTGATGCAGTAGATCCAGACCTCCGGTAAATGCATTATTGGTGAGAAACTCAAGCTCTTTGTCTTCAATAAGTCTGTTGACTGATGTAAATATTCCTCCCAGAACTGTATTCCCGGCATCATATCCTTTCTGAACACGTGCAACAAGGTAATTGGATAAAGGTTCTACTTTTTGTTTTGTTTCATTGCCTTCAGCATCGGTGATTTTTGCAAATTCATTAGCTGTAATGCTTTGTATAAGTCCTACCGATAATCCCTTTGATGTTGTTCCGCTTAATTTTGCAGCACTCAGAATGGTTGTCATATCAGGAGATTTGACAAAATGATCATCATCAGGATTAATTGTCAGTGAAGGAGAATGTCCGATGCGTCTGGAATAAAAAAGACTCTGCCTGTCGAACTTATAATCGAATATTGTAAGTCCCTCAAGAAAGAAAGGTCTTTTTTCCTCATAAAAGGTCTCAAATGCTGTTAAATTCATAACAGAGGGATCTGATTCCACTTGTCCAAAATCAGGATTGACAGTCAGGTCAAGAGTGAAATTACTGGATAATCCGATTTTCGCATCAAGTCCTGTATTTCCACCCCATACCTTTCCATTTTCCGTATAGGGATTTCCTGGTTCTTCTTCCCTGGTCTCAAGTTTACCCAGGACAAATGGAAGTAATTCCAGCCTGCGTGATTTTTTCAATCCTTTAATGCCCCTGAATTCGCCATAATTATAAAGCATGCCAGGGCCGGTTTTACTCTGTTTTTCCCAGTTGCTTTCCTCCTGATACCTGTCAATCCACCGCCATGTATGCATGCCCCACACCTGCTCATCTTTATTGCTGTAGCGAAGCTGGCTCAATGGAACTTCTATTTCTGCCACCCAGGCTGAGTCTTCGATCCCTGTCTTTCCTTTCCATACAGCGTTCCAGTTGAAATCCCAGTTTATTGGATTGAACAGCACGAGGTCAACCTTCTGGCCCCAGGCAGTTATTGTAAACTCAAATCCCGTGCGGTAATCGCGATAACTATCGAAATTTATTCCAACCATGTCACCAACTATCTCATCCCTCACGCCGGCATATCTGTGCACCTTTCCAGGTTCACTGTCAAATGCCCTGAAAGCTATATACAGGTTTTTATCGTCATACTGGATATTGTGTTCAGTCTGGAAAGTGGGTTTTGCCCCCTCATTAGGAATAAACTGGGTATAATCCCCTGCCCAGAAACCTTTTTCCCAGCATTCATCATCAAGTTTCCCGTCAATAACGGGTTTTACAGTAACAAGACGTGTTGTGGTGTATACAGGCTGTTTCAGCAATTGGGTTTTTACAAGAACTGTATCCTGCCTTACCGGAAGCGTATCCTGTAAGGAGGAAGAAAATCCTGAATAGAAGGGAACGATGAAAAGAATAAAAACTGTAAGTAACTTCAGCTTTCTGCAGAAAATGATCATTTAGAACAGAATAAAATCATCTCCAAAAATAGAAGAATATCTGATAATTTTCCACAAACCGGATATTTACATGAATTAAATATTTTTTCATTCCCCGGTCCATCCTGCAAGTCTTGCCCAGAGCCACCATGCTGCATAGGCTTTCTGGTTTGCATTTACAGGCTGGGTATGTGCCGCTGAACAATTGAACCAGTCAACACCCTGGGTATGGGAATTCTGCCACGCTATCGCCCAGTTGCCATCAGGAGAACCATTCCCGTCAGTATCATAATCACATGCGTCATTTGGACGCTTATCTCCAAAATAGATACCATCGGGATTGTAACATTCAATATCAGCAAAATCATAAAGGACCTTTTTATACTCCCTGCAATAGTCTCTTATCTGCTCATTTCTCAGATGAAGATTGCCTGTTAATCCTGTGCCGTCAAGATGCCCTGTCATATAAACAAATTTTACATCAGGAAAATCGCTTTCAAGTGAATTCATAAGGTTGAGATAGTTACTGATATCCGTTTCAGCAGCATTTGAAACCTGTCCGCACCATGCCCACATAATAACATTCACATCGGGATTAGCCTCCAGGTAGGTTCTTGTCGCTGATGCCCAGGAAGTTCTGTCCGGATTGCCAAGGTCGCCCGATATTGCATAGTCATGCAGATCGAGGGCACCATTGGTACCACCATTATTCCATGAATAGACTTCACCTTTGAAAGAGATCAGACCTGACATTCCTTCTGTCAGCTGACTGCCATGGGAAGTGTGGCTGTAAGCGATATGCAGATTTTCTTTCGCTGCCAGAATCCATTCGGAAGGAATTGAGGAAATCTTAACTGACGAATGATCAATAATGAATCCTTCATTCATTAAAGGGTCATTATCATTTTGCTTACTGCAACCCGTCAGAATGGTAATTATCATCACAAATAGAAATGATTTATTAACCCACATCACTACATAATTTAGTTAAGGAATTGTTGCTTGCTAACAACTTAATGCTATGATTTAAACGGGAAAAAGTTATTTATGTTGTTCAGGCGACAATAACCTGAATTACTGTTATCCCTCAGACAACATTCAGGAAGTAAAGCAATATTATGGTAATTATGGTAATTGAGGAGATCCCGACAGGAAACCACACAGGTGCAATCCACGGTACAGGAATAAGAAAAAGAACATCTATCGTCGTAAGTGCAGGAGGCCATTTGATAAGAATATAGAGGGAAACGTAGTAAAACAGGTCCCAGAACGCAAAGGTCCATAAGAAGAATATACCCTTTTCCGTCCATGAATTGCCGACCAGGTAAGCAATTACCACCAGCATTATTATTGTTGCTGCTTCGCGCGTCATTTCAATCTTAAGATATGCCGGGGCTATTTTCCCTACCGATTCTTTATTTGATTCGGAATCGAGCATACCGAGTGCTTTGCGCAGATAAACAACTACCACACCTTCAAGATGGGCCATAGCTATTCCAAACAGAGCAAGCAGAGATAATTTAAGTATCATTTTTTGCAGGATTATCTGGTTGTTAACTGAACCGGAATAGAATTCTATTCAGCTTTGATTTTAGTTATTCTCTTAAGAAGTCTACGGACTTTTTTCAACTCCTTAATATTTATTGAGTACTTAATTTTCGGCGGTTCAGAAGTTCCCACTATCAGACCCGCGGATTTCAATTCAGTCAAATGCTGTGAAACTGTCGATTCGGCAAGAGGCAATCTCTTTGAAATTTCATTGAAATAACAGGATTTCCTGACCGAGAGAAGACGAAGCACTGCAATCCTTGCCGGATGTGACATTGCCCTGGCAAATCGGGCAAGACTTATATCTGCTTTGTCATAACCTTTTGTACCTTCCATAATCAAATGTTAAAAGTTGTGTCGGAATTATTATCAGGATATTAACAATGAATTTCAGATTTATCTTCCAGTTGTATTTGGTGAATTTAAAAATAACAGCTAAATTTTAAAAGGGGACCTGCGTTTTTTTAGTCCCCTTTTAATCTATAAATCAAGCAAATTCATAAATATATTCAGAAGACCAGATATTTCTCTTTTGAAGTCATACAGAAATCGCATACTGATGCTACGGTTGGCAAATCATACGTATTTCCGCAGACCGGGCAAACAAACCACTGAAATGCCAGGCCTTTCTCAGTTCCCGTCCTGATACCCGCAAGTGCATTTTCATAAAACACCTGATGTTTCATTTCAGTATCGGCAGCCCATGTAAAAGTCTTCACCGCATCATTGCACTTTTCACTTTTTGCAGTTTCGATGAAACCGGGATACATGGTCTGAATTTCGTACGCTTCCCCTTTGGTTGCATCAGCAAGGTTTTCAGATGTTGTAAGAACCTGATAATCCCCGAGTTGAGGACCCTCGATCTTTTCTCCTAGCTTTTCAAGTACTTTTTTATGATTTTCAGCATGTATGGCTTCAGCTTTTGAAGTAGCCATAAACATAACAGCAACTGTATCAAAGCCTTCGGCCCTGGCTTTTTCAGCAAAGTCTGCATATTTAGCGCTTGCCGTCGATTCACCGTTATAAGCAGCTTTAAGGTTTTCTATTGTCTTAACAGGCTTCTGAGAGCATCCGGCAACCAGAATACAAAACGTGATAAAAGGGATCAGTTTGATTGAAGTCTTCATAATTTATTGTTTTTTAAGTTTACTAAAGAATCAGGAAAAGCTTATTTATATCAGATTCCCATCATATAGTTAAAAACCATTGTCCCACCAAGGAATCCGGTAATTGACACGGAGATAAATCCCAGAAGGTAAAAAGAGAAGACCACCCATTTAAGTGAGGTTTCTTCTTTCTTTTTAACAACAAGGTATATTCTCAGCAGAGTACCGGTTATCATTACCAAAGTTGTAACCAGTGCAGCCGCTTCATGTTTCTCAAATATCTTCACGATTTCACCCTGTTCAGGCTCGAATGTAAAGAATTTTCCGGTTAACCATGCAGCTAATGCAGCTATAGCTCCAAGTACCATAAGATAAAATCCTGTTTTCGACAGACACTTCTCCCTTTTATTGAAAAGAGAGGTCAGGTCAGCCAGAAAACCGACTATGATGAGCGCAACAGGAAAATGCACTACCATTGGATGAAAATGAGAGGAGTCAAACATTGCCTTGAATCTAAATTTAATTCTTTAAAGTCAGAATAAATAGTTTATCAAAATTATTATTTTTTGTCACAATGTTTTTGCAGAGACTAAAAAAAACATATTCGCATTACTGACATTTATGAGGTATGTCATTAAAAATTCACAAAAGGGCAAATGATTAGAAAAAGTATCTCTAAATGACTACCTTTGTGCTCTTTAAAATTAAATTTTTGTTAAATAAACAATGCCTGAAAAAGAGATCCTCAAACCTTATGGAGAAAAACAGATAGCTTTCGATAAACGCTATCTTCAGATGGCTCTTATCTGGGCTCAGAATTCATACTGCATACGGAGGCAGGTCGGAGCTCTTATTGTGAGGGGCAAAATGATAATTTCGGATGGTTATAACGGAACTCCGGCCGGTTTTGAAAATATCTGCGAAGATGAAAATAATATCACTAAACCATATGTACTCCATGCTGAAGCCAATGCTATCACAAAAGTTGCCAAATCGAATAATTCCAGCGAAGATTCAACGTTGTATGTTACAACCTCGCCATGTATGGAATGCGCAAAACTTATAATTCAGTCAGGAATAAAAAGAGTGGTTTATTGCAACCGATATCACAATACCGATGGACTTGATCTTCTGAAACGTGCCGGGATTGAATTAGTATATATTGACCCTGAAAAAAATATTTATGAACTACAATAACTCAAAAAAGGCTGTTTTTCTTCCTGTAATGCTCGGCATATCGCTTGCTATT
>Ga0209254_10001027_pt1 | contig 24627 bp, 15 predicted proteins | sample FrelakmetDIP11DI_FD_187148 | JGI IMG/M metagenome (GOLD analysis project Ga0209254, IMG submission 187148) | Freshwater lake sediment microbial communities from the University of Notre Dame, USA, for methane emissions studies - DIP11 DI (SPAdes)... | ecosystem: Environmental > Aquatic >...
CACTGAATACTTGTGTGCCAGGGGCCAGCAGCATCGCCAGGATCACCAGAGCGCACAGCAGGTTTGCCCATTTCAACTTAAGCTTTAAATTCGGAATATGCTTGAATTTTTGAAGAGATTTCATGGTTTGCTCCTCATCCGGCTGGTCCGGAGGTCATGCCCACTTGCCAGCGTCGGTTATTGATTGAAACCGGTTTGCTTGGTATCGATTGATTGTCATTGCGAGGATTTATCCCGGTCGTCTTTTGAACGGGAGGCTTTGGGACAAAGCGATTTCGTATTTTGCAAGGTCGCCAAAATCCTCCTGGCTTTTTTTACATCGGTCCTTTACCGCAGGATTTCTTGTCTTGCTTTTCCTGAGTATAGCACAAAGGATAGTCTCAATTATTAACTGAATCACGGGTTGGATTGGATGAAATCGATGGCGTATTGTGCGTCCAGGTACAGCGGATTTTCCTCCAGCGCCCGGTGAAAATCGACCGAGGCCTGGTTGCTGTCACCTTTACGGTACATCGCCCAGCCGTGCCACAGCCAGGCTTCTTCGGAGTTGGGGGTGATCTTTAGCGCGTAATCCACCAGCGTGACCAGGTCATCCATCAACCCGCTGTGGAAATAGGCGATGAATGGGCTGAACTGGTAGCGCAGAAAGCGCTGCGGCAGTCCCAGCTCGCGCGCCTTATCGAAGGCGCTGGTGGCTTCAAAATAACGCTCGAAATAGGTCAGGTTGCTGCCCAGGTTGAACCAGGTGTAGGGATTATCCGGGTCTGATTCGGTCTCTGCCTGCGAGGCTTCCAATGCGTATTGGCGGTTAGCGTCCGGGTCCCAGTTGTCACCCAGGATTGCTTGCACGATCGGCTCCTGCTGCGGCAGGTAGATCAGGATATAGACCCGGTTGAAAGCCTGCCAGTATTCGTCTAACCTCATGTAGGCGACATTCCGGTCCGAACCATAGAAACTATCTTGAGCTGTAAAGACCTGCCGCTCGTCATCGTAAGCGGTGATCAGGTTATAGTGCGCCGCCCACAGGTCGTCATTCGGCCAGAATGGTTCCTCGAAATAGAAACTCTCTTCGATCATCACCGGGATACCCGCCGCGATGAATTTCTTGAGCAGCTCCAAATCGCCCCCCACCCGGTACTGCAGGTTCAGCCAGCCCGCCTGGGTGTGCACATAATAAGCCAGCTCTTCCACGTTCACGTTGCGGTCTTCACGGAAGGGTTTGATCACCTCGGTGATGGTGGTCTGGTCGCCCTCCCAGCCGTAGAAGCGCAGGTACATGGCCAGCGCAGCTGGTCCGCAGTTGTTGATGTCCTGTTTCTCCCATTCGGGTGAGGGCAGCGAGGCAGCCGGCGGGCGGGGCGTCGGTGACAGCGTGGGTGTAGGTGAGGCCGCAGCGCTGGGTTCGAGGGATGTGGTAGGGGTGAGGGATGGCGTGCTGGTGTACTCAACCGAAGGGACTGGTGTCGTCTGGGTATGCGGGATGGGTGAGGGCAGCGACTCCACCGGGTCGACCAGGTTGCGCATGTATGCCAGGGCAAAATCCACTCTCCAGGATAGCCGGTCGTGGACTGGTGGGATCCAATATATTGCTAGCGTCAGGACGGCTGCGAACGACAGCAGCAAGAACACTCCTTTCGAAATCCGCATGGCGGCTATTGTAACATCGCTTTATGAGATGAAAAACAGGACTGGGTTATAATTACGGACATGAAATATCATATTTGGACAGAAGGCTGCCAGATGAACGTGGCCGATTCGATCCGTGTCGGCTCAGCCCTGGAGCGCATTGGCGGCCTGCCTGCAGACAAAATCGAAGAAGCCGATGTCATCGTGCTGAATACCTGCGTGGTGCGGCAGAGCGCCGAGGATAAAGCCTACGGGCGTCTCAGCTCGCTGCTGCCACTTAAAAAACAACGCCCGGACCTGGTCATCAACCTGATGGGCTGCCTGGTGGGTGTGAAAGGTCACGATCATTTAAAAAAGCGCTTCCCATATGTCGATGTATTTTCGCCGCCCTCTGATCCCGGGCCGCTGCTCTCTTTTCTCACCCAGGGCGAGAGCTTTGAATTGCTCAGAGCGCAGACCGAGAGGCATTTTGCCGCCATGGATGGTGACCTGGTCTTGCCTCAGGCGGAGCGCGGCAGGCTGGTAGCTACCCACGTTCCGGTAGTTCTGGGCTGTTCACATGCCTGTACCTTCTGCATCATCCCTTACCGGCGCGGGGTCGAGCGCAGCCGTTCTGTTGATGACATCGCTGCCGAAGTGCGTGCATTGGTGCGGCAAGGAGTCAAGGAAGTCACATTATTGGGCCAGATCGTCGACCGGTATGGGAAAGACGTCCCGGATGGACCCGGCTTGCCAGACTTGCTGCGCACGATCCACCAGGTGGAAGGGCTGGAACGCCTCCGCTTCCTGACCTCCCATCCCGGCTGGATGAGCGCCGAGCTGCTGGAGACCGTGGCTGAGCTGCCCGGGGTGATGCCTCACATCGAAGTGCCTGTGCAGGCAGGCGACGATCAAGTCCTGGCGAACATGCAGCGCGGTTACACCGCGCAAGGGTATCGCCAGCTGGTGCAGAACATCCGCCGGACGATCCCGGGCGTATCGATCGGAACGGACATCATCGTTGGCTTTCCTGGTGAAACAAAGCAGCAGTTCCAGCGCACCTTCGATCTGCTGGAAGAACTCAGGCTGGATGTGGCGCACCTGGCGCGCTATTCACCACGCCCTGGCACCGTTGCAGAACGGCGTATGCCCGATGATGTTCCGGATGAAGAAAAATGGCGGCGTTTCCGCTTGCTCGAAGACCAGCAGGAGCGCATAGTTGGGGAAATTAATGCAGATTACCTGGGAAACACCGTCCAGGTCCTTTTCGAGGACCAGGTACGCGGGCGCTGGCGTGGACGGACGCCCACCAACAAGCTGGTGTTCCTTGAAAGCCAGGATGATTTGCATGGAAAAGTAATGCCAGTGGTAATTACCTGGAGCGGTCCCTGGTCGATGCAGGCTGCCATCCCACACCAGGACCTGCCTGGTTTGCAGACCGCCTTAATTCAGGTTTCAGCCTGAATTCGCACTTTTATCACTGCCGCGCGCGCCTCGATCGAGGCTGTTATTAGCGTTCTCCAGGCTGCTTTTTCCTTCGAGCGCCAGGGCTTCCTTTTTCCCGCGCTTCATGTTTTTAACCTGCTTCTCCCTGCGCCTGGCCGTCTCCTTATCCGCGATCTCTTCAAACCACACCAGTTTCACCGGGCGGCGAGAATAGGTATAGGCCCGGTGGTCTTTTCCGCCGGCATGTTCGCGCAGCCTGCGTTTAAGGTCGTTGGTCAGACCGGTGTAAAAGGTTTCATCTGCGCACTGCAGTATATAAATGTAATAAGTCATCGCTTTGGCCGGTCTATTCTTTCACAACTCTATCTTGACAAATGACTTCCGCGACCATATAGTATAGCACTTGGCAAACCACCGCACCACTAAACCTCGCCGTTCACGGGGAGCCGCGTCTGGTTCCTTGCGCAGGGCATTAAGCTACCTGGGGCATTACCGCCGGCAGGCTGTCCTGCCGTACATCTTCATGGTTGTGGCCACGCTGTCACAGCTGGCAGTGCCGCGCATGTTGCGCATCATGATCGACTCGGTCTCCCAGGGTGTGATAGCCAGCGACCTGCTCGAATCCTGGCAGAAAATCCCGCTAGCTTTGCAAACCCAGGCCTTGCCGCGCATTCTGGATTCCTTGAAGCTGCCATCCACCTGGACAGCCGAGCAGCTTGTCTTGAGTATGGCAGAAGAGAATACCGCCGCCGTCCAGGCGCTGGTATTCTCCTCGCTGGCTATCGTCGCCTTCGCTGTATTGCGCGGCTTGTTTTCTTTCCTGCAGGTTTTTTGGGCTGAGCGTAATTCGCAGGACGTGGCTTTCGATTTTCGCAACGACCTGTACGCCAAAATCCAGGGGCTGTCATTTTCATACCACGACCGCAACCAGACTGGACAGTTGATGGTACGTGCGACTGACGATGTAGAAAAGGTGCGCCTGTTCATCGGTCAGGGTTTGCTGCAGCTGGCTGGCGCGGTCGTGCTGCTCACTGGCACCCTATTGATCCTCTTCAGCACAAATGCGCGCCTGACCCTGATCGTGCTGCCCGTTTTACCGGCCGCCGTGATCGTATTTATTGTATTCGGCAGTCTCAGCCAGCCGCTGTTCGTCAAGCTGCAAATCAAGCTTTCCGCACTCAATACAATTCTGCAGGAAAACCTGGCAGGGATCAAGCTGGTCAAAGCCTTCACGCGTGAAACAGACGAGCAGGCTAAATTCTCAAAATCTGCAGCCGACTTGATGAGCCACCAGCTCAAACTGGCGCGCCTGTTCTCGTTCCTGTTTCCTTTGGTGATCTTAATCGCCAATCTTGGACAGGCCGCCGTCCTATATTACGGCGGTCGGCAGATCATCCTTGGCACGCTCAGCCTGGGGGAATGGCAGGAGTTCAGCCTGTATTTGATCTATATTTTCTTCCCCCTGGCGCAGTTTGGATTCATCATCACCCAGTTGGGACAGGCATCCGCTTCTGCCGAGCGCATCTTCGAAATCCTGGACACGAAAAGCGATGTCAGCGACGCGCCGGATGCGAGCACTCTCCCGGCAGTGCGGGGCAGTGTCCGTTTTGAGGATGTCACCTTTCGCTACTTCAATAGCCTTGAGCCGGTGCTCCAGTCCGTCAGCCTGGAAGCCGAACCCGGACAGACCATTGCTTTACTCGGTGCAACGGGATCGGGGAAAACCACCATCATCAATCTGATTCCCAGGTTCTACGATCCAAGTGAAGGGCGGATCACCGTTGACGGCTGCGATCTTCGCCGGGTGACGCTGAGCTCGCTGCGATCGCAGGTGGGGATCGTATTGCAGGAAACCACTTTATTCGCCGGCACGATCGCCGAAAACATAGCCTTCGGAAAAACCGATGCCACCCTGGAAGAGATCAAGGAGGCTGCCCGAGCCGCGGCTGCACATGATTTCATCATGGCCTTCCCCCAGGGATATGAGACTGCGGTCGGCGAACGCGGCGTGACCCTCAGCGGCGGGCAGAAACAGCGCATTGCCATCGCCCGGGCGCTGCTGCTCGACCCGCGCATCCTGATTCTGGACGATTCCACCAGCAGCGTCGACCTCGCCACCGAGGTGCAGATCCAGAATGCCCTGGACACCCTGATGCGCGGCCGGACCAGCTTCGTGATCGCCCAGCGTATCAGCACGGTGATGAACGCCGACCAGATCCTGGTGCTCGAGCGCGGCAAGATCGCCGCGCGCGGCACCCACGCCGAGCTGCTCGAAAGCAGCGAAATTTACGCTGAAATTTACCAGTCCCAGCTGGTGGAAGACGCAGTCCTGAAGACTGCAGAAGTAGAGTCAAGCCTGCCGGTGCAGACATGAGGAGAAAATAATGTTTGGCGGACAAGACGGCTTACGCCGCCTGATGAGTCAGGAAACCAGTAAGCCCCAGAATCCGGGGCAGACCCTGAAGCGCTTCGGCGCATATTTCCGCATCTATACACCGGTTCTTCTCATTGTAGCAGTGCTGGTTATCCTGTCTACCTGGGCACAGGTGATCACACCTGCCCTAACCGGCCAGGCGGTGGATTGTTTTCTCGCGCCCCTGGCATCCACCACATTTGGAAGTCTTACAGGTTCTGCTGGCGAAACAAATCCGCAGTCAACCTGCTGGATCTATGATAGTGGTGCACCTGAGGGTCTGGTCCAATCGTTGGTGCGCCTGGTGATTGGAGAGGTACCGGAACCATCCGCAGAGCTTTCGAACGCAGAGCGGCTGGTAGGACTGGGAAAATTGATGGGGATCATGCTTTTCCTGTATATCGCCATGTCGGCGCTGACCGGGCTGGCTTTTTTCATCATGACCTGGACCGGCGCCAGGGTGATGAAAGCCTTGCGTGAACAGGTATTCGCCCACTTGCACCGCTTATCGATCAGTTATTACGCTGAACATGAAACTGGCGACTTGATGAGCCGGATCACGAATGACGTGGAAGCCATCCAGCAGGCGGTTAATTTTGCCCTGTTGAATGTCATCAGTGGGATCCTGTTATTGGTCTGGATTTCATCCAGCATGTTGCGCATGAGCGTTCCTTTCGGCCTGCTCAGCCTTTCGATCCTGCCGTTGATGGCAGTCACCACGGTCTGGTTCTCATCTCAGGCGCGCCGGGCTTTCCGTCGGACGCGCAAGGAGATGGGAAGCGTCAATGCCGAGCTCCAGGAGAGCATCGCTGCCGTGCGGGAAGTGCAGGCTTTTAACCGGGCGGATGAGAATATCGAGAATTTTCGCCTTACCAATGCCGCCAATCGCGATGCGAATATCAAAGCAGTGACTTACACCAGCGCACTCGCTCCTGCCCTGGAAGCCTTGGGTTACCTGGCTTTGGTGATTGTGGCTGCTGTGGGTGGTTTAACCCTGCTGCGTGGGGGCACCTTCATGGGAGCAGGCGTATCGCTTGGCCTGGTTATCACATTCCTGACCTATGTCCAGCGCTTCAACCAGCCCGTCCAGCAAATCTCAATCCTCTGGACCAATTTGCAGAACGCAATCGCCGGTGGTGAGCGCATATTCTCGCTGCTCGATACGGTGCCAGCAATCCAGGAGATCCCTGGAGCCAATGAACTACCCGTGCTGCGCGGTGAAGTAGAATTTCGCAGCGTCTCGGCATCATACAAAGAAGGCGAGCCGGTGTTGTGTGATGTAAGTTTCAAAGTTGAGCCAGGTCAGACGATTGCGATTGTCGGGCCAACCGGGGCAGGTAAAACCACCATCATAAACCTGATCCCGCGTTTTTATGACGCCACAAAGGGAGCGGTGTTGGTCGACGGTTTCGACGTCCGCTTTGTGCAAATCGAATCTCTACGCAAGCAGATCGGCATCGTGCTCCAGGATACTTTCTTATTCAGCACAACTATTATGGAAAACATTCGATTTGGGCGACCCACGGCGAGTGATGAAGAAGTGATGACAGCCGCCAGGCTGGCACACGTGGATGCTTTCGTGGACCGGCTGCCGGATGGCTTCAACACCCTGCTGGGTGAGCGCGGCAGTGGTTTGAGCCAGGGACAGCGGCAGATGCTGGCTATCGCCAGGGCCGCGCTTGCGGACCCGCGCATCCTGATCCTGGATGAAGCCACTTCCAGCGTCGATTCCCGTACCGAACGCCTGATTCAAAGTGCGCTGGAAGGGCTGCTCAAGGGGCGCACCAGTTTTGTGATCGCCCACCGCCTGAGCACAATCCGCAATGCCGATATGGTCCTGGTGATGGACCAGGGAGAGATCATCGAGCGCGGCAGGCACCAGGACCTCCTGGAACGAAAGGGTTTCTATTACAACCTCTATATGAGCCAGTTCCAGCGCCGGGAACAGCTGGTAAATCAAAACGCTGGGGTCCAAAAAACTGGCCTGGCATCTGCAGGCTAGGACTGGAGCTATCAACTTTGTTACCCGGAGTGGAGAAATAATTGTGAAAAAAGGGGAAAAGTTGTATAAAATCTGGTTACATTAAGCTGGTTGCCAGCATTTGCTTTCTACACTCAAATTATGGTACCAGGGATGCTGAAGACAATTCATGGCTGCTTCCGTCCACCTGCGCTCTGGAGGAAATTCCCAAAGGCCGTTTGAAGATCTGGCAGTTTTACACGCGGTCGCGTCTGCCTGTGCTGAAGCCAGCTCCGAAGACGCCTTGATTGAGCGGGTCACACGCGTGATCGCCAGGGCGCTGTACGCGGATAACCTGGGAGTACTGCTTCTGGACCAGGCTGGAACGGTCTTGCGTCCTCACCCGTCATATCGGGGTATCCCTGGTAAGTCGCGCAAACCGGTCATTAAATCAGGTCAGGGGATCGCCGGGAGGGTGGCTTCAACCGGGGTCCCGCTCATCATCCACGATATTGCTGCCTGGGAAGGGGCTGGCCCTCAAGAGCAGGGCTGTTTTTCCGCCATGACCCTCAGCGTGCTCAGTGTGCCGATGAAAGTGGGCGAGCGTCTGGTAGGAGTCCTGCACATCGAAAGCTCCCAAATCGGGGCATTCGTCGATGCAGACGAACGACTGTTAGCGACTTGCGCTGGATTGGTGGCGACCGCTGTTGAACGTCTCAGGGCGGAGAGCTCCGAACGCCAGCGTGCCGAAGAATTGCTTGCTATTCATCGTATCTCCCTGGAAATCACATCTGTTCTCGACCAGCAGCAGGTGCTCGCTTCAATCGTGCGCAATGCTGCCGAGATATCCAGGACGGGCGCCAGTGGCTTATTTGCACAGCAACCAGACGGAAGGTATGCCATCGTAGCAGCATATGGTGTGGGGGAAGATTTTGTCCAGGCAGTAAATTCAAAAGAACTTTCTCCCACCGGCTCTGCAGTAGGCCGGGCTATCCAATTGAAGCGTCCCTACCAGATCATGGATGTTCAAAAGGATGAAACCTATGCGTCCAAATCACTGGTCCGCAAACAGGGCATCCGCGCCATCCTGGCCTTGCCAATGTTCAAAGGTGAGCGGGTCATCGGTGGTCTGGTCATCTGGAACAAGCGGCCGCGCTTTTTCACCCCGGCAGAGGAAGCTTTTCTGCAAATCCTGGCGCAGCAGAGCGTCACTGCCATTGAGAATGCTCAATTGTACGGGATCGAGCGTGAGCAGCGGAAGATTGCGCAGGTCCTGTATGAAACTGGCGCAGCATTAAGCTCGACCTTGAATCTGGATGAGGTGCTTGACTTGCTGCTCGACCAGCTATCGCGCCTGGTGCCTTACGATGCGGCCAATGTCAGTCTCGTTGAAGAGGGCTGGACCAGGGTGATCCGCACCCGAGGTTACGACCAGCTCGACCGGCATTTCGGAGAAATCGTCCGTAACCGTTCATACGAAATCGCCGCGACCTCTAATTTGAAAAAAATGTATTCACAGCGCCAGCCACTGGTGATTCCAGACACCCGGATGGACGCCAGCTGGATTGTGGTCGATGAGAGCTTCCCGGTGAGTTCCTGGGCGGGAGCGCCTGTCATCGCTCAGGGCAGAGTGGTGGCCTTCTTCTCCCTCGATAAGGTGGATCCGAATTTTTACCAGCCTCAGCACCTCCAGCCGCTGGCAGTCTTTGCCGGGCAGGCGGGCCTGGCGTTGAACAATGCCAGGCTGTTCGAAGAAATGCAGAGACGCCTGAAGGAATCGACCTTGCTCAGCGAGGTGATCACCCTGACAGCTTCTTCTACCGACCTGATCAGTGCATTGCAGCAGGTATGTGCCAGGATAGCGCATTTCTTCGATGCACAGCAAGCGGGTTTTGCACTGCTGGATGAGCAGGGCGCAACAGCCGAAGTGATTGCTGAGTACCAATCCCCTGGGCGATCGAGCGCCCTGGGGCTGCGTATACCCGTAGGAGATAATCCCTCGATGGCGTATGTCCTGGAGAAAAAACAGCCTCTGGCAGTCTTTGATGCCCAAAATGATCCGATCATGGAACCTGTTCACTCGATCATGGTTCAGCGGGAGGTTGCTTCGATCCTGATCGTTCCATTGATTCTTGAGGACAGTGTGATTGGAACATTGGGCATCGATTTATTGGAGAAACGCCAGTTTGCGACCGCGGATATCGAGTTGGTCAGGGATATAGCCACTCAGGTCAGCCAGGCGCTCTCTCGTATGAGGTTGTTCAAGGCCGCCCAGGAACAGGCAGGGCAGATGGCTTTACTCGCCAGCCTGAGCGAGAAATTGAACCAGCCATTATCGATCAATGAGGTAATCGAAAGCATCGGTGTAGGAGCCGTACGGTTATCTGGAACACAGCGCGCTGCGGTCTATTTGCGCCAGGGCGCTGATGAAGCCAGCTGCCCCTGGAGTCAAGGTCTTTCACCTGCTTACATTGACGGTGTCGTCGGGCAGCTTGATAAGGTTCCTGGCGGGCAGTTGCTGCGCCAGGCCAAAACCATCTTGATTCCAGATCTGCAAATGCTGCCTGAGGAAAGTCTCTTAAGCCAGCTGGCACAGGCCGAGGGCATCGCTGCGCTTGGCTTATGGCCATTGTTGTATGAAGGAGGCGTCATCGCCGCCATCGGACTTTATTTTGACCAGCCCCAGGTCTGGACCCCAGCCAGGCAGGAAATCCTGACTGCCTTTACCCGGCAGGCAGCCATCGCCCTGCAGAATGCCAGGCTGTTTCATGAAACCCGCTGGCGTGCCCTGCAGCAGGAAGCGCTCAACCGCATAATTGCCGTTACGGTCAGTGCTCCTGACCTTTCAGGTCTTCTGGAAGATGGGCTCGGTCTGGTGATGGAGGCCCTCGATGTTACCATTGGTGGAATCTGGGTCGATGGACACCATGCTTTCAACGGCTTCCCACCACAAGTAGATCTATCAGTACCCCAGCTCTCACAGGACTTCACCAGCAGCGTCACCGAAACCCTGGTGATTTATGATTGGCAGGCGATTGATGAGCCTGATTACAACGAATGGAAACCGTTTGTGGAGTCCTGCGGCGTCAGGGCAACGCTTATCGTACCGGTTCTGACCAGGGGCAAGCGCATTGGGATTTTAGCCCTCGGTTCTCAAGAACCGCGCGAGTGGATACCAGAAGAGACTGCCTTGATCGAGGCAGTCGGCCGGCAGTTGGGAGCAGCGGTCGAGCGCCTGGATCTATTGGCTAAAACGCAGGAACAGGCGCGCCAGGTGCAGCAGATCGTCGAATCTGTCCCGGAGGGCGTCGTCCTGTTGGATTCCGAAAAACACGTAATCCTGGCAAATCCGGTCGCCAAAGCGTATCTGGAAGTACTGGTGGGTCAGGAAGATCCGGGCGTTCCCTTGCAGCACGTGGGTGGAGTGCCGGTCGAGGAAATCCTTATGCTGGTGCCGGAGAACCCCTGGCTGGAAATCATCACCCACACTTCTCCGATACGCAGCTTCGAGCTGGCAGCTCGCCCGCTGGCCCTTGATGACCGGCTCTCAGGATGGGTGCTTGTTCTGCGCGATGTGACGATCGAGCGTGAAAACATGAACCGGGCACAGATCCAGGACCGCCTGGCAACCGTCGGTCAGTTGGCAGCCGGCATCGCCCACGATTTCAACAATATCATGGCTGCTATCCTGGTCTATGCCGACCTGCTGGCTATGGACCCGGGTATCCCGCATTCCAGCCGCGAGCGCCTGTCGATTATCCAGAGCCAGATCCAGCGTGCTACCAGCCTGATCCGCCAGATTCTGGATTTCAGCCGGCGGGCGGTGATGGAACAAACCCAGCTGGATTTGCTGCCCTTCATCAAGGAATTAGAAAAACTATTGCGCCGGGTGTTGCCCGAAACCATCAGCATCTCCCTGGAATACCAGCCCGGTGAATATTTGCTCAAGGCTGATGTCACACGCTTGCAGCAGGCTTTGATGAACCTGTCATTGAATTCCCGGGATGCCATGCCGGACGGCGGAGAGCTGTGTTTTGCCATTGACCGTTTCTATCTAAATCCCACCGATTTGCCTCCCTATCCCGACCTCTCCCCCGGGTCCTGGATCTGCATTCGCGTCATAGACACAGGAATGGGGATTCCAGAGGATATCCAGCCACGCATCTACGACCCTTTCTTTACCACCAAGGCAGTTGGGCAGGGCACGGGATTGGGATTGGCGCAGGTTTACGGCATTGTCAAGCAGCACGGGGGCAGCATCGATGTAAAAAGCTTTCCCGGCACAGGCACCAGTTTCTACCTGTACCTGCCTGCCATCGAGTCGCAGGAGGATGAGCTGCCTGTCCCACCGGAAAACGGCACCCAGCGCGGCCGGGGAGAAAAAGTGCTGGTGGTGGAGGACGATCCGGCGGCGCGCGAAGCCATCCGCATCCTGTTGGATAACCTCGGCTATCAGGTGCGTGTGGCCTCCAATGGCCGCGAGGCATTGAACATCTATGAGTCCGACGAAAGTTGGACGGACCTGGTGGTAAGCGACCTGGTTATGCCGGAGATGGGAGGGGTGGTTCTCTTCCGCACCCTGCAGGGGCGTAGGAAGGGTGTTAAATTCCTGTTCATCACCGGGCATCCGATGGAGTCTCAGGAGCAGGAGCTGCTCCAGGCCGGGGGCGTGCAGTGGCTGCAGAAGCCGTTTTCTGCTCACGAGCTGGCTTCAGGCGTGCGTACCATGCTGGATTCGACGCTTTTTGAATTGTCACTCTGAGCCGAGCGAAGAGCCCGCATCCCTTGCCCTGCGTAAAAACGGGGGTGTGTTCAGTTTTTGTTCCAATACATAAGTAAGATAGTGCTGCATCAGGGCTTCCACCTGGCGGTTCTGCGCTGGTGTCATGGACAGTCGTTTGGCTTCATCATAGCTGCTGCGCTGGTAGTGGCGCATCGTTTTCAATACCTGCATCGAGACCGGATAGGCTCCTTCGGTGCGCGGTCCGCAGTTGGGGCAGATCGCACCGCCCAGCCTCGAGGAGAAGTACTGGTCTTCCGCCTGGATCTCATTCCCGCAATTGGTGCAGGTCTGCAGCTGTGGTCGAAAACCCACCAGGTCCAGCAGGCGCATCTCGTAAAACCGGGCGGTAAAATCATACTCATTTAGCTGGCATAGGCGTTCCAGTGTCTCCGTCAATAACCGGTACAGTCCCTGGTGTTCTCCTTCTTCATAGGTGAAACGGTCCAGCAACTCAACGGCGTAAGCCGCATAGGTAGTACGCAGCAGGTCGTCGCGCAGCGGCAGGTAGGCTTCCAGGGTCTCAGCCTGGGTGATAATCGGCAGGTCGCGGCCGCGCGCCACCTGCAGGGAAACCCGGGTGAAGGGCTCCAGGTGCCCGGCCTTGCGCGAGCGCGGCTTGCGGGCTCCCTTGGCGATGGCCTTCAGCTTGCCCTGCTCGCGGCTGAACAACCACACCAGGCGGTCGGCTTCGCCCCAGTCGCTGTGCTTGAGCACCACGGCCTCCAGGCGCAGCGAACGCTGGCGGCGTGTGGAGGGATCGACGGAGAGCATGGCAGGATTATATCAAGGAGGCTGAAACCAAGACCCTAAGGGTTTTCTGAAACCCTTAGGGTCTGTAGGCTGTAACGTGTAGTTCTATCAAGCCCGTGCATCCACAATTCGCTGCTGCTCTACTTCCATATGCCTGTCTGAGGAGATTACCAGGACTTCAGCTGGCCTGCCCTCGTTGGCAAGCAGCCATAATCCCACCAGGCCCAGGAAAGCCTGGTAGCTCAGCTGCGGGGCATAGCCGCCGGCTGCCAGCAGCAGCAGCACCCAACCCGCCGGTTCGCGGCGGCGCAGGCAGCCGATAACCGTCATGCAGGCCAGAAGGAGCGCCAGTGCGTACAGTGGCCAGGGCAGGTACAGAGTCAACCCGCTCGACCAGATGGCCAGGATGCCGGTCATGGCGGGGTTCAGCAGGCGCGGGGCGATGAACAAGGTGGTCAAAAAAGCGCCGGCTACCCAGGTTTTCCAGGAAGCGCCGCGCCCGTATGCCCACCACAGCGCGGTAATGCTGAGCAGCACCAGCAGCTCGCCCAGGTTGAAAAAAAACTGGCTGAGAGCTAGAATCTCCGTGCCGCCCAACGCCTGGTTCAGCGCCGGGAACAGCTGGAACAGCCGGGTGGAGAGCAGGGTCAGCGCTACCAGCAGCAGGGCGGTTTTCTGGCGGGAGCTTTCCCCGGATTTCACTCCCCGCAGAGCAATAACCAATACACAGAAAATGAACAACAGCTGGAAGAGCACCGCCTGCCAGCCGGTCGCCGGCTGGAGCAGCGCCCCCAGGCTGAGGGCGACCAATGACAGGATTGCCAGCCCGGACCACCAGGATTTATGGAGCTTGAATTCCTGCCGGGCAATCCACAGCATGGCTGCCAGCGCCAGCAGGGAAGTTGCGGTGGAGGCAACTTGCCCCAGCCATGTGAGTCCCTCGTAGATCGCGATCACAGATGCAGACTTGGGTATGAAGATTGCCCCGCGCGCCAGCGTGCGTGTCACCAGCCAGTCCAGCAGTGCGGCGATCCCCAGCCAGCGCAAGAAACGCGGGTAGCGGTTCATCTACATTTTGTGATCCGAAGTGGCAAATAGATTCGCTTTTCTTTCACTACGTGCCTCTCATCCTAAAAAATCCCCTAATGAATCACGTAGAAGCTAAACTTCTTGGAGAAGTTTAGCTTCAAAACCTTTCGTGTCATTATGAGCGCAATCTGCGAATCATTCTTGCTGGTCATTTCACAGTTTCTAATAAATTGCTGCAGCATAGCCTATGCTGGGAGCTTAATGGCAATCAAGACGATCACCAGAACGGCCAGGGCGAAAGCCACGATCAGGAGATTGGTCAGCATCTGGGTGCTCAGCCAGCCTTCTTCCGCAGGCAGGACCTGCTCAGGGGCTGCGGCGACCGACGGTCCGCTTTCGATCACCAGGTTCACCCACTGCGAAGTGGATTTCTGGCCGTTACGTTCGTCGTTGGTCCCATCCCAGGCCGCAAAAGCGATCGAATAGGTCTTGCCAGGGACAAAGCTGACGTCTTCCGGCTCGGAGGAGTTCAAGTCGCGGCTGAAGATCACCCGCCATTTGCCTGCCTCCCAGGCGCCAAAGCCCTGTACATTCTGCCCTTCCAGAGGCTGGGTGGTCAGCGAGCCAAAGCCGCCAGCAACCAGGTCTTCGACCGGCGAGGCGATCTCCAGGCTGGCGAAGGAATTTCCCACCGCCAGTGCTGGCAGGTAGTTCTGGTCGGTGTAATCATCTGCGCTGGCGATCTGGCCATCCACAGCTGGCGCAAACGGGTAATCGTCTACGTACATGTCCGGGTAGCGCCCTTCCATCTCCTGGCGAGCCAGGATGTCGGCCTGCCAGTCGGCTTTCCAGTGCCAGATATTGACGTTCCCACCTTGCTGTCCCATGCAGAAAAAAGGCTGGCCCTGTGCCAGGGGATACTGCAAAGCGACTGCGTCGCGGAAGTCCTGCACAGACAGCGTGCTGCTGTCTTCCGTCTCGTCGGTCCATTCCACCAGCACCGCCAGCTGCTGAGGGTTGGCAAGCGCCCGGGCGGTGATTGATTTTGCTTTTGGTTCCAGCTGGAAAGGTTTCGAGACATTCTGGGCGCTGAGCGGGATTTCGAGTGCCGTGACTTCGTGCCACAGCTCCGAATCCGGATCCTGCACTGGCAGATCAACCTCCACCTGCCCCGCCACCAGCTGCAGTCCCTGCGAGCTGGCAGTGGGAATCTTGAACAGCGTCAGGAAAATGGCGGCCAGCAACACCAACGCCAGCTGAAGGTACAAACGCTTGATTTTGGAGTTTATTTGGTGAGAGTTAGTAGTCATGTTTCTCATCCTAGACCTCACAGGTCTTCTTAGTCCTGTGAGGTTTTTGAGGTATTACAGGCTATTGAACTGGTTCGGCAGCTGCACAGCCCGCGCAGCTGAAATCGGGATTGAATGGCGTCGGTTTCATATCGGGCAGGCTGTTACCTTCCAGCTGTATTCCTAAACGCAGCACTTCAGCCATGATGAATTCATGCGCCAGCCTTGCCAGCTCCAGGTAAGGGTTTTCATTCACATGCGCTCCCATGCGCGTTTGGCTGGATTGCCTGAGCGAGGCGTAGAACAGGTGCACCCAACGCGCCAGGTGATCCCGCAGGAAAGTGCGCTGTGCCTGCTGGCAAATCTCGGCCTGTTCGATCAGTCCATTTTCGAGCGCATATGTTTCCTTCAACGCCAGCAGGTACATGAACTCCATCTCGGTCGCCAGGTGATCCGGGCGTTCGCGCTGCTGGCCTCCTACTCGGAATCCGAAAGCCTGGTAGAACCCGGCGATATCGGCCAGCTCCTGGCTCTGGCGGAACTCGTGAGGCAGCCCGAATTCGGTCTCGTAGCACTGCGAGCCGGTCAGACCGAAAGCGAGGCGGTGCTGGGTCTGCAGGGCTGGCAGATCATAGTCTTCAATAGCATTTGCCGCATTGATTTCGCATTGCATCCCCAGCTCCTGGAAGATTCGCAGGGCATCGGGCAGCTGCTCCAGCCAGCTGGTTTGCGGGTACAGGAAGGCGTGCGATAGGAAGTAATAGACCTGGGCACGCTGGATGGTCTGCTCGATCATATGGTGTTCATCCTCTCGGCCGGTCGCTCGTGGATCGGCTCCACCACCGTCAGGCGCACCGCCTCCTGTCCCTTGCCGTCGAAGCCGATCACCGTGTCATTGTACATCTGCCATGGCTTCCCGTTGACTTCGGTCTCCAGCACCAGCGGCCCTTCTACGATCTCATAGCGGAAGATCATCTTCTGGGTGGTGCGGAACAACTGCAGCACCGCCAACAGCTGGCGGGAAGGTGCTGCGTAGTGTGCGATCGCTTCGTCCACAACTGGCCCGAACATCTGGTGCAGGTAGGGACGCGGCGCCCAGCGAGGAGGGATGTAGTACACGTTTGGCTCGGTGCCGAACTGGGGATAGAGCGGCAGGGCCACCTTCTCGGTTTTAATGATGTAGTACAGCGGGTGCTGCGGGTCTTCGACCCAGGAGCCGTCGGCAGCGATCTCCACCAGCCCGTTCAGGCGGATCTTACCCGGGCAGACCGCCATACAGCGCGTCTCCATCGGCACGCCTTCGGTCAGCGGGTCTGAGCCTTCTACGCGCGGGTAGCAGGCGATGCATTTCTCACTGGTGTGCGTGGTGCCGCGGTACATTGATTTCTTGTACGGGCACTGCTCCACGCACTTGCGGTAACCCCGGCAGCGGCCCTGGTCGATCAGCACGATGCCGTCTTCAGGGCGCTTGTAGATTGCTTTGCGTGGGCAGGCCGCCGCGCAGGCCGGGTAGGTGCAGTGGTTGCAGATGCGCTGCAGGTAGAAGAACCAGGTCTGGTGCTCGGGCAGGCTGGCGCCGTCCAGACTGATGCCAAGGGCGGCATCGCCCTTGTAGGCCGTGGCTGTGTCCTCGTAGAAATTGGGCGCGCGCCACTGCTTGTCTTCCGGCAGGTAGCCCAGCGCCTGCTCGTTCCCATTGGCGGCAGCTTCGGTGATGGTCATGCCATTGTATGTGCCGTAAGGACTCTGCTCGTCGCTCTGGCTGGTGTCCCATTTGGGTTGGATACCGGCTGCCTGGTGAGCCTGGTCAAGCTGCTCCAGGATCTTCACGTCCCAATGTTGCGGATAGCCGCCGTAAGGCTTGGTCTCGACGTTGTTCCACCACATGTACTCCTGCCCCTTGGAAAAAGTCCAGGTGGCCTTGCAGGCGCCGGTGCAGGTCTGGCAGCCGATGCAGCGGTTGATGTTGAAGATCGCCACGAACTGCTTTGACGGGTGGCTTTCATCGAAGGCGTAGCTCATCTTGCGACCCAGGTGCCAGTTATAGACATCAGGCATGGTTCTCCTCCGCGCTGCTGAAATGGTATTTGGCGCAGGTCTGCTGGACAAGATTTTCGACGTAATCAGCGCCTTTGAACTGGTGTACCCGGTAGGTGGCCATGAACATCGGGTTAGTGAACAGCGTCATCAGGCGTTTTTGATCCCAGCCCATACGGACGTACTCCTCCACGATGGTCTCAGCCATGCGCTCCAGCTGGCCTTCTTCGCCCGGCATCACCATCCCGACCAGCTCCATTGGATCTTCATCGACAAACTCATCTTTTGGCATAGTAAAAAAACCTTTTAGTCACGGATAACACGGATTGATACAGACCAAACCTCACAGGTTTTCTTAAACCTGTGAGGTTTTCTAACTGTTCACTCGACATCCACCGTCCCGCCGTTCAGGTATTTCTCCATGAAGTCGCTCTCGTGACCGGGAGTAAAGCCGGTCTGAGTGGGCTCCCATTTGCCCACGCCGTTCAGACCACCATTCTCGGCCTTGGTCACTTTCACCAGCGTCTCCTTCGGCACGGTGTTCAGGGCGTGGTTGTCAGCCTCCCCGCCGAAGATGAACTGCAGGCTGGTCTTCTGCTTGTGGAACAGCGTGTCGGTCTGGTGCATGGGCATCGACCAGTCGCGGGTGATGGACTGCTGCGAGCCGTACCTTAAATTCGCCATATAGCCGGTGCCGGCCGATTTGGCCAGGCCGTCCGGGCGGGTCTCGTGCGCCAGCACCGATTTCTCAGTAGCCATGAACGGCCCGTGCTTGAGCATCACGATATGGTAGGGGTAGGCCGGGTTGTACTTGACGCGCAGCATCAGGCGCGCCACCTTGTAGAACGGGTCGTCCTCCTTCCAGCCCACGTACGGCCGGTCGGCCGGGTTGGCGTCCACGTACACGTAGTCGCCGTCTTCGATGCCCAGGTCCTTGGCAGCCTGCGGGTGCATGTGCAGCTGGTGGTCTCCCGGGCCGGGCAGGCGTTTGTCCATGCGGTACGGGTCGCCGAAGTTGGAATCCAGGATGATGGTCCAATCCACCGTGCTCCACGAGGAGTGCACGCGGTGGCGGGTCTTGGGGGTGAAGCAGTAGAAATTGAAGCCGCTTTCCCACAGCGGGTTCCTGGTGCCCTTCACCTGCTCCCAGCCCATGGCGATGTTGCGCACAGTGCGCTCTTCCCAGCCTTCTGCCTCCTGGGGGATACCGTAGTCGTCCGGACGCACGAAGCGGCTGCTGCTGACGATCACGTTCGGCAGGTAGGGGGTGGCTTCCGGTGACTCGCGGTGGCTGATCAAATTTTCGCCGTACTCGATCGCTTCGGGGATGTCGCAGTAGGCGTTCAGCCGCCCGGTGTCGGTGTAGAAGGGCACCGAGTCGTTCATCTGTTCCCAGAAAGGGATGCGCGGATAGGTGCGGAACAGCATCAGAGCAGCCCCCGGCTCGCCGTACTTCCCATCGATGATGTCCTTGAACTGGTATCCGCTGGTGGTCAGCGAGGAATCCAACAGGCGCTGGATGTAGACCTCCGGCTTGCCTTCCAGGATGAATTTCCAATAGTCGCTGAAGCGTGGGTCATCCAGCTGCTTTCCCAGCGCCGCTGCCACCTCCGCCAGGATGCGCGCGTCGTCACGCGTATCGTACAGCGGCGGCAGCCCGCCTTTCCAGATCTGCAGGAAGGGATTCGAGCACGAGGCGGTGATTTCGTAAGTCTCAAACTCGGCCCACGAATTGGCTGCCAGGGTGATGTCGGCGTATTCAACCGTGGCGGTCATCTCGATGTCCACCGAGATGATCAGCTCAATATTCGGATTGACATTCTTGATCATCTCGTAGTGGTGTTTGGCGTTGTTCAGTAAATTCACGTTGGTGAAGAACTGCACCTTGGTGGGTGTGGGCATATGCGTATTGCCGGTGAACACCTTGCGCCCGTACTTGGGCGTCTCCACGATCAGGGGGCGCTCGGAATGGTTCCAGTAAGCCGGCTCTTCGTCCCTGGAGTAGGCATGGGCGATGATTTCTTTGCCGGGTGCGTTCTCGTCCAGGTTAGGCTCGAAGGGGTCTTCGGCTACCCAGCCCTTGAAACCAGGGCCGGTGAGCGGCGAAGCCTGGAACAGCGCCGCCTTGTAGTTGCCCGCCCAGGTGTAGCAGCCTGCGCCGGGTCGACCGATGTTGCCGGTCAGCATCAGCGGCAGGAACTGCGCCCGATTGGCCAGCGTGGCGTGAAACCAGTGGTTGATGCCCTCACCGATGTGGATGGCCACCGGCTCCAGTGTGGCGATGTCGTTCGCCAGCTGCTCAATCATCGTTTTAGGGGCGTGTGTGATCTCAGAGACCGTGTCCAGGTCGTAATCCTGCAGGTGCTCGAGCTGCATCGACCACAGGGTCATTACCTCCACCGTCGTCCCGTCTAAGAGCCGCACCAAACCCGTCCATTCCAGGGCCGGATCGAGGCCGGTTGCTACCAATGCCTCGCCCACCTGGTCGCGGGTTACGGGTGCCAGCCCGTCGGCGTTGGGGTCATAGACCACAAAATCGCCCAGCCGCTCATACTGCTCGGCAGTCAACCCCTGCTGGCTGAAGCTCGCCCCATCTGCCTGCAGACCACCAGTGTAATCAGCAAACACCTCAGCCGCCCGCAGCCGCTTCAGGTTGTCCAGTCGCACCAGCAGCGGGTAATCCGTGAAGCGCTTGACGAAGTCCTCGTTATATTTTCCATTGTCGATCAGCCAGCGCGTGATGCCCAGGAACAGGGCGGTGTCAGTTGCCGGGCGGATCGGGATCCAGTAATCCGATTTAGTGGCTGGCGGAGAGTATTCCGGGGTGATGGTGACGATCTTGGCGCCGCGCTCCATGGCTTCGATGAAGAAGTGCGACTCTGGCATCTTATTTTCCACCAGGTTCTTACCGCACTGGATGTGCAGGCGCGAATTGCGCAGGTCGTTGAAATCTTCGTCCGAAGCCTGCAGTCCGGTGGTGAAGGGGTGTCCCGGAGCCTGGTCACCGTGCCAGGTGTAGTTCGACCAGGTACGCCCGCCCAGCGCTTCGGTGTGCTCCACCCCGCGCACGTGTTCATCCAGCAGTGCCAGGGTGTTGGCGAAACGGTACATGCCGTACTTGCCGATCACCCCCAGCAGTCCCATCCCGCCGCGGCATTTGAAGGTGCGCGTACCCGCCCCGCCGGTCGCCTCCACCATCTCGGGTACGTAGCCCTGCTCCAGCAGCAGCTGTTTACCCTCGTCGCCCGAATAGCGCGTGGCGATGGAGATCATGCCTCGCGCCATGTAGTCGTAGACCTCCTCCCAGGCGATGGGTAGCAGCTCATCAGTGCCGCGCGAGTCGAATTTGTACTTCGATTTGTTCTCGGCGTCGAGTAGCGGGAAGCCGTCGTCTGCCCACTGCTTCCAGCCCTGGCGGATCAGCGGTCCTTTCAGACGGTGCGGGCCGTACATGCGGCGGTGGAAAGTCTGGCCCTTCTTGCAGCCGCGCGGGTGCCAGTGGGGCGTGGCGGAGTTGCCATACAGGTCGCTGTAACGGCTGACGTCGTAGTTGGTCTCCGAGCGCAGGATAACCCCGTTGCGCACGAAAGCCCGCAGCCTACAGGCGTGCGTGTCGTTCGGGGAGCAGACGTAGGTGAAGGAGGAATCGTAGCGATACTGGTCGCGGTAGATCTTCTCCCAGTCGCGCTGCGGGTATTCCGCCAGCGGGTTGAGCACGTTCACCGGGTCGAGCAGCTTGGTATCTAATTGGGTGAGCGCCAGCGTCAGGGCTGCGCTGCCGGAGAGCTTGAGGAAATCACGACGTGAGATTTGGGTCATAACCTGCTCCGTTGGGTGATTTGGCCGGGTTTTAGAGAATAAATTGGAGATAAATGGCTATATTGGTAAATTTACAGGAATCCGGAGATGAAGGCAAGGACTTAAGTCACAAATAGGGGCGATGATGGTAACAATTTTTTTAAAATGCCGGTATAAATTTTGTTGTCCCAGCGAATGTCCATGTTTTTGAGAACCGTTTCATACTGGAAGATATGGAGGTTGGGGTTTCGAGGTGTGGAGAATTTTGAGTAAAAGTATTATAAAAAAAATTATTGAAACAATTCGAAGACCGCCGGGTAGCGATACCTGAGTTCCGGGAGCTGGTGAGCAGCGAAGATTGGTTCCATAAAAAAAAACGAAAAGGAACGAATATGAATCTATCAAATCCCTATGCAGGGTAATTATAGCACATATGTTCTATTAAGGCAATGGTTTTGAAATGGAAGAGTGGTTGAGCAGCAAGGTTAAGCTGCCAGCAGTCATTGCAGGGAATTTTGATTCTGAGAAGTGGTCTATTAACCATAAAGGGGTTTCAGGGATGAAAGAGGGGGTGAGATGGGTAGCCTAACCTGCGGTCAAAAGAAAAAAAGGGTAGAGAATTGGAAAAATCAAGACAGGATACCGGGTAATTCGGAGAGGATTGTATCGAAAGGCACCCTTTGAGACTGGTAATACTAGCAAAATGAAATGTTGCAGTGAAGTGATCGCCATGGACGCCTTTTTATGCAGAAAGATGTCACCTGAGAAGACGTGATTTTCTAAAACTAGGTTCTCGGAGTATACTGATGTTGCTAAAGAGATTATAAGAATCTTGGGATTAAATAGGTGGGGTTCAGTAAATGAAAAAACCAAAAGCACAACACTTGGTATTAATTAAGCGTAATAGCAGGTTTCTCTTAACCGGTATGTTATTTATGATGTTATGGACTTCCCACCCGAAAGAAAGCGCCTTCGCGGATATGGCGTTTATTGATCCAGATATCCAATCCGGTTTTCCTGTCCAGACTTTCCACACGGAGGGCAGCTATTACAATATTAATCTCAATGCTCTGGTAGGAAACTTCGATGCGGATCCAACTTTAGAGATTGTAGCAACCAACCTGGCAACCGGTCCAGTATTCGCCTGGAATTCTGACGGGTCTCTGATGGATGGCTGGCCGCCGAATATGAATTACGGATCCGGGTATTCTGCAGCTGGAAACCTGACAGGATCGGCAATCACGCTTGAGGTCGTAACCAATTTCTATAACTCCGTATTGAATATTTTTAATATATCGGGTGGATCTCTGCCTGGCTGGCCACAACCTCATTTGGGCACCGGCAGGGTATCCCCTTCGCTTGCGGATGTGGATGGGGATGGATTGGACGAAATTTTCAGCGAACAAAATGATCGTAAATTATACGCCCGTAAATTTGATGGGAATGTCATTCCGGGATGGCCTGTCGAAGTAAATTCAACAGGACAAGGTCTTTATACCCCGGCAATTGCTGATCTGGATGGAGATGGTGATCTAGAAATCATCACAACGTCTCAATCATCGAGCTCTGGTGCCACTTTAGCCGCATTTCACCATGATGGTGTTCCATTGTCTGGTTTTCCAATCATAATTAACGGTTATTCTCATACCCCAATGTCCATTGGCGATGTGGATGGTGATAATGAACTAGAAATTGTAATTGTTGAGTACCAAGTAATCAGCATTTATTCTAAGGACGGTATTCTCGAACGGCAGTTTCCATTTCAAGGAAAAGTGATGTATCGTGTTGACCCTGTATTAGCTGATTTGAATGATGATCATATACCGGAAATTCTGATTTTGACGAATGATTATCTTAGTGTCTTTTATGGTGATGGAACGATATATCCGGGTTGGCCTCAATATTTAGGATCGATTCACATGAGTTTTCAAAGTTCTGTTGTTATAGGTGATGTAGATGGCGATCAACAACAAGATATCGTCATCACATTGTGGGATAATTTTTATAGAGATGGAGACGAGGTACGAATTTATAATCGAAATGGTGTGCAGCACTCCAGATCTCCAAAAATATTGAACCTTGGTGGAGGAGGAGGGCCAGCGATTGCCGATATTGATTTAGACGGAAGAAATGAGATCGTCATTTTTGGATCATTTTGGGATGGGAGAAGAGGTTTCTTCGACAAGATTTGGGTTCTTGATATGGGAGGATCAAATCATGGTCGAGTCGAATGGGGGCAGTTTAGAGGAGGACCGCAAAATAGAAGCTTATATCCATCTCCTGTGATCCCTGAACCTCTTATTGCGCCTCCTGGGATAAATCCGATATATTTACCGATGATCATCAAACAACAGGAACCAGCTCAAAACGGAATCCATGGGATGATTACATTTAGCGGTTCAGGTATAGCGAACATTCCTCTAGGTTTATATTTATATAATGGCACGAGTTGGTCACTTAAAAGAACTTGCACAACTACTCAAAAAGGGACATTTGACTTCCCAAATGCACCGAGTTTAGGCACCGGAGGGCAATATTTTGTTAGGTATATAAATGCATTGGGCGATGCAGGTAAATTGGCATCATGGACATCCCGGATAATCTATCGATATTCTAGTGGAGATACAGTCGGTACAAGCAGATTTGATATCTCGGATTTAGCCCTGATTTCTCCCGATAATGATGTGCAAACAGCGATACCAGCAACTTTTAACTGGACAAAACGAGAATCTGCATCAGGTGAGTATTATTCATTAATCCTATATGATCCCATTGATGCTAACCCTCTATACCAAAGTACACCTTACCGCAGCATTGAGGGAATACAACTGATCGGCTTACCTAATGGATTCAGTTACTACACACCGTATGCATGGACTATCCTACCCATTGGCCCGGATGGAGCAGTAGGAGTTCCAAGTGAAAGTCGTTTAATCACTTTTGTGACTTCCACCAGCTCAAGTGAGGCTCGATTACTAGATGATAGCTTTCACATAGATTGGCTACCCTTGATGCTCAATCCTTAAGCGTTGAAATTTACTTTTACCTCGCTTTGATTCTGTTGTGCCCGTCATTGAAATACAATTCTTCCTCTTTACCTGCCGCACACATTCTCCAATATCTAATAATACGTCTTACGCTTGCTAGTTGGATCCCAAAGGACAATTCCATTTGTGTATATCCTTCTCCTTTTTCGGCTTGATCAAATTTTTTAATCAATCGTATTCTTTTTGAGAGAGTTGACAAATAAATAAATCTCATTGACAAACCGCGCATTTTTTGCTATTATTTCATTCAATAAAGTCCATTTTCATCTAATGAAATAATTCAAATCTCCAAAAATTCAACACCAGCAACCTGGAGTGATCAAATGTCCATGGATACCGTCCTCAACCAGTTACTGGATACCGGTGTGGTAGCCATCATGCGCGCCAGCTCCTCGGACCAGCTGCTCTCCGCGGCCGAAGCCATCCTGGAGGGCGGGGTGAGCGCCATCGAAGTCACCATGACCACTCCC
>Ga0209254_10001028_pt1 | contig 24619 bp, 24 predicted proteins | sample FrelakmetDIP11DI_FD_187148 | JGI IMG/M metagenome (GOLD analysis project Ga0209254, IMG submission 187148) | Freshwater lake sediment microbial communities from the University of Notre Dame, USA, for methane emissions studies - DIP11 DI (SPAdes)... | ecosystem: Environmental > Aquatic >...
CTCATGGCGGGTCTTGAGCCCGTCCACCAGTCCGCGCGCGAGCGCGTACTGCGCGAGATCCCCGCCGGTCGCGCGGACGCCGGCGGCGGCTTCATCCGCGTAAGCCTGGATCAGGCCGGGCTCGAGTTTGCGGGCCGCGCCGACGTCGGTCTTGTAGGCGTCCCAGAGCGCTCCGACCCAGACACGGGCGTTTTCGCGGTCCTGCTCCGACATGTCGGAGCGCGTCCACTCGTCAGGCGCCGACTTGTGGCTGCCGGCCTTGAAGACGTTGACTTCGACGGCGAGCTTGTCGAGCGTGCCGCGGAAGTAGGTGCGGAAATAGCCGAAACCCTCGAGCAGGACGTAGCCCATCGGGTCGAGGTACACCTCGTCCGCCTGCGCGGCAAGGAAATACTGGCGCTGGGAATAGGATTCGGCGAACGCGTAGACCTTCTTGCCGCTCTCGCGGAACCAGCGGATCGACTGCGCGAGGTCCTGGAGTTTCGGCAGGCCCGCGCCCTCGAGGCTCTCGAGGTCGAGCACGAGGGCCCGGATGCGGTCGTCGTCGCGCGCCTCGTCGACGACGTCGACGAGGTCACGCAGTCGCGTTTCCGCATACCCCTCGCCGGTTGCGCGCGACAGGGCGCGTTCGAGCGGGTCTCCCGAGAGTTCCTCGACCAGCACGCCCTCGGGCGAGAGCACCAGCGCCGCGCGCTCGGGCACGAAGGGCAGTTCGGTCCGTCCAGCCGCGAGCAGCAGCCCGAACAGCACCAGCAGCAGGATCAGGTGCAGGACCTTGCGCAGGCCGTCGAGGGCAAGCCAGCTGCCCTTGACGACGGACCAGAGCGCGTTGGCCACCTGCATCCGTCCTCAGCCTCCGAGCTTTTCCTCGATGCGGGCAGACTTGCCAGAGCGGTCGCGCAGGAAGTAGAGCTTCGCGCGGCGGACCTTGCCGCGGCGCTTGACCTCGACTTCCGCGATCGCCGGGCTGTGCGTCTGGAAGACGCGCTCTACGCCCTCGCCGTGGGACACCTTGCGCACGGTGAACGAGCTGTTGTGGCCACGGTTGCGGCAGGCGATCACGACGCCCTCGTAGGCCTGCATGCGCTCGCGATCGCCCTCGCGCACCTTGACCTGAACGATGACGGTATCGCCCGGGCCGAACTCGGGCAACTTGCGCTTCAGCATGCGCGATTCAAGATCCTGCATCACTTTGTTCATCATCAACTCCTTCAATGCGGCGGCTCGATGCCGGCCGCGTCGCAATACTCTTCCAGCAGCGCCCGTTCGTCGCCCGAAAGCTGCCGGCCCGCCAGCAGGTCCGGCCGCTTCTGCCAGGTGCGGCCCAGCGCCTGCATCAGCCGCCAGCGCCGGATCGCGGCGTGGTTGCCGCCCAGCAGCACCGGTGGCACCGGCCGTCCTTCCCACACCTCTGGCCGCGTGTACTGCGGCCAGTCGAGCAGGCCATCACCGAACGAATCTTCGGCGGCGGATGCTTCGTCGCCGAGCACGCCCGGCAGCAGTCTCGCGACCGCATCGATCACGACCAGTGCCGGCAGCTCGCCGCCGGAGAGCACATAGTCGCCGATCGACAGTTCCTCGTCGATCAGGGCATCCGACGCCCGCTGGTCGATGCCCTCGTATCTTCCCGCCACCAGCCCGAAGCCGGCGAAGCCCGCGAGCCGGCGCGCGGCAGCCTGGTCGAACGGCAGGCCGTGCGCAGCGAGCCCGATCACCGGCGCCCCTGGCGGCAGGCGTCCACGCGCGGCGGCAATTGCCTTCGCCAGCGGCTCGGCCTTCAGCAGCATGCCGGGCCCGCCCCCGAACGGACGATCATCCACCGTCCGGTGCACGTCCAGTGCGTGGCCGCGGGGATTCTCGAAGCCGACTTCGAGCCTGCCCGTCGCTACTGCCCGCCCAAGCACCCCGGCGGCGAGCCCCGCCTCGACCAGCGCGGGAAACAGCGTCACCACCTCGATCCGCATGGATCAGAACTCCGGGTCCCAGTCGACCGTGATCCGGCTCACGGCCGCATCCACCTTGAGCAGTTGGCCCGGACCCACCGGCAGCCAACGCTCTCGCTCTCCGACCACGACCATCACCGGGTTCGCCGGGAAGTCGAGAAATCGATCCACGCGGCCGAGGTGCACGCCCTGCAGGTTTTCCACTTCGTAGCCCAGCAGGTCCGCTCGGTAGTGTTCGCCCGGCGCCAGCGCCGGCAACTCCGCTCGCTCGATCCAGAGTTCCGGCTTGCCGAGCGCGAGCGCCGCATCGCGGTCGTTCACGCCCTCGAACCGCACGACCAGCCCCTTGCCGTGGATCCTGCCCTCCGCGGGCTTCAGTTCACACGCCGTGCCATCCGGCCGCTCGGCCCGCCAGCACGGGAATTCGAGTATCTGCTCCCGAGGCTCCGTGAATGACACGACCTTGACCCAGCCGCGCACGCCGAAAGGCGGCCCCACGCGGCCCAGCACGATCCGTGTCACCGGAATCGCGCCACGGACGCCGCCGCTCAGGCGGCCGCTTGCTTCCGCGCCGACGAGACCAGCGTGCGCACGCGGTCCGACATCGTCGCGCCCTTGCCGGTCCAGTGCGCGATGCGCGTGAGGTCGAGCTCGAGCCTCTTGTCCTTGCCGCGCGAGACCGGGTTGAAATAGCCCACCTGCTCGAGCACCGTGCCACCCTGCCGCTTGCGGCTGTCGGTGACGACAATGTGGTAGAAGGGCGAGTTCCTGCCGCCGCGGCGCGTCAGTCGAATCGTGACCATCGATTGAGTTCCTCGCAGCCTCGCTGCGTCAGCCATGGGGCGCGCGGCCCCGTCAAAGAGCCGCGCATTCTACTCAAATCCCCCGGCGGATGAAAGGCTTACGAGGCCCCCGGCCGACCGGCCTCAGCGCGGCCCGTGGCCACCCGGAAACTGGCCGGAAAGGCTCCGCATGAGCTTGCGGATTCCCCCGCCTTTCATCTTCTTCATGACTCTTTCCATCTGCATGAATTGCTTCAGGAGACGGTTCACTTCCTGGACACCGACCCCCGCCCCGGCCGCAATCCGGCGCTTGCGGGAGGCGGCGATGATGGCCGGGCGGCGCCGTTCCCCTGGGGTCATGGAATCGATGATCCCGACCTGGCGCCGGATGGACCCTTCATCGACCTGGGCAAGGGCGCCCGGGGGCAGTGCCTGGCTGGGCAGTTTCGAGGCCAGCGCCTGGATGCCCCCCATGCGGCTGAACTCGGCAAGCTGCTCGCGCAGGTCGGTGAAGTCGAAGCCCTTGCCTTTCGTCAGCTTGGCCGCGAGTTTCGCCGACTTCTCCTGGTCGGCGTTCGCCTGCACTTGCTCGATGAGCGTCAGCACGTCGCCCATGCCGAGGATTCGCGAGGCGATGCGCTCGGGGTGGAAGGTCTCCAGGGCCTCGGTCTTTTCGCCGACGCCCACGAACAGGACCGGTTTGCCCGTCACCTGCCGAACCGAGAGCGCGGCGCCGCCGCGTGCATCGCCGTCGGCCTTGGTCAGGATGACGCCCGTGAGGTCGAGCGCCTCGTTGAAGCTCTGCGCGGCCCGCACCGCGTCCTGGCCTGCCATGCTGTCGACCACGAAGAGTCGCTCGGTCGCGCCGACCGCCGCGTCGATGGCACGCACCTCGTCCATCATCGCCGCATCGATGTGCAAGCGGCCGGCAGTATCGACGATGACCACGTCGTGCTGGTGCCGACGGGCATGCTCCACCGCCGAAATGGCAATGTCGACCGGCCGGGCGCCCGGCGGCGGCTGGAAATACTCCGCGCCGACCTGGCCTGCGAGGCGCTCGAGCTGCGTCATCGCGGCCGGCCGGTAGATGTCGGTGCTGGCGAGCAGCACCTTGTGGCGCTGCTTCTCCACCAGCTGGCGCGCGAGCTTCGCGGCAGTCGTCGTCTTGCCCGCGCCCTGCAGGCCGGCGAGCAGGATGACGACCGGCGGCGCTGCGTGCAGGTTCAGCCCGCGGCCAGGCTCGCCCATCACGCGCGTGAGTTCCTCGTGGATCACGCCGATGAATGCCTGGCCGGGCGTAAGGCTCTTGAGGACCTCGGTGCCGATGGCGCGCGCCCGCGCAGCGTCCGTGAAGGACTTTACGACCGGCAGCGCGACGTCCGCCTCGAGCAGCGCCATGCGCACCTGGCGCAGCGTGTCGGCGATGTTCTCCTCGGTCAGGCGGCCGCGCCCGCGCAGCGACTCGACGGCCTGCCCGAGGCGGTTGCTGAGCGTGTCGAACATGGGCGGATTATATGGGCGGATTACAGGGCCCGGCGGCTGCGGTCCCTGCCCCTGTACAATAAGGCCGCGCGTCCCGGGAGCATTCGTACTTGAGCGGATTCCTCGTCGTCCTGCTCTATCTGGTGGCCGCGGCGGCCGCCCTGCATGCCGCGCGGCGCGAGACCCCGCGGGCCGCCTTCGACGAGAGCACCCTCTACCTGGCGGCGGCGGCGCTGGCCGCGCATGCGACCTGGCTCGCGGACACGATCGGCCCGGGCGGGACCCTTTCGCTCGGCCTCGCCGACAGCGCCTCGCTGATGGGGCTCGCGATCGGCGCCGGCGGCCTGCTCGCGGTTTTTGCGCCGCGCTTTCGCACCGTGGCGGGAGTGTGTTTCGCCCTGGCCGCGCTGCTCGCAACAGGGACCGGCAGCCTCGCGCCGGCGCAGGAAGTCGCGCGGGCGGTCTGGCCGCTGGCCATGCACGTGGTCCTCGCGATGGGATCGGCCGGCATGTTCGCGATCGCGGCCATCCTGGTCGTCCTGCTGGCCTTGCAGGACGCCGCCCTGCGCAGCGGGCGCACCGCCGGATGGCTGGCGACACTCCCGCCGGTCGAGAGCCTCGAGCGCGCGCTGTTCTCGGTGATCACGGTCGGTACGGCCGCGCTCACGGTCGCCATTCTCGTCGGCCTGCTGTTCGTGACCGACCTCTTCGCGCAGCATCTGGTCCACAAGACGGTGTTGGCGATCGCCGCCTGGGCGATCTTCACCTGCCTGCTGTTAGGCCGCTGGCGCTTCGGCTGGCGCGGGCGCAAGGCAGCGCGCTACACGATCGCCGGATTCGCGATGCTGGCGATCGCCTACTTCGGCAGCAAGTTCGTGCTGGAGATCCTGCTCGGCCGGCAATGGGGCTGAGCCCTGTGTACGTTTTTCTCGCCCTCGCGCTGGTCGCGCTCGCGGCACTCATCGAGGCGGCGATGCCGGAGTTGCGTGCGCGGCGAGCGGCGCCCGCCTCGCTCGAGGAACCCTGGATCGAGCGACTGCGCCGGCTGATGGCCGATGAGCCGCGGAGGACCCGGTTCGCAGCCGTCGTGCTCCGTGCGCTCGTATTCCTCGCGCTATTCGCCTGCATCGCGCTCGCGCCGGCGCCCGCGCGCACGTCGGTCGCAGTGGCCGCGGCGGCCGGGCTGGCGCTGGTCCTGCTGCTCGGAAGCATCGGCTGGCTGCGCAGGGACGGGCTGGTCCGGCGCGCCGCCGCGGGCATCGTCGTCTGGCTCGTCGCACCGTGGTTCCTGCTGCTCCCCCGGCGCGATGACACCGGGGATGCCCTGCGCGATGCCGGGGATTCGGTCGCCGACCTCGCCGACGCGCTGGTCGCCGAGTCCAGCGAGCGCCAGGGCATGGTCGAGGCACTGCTCGGCCTGGAGCGACGCCGGGTCGAGGACGTCATGGTGCCGCGCAGCGAGATCGACGCCATCGACATCGCCGCGCCCTGGGCCGAGATCACCGGCCGGTTGCGCGACACTGCGCACACGCGCATGCCGCTGTTCGACGGCGACCTCGATCGTGTGCACGGCATCGTGCACATGCGGCTGGTGGCGAACGAGCTCGCTGCGGGCCGCCTGACGCGCGAGCGGCTGCGCGAGATTGCGGCGCGGCGCGAGGCGCTCTTCACGCCCGAGGGCACGACGCTCTACGAGCAGTTGCTGCGCTTCCGTCGGCTGCGCCGCCGCATCGCCTTTGTCGTCGATGAGTACGGCGACCTGCAGGGGCTCGTGACGCTCGAAGACATCCTCGAAGAGGTGGTCGGCGAGTTCACGACGCAGGCGGAGCACATTCTCGGGCGGATCGACGCGCACGAGGATGGCAGCCACGTGGTTCCAGGCAGCCTTGCGCTGCGCGAGATCAACCGGCGTCTCGGCGCTTGCCTGCCCGTCGATGGGCCGCGCACCCTGTCAGGCCTGATCGTCGAGCGGCTGGAGTTGATACCGGAACCCGGCACCCAGCTGCGCGTCGGTGCGGCGTCGATCGAAGTGCTTCAGGTGGCCGGGAACGCCGTGCGCACGGCGCGCCTGCGGATCCTGCCCGCCGAGGACTGAGGGCAGCCGAGCGGATCAGACGAGCGCGGCGAGCGCGGCGGCGATGGTCGGCACGGCGATCACCACGATGCCTTCGGGGGCCTGGCGCGGCGCGTTCGCCTCTGGCACGACGGCGCGCCGGAATCCGTGCTTGGCGGCTTCGCGCAGCCGCTCCTCGCCATAAGGTACGGGCCTGATCTCGCCGGTGAGGCCGAGCTCCCCGAACATGACGACGTCCGGCGGCAGTGGCGTCGCGCGAAGGCTCGAGACGAGTGCAGTGACGACGGCAAGGTCGGCCGCGGTTTCCGCAAGCCGGATGCCGCCGACGACGTTGACGAACACGTCCTCGGCATGAAGCGCAATGCCCGCATGGCGGTGCAGCACGGCGAGCAGCAGGGCGAGCCGATTCGACTCGAAGCCGACCGCGACCCGGCGCGGGTTTGCGAGCGGACTGGCATCGACGAGCCCCTGCACTTCGATCAGCATCTGCCGCGTGCCTTCGCGCGCGACCGTGACCGCCGAGCCCGGCACGGCTTCCTTACCGCGCGACAGGAAGATTGCGGAAGGATTTCGCACTTCGCGCAGGCCACGCTCTTCCATCGCGAACACGCCGATCTCGTTGGCCGCGCCGAAGCGGTTCTTGACGGCCCGGATCACCCGGAAGCGGCTGCCCGAGTCGCTCTCGAAGTACAGCACCGTATCCACCATGTGCTCGAGCACTCGAGGACCGGCGATCATGCCCTCGCGCGTCACGTGACCGATCAGGAGCACTGCCGTACCGCTCGATTTCGCGTGGCGCACGAGGCTCGCCGTCGACTCGCGCAGTTGCGTCACCGCGCCGGCCGCCGACTCGACGGCGGCCACGGTCATGGTCTGGATCGAATCGATCACGAGGATCGACGCGCCCGACTCTCTGGCCAGTTCGATGATGCGTTCAACCGCCGTTTCCGCGACCAGCTCGAGCTGGCCCGCCGTGAGGCCGAGCCGCCGCGCGCGCTCGGCCACCTGCCGGACGGATTCCTCGCCGGTGGCGTAGAGGACGCCTTGACCTTCGGCAAGCGCCGAGGCGCACTGCAGCAGGAGTGTCGACTTGCCGATGCCTGGCTCGCCCCCGATCAGCGTCACCGACCCCGGGACCAGGCCGCCGCCCAGCACGCGGTCGAACTCCGCGAAGCCGGTAGACCAGCGTGCCTCGGGCACCGTCGCGAGATGTCCTACAGCCTGCGGCTTTCCGCCGCGCGCAGGCGGGCCTCCGGCACGCGTACGCGGTTCCGCGAACTGCGCCAAGGTATTCCACTCGCCGCAGGACGGGCACTGCCCGCTCCAGCGGGGCGCGTCGGCGCCGCAGGATGAGCAGACGAACACCGTGCGGGGCTTGGCCATCGAGTGAATTCCGGTCGGAAGGCGGCGATGCTAGCACGCAGCATTTCGCCACCGACCTGCGGGCGGATTGCGGCCCAGGTCGCGGTTTCGGCCATAAGCATTTGAAATATAGGCCTCCACGGGTTTCGGTGCGACCAAGGCCCGTCTATGATCCATGGATCAGGGTGGCAATAGGCCGGTTATTGCATGGCTGACGACTCCAGTCGCGGCGGATGGCTGCGCGGGCTTTCAGCGGGTTCCGGCAGGAAATCCGACGAAACCAGCCCGCGTATCGGCAAACCGCTGTCCGTCGCGGTCGCCGAAAAGGCGCCGGCCGGGGCACAGCCGGTTCCGACCCGCGCCTCGCGTGGGCTCGCTTTCCGTCCCGGCCAGCTCTTCCACCACTTCCGCCTGCAGCAGCAGCTGGGTCGCGGCGCCACGGCGACCGTCTACCGGGCAATCAATGAGCGCACCGGCGCCGTCGTCGCCCTCAAGTTGCTGTCGCTCGCCGAAGACTGGCCGGACGACCTGCTCGATGAGGCGAAGCTGCGGCTGCTGCGCGAGGCGGAGACTGCCGGCTCGCTGGCCCACCCGGACATCGTCGAGATCCGCGAGTCCGGCGAGCACGAGGGCCAGGTATATCTCGCAATGGAGTACGTCGAGGGCGTCAACCTTGCGACCCACGCGACGGAGGGACGCATGCTGCCGCCGCGCCTCGTCTGCGAGATGTGCGCGCGCGTCGCTGACGCCCTCTACTTCGCGCACCAGCGCGGCGTCATTCATCGCGACATCAAGCCGGCAAACATTGTCTTCGACCAGAAGAACCGGCGCGTGCGCGTCATGGACTTCGGCGTGGCGCGACTCGAAAACAGCCGCGCGACGCGCACCGGCGTGATCCTGGGCAGCCCGTCTTACATGGCTCCGGAGCAACTGGACGCGCGCCCGGTGACGCCGCAGTCCGACCTGTTCTCCCTGGGAGTCACCCTCTTCCAGCTGCTGACCGGCATGCTGCCGTTCCGCTCCGACTCGATACCCGGGCTGATGCAGAAGATTTCCGCCGAGCCCCACCCGCCGCTGCGGGTGGTGCGCCCGGACCTCCCCGGGGCGCTGGCGGAGATCCTGGATCGCGCCCTGGAGAAGGATCCTGATGCCCGTTACCGCAGCGGCGCCGAGATGGCGCAGGCGCTCCGCGACTGCGCGCGCGACATCGACCCGGCCTTGCGCTGATGGGTCGCTACGTCTCGTTGCGCAACCGGGTGCAGGCTGTCGGGCTGACCGACACGGGCAAGGTGCGCGAGCACAACGAGGACTCGATCGCTCTCGACGGCGACATCGGCCTGTTCGTGCTCGCCGACGGCATGGGCGGCTACAACGCGGGCGAGGTTGCGAGCGGCATCGCGGTCAAGACGATCACGAACCTGGTGCGCGAGGCCTACCTGGCGCAGGAAATCGAAGGCAGCGACAAGGCAACCGGGCTGCACCGGCCAGGCATCATCCTGCGCGACGCAATTTCCCGCGCCAACAAGATCATCCACCAGACCTCCAAGACCCAGAGCCAGTGCGAGGGCATGGGCACGACGGTCGTCGCCGCGCTCCTGCACGACAACCGCCTGACCATGGCGCACGTCGGGGATTCACGGATGTACCGGCTGCGCAAGGAAAGCTTCGAGCAGCTGACCATGGACCATTCGCTGTTGCAGGAGCTCGTCGACCGCGGCTTCTACTCGGCCGAAGAGGCGCAGCGCGCGACCAACAAGAACTACGTGACGCGCGCCCTGGGCGTCGAAGCCACCGTCGAAGTTGAGGTGCACGAGTTGCCGGTCGAGGCCGGGGACTGGCTGGTGCTCTGCTCGGATGGCTTGACCGACATGGTCGAGGACGAAGATATTCACTTAACAATCAGTACGTTCGGCGGTAATCTGGATACTGTCGCGAGACAGCTGGTCCAGCTCGCGAACGACAGCGGCGGCCGGGACAACATCTCGGTGGTACTGGCGCAGGTCGTCGAACTTTTCCCCGCGCGGCGGGGCATACTTGACAGAATACTGGCCTGGTTCGGATAACGGACGGCGGGGGAGACGATGGCGCGCCTTATCTTGAGTCTGGATGGCCAGGTCCTGGCCGAGTACAACATGACCAAGGAGCGGTACACGATCGGCCGGCTCCCGGACAACGACGTGCGCATCGACAATGCCGCCGTCAGCGGTCACCACGGGCTGATCATCAACATCCTCAACGACTCGTTCCTCGAGGATCTCAACAGCACGAACGGCACCTACGTCAACGGCAAGCTGATCAAGAAGCATGCATTGACGCACGGCGACGTCATCACCATCGGCCACCACCACCTGCGTTTCGTCGACAGCCAGGTGGAGAGTTCCGAGCAGGACGAGTTCGAGCGCACGCTGGTCATCCAGCCGGGCCAGGTCAACGAGGCGCGGCTCAAGGCAGCGACGGAGTCGGCCGCGCCAGCCCCGGCGGCAGTCCAGGCGCCCGTCAGCGACGCGCGGACCGCGGCGGAGAAAGGCGCACCGGCGCGGCCTGCCAAGCTGCAGGTCCTGTCCGGCCAGTTTGCCGGCCGCGAACTGGAACTCGCCAAGACCCTGACGACGCTCGGTCGCCCCGGCATTCAGGTCGCGGCGATCAGCCGACGCGCCGACGGCTATTACGTCGTCCACGTCGAGAGCAGCAAGCCGGGCGATTACCCACTCGTCAACGGCCAGCCGATCGGCCCGCAGGCCCGCCGCCTGCAGGACAACGACGTGCTGACGCTCGCCGGCGTGAAGATGGGTTTCTTCGAGGCCTAGGGGACTGTCCCCTCCTAATAGGCAGCCGCCAACCCGTACAGCCCGAAGGCCAGGATGCCCGTGGCGGCCGCGGCGGACACCGCGCGTCGCCCACGATCGCCGGGCATGGCTTTCCCGAGCGCCGCTCCGCAGCTCCCGATTGCGACGCCGACCGTGGCACTCCCTGCCGCCAGCGCAGCCGCAAGCCCCGCTGCCCTCGCCAGCGAACCCGCCACCGGCAGCTGTGGCACGATCCCGGCGAACACCACGAGGGTCATCGGGTTCACGATCGTGAGCCCGAAGGTGGGCAGGAAACTCCTCGCGGCGGGCTGCGCCGCAACGGGGACCGCCCGCGACCTGAGCAGCCGGATGAGCATGGCCGCTCCGAGGCCGACGAGGAGCAGCGCGCAGCCGATGCCGATCAGCCGCTCCTGCGCCGCGAACAGCGGCAGCAGCAGGGCGCCCGCCGAGAACGCCGCGAGCGCATAGAAGAAGTCCGCCAGCGCCGCACCGAGGCCCGCGAAGGCGCCCGCCGCGAAACCCTGGCGCGCACCGGTCCCGAAGATCAGCAGCGCGATCGGGCCGATGGCAGCGGCCACGACGACGCCGAACACGAAGGCTTTCCACATCATTGCACGCTGCCCCGCGGCAAGCCGCGCCGGGCTCAGTCTCCCGCTCGCGCGAGGCCGGCGCCGAGCACGACCCAGTAGGCGATCAGCACCAGCCAGCTCGCGGCAAATGCGCGGAACCGCCAGAGAACCTTGTTGGAGGTCACGTGGATCGCAGTGTGCAGGCAGCGGAGCGCGAAGTAGGTCCAGCCCAGGCCCACGAGGATGGCGCCAGATTGCCCGGCGGCGACGGCGATGCCCGTGCCGGCATAGAAGAGCGTTGGCATCTCATAGAGGTTGATGACGTTTCGCGAGACGGCGGCGAGTTCAGGCGGCTCGCCCTCGCCGCGAAATACCTTGTAGTAGCGCGGGTCCACCCGGCCTGCGCGGGCAGCCGCAAAGCGCATGCGGGCGAGGCGCGCTACCTGCAGCATCGTCAGCACGAAGAGTGCGAATGCGGGCCAGACGACAGCCATCGGTTATCTCCGCCGGAACATTGCCGGGAAATCGTGCACGGGACGGTAGCCTAGCTCCGCGATCGCCTTGTCCACCACATAAACACGGTCGATGGACCGTGGCAACAGCCAGCCACGGCGCTGGAATTCTGCCTCGGCCCAGGGATACCGCTCCAGCACGACGGAGGCCGCGTCTTCGAACAGGCGCCGGCAGTCCGCACGCGTGAAGGGCGGCGGCGCCGATACGTTGTAGACCTCGAAGCCGTCGCGACCTGTCGCGAGTGCGAGCTCGTGCGCCTGCGCGACGTCCTCGGCATCGACGCCGCGGTACAGTCGATAGGTCGCGACCAGGCGAGGCTCCTCCGGGAAGCAGCGCGACATTCGCAGTGCCGTGCACGCGAGGCCGTGGCGGGCAGCTTCGCGGCAGGCTTCCTCCGCCGCGAGCTTGGTCTCGTCGTACACGTCGCGCGGCCGCGGGGCGAGTTCTTCGGTCACCCAGGCCGCCTCGCCGTCTGCAGGCAGCATGGCGTCGCCGTACAGCGAAGTCGTGCTCGTGTACACGAAGCGAGCGATGCCCGCCTCGCCTGCGGCCGCCAGCAGCCGTCGCGTGGCGTCGACGTTCACGGCGCGAAATTCCCCGACGCTGCTCGCCGCGAGGTCGGGCACGTGCAGCGACGCCGTGTGCACGATGGCATCCAGGCCCGCGAGCAGCGGCACGAGCCGCGCCGTGTCGCAGACGTCCACGATCTCGACGGTCAGCGGGCCGGGGCGCCGGTCGATGCCGGTGACCTGGTGACGCAGCGCGAGCCTGGCGGCGATTGCGCCGCCGATCCGTCCGGATACGCCGGTGACCAGGATTCTCACGAGCCGCGAGTCGAAAATGCCACGCGCCGGCCAACGCGGCAGGTCAGCTCATAGGCAATGGTGCCGCAGGCGGCTGCGACGCGCTCGACGGGTACCTCGCGGCCCCAGAGTTCGACCCGGTCGCCGACCGCAGCCCGCGGCAGCTCCGTGACGTCGATCGTCAGCATGTCCATCGAGGGACGCCCGGCGATCGTGGCGGCGGCGCCGGCCACCGAAACGGGCGTACCACTGGCCGCGGCGCGCGGATAGCCGTCGGCATAGCCGACCGCTGCAACGGCGATGCGCGAGGCGCGGGTCGCCGTCCAGGTACCGCCGTAACCCACGCGCTCGCCGGCGGCGACGTCCTTGAGCGCGATGATGCGGGTTTCGAAGGTCATGGCTGGCCGCAGCCCGATCTCGTCCCCGGTCCGGTCCGGGAACGGCGAGATACCGTAGAGCATGATGCCCGGGCGCACCCAGTCACCGCGTGCCTCCGGCCAGGCGATGAGGCCCGCGGAATTCGCGATGCTGCGCTCCCCGGCAAGGCCGGCCGTCGCAGTTGCAAAGGCCTCGAGTTGCGCTCGCGTGCCCTCGCCGCCCGCGTGCTCCGCCTCGGCAAGGTGGGTCGCGAGACCGGCGGGCCGGGCGACGGCGTGACAGGCCGCGAGCCGCGCCGCCGCCGACGCCGCCTCCCCGGGCGCGAATCCGAGCCGGTGCATGCCCGTGTCGATTTTCAGCCAGACCCGCAGCTTTTGCGGGCCGTCGAAGGATTCGAGCAGGGTCAGTTGCCAGTCCTGGTGGACGAATGGCTCGAAGCCGTGCCGGGCGGCGACCGCGAGTTCCCCCGCGTCGCAAAACCCTTCCAGCAGTACGATGCGCGCCTGGCTGCCGGCCTCGCGCAGCGCGAGCGCCTCCTCGATGCGCGCGACGGCGAAGCCATCCGCGGCCTCGAGCGCCTCCGCGACGGTGAGCAGGCCATGGCCGTAGGCATTCGCCTTGATGACCGCGAGTACCCGGCTGCCCGGTGCAAGCTCCCGGACCCGCGAGAGATTGTGCTTGAGCGCCGCCGTGTCCACGACGGCACGCAGGCAAGCGCTCAGAATGCGCCCTCGCCGTAGGACTCGGACACCAGGTTCTCGAAGCGCGTGTACTCGCCGAGGAAGGTGAGCTGCACTTCGCCGATCGGGCCGTTGCGCTGCTTGGCGATGATGATGTCGGCGATGCCGCGACGGGTCGTGTTCTGGTCGTAGACCTCCTCGCGGTAGATGAGCAGGATCAGGTCCGCGTCCTGCTCGATTGCGCCCGATTCGCGCAGGTCCGACATCACCGGCTTCTTGTCGGTGCGCTGCTCGACGGCGCGGTTCAGCTGCGAGATCGCGATCACCGGGACGTGCAGTTCCTTGGCGAGCGCCTTGAGGCTGCGCGAGATCTCGGAGATCTCGGTCGCTCGGTTTTCCTTCGTGCCGGACACCTGCATCAGCTGCAGGTAGTCGACGATGACCAGACCGAGGCCACGCTCGCGCTTCAGGCGCCGCGCGCGGGCGCGCAGTTCGGTCGGCGTCAGGGCCGGCGATTCGTCGATGTAGATCGGCGCACCAGAGAGCTGGGCCATCGCGCCCTGGATGCGCGACCAGTCCTCGTCGGTGAAGTTGCCGGTGCGCAGATGGCTCTGGTTGACGCGCCCCAGCGAGGAAATCATGCGCAGCGTCACCTGCTCGGAGGACATTTCCATCGAGAAGATCGCGGCCGGCACGCCCTTGGCAATGGCCGCGCTCTCGGCGATGTTCACCGCGAGCGTCGACTTGCCCATCGACGGACGCCCGGCAATCACGATGAGATCGCCGGGATGCAGTCCTGCCGTCTTCCGGTCGAGCTGCGCGAATCCGGTCGGTACGCCGCGTATCTCCCCCGGCGTCTGGTGCAGCGTGTCGAGGCGGTCGATCGTCTGCGGCAGGATGTCGCGCACCGCGACAAAGCCGCTCCGTCCGCGGCTGCCGCGCTCGGCAATTTGAAACACACGCCGCTCGGCCTCGTCGACCAGCTCGCTGGCCGGGCGGCCACGGCCGTCGATTGCGGACGCCGCGATCTCGGCGCCGGCTGTCGCCAGCTGCCGGAGGATCGAACGCTCCCGGATGATCTCGGCGTAGGCGCGCACGTTGGCCGCCGAAGGCGTATCGCGCGCGATGGTGCCGAGGTAGGAAATCCCGCCGATCTCATCGAGCCGGCCTTTGCGCTCCAGATGCTCGGAAATCGTGACGGCGTCACAGGATCCGCGGGTCTCCGCGACTTCCGCGACAGCCTCGAAGATGAGCCGGTGGTCGCGGCGGTAGAAATCGGCGGCCGAGATGATGTCTGCGACCGCATCCCAGGCGTTCGGGTCGAGCATGAGCCCGCCCAGCACGGCCTGCTCCGCCTCCACCGAATGGGGCGGCGTGCGCACCTCGTCCTGGCGGAGCATCGCGACCAATTGAACCCCTGATTACCGGCCCCAGCATACTGCCGGGGCGCAAGTGGCGTCAGTCGCCCGCGGCGGCCTCTTCCGCAACCACGGTCAGCGGCAGCTGGACGTCGATGTCGCCGTGCAGGTGCAGCGCGATCACGTGCTCACCGACCATGCGGATCGGCCCGCCCGGCAGACGCACCTCGGAACGCTCGATTTGGTGACCAGCTTTCTGGCAGGCCTCGGCGATGTCCGAAGTGCCAATCGAGCCGAACAGCTTGCCCTCGTTGCCGGCCTTGGCCGTGATGCTCAGCTTGAAGCCCTCGAGTCCCGCCACCCTCGCCTTCGCCGATGCGAGTTCGGCGGCCGCCTTGGCCTCGAGCTCCGCACGACGGCTCTCGAAACGCGCCACGTTGTCGGGCGTCGCGAGCGTCGCCTTGCCGCCGGGCAGCAGGTAGTTGCGGCCGAAACCGGGCTTGACCTTCACGCGGTCGCCGATGTCGCCGAGGTTCGCGATCTTCTGCAAAAGGATGACTTCCATCGACTTACACTCCTTGCCGCGGCGCGAAGCGCTCGCGAAAGCGGACCCAGGTATCCGCGAAGCCGATGCCCACCAGGGCCATCGGCACCAAAAGCACGGCCACGTAGGCCAGGATCACCGACACCACGCCGATCACCTGCAGCTCGCGCAGGCCATGTACCACGGCGAGCGCCTGCACCAGGAAGGCGGCCGCCAGCACGAACAGGACGTCATCGACCGCCTGCCAGCCCTGCCCCGCAAACCGGTGCGCGAGGAAGCTCACCGCAAACGCTGCGACCAGCAGCCAGGCGATGAATCGTCCAAGCGAGAGGCGGCGGAACTCGCGGCCAAACAGGCCAGGCTCCCTCAACCGCCCGAATCCCCACAGTCCGGCGCACTGCGCAACGAATGCATGCAGCAGCACCATCCAGCCAAGCGTTGCCCAGGCGGCACGCGCGGTCGCCGCACCGATTTCCGCGGGCGTGCTTTCGATGCCCATCTGCGACAGCGTTTCCGCAGTGCGGCGAAGCATCGGCTCGAGCTGGGTGATCACCGGCGCCAGCGCACGCACCGGGTCGCCGAGCAGGCCGTGGATCGCAAGCACCAGCAGGCAGGCCGCAATGGTCAGCGCCTGGAACACGAATGAAAGGCTGCGGCTGCGCTCGAGCGCGAAGGCCGCCGCCGTCGCCGGAAGGAGCGTCGCGACGGCGATGGCAAGGGCCGGGCCCGTGCCGAACAACGGCGTGAATGCCCATACGAGCACGATTGCCGCCCCAGCTGCCGCCGCGAAGGCGACCGCCTGGCCGGCTGCGAGCACGCCGAGCACCACGAGTCCCGCCGGCAGCCAGGCGGACATCGGCAGGGCAATGAGCGCGGCGAACGCGGCGAGCCCCGCGGCCAGGAAGGCCTGGAGCGGCTTCGCGGTCATCCATTGCAGCAGTGCCGTCATCGGATCGCGTCGGGCCGCGCTTCGGCGGCCTCTAGCCTCAATGCTGGTCGGTGTACGGCAGGAGCGCGAGATAGCGCGCCCGCTTGACCGCGACCGAGAGCTGGCGCTGGTAGAAGGAGCGCGTGCCCGTGATGCGGCTCGGCACGATCTTGCCAGTCTCGGTGATGTACGCCTTCAGCGTCACCAGGTCCTTGTAGTCGATCTGGTCGGTGTCTTCAGCCGTGAACTTGCAGAATTTCTTGCGTCGGAAAAAACGTGACATCGTGGTCTCCCGATCAATCCATGCCCATGCCGTCGCCGCCATCGCGATCGCCGCGATCGAAGCGGTCGCCGCGCTCGCGCTCTTCCGGCTCCTTCGCCATCGGCGAGGGCTCCGTCACGGCGCCGTCCATCTTGACGACGAGGTGCCGCAGCACGGCATCGGAGAAACGGAACGCGCCGGTCAGCTCCTCGAGCACCTTGCCGCTGCACTCGACGTTCATCAGGACGTAGTGCGCCTTGTGCATTTTGGCGATGGGAAATGAAAGCTGGCGTCGCCCCCAGTCCTCGAGTCGGTGGACGGCGCCGCCGTCCGCGGCGATGAGGCCGCGATACCGCTCGATCATGGCGGGAACCTGCTCGCTCTGGTCGGGATGGACCAGAAACACGATCTCGTAATGCCGCATCTTGTACTCCTTGTGGTCTTGGCCTCCCGTGACGCTGCTTACGGTAAGGCAAGGAGAAGGCCCCGGTGGCCCGGGGAAAGGGCGCGTAAGTTACCGGACTGGCTGGCTTTCCGCAAGTTTCGCGCGGCGCTGGCGCAGGGCCTCGTAGAGGGTGATTCCGGCCGCTACCGAGACGTTCAGGCTGCCAACACTGCCCTGCATCGGCAACCTCAGGGTGAAGTCGCAGCATTCGCGGGTCAGCCGCCTGAGGCCCCGGCCTTCCGAACCCATCACGAGTGCGAGCGAACCGGTCAGGTCGACAGCGAAGAGCTCCCGGTCGCCATCCTCGGCGGTCCCGGCGATCCAGACCCCCGCGGACTTCATGTCGCGCAGCGAGCGGGCCAGGTTCGTGACCTGCGCGAACGGCACGGTCTCGGCGGCCCCGGCCGCGACCTTGCGGACCACCGGGGTCAGCCCGGCGGCGCGGTCGCGGGGCGCGACCACGGCCGTCACGCCCGCAGCGTCCGCGGTGCGCAGGCAAGCCCCCAGGTTGTGCGGGTCGGAAACGCCATCAAGGACCAACACGAGGGCGGGCCCGGCGAGTCCGGTCAGCAGGTCGAGCAGCGAGTTTTCGTCGAGGGGGGCGCTCGGGCGCACTTCGGCCACCACGCCCTGATGCACGGCCCCGCCCGTCTCCCGGTCGAGCGCCTCGGCGCTCGCCATGACCGGTGCGATACCCTGGGCCGCGGCGAGCCCGCGCAGTTCCCGGACGCGGGCATCGTCACGGCCCGCGGCGATCGCGAGCCGCAGTACATCCTTCGGCCGGCGCGCCAGCACGGCGCGCACGGCGTGCAGGCCGAATACCAGCGATCCGCTCACTTGCGCCGGGCCTGCGGCTTGCCGCCGCGCCGGCGCGGGTGATGGTGCTCGGAGGTCTTCGCGACGTGCTCAAAGTCGATCTTGCGCTCGGCGGAATCGACCCGCACCAGGCGCACGCGCAGCTCGTCGCCGATCGAGAAGCGCTGCTTCGTGCGCTCCCCGACCAGCGTGCGGTCGCGCTCGTGGAAGTGGAAGTAGTCCGCCGGCAGTGAGGTGACGTGCACCAGCCCGTCGACCTGCATCGACTTCAACTGCACGAACAGGCCGAAGTCGGTGACGCCGGTCACCACGGAATCAAATTCCTCGCCGACGCGCGGGCGCATGTACTCGCACTTGAGCCAGGCGACGACCGAGCGAGCCGCCTCGTCCGCGCGCCGTTCGCGGAACGAGCATTCCGTGCCGAGCGTCTCCATCTCGCGAGCGGAATGGGTGAAGTTCGCGGCTGTGCCGCCGCCGAGGGCATGGCGGATGCCGCGGTGGACGAGCAGGTCCGGGTAGCGCCTGATCGGCGAGGTGAAATGCGCATACTCCTCGAGCGCCAGCCCGAAGTGCCCGATGTTGAGTGGCTGGTACAGGGCCTGCGGCAGGGAGCGGATGATCGCGTTCTCGAGCACGGCGGCATCGGGACGGCCCGAGATGCCGGCGAGCACCTTCGCGAGGCGCGCGGGCTTCAGGTCGCCCGAGATCTCCAGATGGACGCCCCGCATCGACAGGAACCGCTTCAGATCCTCGATGCGGTCCTCGTCGGGTTGGCCGTGGATGCGGAACAGCGCCGGCAGGCGCTTCTTCTTCAGGAAGCCGGCCGACTGCACGTTGGCCGCGATCATGCATTCCTCGATCAGGCGATGGGCGTCGTTACGCGGGTACGCCCGGATCTCCGTCGGGTTGCCCGCGGCATCGACCAGCACCTTTACCTCCGGCGCCTCGAAGTCGAGCGCGCCGCGTTTCTCGCGCTCGCGGCGCAGCGCGCGGTAAACCTGGTGCAGACAGTCGATGACCGGCGCGAGGCGCGCCTCGCGCCCGCGCGCGAGCGGCTCGCGGCCATCGAGGTGCGCGGCGACGCGCGTGTAGGTGAAACGCGCCTGCGAACGCATGACGGCGGCGTAGAAGCGGCTCTTGGAAACCGCGCCAGTGCGCGTCACCTGCATGTCGCAGACCATGCACAGGCGGTCGACTTCGGGCATCAGCGAGCACAGGTGGTTCGAAAGTTCCTCCGGCAGCATCGGCAGCACGCGACTCGGGAAGTACACCGACGTCGCGCGCTCGCGCGCCTCCCGGTCGAGCGTCGTGCCCGGCCGGACGTAGTGGCTGACGTCCGCGATGGCGACAACCAGCCGGTAGCCGGCGCCACTCGCCTCCGCGAACACCGCGTCGTCAAAGTCCCGGGCGTCCTCGCCGTCGATCGTCACGAGCGGCAGGGCGCGCAGGTCCTCGCGTCCAGCGTGCGCCTGCGCCGGGACCTCGGGTCCATAGCCGCGCGCCTCGGTGAGCGCCTCCGGCGGGAAGGCGTGCGAAAGTCCGAAGGAAGCAATGGCGAGGTCGATGGCGGTGTCCGCGCCGCCGCCCTCGGGCAGCACGCGCAGCACGCGCCCGACCGGGTCGCGGTTGCGGCTCGGCTGCTCGGCGATCTCGACCACTGCGAGGTCGCCGTGGCGGGCGTCGCCGCTTGCCTCTCGAGGCACGACGATGCGCTGGCTGATGCGCCGGTTGTCGGGCGTCACGAATCCGATGCCGCCCTCAAGCGTGAATCGACCGGCAACCTGGCGCGTGCGGTGTTCCAGGACCTCGACGATGGCGCCTTCCGCTCGGCCGCGCGCATCCCGGCCGGTGACGCGCGCCGCCGCGCGATCGCCGTGGAACAGGAGGCGCATCTCACGGTACGGCAGGAACAAGTCGTCGCCGCCGTCGTCCGGTACCAGGAAGCCGAAGCCGTCGCGATGGCCGCTCACCGTGCCGACCACGACCGACAGGCGGTCGACCAGGCAGTATTCGTTCGCCCGGTTGACCAGCAGCTCCCCGTCGCGCGCCATGGCGCCGAGCCGTTTTTCGAGTGCTGCGCGCTCGCCGGGATCGCGGATGCCGAGCATCGAGGCGGTCGCCTCGAATCCGAGCGGCCTCTGTGCTTCGCGCAGCTTCGCAAGCAGCAATTCCCGGCTCGGGATCGGCTTCGCATAACGCGCCGATTCCTCGCCGAAGCGCGGGTCTTCCTGCTGCCATCGTGGCTTGCGGGTCATGAGTTCACCGAAATTGACATGAAACAGGTGCCTGCGTACATTGACGCGCCCTCGCCGGGGGTCCCCCGGTCGCAACCTGTGCCCAGGTGGCGGAATTGGTAGACGCGCTAGGTTCAGGTCTTAGTGCCGAGAGGCGTGGAGGTTCGAGTCCTCTCCTGGGCACCATTCTTCATCGTCTCGCGCCGGCATTGTAGATGAGTGCCGGCGCGGAACGCCACCGGCTGCTCGCCGCCACCGGTTTGACAGTGACGCCGCGTGCAGCGTAGGTTTTGCCGATGGTAGCGACCTTCGAAGACGGTGCGTGGCGCGCGGACCCCGGGGCGGTGCGGGATGCGCTCGAGTCAAACCGCATCGTCTACTTTCCCGTCTGCCCGCTGCCGCTGCCGCCGGAAGACACCCTCGATTTTCTGCGTCGCGAACTGCCGACGCGCCTCAAGCTCAAGAACGTCAGCTACCACCCCGAGGTCGACCGGGTCAGTGGCCTCGAGGCCGACCCCGAGACGACAAAGCGCGTGACGGAGACACTGCGAGGCCACCTCCGCGAAGTCGAGTCCTTCCTGCGTCATGTCACGGGCGACCTCACGCACGACGCCCGGGTCGGTACCTGCAGCTTCAGGCCGATCGAGGAGAAGGGTCGAAACCTCAAGCCGCATGCGAGCAACGAGTTGGTGCACGTCGATGCCGGCGCCTACGGCGCAACTGACGGCGACCGCATTCTGCGCTTCTTCGTGAACGTGAATCCCACGCGCGACCGCGTCTGGGCGACCAAGGGCAGCTTCGAGGACATGATCGCGCGCCACGGCGCGCGCGCGGGCCTGCTGGACGATGCCGGGCGACTGAAACTGCGCATCGAGAAGCGCGGCGGCGACCGCGTCGTGTCCGCACTGGTCGCCGGGCTTGCGCGACTCAACCCGCTCGCGACGGTGATCGACACCAGCCCCTATGACCGGGCGATGCGCCGCCTGCACAATTACATGAAGGATGACCCGGACTTCCGCGCCGACATGGAGGGTTACCTCGAAGTCCGCTTCCCGCCGCTCTCGGCGTGGATGGTGTTCACGGACGGCGTGAGCCATGCAAGTCTCGAGGGGCAGTTCGCGCTCGTGACCACCATGATTGTGCGCCGGGCGCACATGCGCTGGCCCGAGCGGGCGCCGTTCAACGCCCTGATGGCCCGCGCCGCACGGCCTTTACCAGTGCACGCCGCGCAGGATTGAGGCGAACATCAGCGCCTCCTTCGTAGGCGGCGCTTCGGCCTTCTTCTCGCCGTCCCCGCCCTTCGCCGCTGCTGAGTCCGGGAACATGCGGTAGGCGGTATTCATGACGACTTCGGTCACGCGCGGCGCCACGAGGTGCAGCACCTCGGCCGCGATGCCGAGCTTCGTGGCGATGCGTTTCGGCCGCGCGATGATCGCCTCCGCCACCATGTCCGCGGCCTCTTCGGGGGTCGCGACCGGTACCTGGTCGTAGATCCGGGTCGGCGCGATCATTGGAGTGCGCACCAGCGGCATGTTGATGATCGTGAACGTCGCGCCCCGGTCCGCGTACTCGGCAGCCGCGCAGCGCGTCCAGGCCTCCATGGCCGCCTTCGAGGCGACGTAGGCGGAGAAGCGCGGCGCGTTCGACAGCACGCCGATCGAGGAGATGTTGACGACGTGCCCGCCGCGCTCCATCAGTGACGGCAGCAGGGCCATGGTCAGGCGCACGACCGCGAAGTAGTTGAGCTGCATCGTGCGCTCGAAATCGTGGAAGCGGTCGTAGGAGAGGTCGATCGAGCGCCGGATCGAGCGCCCGGCATTGTTGACCAGGAAGTCCACGCCGCCGTGCGCGGCGAGCACGCGCTTCGCGAACCCGTCGCAGGCAGCCGGGTCGGCGATGTCGCATTCGTAGACGTGCACGGCGCCGCGTTCCGCGAGCATCGCTCGCGCAGCCTCCAGTTTCGCGGGGTCACGGGCGACGATCAGCACGGTGGCGCCGGCATCCGCACAGCGCTCGGCCGCGGCCAGGCCGATGCCCGAGGAGCCGCCGGTGATCAGCACGACCTTGCCGCGCACTGCGCCGGCGAGGCTGCGGTCGAGCGAGAGATCCGGGTCGAGGTGCCGCTCCCAGAAGTCCCAGAGCCGCCAGGCATAGTCCTCGAGCACCGGCACACGGATGTCCGTGCCCTCCAGCAGGCGCTGCGTCCGCGTCGAATCGAAGCGCGTCTGCCAGTTGAAGAATTGCAGGACGTCGCGCGGGATGCGCAGGTCGCGCAGGACCGTTTCCACGACCTGCTGCAGCGGCCTGTAGCTCGCCATCGAGGCGGTCACGCCCGCCGGGACCAGGTCGACCAGCTTCGGATCGAGCCTGAACGCCATGGTCGGGGCGTGGCCAGCGCGCGCGAACAGGTTCAGCACCTCGCCGACCCGCCGCTGCCTCGGGTCGGTCAGGTGGAAGCACTGCCCGTCCTGGTCCGGCAGGTGCGCGAGGTGGTCCATCGCCGCGACCACGTAGTCCACCGGGACCAGGTTGATGTAGCCGCCCTCGAGGCCGATGAGCGGGAACCAGGGCGGCAGCGACTGCCGCAGCTTCTGGATCAGCTTGAAGAAGTAGTAGGGCCCGTCGATCTTGTCGATCTGGCCGGTCTGCGAATGGCCGACGACTATGCCAGGCCGGTACACGCGCCAGGGGCGCTTGCAGCGGCCGCGCACCAGTGCCTCCGACTCGTGCTTGGTGCGGAAATACGCGTGCTCGAGCCCGGTCGCCTCCTCGAACATGTTCTCGCGGAAGCTGCCCTGGTACTGGCCGGCGGCGGCGATCGAGCTCGCGTGGTGGAAGCACCCCGCCTGCACGGTGTCGGCGAATTGCAGCGCGTGATCCGTGCCGACGATGTTCGCGAGGTCCTGCTCCTCCGTGGTGGCGTTCAGGTCGTAGACGGCCGCGAGGTGGAACAGGTGGTCGACCTTGCCGGTCAGCCTGCGCAGATCCGCCCGGGACACGCCGAGGTTCGGCTCCGCGATATTGCCGGCCACGGGCACCACACGGCTCGCGCGAGCGCCCCAGAACTCGCGCAGCGCCGCGAACTTCTGCAGCGACTGCGGCCGAACCAGCACGAACACCCGCTCGCCTCGCGCCAGCAGTCGTTCGACCAGGTAGCGGCCGATGAAACCGGTCGCTCCGGTGACGAAATACGCCATGTGCAGTACTGTAATCGGATGACCACCGAAACGGAACGAATGTCCGCGGTCGACGCCGCCTGGCTGCGGATGGACCGGCCGACCAACCTGATGATGATCATCGGGGTCATCGTGCTCGACTCGCGCGTGGACTTCCGGCGTTTCCGCCGCACAATCCAGCAGCGCTTTCTCGCCTTCAGCCGGTTCCGCTGCCGCGCCCTGCAGGATGCGATGACCGCGGACTGGGAGCCGGACCCGGAATTCGACATTGACCGGCACGTCGTGCGCGCGAAGCTGCCGGATCCGGCCGGGCAGGCCGAGCTGGAAGCCTACGTCTCGGAGCTCGCCAGCAGCGACCTCGACCGCGCTCGCCCGGCCTGGCAGTTCCACTTCATCGACCGGTTCCAGGGCGGCAGCGCGGCCATCCTGCGCATCCATCATTGCTACGCCGATGGCATGGCGATGATCCGCGTGTTCCTCTCGCTCACGGACGCCGAGCCGAATCCTGCGCCGACGGCGGCTGCGCCGGCCGGGTCGTCCCGCAAGCCGCGCGTCCGCGACGCCGCCGGCGACGGCGACTGGTTCAGCCGCCTCGGAATCCCGGGCGCGGGACTGCTACGCGAGGCGTACGCGGAGGGCGCCGCCTTCCTCGGGCGCGCGGTGGACCTGACGCGCAATCCCGAGCAGGCCGGCGAACTCGCACGCCACGCGCTCGGCATTGCGGGCGAACTCACGCGCGTCGCCCTCCTCGCCGACGACCCGCCGACGCGCTTCAAGGGACCGCTCGGCCCGCGCAAGATCGCGGCGTGGACCGATCCCCTGCCGCTCTGGGAGGTAAAGGCCGTCGCGCGCGCACTCGGCTGCACGGTCAACGATGTCCTGCTCTCGACGGCGGCCGGCGCGCTCGGCGGCTACCTGCGCCAGCACGGCGAGGACACCGACGGCCTCGTGATCCGCGCCGCGGTTCCCGTGAACCTGCGCGACCCGGCCGAAGCGGCATCGCTCGGCAATTACTTCGGACTGGTTTTCCTCGAGCTGCCGATCGGAATCCGCGACCCGCTGCAACGCCTGTTCGAAGTGCATGCGGCGATGAAGCAGCTGAAGGGCTCGTATCAGCCGCTGCTGACGCTGGGCCTCATGGCGGCGCTGGGCCGCATGCCCGCGAGCGTCGAGTCCGCGGCAATCGACCTGCTGTCCACGAAGGCCACGGCCGTCGCGACCAACGTGCCGGGCCCGTCGCAGCCGCTCTACCTCGCGGGCGGGCGCATCGGCCGCATGATTTTCTGGGTGCCGCAATCCGGCGACATCGGCCTGGGCATCAGCATCCTCTCCTACGCCGGCAACGTGCAGTTTGGCCTGATCGCCGACGCGCTGCGCGTGCCCGATCCGGATGCCGTCACGGCGCGCTTCCACGAGGAGTTTGAAAACGTCGTCCTGTCCGTACTGCTCGGACACTGGCTGCA
>Ga0209254_10001029_pt1 | contig 24616 bp, 20 predicted proteins | sample FrelakmetDIP11DI_FD_187148 | JGI IMG/M metagenome (GOLD analysis project Ga0209254, IMG submission 187148) | Freshwater lake sediment microbial communities from the University of Notre Dame, USA, for methane emissions studies - DIP11 DI (SPAdes)... | ecosystem: Environmental > Aquatic >...
CGCTTTTTCACTAGAATGGCTTCCGGAGCGAGCCACGCCATGGCGCCCGCGAGACGGAAGAAGAAAACAGTCGCCTTAATCTTCGGGGGCCGTTCGGCCGAACATGACATCTCCGTCAAGTCGGCCGCGGCCGTCCATTCCCATCTCGACCGGAAAAAATACGATATCCGGTCGATCTTCATCGACAAGAAGGGGCATTGGCGGACGGTCGCTTCGCCCCGAGTTTCCCGGTCCGAGCTCCGGAAGGGACCCTTCGCCTCCTTCCTGCCCTGGGAACCCCGGCCTTCCGGCGGCCGCGCCGCGCGGGCCGACATCTATTTCCCCGTTCTCCACGGACCCTACGGCGAAGACGGAACGATCCAAGGCCTTCTGGAGATGGCCGACGTTCCCTATGTCGGCGCCGGGGTGACGGCCTCGGCCGTGGGCATGGACAAGGCCATCCACAAAAGCCTGTTCGCCGCGGCCGGCCTGCCCGTCGTCCCCCACCGCATCGTCCGGGAGTCCGACTGGCGCCGCGACCGGAGCAGGATCCTGGCCGGCCTGCGCCGGATCCTCCGCCCCCCGTTGTTCGTCAAGCCTTCCAACCTCGGGTCGAGCGTGGGCATCACCAAGGTCAAGACATGGAAGGATTTGGGCCGGGCCATGACCAAAGCGTTCGCCTACGACGAAACCGCCCTGGTCGAACAAGGGATCGAAGGCCGAGAGCTCGAGTGCAGCGTCCTCGGCCACGGCTCGGCCCGAACCTCTGTGCCCGGCGAGCTCATCCCCGGCCGGGAGTTCTATGACTACGAAGACAAATACCTCGACGGCAAGACCCGGTTCCGCATTCCGGCGCCTCTTCCGGCCCGGACGGCAGCCGAGGTCCGCCGCCTGGCCGCAGCCGCCTTCCAGGCCGTCGGGGCCTCGGGCATGGCCCGGGTGGATTTCTTCCTGGACGGCCGGACCGGCCGACTCTACGTCAATGAGATCAACACCATCCCCGGCTTCACCGAGATCAGCATGTATCCCCGGCTATGGGCGGAGAGCGGGATCGGGTTCTCCGCCCTCCTCGACGAGCTCATCCGGCTGGGCCTGGAGCGGCACCGCCGCAAGAAACGCTGCGTAGAGCGCCGGCCGAGATGAGGATCCTAGGCCTTGACTACGGTGACCGCCGGGTCGGCCTGGCGGTCAGCGATCCCCTGCAGCTCACGGCCCAGCCGCTGGATACCCGTCTTCTGACCGGGCCGGAGGGCGACGCCAAATATTTTCAGAACATCGTCCTTCGCTATGAGGTCGAAACGATCGTCGTCGGCATCCCGGTCCGGATGGACGGCAGCCCCGGCACCCGCGCGGAAAAAACGAGGGAGTTCGGACGATGGCTGGAGCGCGCCGTCGGACGGCCCATCGTCTTCTGGGACGAGCGCCTCACGACGCGGCAGGCCCAAGGAATCATGAAAGGCCAGAAGGTCCGGATCAAGGACAAGAAATCGGTGGAGAACCAGATCTCGGCCTCGATCATCCTGGCCGGATATCTGGAGTCCCTCAGGGACGACGGTCATGATCCGTAAGGCCGTCCGCATCGCCCTGCTCCTGGCCATCGCGGTCCTCCTGGCCGTCGCGATCTGGTTTTCGCGCCAATACCGGCAGCTCCGGCCCGGATTGCCGGCCGAGGCTTTGTTCGAGGTCCGGAAGGGCCAGACGGTCACGGGCATCGCCGAGGAGCTCCGGCTGAAGGGGCTGATCCGCAGCACGACCGCCTTCCGGCTGGCCCATCGTCTCTACCACCATTCCCAGAGCCTCAAGGCCGGCGAATACTCCTTCCCCGGGATGGTGGCCATGAGGGACATCCTGGACGCCCTGACCAAGGGACGGACCTATCTCCACCCCGTGACCATCCGCGAAGGTCTGACCGGGGAAGAGACGGGCCGGGAGTTCGAGCGGTTGGGCTTGGTCCCCTTTTCGGAATTCTTGGCCGCCTTCTCCGACCCGGAGCTCTTCGCCTCCTGGGACCCGGAAGGCCGCAACGCGGAAGGGTATCTTTTCCCCGAAACCTACCATTTCTCCCGGCTGACCCCGGGCCGGGAGGTCGTGGAGCGGATGGTCGGTCAATTCCAGTCGGTCTTCGCCGACGACTGGCGGCAGAGGTCGCTGGAGCTGGGGATGAGCGTCCGGGAAGCGACCATCCTGGCCTCGCTCATCGAGAAGGAAACTTCCCGCGAAGAGGAAATGAAGCTCGTCTCCTCGGTGTTTCACAACCGCCTCCGGATCGGGATGAAGCTCGATTGCGACCCGACCATCATCTACGCCCTGAAGCTCGCCGGAGAGTATGAGGGCCGGCTGAGGAGCCGCGACCTGAGGCTCGATTCTCCGTACAACACCTACCGGCGGGCCGGCCTGCCGCCCGGTCCCATCTGCAACCCCGGCCGGGCCTCTCTCGAAGCGGCCCTCTATCCGGCCTCCGAGGAGTATCTCTATTTCGTCTCCCGCAACGACGGCACTCACCAGTTCAGCCGCACCTACCGCGAACATCAGCTGGCGGTCTTGAAGTATCAAAAATAAGCGCCGGGCGGTCGGGCTGAGCCTCCATTCGCTTGTTATCCTGCGGCGTTTCTGCTATATTATTTCTTCGAAATTTTCGCCGGCCAAAGTAAAATTGTTTAGCCTGTTCCGTAAACATATTTTACAAAAAGCGGCGAAAACACGCCCCGCGGGCTGGCATGAAAATTGCTCTTTAGCAATATGAAGCCGTGTATTAGCTCCGGCTTGAATACGCATGGAGGAAGAGATGAACAGCAAGAAGCTGGCGCTGGTCGCGATCCTGGCCGTTTTCACCTTGAGCGTGCTCGCTCTGCCCGGCCTGGGCCAAGCCCAACAGCCAAAACAGGAAAAGGAAAAGATCTACATCCCCAAGGACGTCAAAGCCCTCCTCGAGCAGGGCCTGGCCGCCCGGCAGGCGCTCCCGGACATCGCCGTCACGGTGAACGCTCATTACTTCTTTCCCTATTACCGGGTCCCGGGCCTGATGCACAACGTCTTCGAGCTCAAGCTGAAGAACGCCGACCTGGGTTTCGCTCCGGTCCAGACCGCCGCCGCGCCTGCGGTCCCGGTCAAGCCGGAGGAGAAGAAGGAGACGGCCGAAGCGTTCGAGGAGGTTCCGGCCACCGACATGACCGCCCAGTTCGACCTGTTCCTCCAGTTCCGGCAGGCGGACACACCCCAGCCGGGGAACATCGTCAAGGAGGTCTTCGTCCCCACGACCCTCACCCTCACCGCTGACGAATACAAGCCCGACGCTGAAGAGGTTTACTACGTCAGTTACGACCTTCCTCCGGGCAGCTATCTTCTGGCCCTGGCCGTGAGGACCCGGGACCTGAAAAAGACCGGGTCGTCCTACTTCGAGTTCTCGGCCCCCGACTGGTCCAAGCTCGAAGGGAAGCTCGAAACAACCCCGGTCCTGATCAACAAGGAAGTCGGCCAGATGCCGGCCCAGGAGACCCAGACCGACCTCCATCGCGGCTTCTTCACCTACCTCGTGCTCAAGGTCACGCCCAACATCGCCAAGGCCATCCATCAGAAAGAGAGCCTGGACCTGCTCTACTTCGTCCTGGGCGCCAAGCCCAACGACCAGGGCAGGTTCGCCCTGGAGACGGAGATGGAAGTCAAGCAGGCCGACAAGACTCAGATCAAGTACGCGTCGACCGTCTTCGAATCGCCCTACATCAGCCTGCCCCTGCCCTTGAAGCAGACCCTCAAGAAGACGACCGGCAAGACCGAGACCACCGAGGTCAAGGACCTGCCCGCCGGCAAGTACACTCTCTTCATCAAGATCACCGACAAGATCTCAGGCGGGAAAGTCGACAAATCCGTGGATTTCGAGATCCTCTGATCCCGGCGCGATAAACACCAAAGGCCGGCGGGGTTCTCCCCGCCGGCCTTTTCATTTTAAGGGAGGAATTATTTCTTCAGGAACTCGACGAGCTGTTTGGCCAGCCCCGCCTTCTCGTGCTCAGGGGCGAGCGCCAGGAACTTCTCCAGGCTGGCGACGGCCTCGGCCTTCTTGTTCTGGCCGATGTAGATCGTCCCGAGCTCGTAATGGGCTTCGGCGTAATCCGGCTTGAGGGCGATGCATTTCTGGTAAGCGGCCAGGGCCGCTTCATGGCCGTCGACCTTGGACACGCAGATCCCCAGGTTGTAGAAGGCGTCGGGGTCTGTCGGGCTCAGGTCGGCGGCCTTCTGATAATACGGCTTGGCGGCGGCGAAATCCTGCTCCTTGGCCAGGCTCTCTCCGTATTCCTTGTTGGCGCTGTAGCTGTCGGGGTTGAGGGCCGCGGCCTTGGCGAAGGCGGCCTTGGCCTCGTCCTTCCGGTCCAGCTTTTTATAGGTCAGGCCCAGGTTGAGGTAGTAGCCCCACTGGGCGTCCGACAGGGCGATGGCCTCCCGGTAAACCGCCAGGGCCTCCTCGTACTTCTTGAGCTGGTACAGGTCGTTCCCCTGGAGGAAGAGCTTGTCGGACGCGGACATGGCCCGCTCCATGGTCGGCTGGCTCGCTTCCAGCTTGACTTCCAGCCCGGCCACGCCTTGGATCTCCACGTAGATCTCCTTTGACGCGGGCATGTACCCTTCTTTCTTGAAGGAGATCATGTAGTAGCCCGGCTGGACCCCGATCTGGGCGAACTTGCCGTTCTTGTCCGTGGCGATATTAAATTTCATGGACGTGGACAGCTGGGGGATGATGCTGATCTCGACCTTCTCGAGCGGCGCGCCGGCCGCGTCGGTCACCAGGCCTTCGATACGGCCGGTGATCGAAGCGCTCAGACTGCAGGCCGTCGACGCGGCCAAGAGCAGGCAAACGAAAAGCTTTTTCATGGGGGCGGTCTCCTCTATCCTGTTCATGGGGATTTGGCGGTTTTCTGCGCCTGGTCGATGAGCTTGCGGACGTGGTCCTGCCGGGAGTCGAGCTCCAGCGATTTCTTGAGAAGGGGCAGGGCCTCGTCCCCCCGGCCCAGACGGATCAGACACTCTCCGGCGAGGTTGAGAGTCTCGGTCTCCGTGGCCTGCTTGAGCAGTTCCTTGAGATAGACCAGGGCTGAGGACCAGTCCTCGAGGCCGGCGTAGTCGAGGGCCATGACCTTGGCTGCTTCCCGGTCGCGGGTGGCTTCGTAGACCGGGGCGATCATGGCCAGCGAATCCTTGTAGCTCTTGAGCCCGTACAGGGCTCTGGCCAGGAGGAGGCGGGTCGGCCCGGCGTCCTTGATCTGAAGGCTCCGCTCCAGGAATTCCTTGGCCCGGCTGAACTCGCCCACGGCTTGATACTGGGCGCCCAGGATGCCGAGCTGGTCGGCGCTGGGGAAGGCCGGCCTCTGGCGGGAATAGGCCCAGGGCAGGGGGGCCCCGGCCTGGGTCAGCAGGACGAAATGGTCCGTCCGGAAAGCGAGCTTCCGCTCCGAACCGTCGACCAGGGCGGCTTCGACCTCATAATAACCGGGCTTGAGCGACGCCAGGCCGATCCCCTCCCAGAGGATGCCCGACCGGCCGGAGGGCATGACCCCGGCGAGCGGCCGCGTCTCCGTCCAGGCCGGGGCGTTCGACTCGGCCAAACGGATCTCCGTCCGGACGGAGAGGTCCGACGTCTTGAGCCCGGAGGCCGCCAGGTTGGCCGGCTGAACATAGAAAGACAGGACGCCGTCCCTGGCAAATTCGTTCCGGGTGTCGAACAGGAACTGCCAGCCGTCCAGGGCGAACGCCTTGAGGAACCGGTCCTCTCCCGGCTTCAGCGCTTCCTTGGCCCGGAAGAGCAGCATGGTCCCGAGCGCCGCCGGGCCGGCTCTCCCGGGGACGGACATCCGGGTCTCCTGGGAGGAGAAATCTCTCCCGGTCTTGTTCTTGAGGAGGAACAGGACGCGGAACTCCCCGGGGATGATCGGCAGGATATCCTGGAAGGCGAACCGCTGGCGCTCGTGCTGCTTGTACTGTTCCGGGGTGATCCTCAAGGGGATCTCCTCGGTCCGCTCGTAGACCGACCGGCCGGCTTTATCCTCGATACGAACCACGAGCTCGAAGGAGGCGTACAGCGCGCCGCCCCGCTCGCCGAAGTTGACCCGGCTCGGCTCCAGGCTCCAGTGCAGGAAGTCGACCCCGGAGGAGCGGAAGGTTTTGACCAGGAAGGTGGATTCGGTGTAGTTGTCGGTGTGCTCGGTCTCGATGAAATCCTTGTAGTTGAGGTAGTTGCGGGCGTAGATGTCGGAGAACTCCTTCTCCGGAAGCTCGCGCACGCCGGCGATGATCTGGTCCGAGGAGAACGAGGCGGCGTCCTGCGGCCGCTCCCCGGGCATGTAGCTCAGGGTGGCTGAGGCCAGCTCCGAGCTGACCTTCTTGACCATCTGGAAGGCCGAGGTCCGGGTCACAGCCTGCTGGCTCATGGAGGGATAGACCAGCTTTTCCGGGCCCTCGACGCCGGGGTTGTAGAGCCGGTATTCGCCCATGCCCATGGGCTGGTAGAAGATGAGGTAGAAATAGGGCGGAAGGCCGAAGCGGGGGTCCCCCTGGCAGAACCACATTTCCAGGGGAATAAACTCGGAATGCGTGGTGTAGGTCTGCCGTTCAAGCGGCGGGCCGAGGAGCAGATAGTAGAAGCCCCGTTCGGAGAGACTACCCCTTTTCCCGGCGCCGAACCCGAACAGCTGATCGGCGGCCGCTACCCGTTTCAGGTATTCCTTGTAGAACTCGTTCTCCTCGGTATCGGGCGAGGTGTCGCGCTGCTTCCAGAAGAGCCTGATGAACTTCGTCCGCTCCTCGTCCGAGCCCAGCATGAAAAAGACCTCGCGCTCGGCCTTGGTGATGATCGGCGCGGCCAGCTCGAGCCATTCGGCGTGTTCCTTGAGGAGCTGTGTTTTTTCGGCGGCCGGAGCCGAACCGAGCAGGATGACTAGGAGGGGGACAAGGACGGTCAAGCGCGGAATCTTAGAGAGCATCATGTTTTCCTTAAGAATAAAACTACCACAAGGTACCGCCGGTTTCAAATCGGAGCCCCGGCCGGCATGCGGCAGTTGCTTCCTCCGGCTGCATCCCAAGAATTCATGCGAAGCATGCAAATGGAGCAAAATCAAGAAAAACATCCAAAATATTGAAACATCCAATATTTTGGATGTTTTTTCCATTTTTTGACACTTATGTCATTTGTATATTATTGATTATAATATAATTATAATAATTCTATTGGCACGAATTTTGCATAAAAAATTGCGTGAATATCTTAATAAGAACAGGAGGTGATGAGCCGGAAATACGCCCATTGAAAAATGTTATCGGCTTGTTTGTCGAATCGACAAGGCAAAGGAGGTTATTTTGAAAGTAAAGACGCTATTTCTCGTGATGGCACTTTTGCTGGCGCTGTCACCCCTGGCTTTCTCCCAGTCCAAGGACACCGGCCTGATCGAAGGGACGGTCATGGACCAGGAAAAGGTGCCCTTGCCCGGGGCCACGGTGACCATCTCCAGCCCCAACCTCATGGGCGTCCGGACGTACATCAGCGACTCCGCCGGCGCCTACCGTTTCCCCGCCCTTCCTCCCGGCGTCTACCAGGTGAAGGCGGAGCTGGCGGGCTTCAAGACGTATATCCAGGATAGCGTCCGTGTCCAGACGACGATGCGGCTGTCCCTGGACCTGACCCTCGTCCAGAGCGTCGTGGAAGAAGAAGTCACGGTCTTAGCCGTCTCTCCCACGGTCGACGTCAAGTCCACGGAAACCGCCTCGGTCACACTGAGCAACGATATCCTCAGGAACATCCCCTACAACCAGTTCTCGTCGGACATCGTGAACCTGGCGCCCGGCGTCAACAATAACGTCGCCTACGGCGCCTCGGCGAACACGGGCATCGCCTACTCCATGGACGGCGTCAACGTGGCCGATCCGGAGGCCGGTTCGGCCTGGGTGTTCGTCGACCACAACATCATCGAGGAGGCCAAGGTCATGGGCCTCGGCCTGCCGGCCGAATACGGCAACTTCACCGGGGTCATCTTCAACCTGGTGACCAAGTCCGGCGGCAACAACTTCTCCGGCCACATGGAAGCCGATTTCCAGGGCAAGAAGAGCGACTTTCCTAAAGGCCTCTGGCAAACAGGCAATTTTGACGCCTACCTCGCCGACTTCCCCTGGATGAGCGCGCCCCTGCTGAAGCTCTATGACTTCAGCGCCCATCTCGGCGGTCCGATCAAGAAGGACAAGATCTGGTTCTACACCGGAGCCCAATTCTACCGATCCCAGAACTACCCCACGGGCTTCCCGGAAGCTGTCGACTACAAACAGCCCCGGTGGTTCGGCAAGTTGAGCGCCCAGCTTTCGCCCTCGACCCCCATGACCCTCTCCCTTGAAATCGACACCTATCTGGGCATCAACCGCGGGGCCGGTTCCAATATCTCTCCTGAAGCGACTGTGGAACAGACCTCTCCTGAAATCGTGGGCAATTTCAGTCTGACCCACATCTTCAGCCCCAAGACCTTCATTGATTTTAAAGCCGCTTTTTTCATGGGCTACTACTATCTCGAGCCTGAGATGGGCCGCGACGTGATCGGCCGCTACGATGTAGACAACAACTGGTGGTACGGCAATGCCACCTATTATTATCTCGCGGACCGCAGCCGGGTTCAGGCCAACGCCAGCTTGACCCATTACGCCGAGGACTTCATCCAGGGCAACCACGACTTCAAGTTCGGCGTCGAGGTCGAGCGGTCCTGGGCCAGAAGCCGCTACGGCTTTACGGGCCCCGAGCAGGCTTACTACATAGACTATGCAAGCTATTACTACGCCGGCCCGAACGGCGAGTATCTGAAGTACCAGTACGACGGCTACGATACGAACACCAGCTACATCCGCGCCGAGATCTTCGCCCAGGATTCCTGGCAGATCAGCTCCCGGCTGAACCTCAACCTGGGCCTCCGCTTCAGCAACAACTGGGGCTTCGTCAAGGGCGTCAGCGGTTCGGTTTTCCAAACCAGTCGAATTGCTCCCCGAGTTGGTTTGACTTTTGATATCCTCGGCGACAAATCGACCATTTTCAAGGCCCACTACGGCCAGTTCACCGAGGCCATGCTGACCGCCATGTTAGACAGGCTCAACCCGACCACCAGTTTCAGCCAATGGAATTCGCTCTATTGGGATTGGTGGAGCGGCGGCGGCTGGGCGCTTGACGAAAGATACAGCAATCCTGCTCCAAACTACCGTGCCGTGGACAATCTCAAGCATCCCTATTTGGAGCAATTCACAGTCTCGATCGAGCGCGAGCTGTTCAAAGACGCATCCTTCACCGTCAGCTACATCAACCGCTCCTGGAAGGACTTCATCTTCCGGTATGACCGGGCCTCGACCTGGGAAGAGGTCACATACTACAGCTCCGCTCTGGACAGGGACATGACGGTCTATCGGCGGACTTCCAATCCCTTCGACGGGGAAATGGACCAATGGCTGCAAAACGACGTCCCCGGCCAGAACCCCTATCGCAAGTATCAGGGGGTTGAACTCCTGTTCAACAAGCGCTTCTCCCACAAATGGCAATTGCTGGCCTCCTACGTCTATTCCGTGTCCAAAGGTACTATTAATAACAACTTCGGCGGCGATATCAACTGGCAAGGGAGCATGGATAACCCCAACCTTTGGATAAACGCCGACGGCAACAGCACCAACGACCCGACCCACATGCTCAAACTCCAGGGCACATACCTCGCTCCTCTCGGCATCTACGTCAATGCCTATTTCCGGGCCATCACCGGCAACTCCTATGCAACCCGCTACAGACCGCCTTATATCCCGGGACGGGCGACGATCTTTGCTGAACCGCGAGGCTCCCATCACTATGACGTCCTTACCTCCCTCGATGTCAGACTGGAAAAGACGTTCATGCTGGCCGAAAAGTACCGGCTGGGGATCCTCCTGGACGTGTTCAACGTCTTCAACAACGACACGATCACCAGCTGGGGCAACCAAGTGGGAGCCAGCGCCGACTACTACCCGGGAACGGGAGACTATTCCTCCACCAGCGACCACTATCTCTACGGCATCCAAGCTCCTCGTCAGGCCCGAGTCGGCATCCGCCTGATCTTCTAAGCACCAGCACACACGCAGACGCTCAAGGGCGGCGGGACCTCCCGCCGCCCTTTTTTTTATGCTATTTTAATGGCATGAACAAAAGGACTTGGTTCATCCTGGCCGGAGCGGCCGTCGTCGGACTCGCCCTTCTCTACGTTTTCGTCCTCCGGCCGGGGGGCGCGGACTTCGCCCGCCTCCGCCGGGGCAGGGACTTCAACGTCATCCTCATCACCCTGGACACGACCCGGGCGGACAAGATCGGCTGTTACGGCGCGACAGACGTCAAGACGCCCGTCATCGACGGCTTCGCCGGCCGCGGCCTCCGTTTCGACAAATGCATCGCCCAGACGCCCCTGACCCTGCCGTCCCATACCTCCATCCTGACTGGAACCTTTCCTCTCTACCACGGCGTCCGGGACAACGGGGGATTCATCGTCCCCCCCGGCCTGGAAACCATCGCCGAGGTGTTTAAAACGGGAGGCTACCAGACTGCGGCCTTCGTGGCGGCCTACGTCCTCGACTCGCGGTGGGGCCTCAACCAGGGGTTCGACACCTACTTCGACCAGTTCGACCTCAGCAAGTTCGAGACCATCTCCCTGGGCAACATCCAGCGGCCGGCCGACGAGGTCCTGGACGAGGCCCTCCCCTGGCTGGACAAGAAAAAATCCGACAAGTTCTTCGCCTGGATCCATCTCTACGATCCCCACACCCCCTACGAGCCCCCGCCGCCCTTCGACGCCGAATACGCCGGCCGGCCCTACCTGGGGGAGATCGCCTACATGGACTCCCAGCTCGGCCGGGTGCAGGCCTTCCTGGAAGACAACGGCCTCGCCGACAACACGTTCCTGGTGATCGCCGGCGACCACGGCGAAAGCCTGGGCCAGCACCAGGAGACGGCCCACTGCTTCTTCATCTACCAGGAGGCCATCCACGTCCCGCTCATCTTCGTCACGCCCTTCGCCAGGCTCCAGGGCAAGACGAGCGCCCGCCCGGCCAACCTGGCCGACATCATGCCCACCGTCCTGGACATGTGCGGCCTGCCCCGGCCCAAGGATGTTCAGGGCGAAAGCCTGGCCGGCGAGTTCTTCGGCCGGACCCAGGACCCGGCCGAAACCCTGACCTACAGCGAGACCTTCTATCCCCGCTTCCACTTCGGCTGGTCGGAGCTCCAAAGCGTGCAGAACGACCGCTACCAGCTCATCATGGCCACGGACATGGAGCTCTACGACCTCGTCGAGGACCCCCGGGAGCTCGTGAACCTCATCGACGCCCGTCCGGCCGTGGCCCGCAGCTTGCGCTCCCAGGCCGACGCGCTCATCGCCCGCTACAGCCGGAACGCTCTCACCTCCGACCTGAGCACGGTCGACGAGGAGACGCGGGAGAAGCTCGCCGCCCTGGGCTACCTCGGTTCGTTCGTCAACGAGGCCAAGCTCGAAGGCAAGAAGCTGGCCAACCCCAAGGACAAGATCGGAATTTACAACGACCTGTCCAAAGCCCGGGAGCTGGGCATGAGCGGAGAGCCGGAGAAAGGGATCGCTCTCATCCAGGGCATCATCCGCCAGGACCCGGACATTATCGACGCCTACTTCGCCCTGGGCAACATCCTTTATCGCGAGCGCCGGTTCCGGGAGGCCATCGATCAGTACCAGATCGCCCTGGCCCTCAAGCCCGACGATTCCTTCACGGTCATGAACATCGCCAACTGCTACGTCGGACTGAAGCAACCCGACCAGGCCGAGGCCTTTGTATTAGACTACTTGAAGAAGGGCCTCAAGGACTCCCAGCTCTATTTTCTTCTGGGAAACATCAACTACCGGCAGGACAAGCTCGACCGGGCCATCCCCTATTTCCAGCAGTGCCTGTCACTGAACTCCGAGTCGGCTTCGGCCTACAACGCCCTGGCCGCGATCTACTACCGCCGGGACGACCTGGCCGAAGCGGAACGGAACAGCCGCGAGGCGATCAAGCGCAGCCCCAAGCTGAGCTCGGTCCATTACAACCTGGCCCAGATCCTGGAAAAGAAAGGACAGTACGCCGAAGCCGAGGCCGCCTACAAGGCCGAGCTCGACATCACCCCCTCCCACTTCAAGGCCTGTTTCAACCTGGCCCGGCTCTACCGGCTGACCGGACGGGTGGACGAGGAGCGAACCTATCTCGAGAAAGGGATCCTTCTCGCCCCCGAGTTCGCCCTGAACTACTTCTACCTGGCCCGCATTCACCTCAACCGCGGCGATAAATTCGCGGAGGCCGTCGAGCTCGTGAAGAAGGGCATCGCCCAGAAACCCGAGGGGCGCGACCTGGCCCTGGGCTATTTCCTCCTGGCCGACCTCTACAACCGCATGGGCGACGCAGCCCGGTCCGAAGAGTACGCCCGCAAGGGCCGGTCCGTGCCCATAGCGGAATCAGAACAACAGAACGACTGAGCCCTGCCGCGCGACTCTCATTCTTTTCCTTGTAAAGAGTGCGCGGATTTCATAGACTATTCTCTTCCAAAATGAGATTCGTCGCCGATCTGCATATCCATTCCAAGTTCTCGCGGGCCACGTCGCGCGACATGACCTTCGACACGCTCGCCTGCTGGGGCAGGCTCAAAGGGCTGCAGCTCGTGGCCACCGGCGACTTCACCCATCCCGAATGGTTCTTCCTGACCAAGGAAAAGCTCGAGCCCGCGGGCAACGGCTTCCTCCGGCTGAAGGCCAAGCCCCAGCCGCCCGAGGGACCGCTGCGGGCCTTCGCCTACGGCCGGGACGACGTCCAGTTCATTCTGTCCACCGAGGTCAGCCTCATCTACAGCAAGAAGGGCAAGGTGCGCAAGGTCCACCTGATCATCCTCCTCCCGGACCTGGCCTCCGCCGAAAAGCTGAACGCCAAGCTGGGCGGGCTGGGCAACCTCCGCTCGGACGGCCGGCCCATCCTCGGGCTGGACGCCAAGCAGATGGCCAAGATCGCCTTCGACACCTGCCCCGGCGCGGTCGTCATCCCGGCCCATATCTGGACGCCGTGGTTCTCCCTGTTCGGGGCCAACTCCGGGTTCGACACGATCGAGGAGTGCTTCGAGGAGCTGACCCCCCGGATCTTCGCCCTGGAGACGGGCCTGTCCTCGGACCCGGCCATGAACTGGAGGCTGTCGGCCCTGGACCGGTTCGCCCTGGTCTCCAACTCGGACGCCCACTCGCCCTCCCGCCTGGGCCGCGAGGCCAACGTCTTCGACACCGAGTTCAGCTACCAGGGACTCGTCACGGCCCTGAAGCGCCGCGACCCGGTTCAGTTCCTGCACACCCTCGAGTTCTTCCCCGCGGAGGGCAAGTATCACTACGACGGCCACCGCAAGTGCGGGGTCGTGTTCTCGCCCCAGGAATCCAAGCGGACCAACGACCTCTGCCCGGTCTGCGGCAAGAAGCTGACCATCGGGGTCATGCACCGTGTCGACGAGCTGGCCGACCGCGCCGAGGCCGGCCCGGAGCCGCACCGGGTGCCGTACAAGAACCTCATCCCCCTGAACGAGGTCATCGGCGAAGCCCTGGGCAAATCGGCTGAGAGCCAGGCCGCTTGGGACACCTATTTCCGGTTCGTCCAGGAATTCGGGAGCGAGCACCGCATCCTGAGCGATATTCCCATCTCCGAGCTCGGCCGCCTGGCCCCGGGGGAGGTCAGCCGGGGGCTGGAGCTGATGCGTAAGGGTCGGGTCAAGATCGAGCCCGGCCACGACGGCTTCTACGGCAAGATCAGCCTGTTCGGCGCCGACCCCGAATCCGACGCCCCCTCGGGTCAATTGACGCTGTTCTAGCGTCATGGCGAGCGCGCCCCCAATCAGTTGACAGACATCTCCCCCGGTTCTATATTAGGTTTAGGACGGGATTAAGCATGGAAATCGAAATGCGCGTCAAGGGCCTGGTCGTAGACCCCTTGTCCAAGATGCCCATCGTCATTCTCGAGGACGCGTCGAGCGACCGCATCCTGCCCATCTGGATCGGCGTCTTCGAGGCCAACGCCATCGCCTTGACCATGGAGAACATCGCCACGCCGCGGCCCATGACCCACGACCTGCTCAAGAACCTGCTCGACCGGATCCACATCACGGTGGAAAAGATCGTGGTCAACAACGTCCAGGACAACACCTTCTTCGCCCTGATCCATTGCCGCCACGACGAGCAGGCGCTGGTCATCGACTCCCGCCCCTCGGACGCCATCGCCCTGGCCCTCAGGACCAAGTCGCCCATCTTCGTCAAGGACGACGTGGTCAAGCTGACCCACACTCTGAAGGCGGACGAAAACCTGGAGAGCTCGGAGAAGGTCCTCAAATGGCTCGAGACGCTCCGGCCCGAGGACTTCGGCAAGTACAAAATGTGAATTAAGAAACTCGTCGCGAGTGACGAGTTGCTGGTTGTTAAGTTCTTAAGCTCAACAGCCCATAGAATCCGGCCAGCCCGAAGACGAGGTTGGGCCCCCAGGCCGCCAGGAAGACGTTGAGCGAGCCGGCATAGCCCAGCCCCCGGAAGAGGCCGATCGCCCCCCAGTAGACCATGGCGATGACGAAGCCCAGGCCGATGCCCACCAGCGTTCCCCGCTTGCCCATGGAAAAGGCAAAGGGAATGCCCAGCAGGGTCATGAACAGACAGATCAGCGGGAACGAAACCTTGGAGTGCAGGTCCACCCGGTAGCGGACCGTGTCGAACCCCAGCTCCCGGACCTCTCGGATGTAGGCCCGGAGCTCGCCGAAGCTCATCTGGGACGGCTCTTTCCATTTTTTCAGGAAGAAGTCCCGGCCCTCCTCCAAGGTGAACTCCGGCCGGGAGATCCGCTCGAACCGCACCGGCGCGTCTTCCGCGAAATTCCACAGCCAGCCCTTCTCCGGCCGGAGAGTCCGGCCCTGGAGCGAGGCCCGCTCGGCAAACAACCGGCGGCGGAGGGTCCATCTCACGGGGTCCAGGTCGTACACGGCCAGCCGGCCGAAGGTGCTGCGGGAGGTATCGAAGTAGCCGAAATTGTAGAAGCGGTCCTTGGTCCGGTTGACCATCCAGCTCTGGTTGAGCAGGCCGTAGCTGCGCGAGGGCAGGTCGAGGATCGTGTCCCAGACCTGCTGGGCCCGGGTGTTGGCCCCGGGCAGGACCCGCTCCTGGAGGGTGAACGAGGCCAGGCTGACGCCCGCCGCCAGGACGATGACCGGCAGGACGATCCGGTACAGGCTGAGCCCGCAGGCCTTCATGGCCGTGACCTCGTTGAACTTGGTCAAGATGCCCAGCGACAGGAGCATGGCCGTCAGGGCGGCCACGGGCAGGATGTAGTACAAAAACTCCGGGAGGCTGTGCCAGATGAACCGGGCCAGCAGGCCGAGCGGCTTGTTGTGCTCGTAGACGACGTTCAACCTCTCGAAAAAGGTGACCACGACCGTCAGGGCCAACAGGCCCAGGACGATGATCAGGAACAGGCCGAGGAATTTGCGCATGATGTAGCGGTCCAGGATGTTGGGAAAGGCCAGGTGCTGGAACGGGCGCCGCTTCGGCGTCCGGCCCGGTTCATCCGGAGGCGGCGCGGCGGCCGACGGCCGGCGCAGGCGACGGAACCAGGCGGAGAGGGCCGACTCCCGTCCGGAGCGGAGGAACAACACCACGCTCAGCAGGATGAAGACGAGGTTGGGGCCCCACATCCCCAGGAAGGGCGAGATCCGGCCATCGCGGGCCAGCTCCTCGCCGGCCGTGATGAGGATGTAATAGACGACGATGATGCCGATGCTGATGGTGAAGCCGCTCGTCCGGCCGCCCTTGCGGGTGGAGCTGCCCAGGGGCAGGCTCAGGAAGACGAAGATCAGGCAGGCGAAGGGCAGGGCGAATTTCTTGTGGATCTCGATCCAGGCCGAGCGCAGGTCGCGCTCCGCCTGCTCCGCCTGGCCCGGCGGCCGGCCCGGATCCTTCCGGAGCCGCCCGACTTCCCGACCGAGAGTCTCCTTGTGCGCCCACAGCTCGCCGATGTCCATCATCCGGACGTTCTTCTCCGTGGGGAAGGCGGCGAACAGCCGGTCGATGGGGATCTCCTGGCGGAAGTTCTTGGCGAAGGAGACGCTGTACTTCTCAGGCGAGCCGAGGGGGAAGGTGTACTCGGCGCTGTCGACGAGCTCGACATAGGCCCGCCGCTCGTCCGGGACGAGGCGCAGACGGCCGCTCTTGGCCAGGACCAGCCGGGGCTCCTCGGGCGTCGAGGTGATGGACATCAGGATGTTGGTCCATCGGCCGGAGGGGTCCTCGTCCTGGATGTAGAGGACCGTGTCCGGCAGGGACTCGTTGAACACCCGGGGGCTGATCTTGAACGGGACCTTGGCCATGACCGAGCCGACGAATGTCCGGACGTAGCGGTAGTTGGCCCGCGGGGCGAGATACAGGGACAAGGCCGAGGCTAGGAGCCAGCCGCCCAACGAGAAAATGAGGAGCGGCCGCAGGAGCCGGCCGGGGCTCACCCCCAGGGTCTTGAAGGCCGTGATCTCGGAGTCCGAGGACAGCCGGCTGAGCCCGGCCAGGATGCCCATCAGCACGGCCATGGGCACGGTGAAGGCCAGGATGGCCGGCAGGAGGAAGAGGAGCAGGAGGAGGGTCGAGCCGAGCGACACACCACGGGTGACAAGCTGCTCGGTCAGGATCAGGATCTGGTTCATGAGCAGGACGAAGGTGTAGAGCAGCAGGCCGACGAGAAACGGGGGGAGGATCTCCCTCAGGATGTAGGAGTCGAACCGGCGGCGCATCGGGCCCACTATAGCACAGGGTTTCGCGCAAAAAAAAGGCCCCGGGGGTCGCCCGGGGCCTTGAACTCGAAACTGCGCGGTCCGAGGATCAGTACATGTCGGGGGGAGGGGAGGGATACCTGGAGTGCTTCTCGTCCTCGGGGATGTCGGAAATCAGGCCTTCGGTGGTCAGCAGCAGGCCGGCGATCGAAGCCGCGTTCTGCAGGGCGATGCGCACGACCTTGGTCGGGTCGAGAATGCCGCCCTTGACCATGTCCTCGTACTTTTCGGTCAAGGCGTTGAAGCCGACGTCGCCCTTGGTTTCCTTGACCTTTTCCACGACGATCGAGCCCTCGAACCCGGCGTTTATCGAAATCTGGCGCAGGGGCTCTTCCAGGGCGCGGCGGATGATGTCCACGCCGATCTTCACGTCGCCCTCGGCCTTCAGGGCGTCCAGGGCCTTCTGGCTGCGGAGCAGGGCCACGCCGCCGCCGGGCACGATGCCCTCCTCGACGGCCGCCTTGGTGGCGTGCATAGCGTCTTCCACCCGGGCCTTCTTCTCCTTGAGCTCGGTCTCGGTGGCCGCGCCGACCTTGATCAGGGCCACGCCGCCGACCATCTTGGCCAGCCGCTCCTGGAGCTTTTCGCGGTCGTAGTCCGAGGTCGTCTCGTCGATCTGGTTGCGGATCTGCTTGATCCGGGCCTGGACGTCGGCGTCCTTGCCCTTGCCCTCGACGATGGTCGTGTTGTCCTTGTCGATGACGACCTTCTTGGCCTCGCCCAGCCAGTCCAGCCCGACCTTCTCCAGCTTGACCCCGATGTCCTCGGTGATGACCTTGCCGCCGGTCAGGGTGGCGATGTCGTCCAGCATGGCCTTGCGGCGGTCGCCGAACCCGGGGGCCTTGACCGCGGCGCACAGGAAGGTGCCCTTCAGCTTATTGACCACCAGGGTGGCCAGGGCTTCGCCTTCCACTTCCTCGGCCACGACCAGCAACGGCTTGCCCATCTTGGCCACGTTCTCCAGCAGGGGCAGGAGCTCCCTCAGGTTGGAGATCTTCTTCTCATGGAGCAGGATGAGGGGGTTCTCCAGGACGCATTCCATGCGGTCCGGGTCGGTGATGAAATAGGGCGACAGGTAGCCGCGGTCGAACTGCATGCCCTCCACGATGTCCATGGTCGTTTCCAGCCCGCGGGCCTCTTCGACGGAGATGACCCCGTCCTTGCCGACCTTGTCCATGGCTTCGGCGATGATCTTGCCGATCGACTCGTCGTTGTTGGCCGAGATCGTCCCGACCTGGGAAATCATCTCGCCGGTCACGTTGCGGCTCAGCTTCCTGACATCATTGACGACCGTTTCCACGGCCAGGTCGATGCCCTTCTTGATGAGCATGGGGTTGGCCCCGGCGGTGACGTACTTCAGGCCCTGGGTGTAAATGCTCTGGGCCAGGACCGTAGCCGTGGTCGTGCCGTCTCCGGCAACGTCGGACGTCTTGGAGGCCACTTCCTTGACCAGCTGGGCGCCCATGTTCTCGAGCGGGTCCTTGAGCTCGACTTCCTTGGCCACCGTCACCCCGTCCTTGGTGCTGGTGGGCGAACCGAATTTCTTCTCCAGGACGATATTCTTGCCCCGGGGGCCGAGGGTGGCCTTGACCAGGTTGCTCAGGGCATTGACTCCCCGGAGCAGCGACTGCCGGGCATCTTCACCATAAGTGATTTGTTTGGCCATTATTCCTCCTTGTTAAAGACGCGATTCAGGAGATCTTGGCCAAGATCTCTTCTTCGCGGACGATCACGTGTTCCTCACCGTCCACGGTCACTTCCGTGCCGCTGTACTTGCCGATGAGTACCCGGTCCCCCTTCTTGACCTCGAGGGGAATCACCTTGCCTTCATCCGAGACCCGGCCCTTGCCGGCTTCGACGACCAGGGCTTCCTGCGGCTTTTCTTTGGCCGTATCCGGGATGATGATGCCGCCCTTCTTAACCTCTTGTTCTTCGAGCCGTTTCAGAAGAACACGGTCATACAAAGGCATAACCTTCATGAAAACCTCCTTATTTTGTGTTTTTTAGCACTCAGTATCAGAGAGTGCTAATTTAATACAAAAACAGTCATTTGTCAATAGGAAAATGTTAAAAACTAGCGCTCAGGACCGGAGATTGCCAGTCTATTTTTTCGCAACTTTAAGCGATTTAGCCCGGCACAGAAGGGTATTCCGGTGCATGCCCAGGGCCTTGGCCATCTTGGTCTTGTTGCCCTTGTATTTCTTGCTCGTCAGCTCGATGTATATTTTCTGGATTTCTTTCAAGGCGTCGTTCAGGCGGATCTCCTTGTCGACCATCTCCGCGATCACGTGCTCCAGCTTTTGATGGATGTTCAGCCGCTCAGCCTTTTTCTCCATGTTTCCCCACCTTTTCCTTGATATCGCGATAGATCAATTTGAATCGAGTCTTGAGCTCATCGGGAACGAGCTGGACGATGCCGTTGGTGATGTACAAGGCATAGGGCGCCAGCCAGGAATTGACCACGGCCTTCCGGTCCACGGAAAAGACCAGCAAGGCCAGGACCAACACTCCGCTGATCAGGCAGCCTTTCAGGAAGCCGAACACGCCTCCCAGGAGGTGGTTGACGATCTTGAGCGGGCCCTTGGCGAAACGGCTCAGGATGGCGGCGATGACCCAGCCGGCGGCGACCACAACGACGAAGATAAGCAGGAAGGAAAGAAAATCACTGAGCTCGTCGTTGGTGACGAACGACTTCAGCAAAACGGTCAGGTTCTCATAATACTGCCCGGCCAGGATGATGCCCAAGACGACGGCCGCCAGCCCGATCGCCTCCCGGATCAATCCCTTGGCCAGGCCGACGATGAGGGTGACGGCGATGATCCCGGCCAGGACGACGTCGAGCCAGGAGAAGTTCACGCGCCCCTCCCGTTCCGGAGACGCTCGACCATCCAGTAGCGGCCGTCGGTGATGGCCCCGAAGGGGATGTGCGGCTTGATCTTGCCGTGAAAATCCGAGCCGGCCGTGGGCACCAGACCCAGCTCGTCGGCCAGCCCGCCGTAGTACGCGGTCTGCTCGGGATCATGGTAGCTGGTGAACACTTCCAGGCCGCGCAGGCCGGCCCCGACGAGCGTCACCAGGTCCTGGCGCGTCGTCTGCTGGAAATAGGCCCCCGGATGGGACAGAACCGGCGCTCCGCCGGTGGACGGAGCGATGGCCAGGACATCCAAGAGGCCGATGTAACGCTTGGGAAAAAAGGCGAATCCGCCCTCCATGAAAAAGTCGTGATAGAACAGGTACGGGGCGGTATCCCGGTTCTTGTCCTCGAAGTAGACGGCCAGGCGGTCGATCGACCGGGCCTCCTCCTTGGACAGGAGATGGGCGGCCAGGCTCACTCCGAGCGGCAGGTTGTCGCCGAACCTCTCCCGGACGTCGTCCCAGGAAATGGGCAAGCCCAACTCCTCCAGCTTGTCCACGCGTTTTCGGGCTTCGGCCAGACGGATCTGCCCCACCCGGCCCATGAGCTCCGCCAGGGCCTCCGAGCGGGTATCGACGAACGGCAGGAGGAGGTGGAACTCACGGCCGTCGAACATCGTGGTGAGCTCGACTCCGGGGATGACCTCCAGGCCCGCCCGACGGCCGCAGTCCACGGCCTCGGGATAGGCGGCCACCGTGTCGTGGTCCGCGATGGACATGGCCCGGAACTCTTTAGCCACGGCCATCCGCACCAGCTCGGCCGGCGGGAAATCGCCGTCGCTGCTTTTCGAGGAATGAACGTGGAAATCAACCAGGCCGTCCATGGCTGTCACAGGCTCGGGTTCCCGGTGAGGAGGGTGTAGATCTCGCGGTAGCGCCGGCTGGTCTGCTCGATGATCTCCGGAGGAAGCGGCGGCGGAACGGACCGCCGGTCCCAGGACGTGCCGAGCAGGTAATCGCGGACGAATTGCTTGTCCAGGCTGGGCTGGGACTTGCCCGGCGCGAAGCCGTCCAGCGGCCAGAACCGGGACGAATCCGGGGTGAAGATCTCGTCGACGAGCACCAGCTCCCCGTCGCGCAGGCCGAACTCGAACTTGGTGTCGGCGATGATGATCCCCTTGGAGACGGCGTGCAGGGTGGCCTTCTGGTAGAGCTCGAAGCTCGTCTCCCTGACCCGCTTGGCCAGCTCGGCTCCGATGATCTTCTGCATGGCCTTGAAGGAGATGTTCTCGTCGTGGCCGACCTCGGCCTTGGTGGAGGGAGTGAAGATCGGCTTCTTCAGCCGGTCGGCTTCGCTGAGCCCCGGCGGGACCCGAACCCCGCTGATCGTCCCCTTCTCCCGGTATTCGTTCCAGCCCGACCCGGCCAGGTAGCCGCGGACCACGCATTCGATCGGGAGGACCTGCGCCTTGCGGACGAGCATCGACCGCTGGGCCAGGATGTCCCGGTGCTTCCGGAGCTCCTCCGGAAACTCCTCGACATCGGCCGAGATCATATGGTTGGGACAGACCAGGGCGGTGTGTTCGAACCAGAACCGCGACAGCTGGGTCAGGACCTTGCCCTTGTCGGGAATGACCGAGGGCAGGACGAAGTCGAAAGCGGAGATCCGGTCGGTGGCGACGATGAGCAGGGAATCGCCCAGGTCGTAGACATCGCGGACCTTTCCCTTCTTGAAAAGGCTGAATCCCGGCAAGACGACGTCCGCCAAGTGAGTGTTCATTTTGGAAAGCTATACAATAATCAAATTCAACCTAAAAAGCAAATCCATAGGCGAGCCCGACGAAGGCCAGCATTCGCCCGGCCGCTGCGCCCTCGCGCCGGTAGGACGACATCCCCGGGAGGCAGTGCGTGCACTCGGAAATGGCGTTCATGTTTCCCGGGTCGAGCCCGGCCCGCAGCAGCTGGGACCGGTTGGCCGACTGAAGGCCGAACAGGAATTTCTCGTGACGCGACGGATGCGGCCGAAAATCATCCCAGCCGAGGCCCTCCTCCTCGAACCGCCGCCGCACGTCTGCTCCGACTTCATAGCAGCTGCTCTGGATGCAAGGGCCGAACGCGGCCAGGAGCGCGGACGGCTCGCAGTTGAACCGTTCGCGGAGCAGGGCCACGGCCTTCCCGGCCAGACGCCGGGCCGTCCCCCTCCAGCCGCAGTGCAGGGCGGCCACGATCCGCCGCTCCGGATCGGCCAGAAGAATCGGGAGGCAGTCTGCCGTCTTGACTGCGAGGATCAAGCCCGGCCGGTCCGTGGCCAGCCCGTCCCCTACGGGCTGCGTCTCGGGCGGCCCGGTGATGATGTTCACCCGGTCGGAATGGACCTGCTTGGTCGTGATCACGGCGAACCCCGGACGTCCGGCCGCCAACTCTTCGATCGTCCAGCCCGCCAGGCCGAAGCCGTGCCGGAGAAAAGGCATCCGGTCCCAGCGGGGAATGGTCAGAAGCCGGGATTCGGACGCGTCGGTCATGCCGCGAATCATATCCTCGGCCCGGACAAAGTTCAAGGCGGAACGGGCCGCCGCATTTACTTCGGCGCCGAGTTCGATTAGAATGGTCCGGGAATTCAAAGGAGACTCCGATGCTTGTGGACAAACCCGCGCCCGGACTCAGCTACGTGCTGCTCTACCTCGGCCTCATGCTGTTTCTCATCGCCGTCCCCTTGTTCCTCAAGCGCTTCCGCAAGATCCGAGGCCCCCTGGCCGCAGTGGTCTTCACCGTCTGTTTCGTGGCCGCCGGATTCTTTCTCGTCTTCCTTTACTCGGGCTTCACCACCGAGTACTCCCTGGACAGCAACACCCTATCCATGCGGAGCGGCTTTCTGGCCAAGGCCCGGGTGGACCTCAGCGACATCACCGAGATTCAAAGGGTCCCGACCAACTGGCAGGGCCTGGGCTGGGCCCTGAACAAGAGCGGCTACGCTAATCGCTTCTCCAACGGCCTGCGCCTGACGACGGACAAGGCCGTCATCTACCTGACGCCCAGCGACCCGAACCTCTTCGAGGAAGAGATCCGGTCGCGGCAGCGCCGGTCCAGCGTCCTGCGCAAGAATCTCATCTTTAACTAAGACTCAGTAGCGACCGGAAATACATTCATCAGTTCGGAGCGGAGGTGAATCCATGATCCTCGGAAAACGACCCAGCGTCATCGGCGCGGCGGCGGTCCTGATCGCCTTAGTGTGGGCCGGCGGGGCCTGCCGGACGGCCGAGAAAGAAGAAGCCTTGAACGCGGCCCAGCCGGCCCGGCTGGCCGACATTCCCGCCCGGCTGGCCAAGTACTCCCCCACGGAGCTCACCGTCGACATGAGCCGGGTCAGCGCCGAAGACAAGCAGGTCCTGCGGAAGTTCGTCGAGGCGGCGCGACTCGCAGACGACATTTTCTGGCGTCAGTCCTACCCGGAGGGACTCGAGCTCAAGGCGGCCCTGGAGCGCTCTGCGGCCGCCGAGGACAAGGACGCCCTGCGCTTCCTCCAGATCAACTTCGGACCCTTCGACCGCCAGGACGGGAACCGGCCGTTCATCGGCACGGAGCCCAAGCCCGCGGGCGCCGGGTTCTATCCGCGCGACCTGACCCGGGAGGAGTTCGAGGCGTATGTCCGCGCCCACCCCGAGTCCAAGGAAGCGTTCGAAAGCCCCTACACCCTCATCCGACGGAGCGGCGACGGACTCGAGGCTATTCCCTACAACGTCGCATACCAAGAGTATCTCGAGCCCATGGCCCGGGCCCTGCGCGAAGCGGCCGGCCTCACCTCCGATCCTTCGCTCAAGACCTACCTCGCCCATCGGGCGGACGGCCTGCTGGCCAACGACTATTACCAGAGCGACTGCGACTGGATCGACCTCAAGGGCAACGTCCCGGAGATCGTCATCGGTCCCTTCGAAGTCTACGAGGACAACCTCGTCGGGATCAAGGCCTCCTACGAGAGCTTCGTCTACATCAACGACCTCGAGGCGACGAACAGGATCAAGGGCTACCTGAACTATCTGGGCGACATGCAGAAGTCCCTGCCCGTGGACAAGAAGTACCGGGACGCGGTCGTCACCGGCCTGGAGTCGCCCCTGAACGTCGTCTATGAGCTCTTCACCGCGGGCGACACCAAGGCCGGCATCCAGACCTCGGCCTTCGTCCTGCCCAACGACGAGCGCGTCCGGGAACAGAAGGGCACCAAGAAGGTCTTCCTCAAGAACATGATGGAAGCCAAGTTCCAGAAGAGCCTGATCCCCATCTCCCAGCGGGTCCTCGCCCCGGAGGACGTCCCCTACGTGTCCTTCGACGCCTATTTCAACGAGGTCATCCTCCATGAGATCGCCCACGTGCTGGGGGTCAACTACATCACCTTGGCCGACGGCAGCAAAACCACGGTGAACAAAGCCCTCAAGGACCTCAACTCAGCCGTCGAGGAGGGCAAGGCCGACGTCGTCGGCCTGTACACCGTCCGTCTGCTGATGGACAAGGGCTGGATGGCCAAGGACCGAAAGAAAGAAGTCTACACGACCTACCTGGCCGGCCTGTTCCGGGCGATGCGCTTCGGCGTCAAGGAGGCCCACGGCCGGGGGACGCTCGTCCAGTTCAACTTCCTGAGGGAAAAGGGGGCCATCGTCTACGAGGCCGAAGCCGATACCTTCCGGGTCGACATGGCCAAGGTCGAGGACGCGGTCCGCGACCTGGCCGCCCGGTTCCTGATCGTGGAGGGCGACGGCGATTACCAGAAGGCCGCCCAATTCCTGGACAAATACGGCATCCTCGATGCCTTCACCGAGAACGCCCTGAAGAAGCTGGCCGACATCCCGGTCGACATCGCCCCGTCATTTCCCCTGAACTTCTAGGCCGAATGCCGCGTTCCGGGGCCCGCACCCCCCGGGGGAGGGCGGGGACGAGCCT
>Ga0209254_10001030_pt1 | contig 24616 bp, 18 predicted proteins | sample FrelakmetDIP11DI_FD_187148 | JGI IMG/M metagenome (GOLD analysis project Ga0209254, IMG submission 187148) | Freshwater lake sediment microbial communities from the University of Notre Dame, USA, for methane emissions studies - DIP11 DI (SPAdes)... | ecosystem: Environmental > Aquatic >...
CTCGGCGTCCAGCGCGCTGGTGGCTTCGTCGAGCAGCAGCAGCGGGGCGTTCTTGAGCATGGCCCGCGCAATCGCGATGCGCTGGCGCTGCCCGCCAGACAAGCGCACGCCGCGTTCACCCAGGAAGGTGCCGTAGCCTTCGGGCAGCGCGCTGATGAATTCGTGCGCGAAAGCGGCCGCGGCGGCGAGCTTGACTTCCGCATCGGTTGCGTCGGGGCGTCCATAGCGGATGTTCTCCAGCGCCGTGGTCGAGAAAATGACGGCGTCCTGGGGCACGATGGCGATGCGCTGGCGCAGATCGTCCAGCGCCAGCGTTTGCACCGCAATGCCGTCGATCCGCAATGCACCCGCTTGCGGGTCGTAGTAGCGCAGCAGCAGTTGGAACACGGTGCTTTTGCCAGCGCCGCTGGTGCCCACAAGCGCGACCGTCTCGCCCGGTGACACGCTCAGCGTGAAGGCCGTCAGCGCGGCCAAGGCCGGACGCGACGGATAGTGAAATGTGACGTTCTCAAATTCAATAGCAGAACCTGACCGTCCGGCGCTGGGAATGGCAGGATTTGAGGGTGAAACGATGGTCGATGGGCTGTGCAGCAGCTCCATCAGCCGCTCGGTCGCCCCGGCGGCCCGCAGCAGGTCGCCGTAGACCTCGCCCAGCACGGCGAAGGCGCCGGCCAGGATGATCACGTAGACCACCGTCTGCCCCAGGTGTCCGGCCGACATGCGGCCCTCCATGACCGCCTGCGTGCCCTGGTAGAGGCCCCACAGCAATGCGGCGGAAGTGGCGATGATGATGAAGGCCACCAGCACCGCGCGTGCCCGGGTCCGTCGCACGGCGGTCTGGAAGGCTTGTCCCGTGGCATGGTCGAAACGCACGGCCTCCCGGCCTTCGGCGGTGTAGCTCTGCACCACCGGAATGGCATTGAGCACCTCGGCGGCGATGGCGCTGGAGTCGGCCACCCGGTCCTGGCTGGCGCGCGAGAGTTTGCGCACCCGACGACCGAACCACAGACTCGGCAGCACCACGCCCACCAGCACCACGGCCACCTGCAGCATCACCCACGGATTGGTCCAGACCAGCATGGCCAGAGCGCCCACGCCCATCACGGCATTTCGCAGGCCCATGCTGAGCGACGAACCCACCACCGTCTGTACCAGGGTGGTGTCGGTGGTCAGCCTTGAGAGCACCTCGCCGGTCTGCGTGGTCTCGAAGAACTCCGGGCTTTGCCGCAGGACATGGGCGTAGACCGCATTGCGCAGGTCGGCGGTGACACGCTCGCCCAGCCAGCTCACCATGTAGAAACGGCCTGCGGAAAAGATGCCCAACGCCACCGCCACTGAAAACAGCGCAATGAAATGCCCGCGCAAGGCCATCACCTGCGCGCTACGGTCTGGCGTCGCCAGGCCAGGGGCGGCGCCGGCCACCAGACCGCCGTCGATCAGGCTGCGCAGTGCAAGCGGAAACGCCAGCGTGGCGAACGCCGCCAGCACCAGGAACAGACCTGCCAGGACGATGCGCCCGCGGTACGGTCGCAGAAAGGGGAGCAGGCCCGACAGCGACTTGACCGGCGGCTTGGCCAAGTCAGTGTTATCCGGCGTGGCGCGCACGATCCGGGTGCCGGGCGCGGCTGGAAAAGGTGTGGACATGGCCGCCAGTGTAAAAGCTGGCGACCCCGTCTGCCCGGCAAGCTACAGATTGCCCGCGAACAGCCTGCGAATCACCGCGTCCTTGAAGCTGTGCGCCTCGGCCAGGCCCAGGCGCTCCAGATAGGCCTGCGGCGCCTGTTTGCCTTCCCAGAAGCTCTTGAACGCCACGGCGAGCAACTCGCTCGGGTGCTGCGTGGCATGTTTGAGTTTCTTCAGCGCGCCGACGATCTTCAGCTCGTCCGTCGTCAGGTCGGTGCCGAACGGGAAGGGCGGCAGCAGTCCGGCCTCGGCCCACGGATGCAGCTTGGCTTCCAGCGCTTCGGGGAAATTGTTGCGGTATTGTTCTGGCACCTCGTAGCTGGCCGCCAGCTTGCCGTGCGCCTTGGCCTGCTTCACCAGCTCGTCCTGGAAGCGCGAATCGGCCACGGCAATCAGCCGTTTCACGACTTCGCCGTCAGGCTGGCCGCGCACGTCGGCAATGCCATACTCGGTGATGATGATGTCGCGCAGGTGGCGCGGGATCGTCACATGGCCGTAGTTCCAGACGATGCTGCTCCTGAGGCCGTCCTTGTTGTCGTGCGTGGCGCGCAGCATCATCAGCAGGCGCGCGTCCGGCAATGCGTGGGCCATGGCGACGAAGTTGTACTGGCCGCCCACCCCGCTGACCACCTGGCCCGACTCCAGCGCATCGCTGGCGACCGAACCCAGCAGCGTCGCGATCATCGTCGTGTTCATGAAGCGCGCCTTGCTCCGCTGCGCCCGCTTCAGGTCGCCCTGTCCGTAGAGCTGGTTGATGAAGTCGATGCGCGTCATGTCGATCTTGGCCAGTTCCTGCGGTGGCATGCTGCGCAGGCGCTCGTAGAAGTCGTTGGGCCCCAGGAAGAACCCGCCGGTCATGTAGATCCCGCCGATCAGCCGGGCTCCCAGCATCTTCTCGCAGATCGCGTCGAAGGCGGCCGCATCGAGCAGGTCGTTCGGGCAGCGCACGTCCTCCAGCACGAGCTCCTTGCCGTCGAGCCTGACCCCGGCGCGCAGGATGCCAAAGCGCCGCAGGAAGTCGACATCGCCCGCGGTCATCGGCGTGCCGATGCGTCCGGCCTTCAGCAGGGCGCGCAGCATGTTGGGCGTGACGGTTTCATTGGGGATGCGCCCGTCGTTGAGCATCTGCTGCAGCAGGGTGTCGTTGTACACCTCGCGGCGGATGATGCCCGCCTCGATCAGCTTGAGGAAACCGTTGACGAACATCTCCGAGCAGCCATACAGGCCCTGGTCGAAGCGGCCGAGCTCCCGCCCCTCGATGCCGTCGGGCGACACCGATTCCAGAATGGTGCGGTACTCCTGGCCATGCCGGTCGCGCACGATCAGCGCCTGCGCAATTGCGTCACCCAGCGAGCCGATGCCGATCTGCAGCGTGCCGCCGTCGGCCACCAGGCTCGACGCGTGCAGCCCGATGGCGTAGTCTGCCGGGCTGACTTTGTTGTTGGGCGGACCAAACACCGTGTGCGTTCCAGCTGGGTCGGTGATGACCACGTCGTAGAAGTCGGGGCTCAGTTCGGCGCCGTTCGGCATGAAAGGCATCTTGCGGTTGATCACCGCGACTTTCAGCAAGGGCTGGCCGGCGGCACGCATGTTTTCCACCACTTCGCACACGATGTCGGGGTTGCTTGACATGCTCAGGCGCAGGGTGTCGCCTTCACCCTGGGCGCCAACTGCCTGCGCGATCACGTTCATGCCCTGCACCGCCATGTCGCGCGCGACAAAGGTGTAGTTGGTCGAGATGTAGCCCTGCTGGGCCGCGTCGTTACCGATGTAGTCGCCCGTCTTCATGAAGAACTCGCGCACCTCGATGTTGGGCGGCAGGGTATGGGCGCGTGAATCCTTGGCGTACTCCAGGTCCGGGTAGTCGGCAAACACCCGCTCGACCAGCGGATCGAGGAAGTGCTGCTCCAGCTCGCTTTTGCCGACGGGCTTGAGCAACGACAGCGCCGTGATGATGCGCAGCTTGCGCGCGGGGTTGGCCTTGATGCGGTGGTAGAGCGCGTTGACAAAGGTATTGGGCTTGCCAACAGCCAGCGGAATGCCAAGGACGATGTCGCCAGGAATGGTGTCCAGGACGTGATCGACGGCGGCTTCAATCGAATCAATGAGCAGGGGGGCGGTCATGGCATCTCCAGTCTTTATGGGTCTTTAATTACCGTTTCCACTTTAGGCCTGCGCCCAGAAACGGGTCTTGATCCAGCGCAATTTCGATGCGGGTTTCCGGGCCCGTCCGACCGCCGGAATGGGCTACAGGCGCAGAGGCTGCGCATAGCCCGTCATCTCCAGATAGCCGCGCCCCGCTGGCCGGCCGTTGGAGTCGAAAAGGTCGCACAGGCCTTCCCAGTAGATGGCGCCGGTGGAGGCCCGGCTGTCGAGTTCCTGGTTGTCGAGCAGCGGCCGCACGGTGTAGAAATCGGCCGGCGTGCGCACGATCCACTCCACCGGATAGGTCGCCTGGCTCAGCGGGCTCTTCCACGACCGTTGCGGACTGAAAAGCACTTCGCCGCTGCGGAACGCATGGACATCGCCTGCAGGCGCCCGGAACGAGCCGCCATCCCACAGCGTCTGGCCGGCCTTGTCGCGCAGGCGGAAGGCGGTCAGCGCGCTGCCGTCGAACAGGTTCATGCCGATCCAGTCCCAGCCCACGGCCTCGGGGTGCAGCAGGGCTTCGCTCCACTCATGGTCCAGCCAGGCCTGGCCCGTGACGTCGAAGTTCTCGCCCTTGAGCGTGAGGCGGCCCTGCGTGGCGAGTTGCGGCAGGCTGTAGTAGTGGCTGGCCTGCGCCGCATCCGGCCCCTTGCGCGACAGGCCCTGGTCGCCCTGCAGCAGCAGCGGCTGGGTCGGCACGAAGCGCAGGTCCAGGGCAAAGTTGCCGCCTTTGACACGGGCCTGCCACGCGTTGTCCACCGGCGAGCGTTGCAGCGACCAGTCGCGCAGTTTCAGCGCCCCGTCGCTCAGGCTGGCCTCTGCCACGCCAAAGCCCTCCCGGGCAATGCGCTGGTCGTGCCAGAGTTTGCGGCCTTGCACGTCGGTGACGGCCGCGTGGGCAAAGATCAGCTGCTTCGCGGCAAAGGCCGAACCCATGCCCTGCGTGGCGTCCACGCGGGAGCGGAAGAAGGTCACCTGGAAACCGAATTCCCGCGCGCCTGTGCCGCTGCCCGAGCGTGCGTGGCCGGTGACGTACCACCACTCGGTGCGCAACTCGGGGTGCGCGCCGTGGTCACGCGGGAAGGCGAGGGTGCGGCGAGGCAAGGCGGAGGGGGTTGGCGGTGCTGTCGCGGCGCCAGAGGCTCCCAGGCTGAAACCTAGCGCGCCCGTGACCAGCAGCGAACGCCTGCGCATCACCAATCCTCCTTCACCGCCAGCACCGCATCGCGCCCGGCGGCGGCCCGCCCGGCCAGCCACGCGGTGACCGTGCCGGCCGCCACCACGGCGGCGCACAGCGCCAGCAGGCGCCACCAGGGCGCGGCCAGGTCCATGGTCCAGTGGAAGCTCTGCGGGTTGACGACCTTGACCAGCACCACGGAAACGGCAAGCCCGAGGCCCAGCCCGGCCAGCGCGCCCATGGCGGTCCAGGCGGCGCCTTCGCCGGCCACCACGGCCAGAATCTGCCGCCGGGTCAGGCCCAGGTGCGCCAGCAGGCCGAATTCCTTGCGCCGCGCCAGCACCTGCGCGCTGAAGCTGGCCGCCACGCCGAACAGGCCGATGGCGATGGCCACGGCCTGCAGCCAGTAGGTGACGGCGAAGCTGCGGTCAAAGATGCGCAGCGAGGTGGCGCGGATCTGGCTGGCCGAGGCGAATTCGAGGAGCGTGTCCAGACCGACCGTGCCCTGCGCGCTGTTGCCCGCGTCCGGCGGCGGCAACGCGGCGCGGCGCACGGCCGCCTGCACCTGGGCCGGGTCCGCGCCCTCCGCCAGCCACAACGCCAGGTCGTTCACGCGCCGGTCGCCGGTCAGGCGCTCGTAGTCGCGCCGGTCAATGATGATGGCGCCCGATTGCCGGGCGTAGTCGCGCCACACACCCGCTACGAAAAAAGTAGCTGATGAAGACCTTGCGACGCTGGGATTGGACCAAAAAGATGTTGAAAGTGGCAAAAACACGCTGCCGGGGCGGGCGCCATACAGGTCCACCATGGCTTCACTGACCCAGATGCCGATCCGGCCCTCGGGCACGGGCAGTGCCTCGCCCACCAGCGCGGTGCCACGCGCCGGGTCGTCCAGGGGGCGGCTGATCAGCAGCACGGCGGGGCGCGCCGGGTCCAGCTGCAGGGGCACGAAGCGCTGCGTGCCGACTCGCTTCACGCCCGGCAATCGTGCGATGGCCTGCACCAGTTCCGGCGGGAAGTACACGGTGTCGGCGGCGCCGGTGGCCAGGGCGGTGCGCACATACAGGTCGGCCGGCAGCACCACGTCGAGCCACTGGGTCACCGAGTCGCGAAAGCTCGCCACCATCACCGTCAGCGCCACGGCCAGGCTCAGCGACGCCACCACACCGCTCACGGCCACCGCCGCGCTCTCGCGCACCCGGCGCGCGCGCTCCACCGCCAGCATCGGCAGCAGGCGTTGCGCCATCCGTGGCGCCAGCCGGTCGTAACCCAGCGCGATCAGCCAGGGCAGGGCGGTGATGCCCCCGACCAGCAGCAGGCCGACCGACACGTAGGCGGCCAGCGGAATGCCGAACACCGGCGGCGTCTGCGCCAGCAACACCCCGGCGGCGATCAGCAACAGCGGCACGGCGCGTTGCTGGCCGGTGTGCAGCGCAGCGCCCAGGCCCTTGAGCGTTTGTGCCGGCGGCAGGTTCTGTGCGGCGCGGGCGGGCCACCAGCCGCCCACGCCGGCCGCCGCGACGCCCAGTAGGCCGTAGACGAGCGCAGCCGTGCCATCCCACTGCAGGGGTGGGGCCACGCCGGCAAAGAAGCCGCCCCCCAGGTCGCCGCCGAGCAGGCGCAGCGCCAGCGCCGCCAGCGCGCTGCCCAGGGCGATGCCGGCCGCGCTGCCCGCCACGCCCAGCAGCAGCGATTCGACCAGCACCAGCCGCAGCCGCTCGCGCGGGGTGAGCCCCAGCACGCCCAGCAGGGCAAATTGCTGCGCGCGCCGCGCCACGCTGAGCGACAGCACGGAAAACACCAGGAACGCCCCGGTGAACAGCGCCACCAGCGCCAGCACCGTCAGGTTGACCCGGTACGCGCGCGACAGGTTGCTGACCCGCTCGGCCGCGTCGCCCGGCTCGCCAGCCGTCACCCCCGGGGGCAACTGTAGCGAGGCGATGAACGCAGCCTGCTCCGTGCCGGGCAACAGGCGCAGGTCGATGCGGCTGAGCTGCCCGGCCGCGCCAAACAGCTCCTGCGCGGCGCCGATGTCCATCACCGCCAGCGGCGCCCCGCCCGCGTTCACGGTGCCGGCGACCTTCACCTCGCGCAGCGTCAACGCGCTTTGCAGCCGAAGGGGGGCGCCGGGTGCGCCGGCGGCCTGCCCGCCAGGCACCAGCGCCTTGACCGCCGCCGGGTTCAGGAACACGGTGGCCGGCGACAGCACGGCCAGCCGGTCGGCCATCGCGCCAGGCACGGGCATCAGCGCGGGCGCAATCGACGCCACCACCAGTGGGTCCACCCCCACCACGCGCAAGGGCAGGCGCTTGCCGCTCGCATCCAGCGCGGTGCTGCCCAGCTCCAGCACCGGGCTGGCCAGCGCCACCTGTGGATGGTTCGCCGCGCGCCGGAACAGCGCCTCGTCCAGGCGCCCCTGCACGCTGCGCAGCTCCAGGTCGGGCTGGCCGTTGACCGAGCGCACCGCGCTGGAAAACTCGCCCAGCGCCGATGCGTTGATTAGGTGCACCGAGAACGCCAGCGCCACGCCCAGCATCACCGCCACCACGGCCGCCGCGTTGCGCCAGGGATGGTGGCGCAGTTCCTGCCAGGAGAAGGTTCGGAGAAGCGCGAGCATGGGAAGGGATTGTGCCGGGAGCGTCTGACACGCTTCAGGGCTGGTTTATTGACCTGCCACAAACAAAGTGGAAACAGGGCTTGATATTGGCGCAGGGCGCACCTATTTTTTACTTGGAGGGCAGTTCACGGATTTGCGTGAGCAGCCCAGTTTTCAACTTTTCAAAGGAGCAGATCATGAACGCATTGATGACCCGCGGTGGACTGTTTGACGACTTCTTCAAGGACATCGCCCCCGGCTTTTACGTGCGGCCCCTGCACGGCGACCCGCTGCCTTCGCCGGCGCAGATCAAGGTCGACGTGAAAGAGACCGACAAGGCCTACACCGTGCATGCCGAAGTGCCCGGCGTGAGCAAGGAAGAGATCCACGTGTCGGTCGACGGTAACGTGGTGACCCTGCGCGCCGAGGTCAAGCAGGAAGACAGCCAGGGCTCGGACGAGAAAGTCCTGCGCAGCGAGCGTTACTTCGGTGCGGTGTCGCGCAGCTTCCAGCTACCGATGGACATCGACCAGACGCAGGCCAAGGCGAAGTACGACAACGGCGTGCTGACGCTGACCCTGCCCAAGAAGCTGGCCAACGGCTCGCAGCGGCTGACCATCGAATAAGTCGCGTCGTTCGGCAATCGGGGCGGCTGGCTGTGAGGCTGGCCGCCTTCTTTCAGGCCCGTATGCCTTCAGCCGTCAGGTGCAGCACCCGGTCGGCGCGCGCGGCGGCCGCCTCGGAGTGTGTGACCAGCACCACCGAGGTGCCGTGCGCACGGACCTGGCTCACCAGAACGTCCATGACCCTGGCGGCAGTGGTCGGATCCAGGTTGCCGGTTGGCTCGTCGGCCAGCAGCAGGGTGGGGCGGTGGATCAAGGCGCGGGCAATCGCCACCCGCTGCAACTGGCCGCCGCTGAGCTGCTGCGGCAGCCGCGGACCCAGGCCGCCCAGGCCGACGGCGTCGAGCATCGCCGCCACCCGGGCGTCGTCATGCACCTGCAGCAGCATCAGCGGCAGCGCCACGTTCTGCGCCACGTCCAGGTGCGGCAGCACGTGAAAGGCCTGGAACACGAAGCCCACATGCTGGCGCCGCCACAGCGCGCGCGCGTCGTCACCCAGGCCGCCGATGTCCAAGCCGTCCAGCACGACGGTGCCTTCGCTCCAGTCGTCCAGCCCCGCCATGCAGTTGAGCAGCGTGGACTTGCCCACGCCCGACTCGCCGACGATCGCAACGAATTCACCCGGCGCGACCTGCAGCGACACGTTGGCGAACACGGCGGTTTCCGCGTAGCGCTTGCTCAGGCCAGTGACGACGAGGCTCATGGGCGGCTGCTCCCTGCGAGCGCCTGTTTCACGCAAGCGAGCACCTGCGCCACCGCATCGGGTTCGTCGCAGGCCACGACCCGGCGCGCCGGCATGGAGCGCAGCCAGGTGATCTGCCGCTTGGCGAGCTGGCGCGTGGCGTTGATGCCGAGCTCGCGCAGCCGGGCCACCGGGAATGGCGCGTCGCCGGGGTGCGCCTTGTGCGCGTCAAGCAGTTCCCACGCCTGGCGGTAGCCCACGCAGCGCATGGACGGCAGGTCGGGATTCAGGTCGCCGCGCGCGCGCAGGCGCAGTACCTCGTCCAGGAAGCCGGCCGCCAGCATGGCGTCGAAACGCCGGGCGATTCGCTCGTGCAGCCAGGCCCGATCGACGGGTTCCAGGGAAATCAGCGACATTCCCATCGTCAATCGGTCATTGTCTGCTATGGTTTTAGGGGTATGAAAGGATGAAAGCGGTCGCCCGGAGCTGCGTTGCACTTCCAGCGCGCGCTGGATGCGCTGCGAATCGTTAGGCGGCAGGCGCGCGGCGGTGACCGGGTCCACCCGGGCCAGTTCGGCGTGCATGGCCGGCCAGCCCTTCTCCTGCGCCTCGGCGTCCAGCGCCGCGCGGATCACCGGGTCGGCCGGCGGCATGTCGTCCAGCCCGTGCGTCAGCGCCTTGAAATACAGCATGGTGCCGCCGACCAGCACCGGCAAGCGGCCGCGCGAACGGATCTCTCCGATCAGCCGCGTGGCGTCGGCCACGAATTCCGCCGCGCTGTACGGCTGAAGCGGGTCGCGGATGTCGATCAGGTGGTGCGGCACAGCGGCGAGTTCCTCAGGCGAGGGTTTGGCCGTGCCGATGTCCATGCCCCGGTACACCAGCGCCGAATCCACGCTGATGATCTCCACGTCGTGCGCTTGCGCAATCGCCATGGCGGCGGCGGTCTTGCCGGCGGCCGTGGGGCCGGCCAGGCCGATCACCTGGCCGTCTGCAATTGCGCTCATCTCAGTGCTGGGGCGTCTGCCCATGCTTTTGCACCAGGGTCCAGGCCGACAGCGCGATCAGCGCGCTCCAGAACCACAGGCCATAGACCATGGGGAACACCGTGCCGTCCATGTGCGTGCCCAGCCAGCCGCCCATGCCGAAGGCGGCCACCATCATCAGGAAGCCGTTGAGCGCCGATGCCGTGCCCGCCGTCTGCGGAAACGGACCGATGGCGCCGCTTTGCCCGCAGGGTTGGTGCACGCCGTGGCCCAGCATGAACAGGTAGAACGGCCCCATGATTGCCCAGGGCCCGTACCAGGCGCTTTGCGAACCCGCCAGCGCCAGCACCGCCATCAGCGTGCCGCCGGTCAACGTCAGCATCGCCGCCAGCGCCACCGCGCGCCGAACGCCGACCTTCACCAACAGGCGCCGACACATGAAGGTGCCGGCGATGTAGGACAACGACATCGAGAACATTAGCAGCCCGTAATGCGTCTTGCTCAGGCCCATCACTTTGATGAACACGAAGGACGAGGTCGCCAGGAAGGTGAACAGCCCGCCATACGACGCGGCCGACAGCGCCGAAAAAGCCAGAAACGTTGGATGGCGCAGGATCTGCCCCCAGCTTCGCGCCAGGGTGGCCGGGTGCAGCACGCGGCGGTTGGACGGCGGAACGGTCTCCTCGAAGCGCAGCGCAATCATCGCCAGCGCAGCCGCGCCAAACAGGGCCACCGCCAGCAAGGTGGCGCGCCAGCCGAACAGGTCCGACAGCAGCCCGCCCAGCGGGGCACTGGCGCAGGCAATCACGCCCAGCCCGGTCAGGCCCTTGGACATGGCACGCGCCCCCTCGATGGGCAGGTACAGGTCGCGCACCACGGCGCGCGCGCACATCACACCGGCGCCCATGGCCGCGCCCTGGACGGTGCGCCAGACGATCAGCAGTTCCATCGAAGGCGCGAACGCGCCGCCCACGGAAGCCGCGACAAACGCCGCCATGCCCCACAGCAGCACCGGACGCCGGCCGAAACGGTCCGACAACGGCCCCCAGACCAGTTGTGACACGCCGAACGACAGCAGCAGCGCCGTCAGCGTGAGCTGCGCCTGCGACATCGAGGCGCCAAACCCTTCGGTCAGCGCGGGCAGGGCGGGCAGGTACAGGTCGGTGGTGATCGGCTGCAGCCCGAGCAGCAGGGAAAGCAGCAGCACGATCAGGCCGGGCGTCATGGCCGAAGGGGCGGCCGTCTTCGCCGTGGCGGTGGAGGGGGGAGACATCGGTCTGAGCGTACCAGATCACTGCGGGTTTCCCCGTGGGTTGCCGCCGGCTGAGATCTTGGTGCGCTGTTACTTCAGGCCGGCCACCGCCGGCGGCGAAAACCGGTCGCCGAACAGCTGGGCCAGGGCCAGGCGGTATTGGGACTGGCCGACGGCGTTGGTATTGTGGTGCGAGCCCCCCTCGACTTCAATGAACAGCTTGGGGTTGGCCGCAGCTTCAAAGAGCCGACGACCCAGCTCAGGCGGAATCAGCTGATCTTGGGCGCCGTGCACCACCAGCAGCGGCGATCCGATGCCGGCCACCCGGGAGACCGATTCGAAGCGTTGTGTGATCAGCGGGCCAACGGGCAGCCAGCCCCATTTGAAGGTGTCAAAGAGATCCGGGATCGAGGTGAACGTGCCCTCGACCAGGGTGCCTTGTTCGTCGTCCACCCGGCTGGCCAGGTCAATCGCGATGGCCCCGCCGAGCGAATGGCCGAAGATGTAGCGCGGATGGTCCGGGTAACGGGTGGCCAGCCAGTCCCAGGCGGCGCGGGCGTCTTCCAGCGCCAGTTGCTCGGAGGGCAAGCCCGCCGTGCTCTTGCCGAAACCCCGGTAGTCAATGGCGAGCACCGAGAAACCAAGCTCCTGCATGCGCCGGATGCGCATGGCCGAGCCTGTGACGTTCCAGCGTGCGCCGTGCAGGTAGAGCAATGCCGGGGCCTTTGCCGCCGGGGCCGCCTCGCTGGCCAGCCATAAGCCATGCAGTCGCACCGGTTGCCCGCTGGCCTTCGATTCGAAGTCGATCCAGACGTCGTCCATCCCCCGTGCAGCCGCTTCACCGCCGGACCAGCTTCGGTCACTGGGCTGGAAGATCCACTCCCGCTGCTTCTCGTCGAGGGAGGCGCAACCGGCGGCCACTGCGAGGGCGAGTGCCGTGAAAATCATCAGGAGGTGGCGTTTCATGGGGGACAGAGTCATTCGGGTTGTCAATAGTTCAGCCTCTGGGACCTTGACTCGCTTCCATCGCCGCCGCGCCCAATGGCCACAAACGTCGCCCGGCGTGCGGTGCTGATTTTGTCAGAGCACCGGAATCCGAAGAGTTCGCCCTTTTCCGGTCGCCAGACCTCAAGGAATTGAAGGATGGCGCAAAATCGGCCGATTCGGTGCCTTTGCAGCGAGAAACGAAGGCCATGACCTCTGACACCCTGGGAACCCCACCCGCCACCCGCCACCAGTCGCTCGGCGAGGAAATCGCCAACAGCATCAGCCACGGCGTGGGCTTGCTGGCGGCCCTCGTGGCCACGCCGTTCCTGATCGCCTCCGCGGTGCAGCATGGCGATGTGGCCTTCATCGTTGGCGCCAGCGTTTTTGCGCTGTCGGTGTTGCTGCTGTACGGCGCTTCCATGGTCTACCACGCGCTGCCGCGCAACCGCGCCAAGCAGGTGGCCCAGCTGCTGGACCATGGCGCGATCTTTTTGCTGATCGCCGGCACCTACACGCCCTTCACGCTCGGCGTGCTGCGCGGCGCCTGGGGCTGGACGCTGTTCGGCCTGGTCTGGGGGTTGGCCGTGATCGGCGTGACGCTCAAGGTGATGAACCGTATCAAACATCCGCACCTGTCCACGGGCTTGTACCTGCTGATGGGCTGGCTGGTGGTGATCGCCGTCAAGCCGCTGATGGACAGCATGCCCGCGGCGGGCCTGGCCTGGCTGGTGGCGGGCGGCCTGGCCTACACGGGGGGCGTGGTGTTCTTTGCCGCCGATTCCCGCTGGCGCTACGGGCACTTTGTCTGGCACCTGTTCGTGATGGCGGGCACGGCCTGCCATTTCGTCGCCGTGTACGCCTACGCGGCCTGATTTCCCCGGGGTTCCCTTGCGGCGGGTTTCGCTTCAGCGCCCGCGCAGGAACAATCCGTCCAGTTCGCGCATCGTCAGCTGGCGCCACGTCGGGCGGCCGTGGTTGCATTGGTCTGAGCGCTCGGTGGCTTCCATCTGGCGCAGCAGGGCGTTCATCTCGTCCAGCGTGAGGCGGCGGTTGGCGCGCACCGCGCCGTGGCAGGCCATGGTGCCGAGCAGCTCGTTCCGGGCACGCTGGACGACGGTGCTGGCGTCATGCAACGCCAGTTCGGCCAGCACGCTGCGCGCCAGTTCTACCGCGTCGCCCTGCGCCAGCGTGGTCGGTACGGCGCGCACGGCCAGGGTTTTCGGGGAAAACGCAGTGATCTCCAATCCCAGCATCTGCAGCGTTTCGGCGCTGGCTTCGGCAGTGGCCACTTCCTGGGGCGTGGCGGCGAAGGTGGCAGGGATCAGCAGCGGCTGGCTGCTGAGCTGCGCTGCATCCATCTGCTGTTTGAGCCGCTCGTACAGGATGCGCTCATGCGCCGCGTGCATGTCGACCACGATCAGGCCCTGGGCATTTTCCGCGAGGATGTAGACGCCGTGCAGCTGGGCGATGGCGCGGCCGAGCGGCCAGACGGCGGTCTGCGCCATGGCGACGGCAGCCGCAGCAGCTCCAGCCGTGAAAGACGCGAGCAATTCCGGGTCCGTGGCAGGAGACGTCATTACGGATTCCGCCGCCGGTGCGCCCGGATGCACCGGCCACATCGCCTCGAAGTCAGAAACCCGCGAGTCCGCACGCGGTCCGAAATTCATAGCGGGTTGTGACCATTTGACGCTGGGTTGATGCCAATTTTGTTCAATAAATGGGCTGGAGACGCCTTCAGCGGCCCTCTGGCCCGCATCTGCACCCTGCTGCGCCACCTCGTTGCCGCCCGCCTGGGCCGCCAAGGCCTGCGCCCGGGGCACCGCCAGCGCGTTTTCCACGGCGTGGCGCACGGCCTGGTGGATTTCGCGGCTGTCCCTGAATCGCACCTCGATCTTGGTCGGGTGCACGTTCACGTCCACCCGCGTCGGGTCCATTTCGACGTACAGCGCATACACCGGCTGGCGCTGGCCGTGCAGCACGTCCTCGTAGGCGCTGCGCGCGGCGTGGGTCAGCACCTTGTCGCGCACGAAGCGCCCGTTGACGTAGGCGAACTGCTGGTCGGCGCGGGCGCGTGCCACGTCGGGGAGGCCGGCGCGGCCGGTCACCCGGACCGTGCCCGCGCTGTAGTTGACGGCAATCGACTGCGCCAGAAATTCTTCGCCCAGCACGTCGGCCAGCCGCTGTTCCAGCGTGGTGGCGCGCCACTGCTCGACCAGTTTGCCTTCGTGCCAGATCGCAAAACCCACGTCGGGGCGCGCCAGCGCGTGGCGGCGCACCGCTTCGACGCAGTGGGCCAGCTCGGTGGCATCGGTCTTGAGGAACTTGCGCCGGGCCGGGGTGGAATAGAACAGTTCCTTGACCTCGACTGTGGTTCCGGTGCCGCGCGCGGCCGGGCGCAGCTCGCCGGTGCGCCCGTCCAGCAGGTGCGCGCTGGCGTCGCCGGCCATGCGCGAGAGCAGGGCGAGCTCCGACACCGAATTGATGGCGGCCAGCGCCTCGCCGCGAAATCCCATGGTGCCGACCGATTCCAGGTCGAGCAGGCTGGCGATCTTGCTGGTGGCGTGGCGTTTGAGCGCGGTGGACAATTCCTCACGCGCGATGCCGGCGCCATCGTCCTCCACCGCAATCAGCCGCACACCGCCTGCAGACAGCCGCAGCGTGATCTGGGTGGCACCCGCGTCCAGCGCGTTGTCGAGCAGTTCGCGCACCACCGAGGCAGGGCGTTCCACCACCTCGCCGGCGGCTATCTGGCTGATGAGTTCGTCCGGGAGTTCGCGGATCGGGCGGCGCGCGGCGGGGGAGAAGGCTGGGTTCACAGGGGAATTTTAGGGTGCAGGGATAATCCCCCCCATGGAACTTGTGACTTTTCTGATCGACTTCATCCTGCATGTAGACCAACACCTCGAGGTTTTTGTCACGAATTACGGCCTGTGGGTCTATGCGCTGCTGTTCATGATCATCTTCGTCGAGACGGGTCTGGTGGTCATGCCGTTCCTGCCGGGGGATTCGCTGCTGTTCGTGGTCGGCGCACTGTGTGGCGCGGGCCTCATGGACATCCGCCTGGCCATGGGGCTGCTGGTGGTGGCCGCCATTCTGGGCGACCAGGTCAACTACAGCATCGGGCGTTTTTTCGGGCACAAGGTGTTCCATTGGGAAGATTCGCGCTTCTTCAACCGGCGGGCTTTTGACCAGGCTCACCAGTTCTACGAAACCTACGGCGGCATCACGATCATCCTGGCGCGCTTCATGCCATTCATCCGAACCTTCGCTCCCTTCGTGGCCGGGGTGGCCGAGATGACGCGAAGCAAGTTCACGGCTTACAACGTCATTGGCGCGCTGATCTGGGTGGTGGGGCTGACGGGCGCAGGTTACTGGTTCGGCAACCTGCCCTGGGTGCAGGCCAACTTCAGCAAGATCATCTGGGCCATGATCCTGATCCCCGGCCTGATTGTCCTTTTCGGTGCCTGGAAAGCGCGACGCAAGACCGCCAGCGCATGAGCGACCACTACGCCGCCCTCGGGCTGGCCAGCGACGCGACGCTGGCCGACATCAAGAAGGCCTTCCGGCAAAAGGCCTCCAGCTACCACCCGGACCGCAACACTTCCGCCGAGGCGCCGGCACGGTTCCGGGCGGCGCAGGCCGCCTTCGAAGTGCTCTCGGACGAAGCCCGACGCCAGGCCTACGATGAGAACCGCCGTCGCAACCTGCTCGACAGCCCGATCGACACCGCCCGAGAAATCTGGCAAAGCTATTTCAATACGGTCCTTCAAGACAACAAACCATGAACATCACCCCCTTTTTCCGCGATCTGCGCTCGGCGTACCAGGCTGAATTGGACGATCTGGCGTTTGACTCCGAGGGGCGGGACGTGCTGCGCCAGCGCCTCGGCGAGAAACGCCGCGAGATCGGCTTCCTGGTGCAGATGATGGAACTCAGCCCCGAAATGGTGGCGGTGATCTTCCACCAGGGTTTTCGCTTCGCGCAGCCCGCGGTGATGGAACACTTGCTGACCCTGGAGTCGCATGATTTTCCGGAATGGGACACTCTGGCCGACGGGGTGCATCTGCAGCCCTGGGCGCGGGACTTGTCCGACGTGGTGTTGCGCCAGCCGATGGGCGAGTGGTTTCTGACGGTGGCCGCCGCGCTGGAGTACATGTACACCCGGCCGGGCAGCGCGCCGGCCGCGCAGGATGATGACGAAAAGGACGGCGACGAGCGCGAAGGGCCGTCCAGCGACTTCCCCGACGATGAGGCCGAGGACGCCCGGATCCGCGAAGAGGCCGGTGCCGACTGGCTGGCCGAGCAGGGCTTCGACCGCAAAGACTGACCGGGAGACTCAATGAACCAGATTGCCCTGATTGCAAAGACCCGCAGCCTGATCGCCTCGGGCGATATCTCCGGCGCCGAAGCCGCCCTGGCGGAACTGGCCGACACCGAAGGCGATGGGGCCCTGATGGTGGTGCTGGAGCAGCTGCAGCCCAAGGACATCCTGGCCGTGATCCGTGAGTACGACAACTCGAAAGACTCGGTCATCAACCTGTTGGTCACCCCCGCGCAGTTCGCCCGCGCGGTGGTCATCGAGAAGCAGTACAAGGACCTGACCCGCACCCACTTGCGCGGCATGATGAATGCGGTGATCTTCCGCGAGACCGCCGATCCGCTCGAATTCCTGACCGCCATCGGCGACCTCGAAGGTGGCAGCGAGGCGCTGGCCGACTATTTCACCGAGAAGTGGAGCCGCATCGAGGCTTTTGCACGCACCGGCCTGTTCGACGCCGTCGAAGACGACGGCGAAATCGTCTCCGAGTCGGCCTTGCGGGGCAATGCCTATGCCCGGCCGCGCGTCGAGCGCGACGAAGTGGCCGATCAGGACTGGATGGAGCTGGCCTGGCTGTTGCGCTACGAACTCCCGGACCTGTTCATCGAAATGCTGATCGTGTTGCGCGCCAAGGCCAGGGCGCACGACCTGGGTCTCGACGAGGAAGAAGCCGAAGAGGACGACGGGAAATTTGAAACCAGTGAGACCGACCGTGGCAAGGTCACGCCGGCAGCCCGTGATTCCGACGAGGAATCGGCGATCTGAATGCCCGAACGCAAACCATCCCCGTCATCGTCCGCCGTTGCGCTGCATGACGCACGCCCGTTTTTTGAAAAGGCGCTGCAGTACGGGGTGTCGCACGGCCTGATTGACGCGTCGAAGCTGGACGCCATCTGTGCCGATGCGCCCAAGGGAATGGTCCAGATTGCGCGCTATTTCGGCAGCGAGTTCCTGCGCCCCGAACTGGAGAAGTCCAGGGACCGCATGGTCAATCTGGTCAGTCTCTACCTGGAGCACAGCACCGCTGGCGACTTGCGCAAGGCGGCTGAATCGTTGCGTGACCACTCCTTCCTGTCGCGCTCCAAGGGCGGCTCGGACATGCTCAAGGCGCTGATCGCCACGCCGCAGAACAGCCACTTCGGCATGAACGAACGCGGCGGTTTCACCGACAAGCACATTCCGCTGCTTGCGAAGTGGTCGCTGCGCAGTCTGGCCGAGTACCAGGCCGAACTTGCCCAGCGCAGCGCAGTCGCGCATGTGATCGACGCCGCCGTCTGGCTGGCCCATGAACTCGGCGTGGATGCCGATGACCTGGAAGACAGCGGAAAGGATGCCGAGGCGGTGATTCGCACAGCGCTCCTGACCCTGGCCATGGGGGGCACACGGATGCCCGACTGGGTCGCTTTCGAGAAGCTGGTGACGGCCCTGCGCAAGAAGTTCGGCGCGCCTGCGAAAAAAATGGACAAGCCAACCGGGCCCGGCGCTGCCATGGGCATGCCAAGGGGCCTGCCCGATGAGTTTCGCGTCGTGGTCGACAAGGTGCGTCAATCGGTCATCGCGGATTTTCCGCGAATCCTGGACACCACTGTGCCCGCGCGCAAGCTGTTCGACCAGACCCCGGCTTTCATCGGTCGCTATTTCTGGATCGAAGACGTGATGGGTGAAGTCGATCACCATGACCGCTCGGTCTCTGAAGCCTGGAGCAAGGCGACGGGGGGGCATTCTGATGACAGCTCCCTGCTTACGCTGTTCCTTTGCGTCGCCACGGGCACCACGCCCAAGACGCTGCTGACCGAAAAAGGCGCGGCCGCGCTGATCCGCAAGATCCGCAAGAGCGGCATCCAGGCGGAGCACGCTCACCAGTACATCCTGGCGCACGCCCCGGTGCAGCACCAGGACGACTACACCCGCCTGTGGGAAAGCTTCATCGAGGATGCGCGCGCCACCTTGCAGAGCGACCTCGATTACGCCTTGAAGGATGCACTGGCGCTGTTGCGACGCGAATGCAACCTGAAGTGACTCGACTGACGGTGGCTACTGCCCGGACAGCAACCTGTTGATCCGGTCCAGCGTGGCGGGCACGGTCCGGTTTTCCTCGAACGACGGGTTCGGATGGCTATCGGGTATCGAGTCGATATTGTCGGATGCGGGGCGTGGAGGCGCAGAGTCCTGCCGGCTTGAGAACGACTCGGACGCCTTCGAACGGGTCGTCGTGACAGCGCCTGCGTAGTACAGGCATGCCAGATCGCGGGCCATTTCTGACTCGTCGGTGCCGGTACGCTGACACAGCGTGTGGAAGTCGCCGGGACCGGTGGAAAGCGTGCTCAGCAGTCGCAGTTCCGAATCCCTGAGCCAGCTCAGCGGCACCCGTGGCGCGTGACGGTAAAAGACGACTTCGTCCCTGTAACGCCTCGGCAAAAGGTCTCGTGTGCAATGTCGCGCATACGTCCAGATCAGCTGCGCCGGGGTGCAGGACAAGAAACTCCCCGGCAGTTCGTTTGCCCCGTCGGGGCGCCGGTCCCAGCTCGCCTCGGCCAGGGCGGCTGGTGACGCCGTGGCCGAAATGGCGGCTTGCCCATGGCGGAAATCAAGCACGGCGAGGAGGGTGTCCTCGTGCCTCACATGGTAGTTGCCGCCGCGCAGGGAGACGCCCTTTTTGACAATCAATGCGCCCAGGGCCGTGCGGAACAGCAGGGGCCCAAGCCAGTCTTCGAACTGGCGCAGCATGCCTTGAATGTCGCGTTCCGAGGCCGGATCGAAGGTACAGGTGGCTTCGAATTTCCGGGACGCCAGTGGCTTGGAGAAGCCTATGGGCCGCTTCACATCCTCAAGGCGCAGGTTCAGCACATGCTCGGTGGGCAAACCGGCCATGACCCGCAGGTTGCCGTCGGGCTGCAGACTGATCCGGGAACCGTTGACGCACCATGCATCGGCTTCAGCGAAGGGCCCCACCCGCCATGCTGGCCCGCTACCGCCTTGTCTGGTCATGATCTTCTCCAGGGCGACACGTTGCTGCAGGGAAAATCCCATCAGGCCCACGTACAGGATGGGTTGTTCTCCCGCGGGTTCCAGCAATTCTTCGCCGGGATCTAACATCAGATGGGCCTTCCGGGTGTTGTTACATTCTGTAATGCTAATGTAATGCGCCTTGAGGCTTCACCCGTTTCATGCGCGGGGCCAGGCCACTGATTTCCCTGTTCATGAAAACGCAATAAAACCCAATGCCCGATTCAACAGCATCTGCCTTTCCCCGGGGCGCTTTCATGCGCAAGGCCAGTTCCCTGAAGATGGCGTGACCCTGCCCGCACCCATCGTGATCGGCAAGCCCCATGCCCGCCGCCTGCGCGAGATCTACCGCTCGGCGGGCTGGCCGTGCCAGGACCTGATCGAGGTCGAACTGCTGGCCGCCGGGCTGGTGGAGCGCGTGCGGGCGGCATCCGGGCACGAGACCTTGCGCGTGACGGATGCCGGCATCCAGATGCTGTCGGCGACCCTGCAGGGCAACCGGGCGGCCCGCTCCGACCATGAGGTGCTGGTGCAGCGGGTGGCGCGCGAGATGGTGCGCGCGGGCCGCGTGGTCTGGACCGGCCTCTCCCTGCGCGCGCAGGTGCCCGGGCCGACGGCGCAGGACGCGCCGCAGTGGTGCCTTGCCATGCCCGACGTGTTTTCGATCCGTAACACCACAGTGGAGGCCTACGTCGAGCCCGTGGTGCACGAGATCAAGGTGCGCCGCGCCGACCTGCTGGGCGATTTGAAGAAAGCCGCCAAGCGCGCCGCCTACCTCGACCTGGGCGGCGCCTGCTGGTACGTGCTGGGCAACGACGCCAAGGGCCGCGCCATCGGCGAGCCCGACGAGATCCCCGCCGAGTGCGGCGTGATGGTGATGCAGGGCGGGCAGCTCAGCGTGGCCCGCCCCGCGCCGCGCCGCCCGGTGGAGCGCCTGCCGTTCGCCATCTGGCTGGAGCTGGCCAAGCGCACGCCGCATGTCGTCGAGGGCGGCGACCAGGCGCCGCTGGCGGATCTGCGCGACGATTCGACGACCCCTGACGATGGCGCCTGAGGCCCCACGCATCCCGCCCGAGGACGGCGTCGCGTCCATCGTTGCGGCTGCGCCCGGGTACACCATCGCCGTGCGCGCGCTGTGCGAGTTCACGGCCAAGCGCGGCGACCTGGACTTGCGCTTCACGCCGTCGCCCACCGGGGCCGAGGGCATCGAGGGCCATGGCGTGGTCACCGCGCGCCGCGCCGCCGGCTATCAGACTGAGGTGCCGTTGGAGGGTGACTTCGGCCCGTTGCGTGTGCGCGGGCGCGCCGACGGCTGGGACCCGGCGGCCCGGCGACTGGAAGAAATAAAGACCTTCCGCGGCGACCTGGCCCACGTGCCAGACAACCACCGCCAGTTGCACCGGGCGCAGGTGCGGATCTATGGGGCGCTGATCTGCCGCCAGCTTGGGCTGGCACAGGTGGAACTGGCCCTGGTGTACTTCAACATCGACACGCGACAGGAAACGGTCTTCGCCGAGAGCCAGTCGGCCATCGCACTGCAGGCTTTTTTTGAAGACCAGTGCCAGCGCTTCACCGCCTGGTCGGCGCAGGAGGCCGCTCATCGCGACGCCCGTGACGCGGCACTCAACGCCCTGCAATTCCCGCTGCCGGCGTTTCGTACCGGTCAGCGCGAAATGGCCGAGGCCGTGTACCGTTGCGCCCGCGTGGGCCGCTGCCTGATGGCGCAGGCGCCCACCGGCATCGGCAAGACTTTGGGCACGCTGTTTCCGCTGCTCAAGGCCGCGCCACCCGATGCGGCAAGACCCGATGCAGGCCTGGACAAGGTGTTCTACCTGGCCGCCAAAACCTCCGGTCGCCAGCTCGCGCTGGACGCCCTGCGGCAGATTCGCGCCAGCGCGGCGCATCCCCCCATGCGCGGGGGCTTGCCACAAGCACCGCTGCGCGTGCTGGAGCTCGTCGCCCGCGAAAAGGCCTGCGAACATCCTGACAAAGCCTGCCACGGGGATTCCTGCCCGCTGGCGCGCGGCTTCTATGACCGCCTGCCCGCGGCCCGGCAGGCCGCAGTGGACGAAGCCTGTATGGCCAGCCCGGCGCCTCAAGCCACTGGATGTGCAGAGGGCGTCCTGTTCGACAAAGCCACCCTGCGCGAGATCGCCCTGCGCCACGATGTCTGCCCCTACTACCTGGGCCAGGAGCTCGCGCGCTGGGCTGACGTGGTCGTGGGCGACTACAACTACTGGTTCGATACCAGTGCGATGCTGTTCGCCATGACGCAGATGGAGGGCTGGCGCGTGGCGGTGCTGGTCGATGAAGCGCACAACCTGGTGGAGCGCGCGCGCGGCATGTACAGCGCTGAACTGGAGCAGGGCGCGCTCAAGGCCCTGCGCCGCGCCGCGACGGCCGTCTCGCCGCCGCTCAAGCGCACGCTCGACCGCCTGAACCGAACATGGAACGAGCTTCAGCGCGATCAGGCTACGCCCTACGTCGCCACGGACGACATCCCCGTGGCCTTCACCGAGGCGCTGCAACAGACGCTTGCCACCCTGACCGACCTGTTGGTCGACCACCCCGCGCTCGTGGCGGATCTGTTGCAGTCGGGTGCCGACCTGCAGCGCTTCACTTTCGACGCGCTGCACTTTGCGCGCATCGCCGCAAGCTTCGGGCCGCATTCGCTGTTCGACATCACCCTGCGGCCCGGCCGCACGCCACTGCCCGGGCGACCAGCCGCATCCACCCTGTGCATCCGCAACATCGTCCCCGGGCCGCACCTGCAGACGCGCTTTGCCGCCGCGCGCACCGTGGTGCTGTTCTCCGCCACGTTGAGCCCGCGGCCTTACCACGCCGACCTGCTGGGCCTGCCCGACAACACCGCCTGGATCGACGTGCCGTCGCCCTTCAGCGCGCGCCAGCTGACGGTGCGCGTGGCGCGCGACATCTCCACGCGCTGGACGGACCGTGAACGATCTCTGGCGCCCATCGTCGAGCTGATCGCGCGCCAGTATGCGGCGAAGCCCGGCCACTACCTGGCCTTCTTCAGCAGCTACGACTACCTGGACCAGGTGTTCGGGCTGCTGCGCGAGCGGCACCCTGGCGTGCCGTGCTGGGAGCAGCAGCGCCAGATGCCCGAGGCCGCGCGCGAGGCCTTCCTGGCCCGCTTCACGCCGGGCGGGCAGGGCATCGGTTTCGCGGTGCTGGGCGGCGCGTTTGCCGAAGGCATCGACCTGCCAGGCGAGCGCCTGATCGGCGCCTTCATTGCCACGCTGGGCCTGCCGCAGTTCAACCCCGTCAACGAGCAGATCAAGGCGCGCATGGAAGCCGCCTTTGCCGGCCGGGGCTACGACTACACCTACCTCTACCCCGGCCTGCAGAAAGTGGTGCAAGCCGCTGGCCGAGTGATCCGCACGCCGGCCGACGAGGGCGTGCTGGTGCTGATGGACGACCGCTTCGCGCGCGCCGAGGTGCGCGCGCTGCTGCCGGCCTGGTGGGAGCCGCAAGAGGGTTCCCGTGGACTGGAAATTGGCTGAATTCGGCCATTAGCCCGCTTGAATTGGTCGCAGATTGCTATTGTTTCGGGAGTCTATTCAGCGTCTTGGACCGACATGACATTGCTGGATGCATGATGGACAGGTTGCCTGCATGCGTCCTGAGAAAGGCCGAAATGTAGCGGGAGCGGTCCGCCGGGAATACCACTTGAATTCACACTGACGGTCGTCAAGAGTCATTCGTGGCCGTCAGCTTCCCCACATGCTTGCAGATCATCGCGGCCATCCTGGAGCGGCCCGCGATCGAGCAGAGCCACACGACGCTGCGGCCAGACAGCTCCGGACTCGGAGCCGTGGCGGTACTGGGCATTGCATTCGTCAGACGCTCGTCGCATCAGAAGTCACCCTGGGCGGGTGCTGCGCCTGGACTGCAGGAGCGGACCGCGACTGGACGATGCATGGCTGCGCAGCGCGGCGATTCGTAGAAACCAAGGCGTTCAAGGTCGGCATTGGCTTCGGTGCGGCCTGCGCAGGGTCAGACATCACTGCAGGAAAACCCGCAAGGCGTTCGCCCACTGAATCGGATTGAGAACGCCCGTATACACCGGGGTGACTTCCTTCTTGACGTTCAACAACCGGTACACGCCGATCTGGGCCGATCGGGTTGAGTAGTCCACCAGGAATACGCAGTCGCCGGGGATCTCGACGAACTGTCCTAGAAGCGCCAGATTCGTCGACCCTTTGGGAACGACCAGGGGTCGGTCAGAGATTCTTCTGGGACTGAATTGGCTTGTGGCATAGGGAAGTGTCGTTGGAATACTCACCGTGACTTCCTTTATCCTGTCCAGATCCTCAACAAACCCCAGATGGCAGACCAGTTCCGTGAGCAACTCCTCCCCCGTCGATTCGGTCATTGTCTTCTTGATGTAATTACCCTGGGTGTTTCCGTAGAGGCCATATCCGAACATAACAGTCGTGTCCTCGGGCTGATTCCTGAAGTGCGGTTGAAATGGAACATGTAAACCCAAGCCCCAGTTTGAATCGATACAGGACAGGATGTGTTGCTGTCCCTGCACCTTGACCCTGGAGTATTTTCTGATCCTTTCAGCAAACAGCGGCCCCTTCGTTGTGACGGTAAAAACAGCCCATTTGGTCTGGTCGACGTGACCGCTGAAAGCCTCAGGATTTCCCAAGTCCGGCACCCTTCTTGCCATTCTTTCCCAGAGCATCCAGGCACCGTCCATCTTGTCGGTAGCCAAGCCCGGAGCCTTGTTCATGCCCCCCGTGCGTGAATCGGCCACTTTCGAGCCGATGGTGATGAAAACAAAATCACTGCTCGCCACGGCGATTTCCGCCCTGTTGCCGTTCTTGAGAACGTGCAGTTTCTCAACCGATTTTTTTGTCTTGGAAGGCCTGAAGCCTACATCGGTGACCTTGACACCGGTCTGGATATCGACCCCCTGTTTCATCAACCATCTCTCGATCGGCAAGACGATGGATTCGTAATTGTTGTAAGGGGTATTCCAGCCTCCTTTGAGCGTCGTGATATTGGGGGCTTCATGGAAAAAGCGTCGCAGGTACCGCCTGCACTCTATGAGGCTGTGCCAGGGTTCAAAGCCGAACATGGAGGCGAACAGGTACCAGAAATTGGTCTTGAAGAACGAGGAGCGGAAGTA
>Ga0209254_10001031_pt1 | contig 24608 bp, 25 predicted proteins | sample FrelakmetDIP11DI_FD_187148 | JGI IMG/M metagenome (GOLD analysis project Ga0209254, IMG submission 187148) | Freshwater lake sediment microbial communities from the University of Notre Dame, USA, for methane emissions studies - DIP11 DI (SPAdes)... | ecosystem: Environmental > Aquatic >...
GGGGGGGGGGGGGGGGGGGGGGATGTCTGCCCGCTGGCCGAAGTTCCTGCGGCGCGCGACATCCGCGACTTTCGCGCGCGGGCTTATGCTGCCGCTGCTGCGCACGCGAACGAGTACGCAACCGGAGGCCCCATGCCCCGCATCGCCGCCAACCTCACGATGCTGTTCAACGAGGTGCCGTTCCTCGACCGCTTCGAGGCCGCGGCCAAAGCGGGCTTCAAGGCCGTCGAGTTCCTGTTCCCCTACGAGTACAAGGCCGCCGACGTGCGCTCGCGGCTCGACGGCAACGGGCTGAAGCTGGTGCTGCACAACCTGCCGCCGGGCGACTGGGCAAAGGGCGAGCGCGGCATCGGCTGTCATCCGGACCGTATGGGCGAGTTCCGGGCGAACGTCGACCGGGCCATCGATTACGCCGGCGCCCTCGGCGCGCCGCAGCTGAACTGTCTGGCCGGCATCGCGCCGAAGGACGTGCCCCCCGAGAAACTGCGCGCGACCTTCGTCGACAACCTGCGCTTCGCCGCCGGGAAGTTCAAGGCCGCCGGCATCCGGCTGCTGATCGAGCCGATCAACACCTACGACATTCCCGGCTTCTATCTGAACCGCACGGCGCAGGCGCTCGACCTGATCGCCGAGGTCGGCTCGGACAACCTTTACGTGCAGTACGACATCTATCACGCGCAGCGGATGGAAGGCGAACTCGCCAGCACGATCAAGACCAACCTGAGCAGGATCGCGCACATGCAGCTGGCGGACAATCCGGGGCGCAACGAACCGGGCACCGGCGAGATCAACTACCGCTTCCTGTTCGGCTGGCTGGATGCCATCGGCTACGACGGCTGGATCGGCTGCGAATACAGGCCGAAGACGACCACCGAGGCCGGGCTCGGCTGGCGCGCGGCGCACGGTCTGTAGAGAAACCAATACGGGGGAGAGCACACCATGACAAACGTCGGCTTCATCGGCCTGGGCATCATGGGCAGGCCGATGGCCCTGAACCTGGCCAAGGCCGGGCACCGGCTCTTCGTTCACTCGCGCTCGGGCGTGCCGCCGGAGATGGCGGGCGCCGGCGCGGTGCCGTGCGCGAACGCGGCCGAGGTGGCAAGGAAGGCGGATGTCGTCATCACCATGCTGCCTGACACGCCCGACGTGGCCAAGGTGCTGTTCGGCGACGACGGCGTGGCGCACGGCCTGTCGAAGGGCAAGACCGTCATCGACATGAGTTCGATCTCGCCGATGGCGACCAAGGACTTCGCCAGGCGCATCAACGAACTGGGCTGCGACTACCTCGATGCGCCGGTCTCCGGCGGCGAAGTGGGCGCGAAGAACGCCGCGCTCACGATCATGGTCGGCGGGCCGGAGGGCGCGTTCGAGCGGGTCAGGCCGCTGTTCGAGGCGATGGGCAAGAACATCACGCGGGTCGGCGGCAACGGCGACGGGCAGACCTGCAAGGTGGCCAACCAGATCATCGTCGCGCTGAACATCGAGGCGGTCGGCGAGGCGCTGCTGTTCGCCTCCAAGGCCGGCGCCGACCCGGCCAAGGTGCGGCAGGCACTGATGGGCGGCTTTGCCGCCAGCCGCATTCTCGAAGTGCACGGCGAGCGGATGATCAAGCGCACCTTCGATCCGGGCTTCCGCATCGAGCTGCACCAGAAGGACCTCAACCTGGCCCTGTCGAGCGCGCGCGCGCTCGGCGTCAGCCTGCCGAACACCGCCACCGCGCAGGAACTGTTCAACGCCTGCGTCGCGCACGGCGGCGCGAAGTGGGACCACTCGGCGATGGTGCGCGCGCTGGAGAAACTGGCCAATCACGAAGTGGCCAAGTAGGCGCACGCCGTTTCGCGATCGCGCGGCGATGGCGACGAGCCCCGACCCCCGCGTGCTGTTGCGGCGGATGTTCGACGCCGCGATCGCCGCGGCGCAGCCGGCGCATATCGTGCCGCAGCACCTGCCGTCGCCGCGGGATGTCGGCAAGGGGCGGCTCGTGGTCATCGGCGCCGGCAAGGCCTCGGCGGCGATGGCGCGCGCGGTCGAGGACCACTGGGCCGGTGATTTGTCCGGGCTGGTCGTCACCCGCTACGGCTACGCGGTGCCGTGCCGGCGGATCGAGATCATCGAGGCGGCGCACCCGGTGCCCGATGCGGCGGGGCTGGCCGCCGCGCGGCGTCTGCTCGAGAAGGTGCGCGGGCTCGCCGCCGACGACCTGGTGCTCTGCCTGATCTCCGGCGGCGGCTCGGCGCTGCTGCCGCTGCCGATCGACGGCCTGACGCTCGAGCACAAGCAGTCGCTGAGCCGGGCGCTGCTCAAGTCGGGCGCCAGCATCAACGAGATGAACTGCGTTCGCCGGCACCTGTCGGCGATCAAGGGCGGGCGGCTCGCTGCCGCCTGCCACCCGGCGCGCGTGCTGACGCTGGCGATTTCCGACGTGCCCGGCGACGACCCGATCAACATCGCCTCCGGCCCCACGGTGCCCGACCCGACCACCTGCGCCGACGCGCTGGCCATCGTCCGCCGCTACGGCATCGATCTGCCGACCGAGGTGCGCGAGGTGCTCGAAAGCGGCCGCGGCGAGAGCATCAAGCCCGGTGACGCCCGGCTGGCGCGCGCCGCGATCCGTCTGGTCGCCACGCCGCAGAGGGCGCTCGCAGCGGCGGCGAAGGTCGCGCGCGCGGCGGGCATCTCGCCGCTGCTGCTCGGCGATGCGATCGAGGGCGAGGCGCGCGAGGTCGGCAAGGCGATGGCCGGCATCGCGCGCTCGGCGGCGCAGCACGGCCACCCGCTCGCCGCGCCGTGCGTGCTGCTGTCCGGCGGCGAGACGACGGTGACCGTGCGCGGCAGTGGCCGCGGCGGCCGCAACGTCGAGTTCCTGCTCGCGCTGGCGGTGGCGCTCGACGGCGTGCCGAACGTGTGGGCGATCGCCGGCGACACCGACGGTGTCGATGGCGCTGAAGAGGTCGCGGGCGCGATCGTCGCGCCGGACACGCTGCAGCGCGCTTGGAGCCTCGGCATCCGCGCCACCGACCGACTCACTGAGAACGACGGCCACGGCTTCTTCGCGGCGCTCGGCGATGCGGTCGTCACCGGGCCGACGCTGACCAACGTCAACGACTTCCGCGCGCTGCTGGTGCTGTGATCCGCGCGCGGCGCAGCGCTTGCTGCCCCTCCTGGGCGATGGCGCGACGAGCGCCGATGCACGACCGGGGCGCGACGGGGCGATCGACCCGCAGCCTTCCCGGCCTCGCTATTCCCCGCCCTATTTCGACACGCGCTGCACGCGCCGCCAGGCCGCCGGCGGCTGGCCGACCAGGCGCTTGAAGGCGCGCGCGAAGGCGGCCTCGGAGTCGTAGCCGACTTTCTGCGCGATCGTCGCCACCGTCGCATTGCCTTCGCGCAGCAGGCCGGCGCCGAGCTGCATGCGCCAGTTCGCCAGGTACTGCATCGGCGGCTGGCCGATCATCTCGACGAAGCGCTCGTGCAGCGCCGAGCGCGACAGTCCGACTCGCCGGCCGAGTTCATCGACGGTCCAGGGCTCGGCAGGGCTTTCGTGCAGCAGGCCGATCGCCTTGCCAAGGTGCCGGTCGCGCAGCGCGGCGAGCCATCCGGAACCGCCTTCGGGCAGCGACTCGAGATAGCGACGCGCGGCATCGACGAACACCATCTCGCTGACGCGCTCGAGCACTGCCGCGCTGCCGGCCCGGTTCTGCCGCGATTCGGTCACCGCCTGGTCGAGGACCGACGCTACCCAGGCACCGACGCCACCGGCGCCCAGATGCAGCAGGCGCGGCAGCGCGTTGATCAGCGGGTTGAACGGGCGCATGTCGCAGCCGACGAAGCCGCAGACGACGACGGTGCTCGCTTCCTCGGCGGGCGTCGGCGCGCCGGGCCGCAGCACGCCATGGTGATAGGCGACGGCGATCGGCTTCGGGTCGTCGCGGGTGGTCACCCGCCAGTCGCTGTCGTCGGGATGCGGGCGCATGCCCGGCGCGCTGGAGATCACGTGCGCGTCGCCGCGCGGAAACATCACGATGTCGCCGCTGCCCAGGCGCACCGGAGGTTCGCCGTCGGCCGCCGCCCAGCCGCTACCCTTTGCGATCAGGTGGTAGGCGAGCACGTGCTCGGCGCCCGGCATCAGGGCGTCGGCCAGTTCGCGCGAGGCGGGCGTGCCGGCCACCCAGTCGTCGCGAAAGCTCACGTAGTAGAAGATCGCGCCGCGCAGCCGCAGGCTGCGCAGTACGTCGGACAGCGGGTCCTGGCTCATGGCACGGGCGCGGGTGGAGCCTCGATCAAGTGCCGCGGAGGGGCGATCAAGCGCCGCTGCAATGGCGGACGCGCAGGCAAATGTGGACGACGCCGGGAGAAGCGTCAATTCCCATGGGTACGAACAATGGCTTCGTCGTCGCGAGGTCGCGTCGATCGCCGTCAAGGCACCGGGCCTGCCCGCAGGCCGCAACCATCCACCCAGGAGATCTCCATGAGCCTCGTTCTCGAAACCCGGGCCGCCGCGCCCGACCATTCCGCAATCAAGCAGCGCCAGCAGGCCACCTGGGCCAGCGGCGACTTCGCGGTGATCGGCACCACGCTGCAGATCGTCGGCGAGTCGCTCGCCGAGGCCGCCGATGTGCGCGCCGGCGAATCCGTGCTCGACGTGGCAGCCGGCAACGGCAACGCCACGCTCGCCGCGGCTCGCCGCTTCGCCAATGTCACTTCGACCGACTACGTGCCGGCGCTGCTCGACAAGGGCCGCGAGCGCGCGCGGGCCGAAGGGGTGCAGGTGCACTTCCAGGTCGCCGATGCCGAGGACCTGCCGTTCGCCGACGGCAGTTTCGATGTCGTGCTGTCCACCTTCGGCGCGATGTTCACGCCGGATCACCGGCGCCCGGCGCGCGAGATGCTGCGCGTGCTGCGCGATGGCGGCCGCCTCGGGATGGCCAACTGGACGCCCGACGGCTTCATCGGCCGGCTGTTCAAGGTGATTGGCGCGTACGTGCCGCCGCCCGCGGGGCTGCAGTCGCCGGCGCTGTGGGGCACCGAGTCGCACATCGTCGAACTGTTCGGCACGCAGGCGGCGCAGATCCGCTGCGAGCGAAAGCTCTTCAACTTCCGCTACCGCTCGGCCGCGCACTGGGTGCAGGTCTTCCGCGACTACTACGGGCCGACGCTCAAGGCCTTCGCCGCGCTCGAGGAAAGCGGCCGCAAGGCGCTCGAGCGCGACATCACGGCGCTGCTCGAGCAGATGAACACGGCCGGTCCGTCGTCGCTGATCGTGCCGGGCGAGTACCTCGAGGTCGTCGTCGCCAAGCGCGGTTCCGTGGCGCAGTAGCGCCACCGCCGACGCCGACTGACGCGTACCCCGGTTTTCCGCACTCAACCCCCCCAATTCGAGGAACGACCATGAAACCCATACTCCCGACCCACGCGGCGCTTGTCTGCCTGGCGGCATCGCTGCTCGCCGGCCTGGCCATCAACGCCCGCGCCGACGTGATCACCGACTGGAACGGAAAGGCGTCCGACTTCGTCATCGAAGCCAAGCTGGGCACGCCACCGGCCATCCGCGTGATGGCCATCGTCCAGACCGCTGTCGACAGCGCAGTGAACACGATCGCCGGCCGCTACCCGGTCCCCGGCGCGCAGCCGGAACAGGGCGCCTCGGTGGAGGCGGCCGTGGCGGCCGCCAACCGCGCCACGCTCGCCAGGCTCTTGCCCGCGCAGCAGGCCGCGATCGATGCCGCCTACCGGGCCGCGCTGGCGCAGATCGCCGACGGCCCCGGCAAGACGGCGGGCATCGCGGTCGGTGAACGCGCCGCGGACGCAGTGTTCGCCCTGCGCGCCGACGACCGTCCCGCTGCCGAGACGTATCGGCCGCACACCACGGCGGGCGTCTACGTGCCGACGGCCCTGCCCGCGGTCCCACAATGGCCGCAGCGCAAACCCTGGCTGCTGGCGAGTGCGGCCCAGTTCCGTCCCGGCCCGCCCCCGGCGCTGACCGGCGACACGTGGGCCCGCGACTTCGACGAGGTCAAGACGCTCGGCGCGAAGAGCAGCAGCCTGCGCAGCACCGAGCAGACCGAGATCGCCCGCTTCTGGGAGTACTCGCTGCCGCCGATCTATCTCGGCGTGGTGCGTTCCGTGGCCCAGACGCCGGGGCGGGAAGTGACGCAGAACGCGCGGCTGTTCGCCGCGGTGCTGCAGGCGATGGACGACGCGATGATCGCGGTCTTCGATGCCAAGTACCACTACAACTTCTGGCGGCCGGCCACGGCGATCCGCAACGCTGACATCGACGGCCACGAGGCCACGCAACGCGACGCGTCGTGGGCGTCGCTGATCGACGCGCCGCTGCACCCCGAATACCCGGGGGCGCACAGCATCCTCGCCGGTGCGGTCGGCGCGGTGCTGAAGGCGGAGATCGGCAACGGCCCGACGCCGGTGCTGGCGACCGCCAGCCCGACGGCAAGAGGCGCGCTGCGCCGCTGGGCCCACCCGGACGACTTCACGCGCGAGGTCGGCGAGGCGCGCATCTACGCGGGTATTCATTACCGCACGTCGACGGACGTCGGTACGGCCATGGGCCGGCGGATCGGCGAACTGGCCGCGGCGAAGCTGCTGGCCACGCCGCATTCGATCGTCGGCATGGCGAGCGACGGCGCTGCCGCAGCCTCGACGCCGCCGCGCAGCGTCGCCTCGCCGTGATCGGGGAGCCGCTTTGCGGCCGGCCGGCGCCGGTGGCTCGGTCCTTTCTGCACCGCACGCAGGTCGCCGGCCTGGCCCGCCCGGCGACCTGCCATGGCGCCGGCGGCCGCTTCGATCCCGTGGCGGCCGGCATCGCGGGCTGCACGAGCGGCGCCGTCCCGCCCGCGTCAAGAAGTTCCCCGGCCGGCTCGGCCGGCGTGCTCAACGGGGCTCTCTTTGCGCATGTTTCTTGTATCGCCTGATGTCGGTCGACACCAGCGCAATGATTTCCGAGGCCGCTTCGACGATCTGGCCCGCTTCAAAGCCGGCGGACGAAAGATCCTTGAAGAAGGACTTGGCGAGCAGCTTGGCGACGCGTGCCGGAGGCACTGCGCCCTCGGTCAGTCGCGCCACGACCTCTTTCTCTTCCCTGGCCAGGCTCAGGTGCGCGACCCTCGACCGGACCAGGGTCTGCAGCCGGTCCACCTGCACCGACTTGCCGATCAGGGCGGCGACGATCTCCGCCAGCGCGAGGTCGGACTCGTCGAACGGGGGGCCGCCGGCGCGGCTCGACAGGTTCATCACGCCGATGACGTGCCTGCCCACGGTGATCGGCGCGCAGATGAAGCTGGCGCCCAGCGTCCCGCGGCTGCGGGCGAGCGGCGCGAACTCGGAGGCTCCGATGTCGGCGATGAGCAGCGGTTCGCCGAGCTCGAGCACCCGGCCCGCGATGTGTTCGCCGCGGCCGGTCGTCTGATCCCACGCCGACGCGGGGAGCTCGTCGTTGGAGCACCACAGCTTCAGGCGCGGCGCATCGTCCTTGCCCTCCGACAACAGCATGATCGAGCAGCTGGCGGAGTCGGTGGCCGATGCCGCCAGGTCGACGAGCTGGTGCAGGCCGGTGCGCAGGTCTTCCTCGCTCCTGACGAACACCGCCAGGTCGTGCAGCCGGCCAAGCACGTTGCGGCTCACGCGTCGCTCCCCGTTGCTCGCGAGCTTACGGCCGCGGGCGCCGGTCGTTCATCAGGGCGCGGCGCGCGGTGTCGAAGCTACGACGCACCGGCGCACTGCCACGAGCCCACGGGCAGGGCAACGCTGCACCGCAATAGTGCGGTTCGCGACGTTATCGGGCGGCGGAGCCGCGAACTGCCCGTTCTGCGCCCCGCCAGAGCCTGGCACGAACCTTGATTACATGACCCATGGCGCGGCGCGCCGGTGCTCGCCTGCCAATCACGTCCACAGGAGGGTAGCTATGCAACGCAGGCATTTCCTGCAGGTTTCGGGCGCGGCGGCACTGAGCGCCAGCGGCATAACGGCGGCATTCGGCCAGAGCAAGACGCCGATCAAGGTCGGCATCCTTCATTCACTGTCGGGAACGATGGCGATCAGCGAGACGGCGCTGAAGGAAACGGCGCTGATGACGATCGCCGACATCAACGCCAAGGGTGGCGTGATGGGCCGGCCGCTCGAGCCGGTGGTGGTCGACCCGGCTTCGAACTGGCCGCTGTTCGCCGAGAAGGCGCGCCAGCTGATCACGCAGGACAAGGTCAACGTGGTGTTCGGCTGCTGGACCAGCGTCTCGCGCAAGAGCGTGCTGCCGGTGTTCAAGGAGCTGAACCACCTGCTCTTCTACCCCGTGCAGTACGAGGGCGAGGAACTGGAGAAGAACGTCTTTTACACCGGGGCGGCGCCGAACCAGCAGGCGATCCCGGCCACCGAGTACCTGATGAGCAAGGAAGGCGGCGCGGCGAAGCGCTTCTTCCTGCTCGGCACCGACTACGTCTACCCGCGCACGACCAACAAGATCCTGCGCGCGTTCCTGAAGAGCAAGGGCGTGGCCGAGAAGGACATCGAGGAGATCTACACGCCGTTCGGCCACGCCGACTACCAGACCATCGTCGCCAACGTCAAGAAGTTCTCCGGCGGCGGCAAGACCTGCGTGATCTCGACCATCAACGGCGACTCGAACGTGCCCTTCTACAAGGAGCTCGGTAACGCCGGCCTGAAGGCCAAGGACGTGCCGGTGGTGGCGTTCTCGGTCGGCGAGGAAGAGTTGCGCGGCGTCGATACGAAACCGCTCGTGGGCCATCTGGCGGCGTGGAACTACTTCATGTCGCTGAAGAGCCCGCAGAACGACGCCTTCATCAAGATGTACAAGGACTGGGCGGTCAAGGCCAAGCTGCCGAATGCCGACAAGGTGGTGACCAACGACCCGATGGAGGCGACCTGGATCGGCATCCACCTGTGGAAGCAGGGCGTCGAGAAGGCCAAGACCACCGACATCGACCCGGTGATCAAGGCCGTCGAGGGCCAGAGCATCGACGCGCCGTGCGGCTTCAAGGTCAAGATGGACGAGAAGAACCACCATCTGCATCGCCCGGTGTTCATCGGCGAGGTGCGCGCCGACGGCCAGTTCAACGTGGTGTGGAAGACCAAAGGGCCGGTCCGCGCGCAGCCGTGGAGCCCGTTCATCCCGGGCAACGAGAAGAAGGGCGACTCGCCCGCTTAGCGAGCGCTGCCGGTGTACGCGACCGCGGCGCGGCCGCACCTGCACCGGCAGTGGTGAGACTGGCGGGCCGCCCTGCGCAGCGGCCGGGCGGGCGGCCCGATGACACGTGCCGCGCGCCCCCGCCCACACCCTCCCCCGCTTGCGGGGGAGGGTGTGGGTGCGCAGATCAATCCGCTTTGTCGCCCGGCTGAGAAGCCGTCACCCCGAGTGCCGCCGATGTCCTGGCTCGTTCGCCTGATCGTTGTGGTCCTGCTGGCACTGGGTGCCCCGGCGTGGGCGGCGCTCGATCCGGGGCTGGTCGCGCAACTGGGCGACGAGGACTCGGAGGTGAAGATCGAGGCGATCCGCAAGCTGGTCGCCACCGAGGACCCGCGCGCGATCGAGGTGCTGCGCGCGCTCGGCGACGAATCGCTGGCGCGGGTCGACGGCGGCAAGCGCGCCGTGATCGTCGCCGGCGGGCGCATGGTCGACGCGGCCACCGGCGAGAGCCTCGGCGCGGCGCCGGCCAGCCCCGACACGGTGGTCATCAACAACCGCATCCGCGGCGAGCTGGCGGCGGCGCTCGCCGCGCTGCGGCTCGGCAGTGCCGACCGCGCAGCGCGGCTGGCCGCCGCGCGCGAACTGCAGGGATCGGCCAACGAGGACGCCCTGCCCATCATCCAGCGCGCCAGCGCCCGGGAAGCCGACGCGGAGATCCGGGCGATCCTCGAACTGGCCGGCGCGTCGCTGGCGATCCGCTCGAGCGATGCCGGCGAAAGGTTGAAGGCGGCGCGCGCGCTCGGCACCAGCACCGACCCGCAGGTGCGCCAGTTGCTGGCGACCATGCTGACGCGGCAGAAGGACGGCAGCTTCGCCGAGCCCGACGAGGGCGTGCGCACCGCGGCGCGGATCTCGCTCGACGCGATCAACCACCGCCTGCAGCGCACCGAGATGGCGCTGGCGCTGTTCTCGGGTGTCAGCCTCGGCTCGATTCTGCTGCTCGCGGCGCTCGGGCTGGCGATCACTTACGGGCTGATGGGCATCATCAACATGGCGCACGGCGAGTTCCTGATGATCGGCGCCTATGCGACCTACGTCGTGCAGGGGCTGTTCCGCAGCCATCTCCCGGGGGCGTTCGACTGGTACGTGGTGGCGGCGCTACCGGTGGCCTTCCTCGTCACCGCGGCGATCGGCATGGTCCTCGAACGCAGCGTGCTGCGCTGGCTCTATGGCCGGCCGCTGGAAACGCTCCTCACCACCTGGGGCATCAGCCTGCTGCTGATCCAGGCCAGCCGCACGATCTTCGGCGCGCAGAACGTCGAGGTCGAGAACCCGAGCTGGCTTTCGGGCGGCATCGCGCTCGACGGCGGCTACGTGCTGCCCTTCAACCGCATGGTGATCGTCGGCTTCGCCCTCGTCGTGCTCGCCGGCGTCTGGCTGATGATCAACCGTACGCGGCTGGGGCTCTTCGTGCGCGGCGTGACGCAGAACCGCGCGATGGCCAGCTGCACCGGCGTGCCGACGCATCGGGTCGACATGCTGACCTTCGGGCTGGGCTCCGGTGTGGCGGGGCTGGGCGGCGTGGCGCTCTCGCAGATCGGCAATGTCGGCCCCGACCTCGGCCAGGGCTACATCGTCGACAGCTTCATGGTGGTCGTGCTCGGCGGCGTCGGGCAGCTGGCCGGCACGGTGATCGCCGCGCTCGGCCTGGGCTCGATCGCCAAGTTCCTCGAGCCGTGGTCGGGTGCGGTGCTGGCCAAGATCATGGTGCTGGTGTTCATCATCCTGTTCATCCAGAAGCGCCCGCAGGGCCTCTTTGCCCTCAAGGGGCGGAGCGCCGAGGCGTGAGGAACGACTTCTTTCGCCACGCATTCACGCGGATTACACGAATAGGAGACGTGTGTGCGGATGGGTTTCCCCGCAGTGGTCGGCACGGTGCCACGCAGGTGACAAGGCACTCGCACGCTCCCGCCCGGAAATCCGTGTTCATCCGTGTCCATCCGTGGCTGATCCCTTCTTCCGCATGACCCGCCTGTTCCCGCTGCGCGTCTGGGGCGCCATCTTCGCGGTGGCCGCGCTGCTGATCGTCGTGCTGCCGGTGCTGCACCTGGCGCTGCCGGCGGGGCACGCGCTGCACGTGTCGAGCTTCTGGATCACGCTGCTCGGCAAGTTCATGTGCTACGCGGTGGTGGCGCTGGCGATGGACCTGATCTGGGGCTACACCGGCATCCTGTCGCTTGGCCAGGGGCTGTTCTTCGCGCTCGGCGGCTATGCCTTCGGCATGTACCTGATGCGGCAGATCGGCCGCGACGGCGTCTACGGCGTCGACCTGCCCGACTTCATGGTGTTCCTCGACTGGAAGGAGTTTCCCTGGTACTGGACCGGCAGCGACTCGTTGCTGTGGGCGGCCTTCCTCGTCGTCGCCGTGCCGGGGCTGCTGGCGTTCGTGTTCGGCTTCTTCGCCTTCCGCTCCCGCATCAAGGGCGTGTACTTCTCGATCATCACCCAGGCGCTGACCTTCGCCGCGATGCTCGCGTTCTTCCGCAACGACATGGGGTTCGGCGGCAACAACGGCTTCACCGACTTCAAGCGCATCGCCGGCCTGCCGATCACCGCGCCGGAGATGCGCACGCTGCTTTACGTGCTGTCCGGCGTCTATCTGCTCGCCGCGCTGGTCTTCGCGCGCTGGATCGTCACCAGCAAGCTCGGTCGCGTGCTGACCGCGATCCGCGACCAGGAATCGCGGCTGATGTTCCTCGGCTACCGCACGCTGTACTTCAAGCTCTTCGTCTGGACAGTCGCCGCGGTCATGAGCGGCATCGCCGGCGCGCTGTACGTGCCGCAGGTCGGCATCATCAACCCGAGCGAGATGAGCCCGGCCAACTCGATCGAGATCGCCATCTGGGCGGCGGTCGGCGGACGCGGCACGCTGTTCGGCCCGATCCTCGGTGCCTTCGCCGTCAACGGCGCGAAGAGCTGGTTCACGGTGGCCTATCCGGAGTACTGGCTGTACTTCCTCGGCCTGCTGTTCGTACTCGTCACGCTGTGGCTGCCGCGCGGGCTGATGGGGCTGGCCGGGATGCTGCGTTCGCGGCGCAGGTCCCCGGCGGCCGCGCCGCCTGACCTGCGGTTGCGCGAGGCCAAGCCATGAGCGACGGCAAGGCGATTCACAGCCTCGGCGGCCCGGCCGGCGCCGGCTACGACCACCCGGTCGATCCGGACCGGGTCGACACCTCGCACGGCCCGATCCTGTACCTCGACGACATCACGGTGAGCTTCGACGGCTTCAAGGCGCTGAACAAGCTCAGCCTGACCATCGAGCGAGGCGAGCTTCGCTGCATCATCGGCCCGAACGGGGCCGGCAAGACGACGATGATGGACGTCGTCACCGGCAAGACGCGCCCCGACGAAGGCACGGCGTTCTTCGGCCAGACCTTCGACCTGACGCGGCTGCCGGAAACCGAGATCGCGCGGCTGGGCATCGGCCGCAAGTTCCAGAAGCCGACGGTGTTCGAGAGCCACACGGTGTTCGAGAACCTCGAGCTGGCGATGAAGACCGACAAGCGCGTGCGGCCGACGCTGCTGGCGCGCCTTGCGCCCGCGCAGCGCGAGCTGATCGCCCGCACGCTGAAGACGATCCGCCTGGAAGGCAGCGAGGACCGGGTCGCCGGCTCGCTGTCGCACGGCCAGAAGCAGTGGCTCGAGATCGGCATGCTGCTGGTGCAGGAGCCGGAACTGATCCTGCTCGACGAGCCGGTGGCCGGCATGACCGACGCCGAGACCGCGCACACGGCCGAGCTGATCCTCGAACTCGAAGGCTCCCACTCGATCGTGGTGGTCGAGCACGACATGGACTTCGTCGGCCAGATTGCGCGCAAGGTGACGGTGCTGCACGAGGGCTCGGTGCTGGCCGAGGGCGGGATGCAGCAGGTGCAGTCGAACGAGCGGGTGATCGAGGTGTACCTTGGGAGATGAGTTCGCTGCTCGCGCGCGAGGGGCGCTGTGCCCGAAGGCACCTCGCTTGCGCCTTGCGGGGCATTGCGCTCTCCGCCGCGCGGGCGGTTACTTTCTTTGCTTCGCCAAAGAAAGTAACCAAAGAAAGGCGAGCCTACGAAGGCGGTCGCTGCGCGACTGCCCTGCGCTGCTCGCCGAGGCGGGCGGCGAAAGAGGGCTAAAGCGCTCTTTCGCCGAATGCCCCCGCCTCGCCTGTGCTGCTCGGCGCCTTCGAAGGCATGCAACGTCAACCGACCACCCCCTCCCTGGCCCTCCCCCGCAAGCGGGGGAGGGGATAAAGCCTGAGAGCGCCGGGCAATCCACTTGCCGCCCTCTCCCCGGTCGGGGAGAGGGCCGGGGTGAGGGGCGGGTCCTCGCCGTCGATGCCCTCGAAGACGCTGAGCAGCGCAGGGTGGGCGGGGGCATTCGGCGAAAACGTGCTTTAGCCCGTTTTCGCCGCCTGCCCGACCGAGCAGCGCAAGGGACCGGCGAAGCCGGCGGCTTCGTGGGCTCGCCCTCTTTTGGTTACTTTTCTTGGCGAGACAAGAAAAGTAACCACCCGCGCGGCGGAGAGCGCAATGCTTTGATCAGGCAGGACGCAAATCGTGCAGCCGTGGCCAGCGCGGCGGCCACCATCCCATGTTGACCATCGAATCCCTCAACCAGTATTACGGTGGCAGCCACATCCTGCGCGACGTGTCGCTTGCCGTGCCGGCAGGCGCCTGCACCGTGCTGCTTGGCCGCAATGGGGTGGGCAAGACCACGCTGCTGAAGACGACGATGGGGCTGGTGCCGTCGCGCAGCGGCAAGGTGCTCCTCGACGGGCAGGACATCACGAAACTCGCGCCGTACCAGCGCGTGCGGCTGGGCATCGGCTACGTGCCGCAAGGGCGGGAGATCTTCAACCGGCTCACGGTCGAGGAGAACCTGCTGATGGGCCTCGCCCCGGTGGCCGGCCGGGCGGCGCGCAAGCTGCCGGAGCAGATCCTTGAAGCGTTCCCGGTGCTGAAGCAGATGCTCAGGCGCCGCGGCGGCGATCTGTCGGGCGGCCAGCAGCAGCAGCTGGCGATCGGCCGCGCCCTCGCCGCGAATCCCCGCGTGCTGATCCTCGACGAGCCGACCGAGGGCATCCAGCCGTCGATCATCAAGGAGATCGGCGCGGTGATCCGCGCGCTGGTGGCGAAGAGCACAATGGCCGTGCTGCTGGTGGAGCAGTACTACGATTTCGCCGAGTCGCTGGCCGACGGCTATGCAGTGATGTCGCGCGGGCGGATCACGCATTGCGGCCCCGGCGGCGAGATGCAAGAGAAGAACGTCCGCGAACTGATCGCGATCTGAACTGGCCGTCCGAATCGAGTGGAGACCTGGCACGCCGCGCTGGCGCTCGACTATCGCCTGCAGGACGGGCGGACCGTCCTCGCCCGGCGCCACCGCGGGCCGCTGCAGGTGCAGAAGGCGCTCTACCCGGAGGGCGAGGCGTTGTGCCACACGCTGCTGATCCACCCGCCGGGCGGCATAGCCGGTGGCGACGCGCTGTCGATCGATGTGTCGGTGCAGCCCGGCGCACAGGCGTTGATCACCACGCCGGGGGCGACGCGCTGGTACAAGGCCAACGGCCACCGCGCCGCGCAGCGCGTGGCGCTGCGCATCGACGGCGGTGCCGAGTGGCTGCCGCAGGAGTCGATCCTCTTCGACCAGGCCGACGTGCGCTGCGCGATCGACATCGACCTGGCCGACGATGCGGCGATGCTCGGCTGGGACATCGTCGCCCTCGGTCGCACCGCGGCAGGCGAGTCCTTCGGGCAGGGGACGTTCGCGCAGACCATCCGGCTGCGGCAGGCGGGCCGACTGCAGTGGGTCGAGCGCACGCGGCTCGCCGGCGGCGACGCGCTGCTGGACTCGCCGATCGGTCTGGCGGGCAATCCGGTCTTCGGCTGCCTGTGGGCGGCGGGGCCGCGGTTCAGCGACGCGCAGATCGAGGCGCTGCGCGAGCGGCTGCCGGCCGATGGCGCGCCGATCACCCGGCTGGCGCCGCGACTGCTGCTGGCGCGCGCGCTCGGCGCGACCTCGCAGGCGGTGCGCGACGCGCTGGAAGCGGTGTGGCGTGAGCTTCGGCCGCTGGTGTTCGACGGCCGTGCGGCCATGCCGCCGCGAATCTGGGCCACGTGATCGTGCCGCAAGCGCCCTGCGCCGACTTGGCTACGCTTCGATTTCGGCGGCCGACGCCTTGCGGCAGCGCCGCCATCGAGTCGAACGAGGACACGCCATGCCGGTTCTTCGCAGCGCCGCTGCTCTTGTCGTCGCAGCCGCTTCGGCCGCCCTGCTGGCTGGCGGCTGCAGTTCCCCGCCGGCGTTGGGCGAAAGCGGAGTCGGTGTGCTGACCGACGTCCTCACCGATCCGACGGCCACCGCCGTCGTGCGCGTGGCGCCGGTGGCGGGCAGTGGCGTGGAAGGCCGGGTGACCTTTGCGCAGTTCGGTTCGGTCGTCGTCGTGCGCGCCCAACTGTTCGGCCTGACGCCCGGGCGCGCGTACGGGCTGCACGTGCATGAAAGGGGCGACTGCCGCAGCGCCGACGGCACGGCCGCCGGCGGGCACTTCAATCCCGCCGGTGCGCCACACGGGCGACCCGGCCGCGGCGCGCACCATGCCGGCGATCTGCCCAACCTGCACGCCGAAGGCGAGGGCGCCGTCAACTACGCGTACGAAACCAGCGCGATCTCGATCACGGGCGGTCCCACCAGCGTCATCGGGCGCAGCATCATCGTCAGCCGCGACGCGGACGACCATCGGACGCAGCCCGACGGCAATTCCGGCCCGCCGCTCGCCTGCGGATTCATTCGCCTCAGCTGACCGGTGCCGCATTGCATCGGCAGGCTCGATCAACCCTCATTCGTCCAGACGGAGCCGCCGGATGGAGCTCTCGCCGCGCGAGAAGGACAAGCTGCTGATCTTCACCGCCGCGCTGCTCGCCGAGCGGCGAAGGAATCGCGGGCTGAAGCTCAACTACCCGGAGGCGGTCGCCTTCATCACGGCGGCGATCCTCGAAGGCGCGCGCGACGGCAGGACCGTGGCCGACCTGATGCACTACGGCGCCACGCTGCTCACCCGCGCTGACGTGATGGAGGGCGTGCCGGAGATGATCCCCGACATCCAGGTCGAGGCGACGTTTCCCGACGGCACCAAGCTGGTCACCGTGCACAACCCCATCCCGTGAGGCGCCGTTGATCCCCGGTGAAATGACGGTTGCCCCCGGCGAGATCGAACTGAACGCCGGCCGCGCCACCTTGCGCATTGCGGTGGCCAACACCGGCGACCGGCCGATCCAGGTCGGCTCGCACTACCACTTCTTCGAGACCAACCCGGCGCTGCGCTTCGACCGCGCCGCGACGCGCGGCTACCGGCTGAACATCGCCGCCGGCACGGCGGTGCGCTTCGAGCCCGGGCAGGAGCGCGAGGTCGAGCTGGTTGCGCTCGCGGGCAGCCGCATCGTCTACGGCTTCCACGGCAAGGTGATGGGGCCGCTCGACGCGCGGCGGACGTCGGCGCCCGCAGCGAAGAAGGCGGCAGTGAAAAGGGCCGCCGCACGCAAGGCCGCGAAGAAGGAAACGCGCAGATGAAGATCACCCGCCAGGCGTATGCCGAGATGTTCGGCCCCACGGTGGGCGACCGCGTGCGGCTGGCCGACACCGCGCTCGTCGCGCAGGTCGAGCGCGACCTCACCGTCTACGGCGAGGAGGTGAAGTTCGGCGGCGGCAAGGTGATCCGCGACGGCATGGGGCAGAGCCAGCGGATGAGCAAGGACTGCGCCGACACGGTGATCACCAACGCGCTGATCATCGACCACTGGGGCATCGTCAAGGCCGACATCGCGATCAAGGCCGGCCGCATCGCTGCCATCGGCAAGGCCGGCAACCCGGACATCCAGCCGGGCGTCACCATCGTCATCGGGCCGGCCACCGAGATCATCGCCGGCGAGGGGATGATCGTCACCGCCGGCGGCATCGACTCGCACATCCACTTCATCTGCCCGCAGCAGATCGACGACGCGCTGGCCAGCGGCATCACGACGATGATTGGCGGCGGCACCGGGCCGGCCACCGGCACCTTCGCCACGACGGTCACGCCCGGGCCGTGGCACCTCGAGCGGATGCTGCAGGCGGCCGACGCGTTCCCGATGAACCTCGGCTTCCTCGGCAAGGGCAATGCCTCGCTGACCGCGCCGCTCGCCGAGCAGATCCGGGCCGGCGCGATCGGGCTGAAGCTGCACGAGGACTGGGGCACCACGCCGGCGGCGATCGACGCGGCGCTCACCGTCGCCGATGCGACCGACACGCAGGTGGCGATCCACACCGACACGCTGAACGAGTCCGGCTTCGTCGAGACCAGCATCGCGGCCTTCAAGGGCCGGGTGATCCACACCTATCACACCGAAGGCGCCGGCGGCGGCCACGCGCCCGACATCATCAAGGTCTGCGGCGAGGCCAACGTGCTGCCGTCGTCGACCAATCCGACCCGGCCGTACACCGTCAACACGCTCGACGAGCATCTGGACATGCTGATGGTGTGCCATCACCTCGATGCCGCCATCGCCGAGGACGTGGCCTTCGCCGAAAGCCGCATCCGCCGGGAGACGATCGCCGCCGAGGACATCCTGCACGACCTCGGCGCGTTCTCGATGATCAGTTCCGACTCGCAGGCGATGGGCCGCGTCGGCGAGGTGATCACGCGCACCTGGCAGACGGCGCACAAGATGAAGGTGCAGCGCGGCCCGCTGTCGGAAAAGGGCTTCAGCGATCCGCAGGAGCACGACAACGCGCGCATCAGGCGCTACATCGCCAAGGTCACGATCAATCCGGCCATCGCGCACGGCATCGCGCACGAAGTCGGCTCGGTCGAGGCCGGCAAGTGGGCCGACCTCGTGCTGTGGAAGCCGGCGTTCTTTGGCGTCAAGCCGTTCCTGGTGCTCAAGGGCGGCGTGATCGCAATGGCGGCGATGGGCGACCCGAACGCCTCGATCCCGACGCCGCAGCCGGTGCACTACCGGCCGCAGTTCGGCGCCTTCGGCGGTTCGGTGGCGAAGAACTCGCTGACCTTCGTCTCGCAGGCGGCGCTCAAGAGCCGCGTGGCCGAGCGTTACGGGCTGCAGAAGCAGGTCGTCGCCGTGCGCGGCATCCGCAGGCTCTCCAAGGGCGACATGATCCACAACGCGCTCGCGCCGCGCATCACCGTCGACCCCGAGACCTACCAGGTGCACGCCGATGGCGTGCTGCTCGACTGCGCGCCGGCGACCGAGCTGCCGCTGGCGCAGCGCTACTTCCTGTTCTGATGCTGCGTCTCACCCGCGTGGTCGACCCGAAGTCGGCGCCGCCAGCGGCCGGCGCGCTGCGCCTGCGCCTGACGTGGGGCGAACGGGTGCGCAGCCGCCTGGCGACGATGAGCGACGACGGCACCGCGGTGGCAATCGTGCTGCCGCGCGGCACGGTGCTGCGCGACGGGGCCATGCTCGCCGGCGAGGATGGCGCGGTGGCGGTGGTCGAAGCCGCGCCGCAGCCGCTGGCGCGTATCACCTCCGACGACCCCCTGCTGCTGCTGCGCGCGGTCTATCACCTGGCCAACCGGCACGTACCGGCGCACATCGAGGCAGGCATGGTGCTGATCGAGCGCGATCCGGTGCTCGAGGCCATGGCATCGAATCTCGGCGCGCGTGTCGAACACATCGAGCAGCCGTTCGATCCGGAAACCGGTGCGTATCACGGGGGCGGACACACGCACGGCATCGAGCCCGATGATCCGGCGCGCAGCATCGGCGAGGAACTGTCGATCGCCGCGCACCGCAGGCGCGGCGAAGGGCAGTCGTGAAGACGGCCGACACCCCGCTCGGTCGCGACGCGCGGCTGCGTTCGCTGCTCGCGGCCCTTCATCTGGCCAGCCCGGCGCTGCCGGTCGGCGGCTTTGCGTACTCGCAGGCACTGGAGCGGGCGATCGAGGACCGGCTCGTCGCCGACGAGGCCGGCGCGCTGCGCTGGATCGCCGACCTGCTGCTGCTCGCACTGGCCCGGTTCGAGGCGCCGATGTGGTTGCGCGCCTTCGACGCCTGCGCCGCCGGCGACACCGTCGCCTTCGCGCGGTGCAACGACGAACTGCTTGCCGCGCGCGAGACCGCCGAACTGCGTGCCGAGTCGCAGCAGATGGGCGCGTCGCTGCTGCGCCTGCTGCCGGCGCTCGGCGTCGAGCCGCCGCCGGTGGAACCGATCGCCTATCCGGCCGCGTTCGCCGCCGCGTGTGCGGCAGTGGCCATCGACCGCGAAGCCGGGCTGGCGGCGTATCTCTGGGCGTGGGTCGAGAACCAGGTGCTGGTGGCAGTGAAGTCCGTGCCGCTCGGCCAGCAGGCCGGCCAGCGGCTGCTGATCGCCCTGCACGCGCCGCTGGTGCGCGCGGTGGCGATCGCCGCGGAACTGCCTGACGACGAGCTCGGCTCGGCCGCGATGAACTTCGCGCTCGCCAGCGCGCGGCACGAGACGCAGTATTCGCGGTTGTACCGATCCTGAATCCGACGGAGGGAGAATGAACGCCCTGGGCTCGAACTCATCGCTTTCGCCGGCGCGCACGGACGCACCTGCATCGCCGCTGCGTGTCGGCGTCGGCGGCCCGGTGGGCTCCGGCAAGACGACGCTGGTCGAGGTGCTGTGCAAGCGGTTGCGCGAGAAGTACCGCCTCGCCGTCATCACCAACGACATCTACACGAAGGAGGACGAACGCCTGCTGGTCGCTGCCCAGGCGCTGCCGCCGGAGCGGATCATGGGCGTGGAAACCGGCGGTTGCCCGCACACGGCGATCCGCGAGGACGCCTCGATCAACCTCGACGCGGTCAGCCGGATGTGCAGGCGCTTTCCTGACCTCGATCTCGTCTTCATCGAGTCCGGCGGCGACAACCTCGCCGCCACCTTCAGCCCGGAGCTGTCGGACCTGACGATCTACGTGATCGACGTGGCTGGCGGCGAGAAGATCCCGCGCAAGGGCGGCCCCGGCATCACGAAGAGCGACCTGCTGGTGATCAACAAGATCGACCTCGCGCCGCACGTCGGCGCGTCGCTCGAGGTGATGCGCCACGACACCGAACGAATGCGCGGCGGCCGGCCGTGGGTGATGACCAACCTGAAGAGCGGCGAAGGGGTCGATGAGGTGATCGGGTTCGTCGAGCGGCAGGGTCTGCTCCTGGCCTGAAGGCTTTCGCGCCGACCTTGCTTGCCCAGGCCGCACGTCCCGAGCAAGCCAGGCGGGTCGGCCGCGGCCAGGAACTGCAGTTCATGCCGCAGGTCGGCGAGCAGGCCCTGTGCGTCACGCGCCGGGCTCTCGACCCCGCGGATCTGCTGTTTCAGGTGCACGGCCTTGGCGAAGGGGCACAGGTTCAGGCCGATGACGGCCCGTTCGAGCCAGCGCCGCGTGGTGTCTATCGCGTTCCTATGGCCCGCACTGTCGCCGGTGTGACGCCCGGCCCTGGCAGCGCCCGGCGCTGCCGTCGAGCGCTACTTGGCGGGCGCCGGCGGCGGGGTCCTGTTCTGCGTTGAACCGTAAGGCGCCGCCGGAGCGGTCGGCTTCTTGGACTGCTTGGGCTTCTTCTTCTCCTTGTTGCTTCGAAGCTGACCCTTGGCCATTTGCGTTCTCCCGTCAAGATGTGCGTCTGCACCGGACGCGGCGACTATCCGACTTTGTGATTCGAAATGCAAACCGCCGGTGCACGGTTCGAGCCGTTCCGGTCGTTGCCGCACCGGGCGTTCCTTCCGCGGCGAGGCGCCAGACAGCGGGCGCGGCAGTGCGCCTTCGTTGTCATCGCGCAAGACCTGTCAAGGCGCCGACGGCAGACTGTGCAGGCAGGGGTGTCGTCTTCGACAGGGAGGAACGCGGCCACATGGACAAGCCTTGGCTCGCCCGCTATCCGGCTGGCATCCCGGCCGAGATCGATGTCGACACGTTCGCGTCCCTGAAGGACGTGCTCGCCGCCAGTTGCACGCGCTTTGCCGATCTGCCGGCATTCAGTTCGATGGGCACGGTACTGACGTTCCGGCAGCTCGACGAGGCGAGCCGCGCCTTTGCCGCCTGGCTGCAGAAGGTTGGCGGTCTGAAGCGCGGCGATCGCGTTGCCCTGATGATGCCCAACCTGCTGCAGTACCCGGTGGCGCTGTTCGGGGTGCTGCGGGCCGGCATGGTGGTGGTCAACGTCAACCCGCTGTACACGCCGCGCGAACTCGCGCACCAGCTGAACGATTCCGGCGCCACCGCCATCGTGGTGCTGGAAAACTTTGCGCACACCCTGGCGCAGGTGATCAAGTCCACGCAATTGCGCACCGTCATCACGACGCAGGTCGGTGATCTGCTGCCGCCGCTGAAGCGCCTGCTGGCCAACGCCGTGGTCAGGCACGTGAAGAAGCTGGTGCCGCCCTGGCGGATCGACGGTGCGGTGGACTTCAGGAAAGCGCTGGCCGCGGGCCGCGCGCAGTCGCTCGACGAAGTGACGCTCGCCCACGACGACCTGGCCTTCCTGCAGTACACGGGGGGCACCACCGGGGTGGCCAAAGGGGCAATGCTCACCCACGGCAACATGGTCGCCAACGTGCTGCAGGTGGCGGCCTGGATGGCGCCCGGCATGAACGACGGTGCCGAGACCGTCGTCATTCCGCTGCCGCTTTATCACGTGTTTGCACTGACGGGGTGCCTGTCCTTCTTCAGCAAGGGTGCGCAGGCCGTGCTGATCGCCAACCCGCGCGACCTGCCGACGTTCCTGAAGACACTCCGGCAGACGCGCTTTTCCGCGCTCATCGGCGTCAATACCCTGTTCCGCGCGCTGCTCGATGCGCCGGGTTCAGCCCAGGTCGACTGGAGTCACCTGAAACTCGCGGTGGCCGGCGGCATGGCCGTGCAGCACGTGGTCGCGCATCGCTGGCGGCAGATGACTCCGGTGCCGCTGGTCGAGGGCTACGGACTCACCGAGAGCGCGCCGGTGGCGATCGCCAACCCGGTCACCATCGAGGAGTGGAGCGGCCAGATCGGCGTGCCGGTGCCGAGCACCGAAGCGGTGATCCTCGATGACGACGGCCGGCCACTCGCGCTCGGCGAGGTCGGCGAGATCTGCATCCGCGGGCCGCAGGTGATGAAGGGCTACTGGAACCGGCCCGAGGAAACGGCCAAGGTGTTCACCGCCGACGGCTGGCTGCGCACCGGCGACATGGGCGTGATGGACGAGCGCGGCAGCATCCGCATCACCGACCGCAAGAAGGACATGATCGTGGTGTCCGGCTTCAAGGTGTTCCCCAACGAGATCGAGGACGTGCTGGCCACGCACCCCGGCGTGGCCGAGGCCGCGGCGATCGGCGTTCCCGACGCGCGCTCGGGCGAAGCGGTCAAGGTGGTGGTGGTGCGCAAGGACCCGGCGCTGACGGAAGGCGAACTGCTCGCGCACTGCAAGCAGCATCTGACCGGCTACAAGGTGCCGCGCATCGTCGAGTTTCGCAGCGAGCCCCTGCCGAAGTCCAACATCGGCAAGATCCTGCGGCGAGAGCTGCGCGACGGCGGCGCCGCGGCTTCGCCTTGATGGGCGCGACGCGCGTCGGGCGTCGAGCGACGATGCCGGTCAGGGCCTGGCCGCCTCCGCCCGGTCCGCCGCCGGCGGCGCAAACCGGCTTTGCACGGCGGCGAGCTGGTCTTCGGTGGTCGCCACCACCCACAAGCGCGCCGATTCGACGATATGCCGGTTGTGGTCCTTGAACGGACCCATCGCGACGGCGGACTTCCAGAGCACCGGCCCGATCCGGCTCGTTTTCCCTGAGGGCGTGCCGACCAGCAGCGCATACGGTCCGAGCGGCAGCGAGACGAAAGGCTGCGCCGGCCTGGCGCGGATGCGCCAGTCGATGAAGGGGGATTCGCTGATCAGCAGTGGCGAGGGCAGGCCGCAGAACACCGTGTAGTCGTACAGCGCCAGCTGCTCGCGCAGACCCACGTAGGTGCGCCGGATGTCGCCGATCACGGCGGCGCGGATCTCGTCGTCGAACATCGCCTCCTGCGCATACCGGGCAAGGGCGCCCCGTGCCTCCTGCTGGTAGGCGCAGACCAGGCCCAGGTCGATGCAGTCCTGCGCCGCGCGCTGCACATCCGCAACCGGCCCGGCCTCTTCGGGATGCCCGAGCTGGGCGGCGCGCAGGAACCTCGCCAGTGCGCTCTCCCTGATCGCCGGCCCGGCGACGTGCGCCGCATCGTCGGCGTCCTTCCTGAGCGAGACGTGGAAGATCGCCTCCGCGGCGAAGCGCGCTTTCTTGCCGTCGTCGAACTTGATCTGGCCGTCGATGCAGTCGAGATAGCGCGTACCGACGTGCCCGTGCTCCCAGACCCAGTTGCGCAGAAAGGGGCGCAACGGATGCTGCGCCTCGGCATCGGTCATCGAGTTCTCCAGTGTCCCGACGGGCTCGTCGGCGTGCCGGCATGGCCGGCGGGCAGCAGCACGGGGCGAGCAGTGCACAATGGCCCGATGAAACCACCCAAGAGACTGAAAAGCCTGATCGAGGAAGGCCTGATCGACGCCGTGGTGCGGCAGCTCACGAGCGGCAAGGAGGCGATGGTATACGTCGTGCGCTGCGGCGCCGAAACACGCTGCGCCAAGGTCTACAAGGAAGCCACGCAGCGCAGCTTCCGCCAGGCGGTCGACTACTCCGAGAACCGCAAGGTCAAGAACACGCGCCAGGCCCGTGCCATGGCCAAAGGCACCCGGTTCGGCCGGCAGGCCCAGGAGGCCGCCTGGCAGAGCGCCGAGGTCGATGCGCTCTATCGGCTGGCGGCAGCCGGCGTGCGCGTGCCCCGACCGCACAACTTCCACGATGGCGTGCTGCTGATGGACCTGGTGGCCGACGAGGCCGGCGCCGCGGCCCCGCGTCTGAACGACGTGCTGTTCACGCCCGAGCAGGCGCGCGCTCTGCACGCCACGCTGCTGATCGAGGTGGTGCGGATGCTCTGCGCCGGCGTGGTGCACGGCGACCTGTCGGAGTTCAACATCCTGCTGGGGGCGGATGGCCCGGTGATCATCGATCTGCCGCAGGCAGTGGACGCGGCCGGCAACAACCACGCGGCCCGCATGCTGCTGCGCGACGTCGACAAGCTGCGTGAATTCTTCGGCCGCTTCGCGCCTGAACTGCTGCACACCGAACACGGGCGCGAGATCTGGGACCTGTACGAACGCGGACTGCTGCGCCCGGACACCGTGCTCACCGGCTGCTTCGAGCGCAAGGCCGGGCCGGTGGACGTGGCCGGTGTGATGGTGGAGATCGACGATGCACGCGCCGAAGAGGCGGCGCGCCGCCTGCGCCTGCAGTCGGCCTAGGAGTCTGCGCGGCAGACGCGGATCGGCTGCAACGGGCGGCGGCGAGTCCCACTTCGCCCCGGTTTCTCGTTGCGTACGAACCAGTACGCGGCCTC
>Ga0209254_10001032_pt1 | contig 24579 bp, 21 predicted proteins | sample FrelakmetDIP11DI_FD_187148 | JGI IMG/M metagenome (GOLD analysis project Ga0209254, IMG submission 187148) | Freshwater lake sediment microbial communities from the University of Notre Dame, USA, for methane emissions studies - DIP11 DI (SPAdes)... | ecosystem: Environmental > Aquatic >...
CAGGCCCGGCCACGGTGCCGCCGATGGAAACGGTGACAGTCAGCACATCGATGCCCGTGTTGACCCGTGAATGGGCCACCAGGATGCGCAGCCGCTCGGCGATGGCCTCAAGCGTCGCCGCATCCGTGTGCGGGAAAATGCCTGCAAACTCCTCCCCGCCCCAGCGGCACACGATGTCGAACGGCCTCACGGAAAGCGAAAGGGTGCTGGCTACGACGGTCAAAACCTGGTCGCCGACGTCGTGTCCGTAGCGGTCGTTGAACTGTTTGAAGTGGTCGATGTCCATGAAGAGCAGGCCGAAGCCGACCCCGCTGCGCCGCAGTTCCTCCAGCCGCGAGTGCAGTTGGGCTTCCAGGTGCCGCCGGTTCGGCAGGCCGGTCAACGCGTCGACCAACGCCAGTTTTTTCAACTCCTCCACCTGCGCCTGCAATGCCTGGCGCGATCTGATTTCCGTGAAAATCTCAACGGCCCCCGCGAAGCTGCCGTCGGCGGCGGGCAGTGGGGAGGTCCGCACCCACACCGGCAGGCGGTGCCCCTGCTTGTGGTGCAGGTAAACCTCGGCTTGGTGCGGTGCGCCGTCGGCCATGGCGGCGACCAGCGGGCAGGACCCTTTGCAAAGCTGGCGGCCGATGGCATCCACGTGGACGAGAATGTTGTCGGCGCAGGATTTGCCGACCACCTCCGCGGCGGAGTAACCGGTGATGCGCTCCGCGCCCTTGTTCCAGTAGGTGATCCGACGCTCGCGGTCCACGAAGTAAATCCCGTCGTGCATGTTCTCCACAAGGTCGCGATACACACCTTCGGTCGGCATGTCGTTTTCCTCTTGTAAGGCCCCTAAAGGTGACTTAAAGATAGCATCACTCTTTTCTCAGCACAAACCTACCGCCCCACCACGAGAGGGGGGAGACTCCATGGACGCCAACCGCCTGGAATGGGAACGTCTCGTCAACGCCGCCGTACGGATCAAGCAGCTTGCCCCGTGGGAGTGGATGCAAGAGGATGAGGTCTTCGGCATCCGGCACCCGGAGAGCGGAGAGATCGGGTTCGTCAGCGTGATGGGCAGCCTGGGCCAACACCTGGCGGTCGCCGTCTACTTGGGGCCCCGCGCACTGGCGGAGTTCCTCGATCTTCATCAGGCACCACCCGATGTTCTCAACGAATACCCGGAGTATCTCCTCGAAATCCCCCAGCTGCAGGCCTCGTTTGAAGATCGGGCCGATCTCGAAAACTGGGACCGCCAGCTGCTGCGCAACCTCAACCGGAAGTTCCGGGGGCGCAAAGCCTGGCCCCGCTTTCAGAGCTTTCGCCCGGGGTTCATGCCGTGGCAGTTGGAGCCGGAGGAGGTCCGGTTTCTCACACTGGTCCTCGAACAGCTCGAGGATGTCGCGCCCCGACTGCATAAAAACCAGGGGCTTTTGATCGGAAAGGAGCCCGGCACCTTCTTGCTCCGGTCATGCCGGAAAGAGGCAGGATCGACCGGCGGATGGGAGGATCGCTACGAAAATCTTCCCTCGCCGGAGCACCCTCCCGTGCCGGTGAGATGGGACCCCGGCGACGTGAAACGGCTCAAACGCGCGGCCGCAACCCGAGAAGTGATCGAGTTGGACCTTTTCATGTTTCCCGGCCCCATCGGCGGGAAAGGTCAACGCCCGCAGGCGGGGTATATACTGCTCGCCGTGCATGCCTCGTCCAACCTGGTCTTCGGGGTGGAGACCCTGTTCATCAACGAGAGCCTTGAGCAAATGTTAGGCCTTGTGCCCGGCGTGATTTTATCCAAACTGGCAGACCCCGGCCTGCGCCCCAAGGAGATCCACGTCCAGTCCTCGCGTCTGGTTGGCGTCCTTGAAGCGGCCTTCGTGGGGCTGAGCACAAAAATTGTCCTCAAGCCCTCGCTGAAGAAACTGCGGGCCGCCAAACGCGAGATGCTCGCCCATTTCGCGAAAGGCCCCCTGTATTAGGCAAGGCTTCCTGCCTTGCCGATCGGTGAACGGGCGCTCGTCAATGCGCAACCCATATCAGATTGCTCGTGTCGAAGCCCCGTGCGGCGGCCTTGGCGGCGAGCCGCTGCTTCAATTCCTTGTCCATCTCCGGGCGGCGAGCGAGGATCCAGAAATAGGATTTGTCGGGTCCGCTCACAAGGGCATATTGGTAGCTGTCCTGGTCGAGCTCGAAAACGATGTATGAGCCGTAGAAGGGGCCGAAGAAGGAGACCTTCAAGTGGCCCTGGTCGGCGCGATCGACGAAATAGGCCCTGCCCTCGGCCTCCTTCCACTCCTTATCCTGCTCGGAGTAGCCGCGGTTCACGACCCGCACCCCTCCGTCCTCCCGCAGGCGGTACTCCGCCGTGACGCGGGAGAGCCCGCGCTCGAACGAGTGGTCCAGGCGCGCGATTTCGTACCACGTGCCCAGGTAGCGCGCCAACTCGAAATTCTCGACCGGCGTCACGCCATCGGGGATTCCGACACACCCGGCCAGGAGCACTATCCACGCGATCCAACATGTTCTCATTTAATTTCTGAACCAGTCTCTTAAATGGGCACCTATTGCTCAGCTTAGCGCAACTATATCAGACTATTTTCAAGAAAACTATAATAGTCTCTGGAATTGAAAATGACGTGATCCAGAAGCCTTATGTCGAGGATCTCTCCGGCGGACTTGAGTTGACCCGTGATGTCGATGTCTTCCTTTGATATTCAATACAATCGGATGGTGAAAAGAGAGAGAAATTTTAACAAGCTGATCCTGCTTGACATACCTGCCGCCTCCAAGCATACTTTTTCCAAACGATCAAAGCGGCCCGCGGTTCACACTCCATCGTTTTCCTCTTCAACTGGAGCCGGCCATGAACAGCATGAAGGCTTTGGTAAAAGCCAAACCGGAACAGGGTCTTTGGCTGCAGGACGTGCCCGTCCCGGAGACGGGCATCAACGATGTCCTCATCAAGATCCAGAAGACCTCCATCTGCGGCACCGATGTGCACATCTACAACTGGGACGAGTGGGCGCAGAAGACCATCCCCGTGCCCATGCACGTCGGCCACGAGTTCGTGGGCCGCGTGGCCGCGGTCGGCAGCAACGTCCACGACTTCAAGGTGGGAGACCTGGTCTCCGGCGAGGGTCACCTGGTGTGCGGCCGCTGCCGCAACTGCCTGGCGGGCCGCCGGCACCTGTGCCCGCACACGAGCGGGGTCGGCGTCAACCGGCCGGGCGCGTTCGCGGAATATCTCAGCATCCCGGTCACCAACGTCTGGTTCTGCGACCCCGCCATTCCGACCGACGTGCTTTCCTGCTTCGACCCGCTCGGCAACGCCACCCACACGGCGCTTTCTTTTGATGTGCTCGGCGAGGATGTGCTCATCACCGGCGCCGGCCCGATCGGGTGCATGGCGACCGGCATCGTCCGGCACGCCGGCGCGCGCCACGTGGTGGTGACCGACGTTAACCCCTTCCGGCTGGAAATCGCGAAAAAAATGGGCGCGACGATCGCACTGGACGCGCGCCAGGGTTCCATCGCCGACGCCCAGAAAAAACTGGGGATGAAGGAAGGCTTCGACGTGGGGCTGGAAATGTCCGGCAACGCCCAGGCCTTTCGCGACATGCTGTCCGGCATGTGCCACGGCGGCAAGATCGCTCTGCTCGGCATCCTGCCGCACGACACCCCCATCGACTGGAACACCGTCATTTTCAACAGCCTGACCCTCAAGGGGATCTACGGCCGCGAGATGTACGAGACCTGGTACAAGATGACCGTCATGATCCAGGGCGGGCTCGACATCACCCCCGTCATCACCCACCGCTTGCACTACACGGAGTTCGAAAAGGGCTTCGAGGTGATGCGGTCGGGGCGGTCGGGCAAGGTGGTTTTGACCTGGGAGGGATAACACGCGAATCGCACACCTGCTTCATGCTTATGAATCGCGGCAGGAAGCCGCTACCACAAAAATCCCCCCAGCCCCCTTTGCTAAAGGGGGAGCCGTATAACCTTCCGGTTTCTCCCCCTTTGAAAAAGGGGGTCGGGGGGGTTTAGAAGACGATCCTGGCGTGATTTCGTTGTACACTCCGGCAGAGGGATTTCTTAAAGGAGAGAACCATGGCTCTCGAAGCAATCGACAAGTCACTGCAACTGGAGCTGGACGCACTGAAAGCCGAAGGACGGGCCAAGCCGCCGGAGCGGGTGATCGTGGGCTACCTTCCACCACAGGGCGACAAGGGGCCGCGCTACCGGCTTCAGGGCTCCGACCGGGAGTTCATTCGCATGAATTCCAACAGCTACCTTTCGCTCTCCAATCACCCGGAGGTGATAAGGGCCGCGGACGAAGCCACCCATGCGCTGGGCGTCGGGCCCGGCGCCGTGCGTTTCATCGACGGCACCTTCTCCTATCACGTCTCCCTGGAGGAGCAAGTCGCCCGCTTCGTTGGAAAACCCGCCGCAAAAATTTTCAACTCGGCCTATACAGCCAACTGCGGCCTGGCACTGGCCATATCCACCCCCAAGACCTACTGGGTCGGCGATCAGCTCAACCACAACAGCATCATTCGCGCCATGCGCATCGCGGGCGTGCCTTCCGAAAACAAGGCCATCTACACCCACAACGACATGGATTACCTGAAGAAATGCCTCGAGGCGGTGCCCGCGGGAATGGAGCGGGTGGCGGTGATCTTCGACGGCATCTTCAGCATGCGCGGCGACTTCGCACCCATCGACCGCATTGAAGCCATCGCCGCCGCCTATCGAAACAGATTCAAGGACGGTCTCGTCACCGTGGTGGACGACTCCCACGGGATCGGGGCCTACGGTTCCACGGGCCGCGGCACGGCGGACCACACCGGCGCTCAACCGGACGTCATCATCGGCACCTTCGGCAAGGCCTTCGGCGCGAACGGCGGCTTCATCGCTGGCAGCCCGACCCTGATCGAGGCCGTCCGCCAGAGGGCCGACACCTACATTTACACCAATCCGCTGAGTGTCGCCGACTGCGCCGCCGCCGCCCAGGCGCTTGCGATCTGCGACGGCGCCGAGGGGCGGCAGCGGCAGGAGCATCTGCGGCAGATGACCGCGCGCTTTCGCCGGGGGATCGAGTCCCTGGGATGGCAGTCCATCCCGGGCCCGCACCCGATCGTGCCACTGCTGGTGCGCGACACTCCCCGCACCCACCAGCTGGTTCAACACCTGTCCGATCGCGGTATTCTTGCCGTCGGCCTGACGTTCCCGGTGGTGCCCCGGGGGGATGAGACCATCCGCTTCCAGGTCAACGCCGCCCACACCGCCGCGGACATCGACTTTGTCTTGAACGCCCTGAGTGATTTCAAATGACTTCGAAGAAACTCGAGTGGCTAAAGCTCCGTGGGAGCGGCTTTCCAGCCGCGATCATCGAGGCTGAAAGCCTCTGCCACAGGCCCCACCGATGGGATGGGGCAACGCCCCATCGCTTGCCTGCCACGGCCGCATCGACGGAATCCTCAAGAAACGCGAGCACAGTGTGTTAAGAATCATCGCCGGAGAATTGAGAGGCCGCAAGCTGCTCACGGTGGCGGGCCTCGCGACCCGGCCGACCGCCGACCGGACGCGCGAAGCGATCTTCAACATCCTCGGTCCCGGGATCCGCGGCGCCCACGTCCTCGATCTGTTCGCCGGCACCGGCGCCTTCGGCATCGAGGCCCTCAGCCGCGGCGCCGCCTCGGCCCTTTTCATCGAGATGGACCGGGAGGCTCACGCGGTCCTTGCCCGCAACATCCACGCCTGCGGCCTGGCGGAACGTGCCTCCGTGACTCGTTGGGACGCCGCCCTCAATCTGGACTGCCTCCGCAACCGGGAGCCGGCATTCCGGCTGATTTTCCTCGACCCCCCTTACCGTCATGGCCTGGTGGCCCCGGCCCTCGCCCACCTTCATGCCGCTCACTGCCTGGCGCAAGGCGCCCGTCTGGTGGTCGAGCATGGCCTCGACGATCCGCTGACCGAGCTGGGCGACGTCTATCTTCTTCAAGACCAACGCCGGTACGGCAAAACGCTTGTCTCGTTTTTATCTTATGTGATATGAGGCGAAGGCCTCTTGCCGCTGGGCAGCGCACCTTCATCGATTCTGCATGGAAAGGGAACACCGCATGGAACGCATTGCCATCTACCCCGGCTCCTTCGACCCCGTGACCAACGGCCACCTGGACATCGTTGAACGCGGCTTGAAGCTTTTCGACAAGGTCATTGTGGCCATTCTGCAGAACCCCAAGAAACAGTTTCTTTTCCCGCTCGAAGATCGTCTGGAAATGCTGAAGATCAGCATGCAGGATTTCCCGAACGTGGAGGTGGATGCGTTCGACGGGCTTCTCGTGGACTACGCCGAGCGGCGGGGGGCTGCGGCCGTGCTGCGCGGCCTGCGCGCGCTGTCCGATTTCGAATTTGAATTCCAGATGGCGCTGATGAACCGGCGCCTGAACCGGGAGATCCAGACCGTATTCCTCATGACCGGCATGCGCTGGATCTACACGAGCTCCTCCATCATCAAGGAGGCGGCCCAGTTCGGCGGGGACATCGGGGACATGGTGCCGCCCGTGGTGCTCGCGCGCCTCAAGGAGAAGTTTCCCCTCCTCGCCCCATCACGGGAAAAACGGCCGGGATAGACCGATGGACCTGTGGCAATTGAAGATCTTCTGCCGGGTGGTGGAGTTGCGCAGCTTCTCGAAGGCCGCCGAGGCGGTTCATCTGTCCCAGCCCACCGTCAGCAGCCACATCAAAGACCTTGAAGCCCATTTTGGATGCCCGCTGATTGACCGTCTTTCCAAGGAGGCGGCGCCCACCCATGCCGGCAGGCTCCTTTACGGGTATGCCCTGCGGTTGCTCGCCTTGCGCGAAGAGGCCGAGACCGCCATGGCCCACTACCAGGGCAAAACGCTGGGCCGGCTGGTGCTCGGCGGAAGCACCATCCCGGGCGGGTACCTGCTGCCCCGCATGGTCGGCCTGTTCAAGAAGCGCTTTCCCCAGGTCATGCTGTCGCTCGTCATCGCGGACACGAAGCGCATCATCGCCGGCGTTCTGGAGGGTGCGCTGGAGTTCGGGGTGGTCGGGGCGGAATCCAAAGACAAGAACATCCGGCAGGAGTCCCTCGTATCGGACGAGATGCGCCTGATCGTGCCGGCCCGCCATCCCTGGGCCTCGAAGAAAAAAATAGCCCTGGCCCTGCTCCTGACCGAACCCTACATCGCTCGCGAGCGCGGGTCCGGCACGCTTCAATCCGTACAGGAGAGCCTGATCCGTTTGGGGCACGACGCGGAGGAGCTGAACATCGTGGCGGAGATGGGCAGCACCGAGGCGATCCGCCAGGGGATCAAGGAGGGACTCGGCGTGTCGATTCTGTCGATGCTGGCGATATCGGAGGATCTCGCATCCGGCCGCCTGAAAGCCCTGGCCGTGGAGGGCCTGGATTTGACCCGCCGCTTTTACATCACCCGCCACCGCCAGCGCAGCCTCTCACCCCTGGCCGCCGCCTTCATCGATTTCCTCAAGGAAAACCTGCCGAACCGGGTACAAAGCTGAAGGCTCAAAGGCTCATAGCTAATAGAACCCTCAGTTAAGAGGTTTCTACCCCTCCCCTGGCCCCTCCCGCAAGGGGAGGGGAATTTCATGGATAGATCCGCAGGGGGAGGAATTTCTTGGATGGATGTTTCTCCCCGGCGGAGAGCCCTTCCCTTCTCCTCCCCCTTGACGGGGGAGGCCGGGTGGGGGTGAAGGGAGATAGAATTTCGCTCAACTTTCAGCTTTGAGCTCTGAGCTTCCGGCTTCGTTTTCGTACGTCGCAGCACCCGCGCGGTGAAGCGCAACTCAGAAGTTGGGCTTGCGATGGCGCCGTCAGGGTTCCTTCCAGCCGTGCTCGCCGACCAGCTTCACAAATCGGCACCCCCCCAGGTTCGACTGCCGGATGCCGGTTTTTTCCTTGACGATCTTGACCAGGTCTTGGGAGTGCTGATTTCCGACCGGAGCCACCAGGCGGCCGCCGACGGCCAGCTGGTTCAAAAGCACGGCGGGGACCGCGGGGGCGCCGGCCGTGACAATAATCGCGTCGAAGGGGCGCTCTTCATCCCAGCCCTTGGAGCCGTCGCCGTAACGGGTCACGATGTTGAAAAGACGCAGCTCGTCGAACAGGCGCCGGGCCTGCAGATACAGGGGGCGAATGCGCTCGATGGTGTACACGCGGTAGGCGATCTGCGCCAGGATGGCCGCCTGATAGCCTGATCCGGTGCCGATTTCCAGCACGCGGTCCTCGCGGCTCAGCTCTAATGCCTGGCTCATCTCGGCCACGATGAAGGGCTGGGAGATGGTCTGCTGCTCGCCGATCGGAAGTGGGAAATCGCCGTAGGCCTGGTCGCGCAAGGCCTCGCTCACGAAGATGTGCCGTGGCACCTGGCGCAAGGCCGCCAACACCGCCGGGTCGGCGATGCCCCGCGCCTCGACCTGCTGGCGCACCATCTCTTCTCTGAGGCGCTGGTATTTCAGAGGTTCCTTTTCCACGAAGATCCTTATCAGGCAGATTTCGCTTCAATGGATTTTCTATCAACACCGGCTCGTTGGGTCAAGATGCGAGATTTTGCGACAATTTCGCGCCGGCTGCTTTCAACGCTGCGGCAGATCTGCTAAGATGCACGACGGCAGCGGCAAACTGCCGGAATATCAGGATGCAATTTCGACAAGGGTGAAGGGCATGCGGCCGCCGAGGCATTTTCTGATCATCTTGGTATTGCTGGTCTCCGTTTTAACGGCCGGGACGGTCGGGTTTGAAATGCTCGAGGGCTGGGGGTTCATGGATGCCCTTTACATGACCGTGATCACCATTTCCACGGTCGGCTATCAGGAAGTCCGGCCGCTGGGGGAAGCCGGCCGGGTCTTCAACATGGTGCTGATTTTTTTCGGCCTCGGCACAACGACCTACGTGGCGGCCAGTGTCGTGCAGTTCATGGTGGAGGGTAGAATCCGTGCGATCATGGGGAGGCGCCGCTTGGACAGAAAAATCGATCGATTGAACCATCACTACATCATCTGCGGGTACGGCAGGATCGGCAGAATTCTCTGCCAGACGCTGCGGCAGAAACCGGTAAGCCTGGTGGTCATAGAAAAAACACCGGACCTCATCCCGGTGCTGGAGCAGGACAGGGTGCTGTATGTTCAGGGCGACGCCACCAGCGAAGACGTCCTGACGCGGGCCGGCATCGAACGGGCCAAGGGGCTGGTGGCGGTGCTGGCGACCGACACCGACAACGTCTTCCTGGTGCTGACCGCACGACAGCTGGCCCCCGAGCTGATGATCATCGCCCGAACGAGCCGGGAGGAGTCAAGGAACAAACTGCGCGCAGCCGGCGCCAACATTGTGGAGTCCCCTTACGAGATGGGGGCATTTCGCCTGGCCCAGAGGATCATGCGGCCCGCGGTGACAAGCTTCCTGGAATTCGCCTTTTCTCAAACCCGGAAGGACATCCAATTGGAGGAGCTCGCCGTGAGCGAGGCCTCTGCGCTCGCCCGCGTCAGCCTCAAGGACTCCGGCATCCGCCAGAATTTCAACCTCATCATCATCGCCATCAACAAAGCCGACGGCGCCATGCTTTTCAATCCCTCTTTCGAGGCCGTCCTCATGCCGGGAGACACGGTCATCGCTGTGGGCGAGGTTGAGAATCTGGATAAACTGGAAAAGGTGTTGAGCCCCTGAAATGAAGGCTTCAAGGATTCAAGGGGTCCAGGGTTCGAGCGAAAAAGAATATGTCTGAGGCCATGACAGTCTTTCTTGACCCCTCGGCCCCTTGGCCCCTCGAACCCTATATTTTGTAAATGATTCGTTTGTCGGTGATGATGATGTCCACGTGTTTGTCGTGGGATTCGGTGGGAACCTGCGGGATGATCTGCTCCTCGAACGCCAGTGCGACCTTGCGGGTCGTTGCCGGCAGCTCCGGGATGAACCGGTCATAATACCCCTTGCCCGACCCGATGCGCGCGCCTTTTTCGTCGAACGCCAGGCCGGGGATGATGGCGATGTCGACCTTTTGGATGGGCACCGGCTTGCAGCGGGCGGGATTGGGCTCCGCCACCCCCCGGGGCCCCGGCTGCAAATCCTTATCCGGGTTGTCGACTTTCAGGATCGTTGCCTTGCGCCGCTCAGGGTTGAAGGCAGGCAGAACGACGATTTTGTTGAAGCCGAAAGACCGCTTGAGAATATGTTTGGTCCGGACCTCGTTTTCGCCTTCGACATAGAGCAAAATGATCCGGGCTTCCATGAAATTGGCGAACTCAAACAGTTTGTGCTCGATGGCCCTGGTTTTTTCAACGCGCTGCTTTTCAGTGAACCCATTGATGACTTTGGCCATGTCCTTGCGGATCTGTTCTTTGGCTGCCTTGATTTCGTCCATGTGACTTCCCCCTGACGTCGGATCAATTTTCGCAGACCGCTATCGAGCCGGCAAGAATCGGACGGCGGCGGATGCGTTTTTCAACCGGTAATAACCGTTGACTAAACTGGATTGCCTGTGTATGAAAATTCAGTTAAGGCCCATCGAACAACTAACCAATCGATTAAACATATAAATATACCTAATTTATGCTGGAAATCAAGTTTATACGGCAGAATTTAGCAACGGTGGAAGCGGGTCTGGCCGCCCGCGGCCAGAGCATCGCCCTGGAGACCTTCAAGGCCGTCGACGGGCAGCACCGGAAAACCCTCCAGGAAATCGAAGACCTGCGCCACCGCCGCAACGTGGTGTCCGACGAGATCGCCCGCCTGAAGAAAGCCGGCGACCCGGCCGAAGCCCTGGTCCTGGAGATGCGTTCGGTTTCGGCGCGCATCAAGGAACTGGAGAAAGCGGCGGCCGACACCCAGGAGGGGATGAGCGCGATCCTGATGGGTCTCCCGAACCTGCCCCACGCCTCGGTTCCGCTGGGCCGGGACAGCTCCGAGAACGCCGTGATCAAGACCTGGGGAGAGCCGACCCGGTTTGACTTCGAGCCCAAGGCCCACGGGGAGGTCGGCGCCCATCTGAAGGTGCTCGACCTGGAGCGCGCCGCCAAGATCACCGGCGCACGGTTTCCCTTGTATCTTGGTGCCGGCGCCCGTTTGGAGCGCGCGCTGATCAACTTCATGCTGGATGTGCACACGTGCGAGCACGGCTACCGCGAGATCCTCCCGCCCTTCATTGTGAACCGGCAGTCCATGACCAGCACCGGCCAGCTGCCGAAATTCGAGCAGGACCTCTTCAAGCTGGAGCAGTGGGACTACTTCCTGATCCCCACGGCCGAAGTGCCGCTGACCAACATTCACCGGGATGAAACCCTGGATGAGGCGATGCTGCCCCTGTGTTACACGGCGTATACGCCCTGCTTCCGTTCGGAGGCGGGCTCCTACGGCAAGGACACCCGCGGCCTGATCCGCCAGCACCAGTTCAACAAAGTGGAGCTGGTCAAGTTCAGCAGACCCGAGGATTCGTATGCCGAGCTGGAAAGCCTGCTGGTGCAGGCGGAGTCCATTCTTGCCAAGCTGGGCCTGCCCTACCGCGTGGTCCTCCTGTGCACGGGCGACATGGGGTTCTCGGCCGCCAAAACCTACGACATCGAGGTGTGGATGCCGTCCCAGAACACCTACCGCGAAATCTCCTCCTGCAGCAACTTCGAGGACTTCCAGGCCCGGCGCGGGAACATCCGCTTCCGGCGCAAGGGCAAGAAGGGCACCGAACTGGTCCACACGCTCAACGGTTCAGGCCTTGCGGCCGGCCGCACCTTTGCCGCCATCCTTGAAAACTGCCAGCGGGCCGACGGGTCCGTCGTGATCCCCGAGGCGCTCAGGCCCTACATGGGCGGAATGGACATCATCACCCCGTGAAACTCGACGACTTCCCGAAGGACATTCAAGCGCACCTGATGCCGACCCATTCGGGCCGCATGGCCTACCGCTGCCTGGGCTGCAGCGCTCGGTTCGGCATCGAGCGTCTGCTCTACGTCTGCCCGGAATGCGGGCAGGTCCTGTTGATCGAGGATTTGAACTTTGAGCGGCTCAAGGCCACCCCGGGCCGCCTCTGGCGCCAGGTCTTCGACTACCGCAAGATGCTGACGCTTACGGCCCTCAAAGGCATCTACCGCTACCACGAGTTCATCGGCCCGGTGATCCCTCTGGACGCCGTGCTGTATCTCGGCGAAGGCCACACGCCCGTCGTCCGGGCCAACGCCTCTCTGCGGGACGAGGTGGGGCTCGACTTTTACTTCAAAAACGACGGCCAGAACCCGAGCGCCTCTTTCAAGGACCGGGGGATGGCAAGCGCCTTCAGCTACATCCACACCATGATTCGGCAGGGGGCGCTCTCCGAAGTTCTGGCGGTCTGCGCCTCCACCGGCGACACCTCGGCGGCGGCCGCCCTCTACGGCGCCTATTTGAAACCGCGCATCAAGTCCGCCGTCCTGCTGCCCCACCAGAAAGTCACCCCCCAACAGCTGTCCCAGCCGCTCGGCAGCGGGGCCCTGGTGTTCGAAATCCCGGGAGTGTTCGACGATTGCATGAAGGTGGTGGAAGCGCTCTCCGAGGACTACCCGGTGGCGCTGCTCAACTCCAAGAACGCCTGGCGCATCCTGGGCCAGGAATCCTACGCCTACGAAATCGCGCAGGATTTCGAATACGACGTGGCGCCGCTGGCCATCGTTGTGCCCATTGGCAACGCGGGCAACATCACGGCGGTCATGAGCGGGTTCCTGAAATTTTTCGAGGCCGGAGTGATCACCGGCCTGCCGAAAATCTTAGGAGTCCAGTCCGAGCACGCCGACCCCGTCTACCGCTATTACCTCGAGCCGGATGCGGCCAAACGCCGGTTCACCCCGGTCACGGTCCGGCCGAGCGTCGCGCAGGCGGCCATGATCGGCAACCCCGTCTCCATGCCGCGGGTGGTGCATCTGACGGACCGCTACAACCAGACGGCGGGCCGGCAACGGGTGTTTTTCGCGGCCGTGACCGAGCAGGAGATCATGGACTGGCAGTTGACCGCCAACCGCAACGGCCATGTGGCCTGCACGCACGGCGGGGAAACCCTGGCCGGCCTGATGGCCGCCCAGCGCCGCGGCATGATCGATGGCGGTGACATCGCCGTCCTGGACTCCACCGCGCACGCCCTCAAGTTCTCCGGGTTCCAGGACATGTACTTTGAAAACCGGTTCCCGGCCGACTTCGGCATCACCCCGAACCCGGCCCTGGTGAACCGGCCGGTCTACATCCACCCCGCGGACCTCAGCCGGGTGCCCGCCCCCGGCAAACCTCTAGCGGGCGAGGAGTTCAAGCGTTTCGTGCGGCGCACGGCCGAGGACATCGCCGGCCGCCTGAATCTCAACAAGACCACCCGGTGATCCGCTCGCGGGTGTCGACGTCAGCCAACGAGGTGTCTCCATGAAACTGAAGATCGCATCACTCCTGGTGTTTGTCTGGGCGGCCGCGTTCCTGGCCGCCTGCGCCTCTTCCAGTCCCAGTTCCGCTCCATCCACGCCGACCGTCGAAAAAAACAAGGCGGCGGCGGAAGCCGGCCGGAACTTGGGCGAAGCCTATCTGGCCGGGGGCAATTTACAGGCAGCCCTGAGGGAGTTGAAAAAGGCGGAGGGCTACGATCCGGAGGATCACATCACTCAATTCGACATCGGGCTCGTCTATTACTACCGCGAGCGCTATGACCAGGCCATCCAGTATTTTGAAAAAGCGATCCGGCTCAAGCCCGATTACGCGCCGGCCATCAACAGCCTGGGCAACGCCTATCTGGAAAAGGGCGACTGGGACAATGCCATTGAGGCCTATCGAAAGATCGTGGAAGATGTTTTTTACGGAACCCCGCACTTTGCCGTTACGAACATGGCACTGGCGTATTATCAGAAAAAAGAATACGCCCAGGCCGAGAAATATTTTCTCGAGGCCCTGAAGTTGAATCCGGATTTTGCGAACGCGCTGGGCGGCCTGGGAATGACCTATACCGCCATGGGCAGGTATGCCGACGCGGTCCAAAAATTGGAGCGTGCAGTGCGGAAAAACCCCAAATTGCCTCAGCTGCATTATGAGCTGGGCAGGGCCTATCGCGGGCTTGGGGACCGGAAGAAAGCGCGGGATGAATTCCAGCTTACGGTGGATTTCGCTCCGGAGTCGCCCATGGCGGACGAGGCACAGCGGCAGCTTAAGGAATTGGGGCCCTGATAGAGGCGGACGGGCGTCGGGCTTCCAATGCTCAAAACGCACCGGCGGATGGCATTACCAATGCCATCCGCCGGTGGTGTTCAAAATCAAAGCTGCCGGTCAGATCGTCTTGCGCTGCTCCAGCTGGATGATACGCGGAGTGATGAAAATGAGCAGTTCGCTCTTGGTGTTTTCCACTTTATCTGCCCGGAACAGCCAGCCCATGGCCGGGAGCTTCCGCAGCCCCGGGATGCCCTGATCCGCCATTCTTTTCGAGTCCTTCAAAACACCGCCGATAACGATCGTATCCCCGTCTTCCACTAGAATCTCGGTCTTGGCCTCATTCGTCGAAAGCGCCGGCTCCGGTGCCGTCGGGTCGACGATATCGTTCTTGGTGATGAAAATGCTCATGACGATGCGTTTGTCCTGCGAAATGTTGGGGGTTACATCCAACAGCAGGTCGACGTTCTTGAAGCGGACCGTGGCGTTGCCGGAGGAGTCCCGCTCCAGATAAGGAACCTCTAGGCCCTGCTTGATGGTGGCTTTCCGGCCGTTCAACGTGATAATCTTCGGCGACGATATGATGTTGGCTTTGCCCTCCACCTCGCTGGCCGTCAGCTTGGCATCGACAATGGAAATGTTGGTTCCAAACAGAGTGGAGAAATTGAACCCGACGGTGTTGTCGGTTTTGAAGCTGGTAGGGATGTTGTTGGACGTGAAGGTGGTGGGGCCCGTTTTCAAGGCGCCCCCGATTTTAAAAGCGTCGATCGAAATGGTCCCCCAGTCGAAACCGACTTCACGTGAGAAGCTGCTGTTGGCCTCGACCACCCGGGCCTCAATAACCACCTGCGGCGTCACCCGGTCGATTTTCGACACGATGGCTCTGGCCTGTCTCACTTTTTCCATGATGTCGGTGATGATGAGCTGGTTGTTGCGCACGTCCACCGTGGCCTTGCCGCGGTTCGGGGTGAGAATGTTGGTGATGTGAGGCAGGACATCGGCCTGGGCGGCAGAGTAGTTGACCGGGATGTACTCGGTAACCAGCGGCTCTCCCTCCTCCTCCTGCTTCCTGGCGTCCTGCTCCGCCTTCAGCTGGGCCTGGCGCATCTTCTCTTCCTGCTGCAGGGTGGCCAACGAGGCGATGCGCAGGATGTCTCCCTCCCGGACCATTCCCAGCTGGTTCATCTTTAAAACCAGGTCCAGCACCTGGTCCCATGGCACCGGTTTCTGAAGGGCCAGGGTCACCTTGCCGGTGACGTTCTTGTCGATCGCAAAATTCTTGCCGCTGATTTCCTGCAAGATGCGGAAAACGTTCTTGATGTCGGTATCGTAGAAATCCAGGGCGATTTTTTCGCCGGTGTAAATCTTGTCGAGGGAGCCGGCGCCGGTTTCAACGCTGGAGGTGCTTTTGGGGGCTGCCGAGACCGCCGTCGCTTTTACCGGCGCCGCTGTTTTCGCCACGGCCGGCTCGCGGGTTGACACGGCCGCGGGCGCCTGCGCGAGCCCCGTCTTCCATGCCGGGGGTTCGGCGCTTTCGTAGGGTTTGGGTGGAACCGCGGAAGCGGCGAAGTTGAGGCGGATGAGGTTCCCCACCTGCTCCGCGGTGTAGGGCACATTCTCGCGCAGGTCGACGGCCACGAGAGTTTCGTTCTTGCCTTGGGTCGGCGTCACGCGGTCGACAGCGCTTTCAAAACGGGTCGTGATGACGGCCCGCTGGTACTGTTCGGGCACCTGGGTGTTGACGAGCTTCAGGTGGACCTGTTTATCGCCGGACTTCATCAGATCGTAGGACACCGGCCGCGAGGTACCGATGATGACCGCGGATGTGCCGGCATCCTCGTCGGCAAATTCAACCCGGTTCACCCACGCCGGCGCTCCGGCCGTCACCGCAGCGGGCTTGGCGGTCGGGGGCGGCAGGCTCGGGCCCGCTCCGGACGCCAGCTTCAGGTCCTTGCCCTTGGATCCGACGACGGCATCCCCCACCTGGATGAGGAGCCCGTTGTCGACGATTTCCGCAGAGTAGTTTCCGAGATAGGGCTTCTGGGTTTCGACCACCAGGCGAACCTTGTCGGGGTATGCGAGATGGCGGACCTGGCTGACCGGCCCGGTCTGGACGCCCATGCGCTGTTCACCCTTGTACGGGCTGCGGATGCCCGCGAAATCGAAAACAATGCGCGGCGGGTTTTCCGTAAGCGTGAAGGATTTGTAGTTCTGCAGTGCGCCGTCGGCCGCGACACTGATCATGACCCCTTCCTTGGACGGGGTCGCGTTTACGCTGACCAGCGCGGTCGCGGGGACAAGACTTTTCGGGGCCGGGGGCAGGGAGGCGGCCTTGTCCGTATCCGATTCCTGGATCGAGGGAGGCTGGCTGACCGCGGCCGCCGGCACTCCCGCTTTCGGGAAAACGATCTTGAGATCGGCGCCTTCCGGGCTCAATTCATAGGCAACGTCGCTCTTGAGGGAAATGAAGATGCGCGAGGCCCTGCCGTTTTCGTAGAACTCGGAAGCGCGAATGCTGCTGATCGTCTCGTTCTCGGGCGGATAGTAGACCTCTTTCAGGTTGTCCAGGCCGGTGCCCGGGAAATGAAAGAGGACTCCCAGCGGGGCGTCCTGCTTCACGGCCGTGTAGGTCAACTGACCGCTGCCCTTGACCGTGACGGACAGGCCCGCTGCGTCTTCCCGGCTGACGATGTCGGTGATCAGCCGGTCCGCCTCCGCGTCTTTCACCTGAGCGCTGTTCTGGGATGCACAGCCGGCAAATACCGCGGCCAGAAACATGGCGATGAGAGCGGGGGCAATGAAATTTCGGTGAATGCTGAGATTGGTCGTCATGTTACAACTCTCCAGGAGGCTTCGGAAGGGTTATTTCTTTCTTCTGGGTTATGGTTTTCCCGTATACGTCCTCAAATTCTTCCTCGATCAGAACCTTGTCGATGGCGATGCCCACCACCTTGCCCGAGTTCATGCCGACATAGGTGCCCTCCCTGAGGATGTATCCCTTTCCGGAGGATTCCTCGACGAGGGCGCGATTGCCGGTTACGGCCGCGATAATGGCAACCAGCTTCAGCTGCCCGAGTTCGATCTGCTCAAGCGGCGTTTGGGGCGTCCGCTTTTTGGCTTTCAGCGATTTAGCGACTTGCTGCCCTTCGTCCTTGATAAACGGCTCAAACGGGTCCGCTTTGCCTTTGGGATTGTAGGGCGCCGGCGCCTGTATGTTGAGAAGGGACGCCACCTGGGCGTCGGCGACCGCTATGGCATTCGTGGCCTTCTTGACCCCCTCCATGGGCAGCGCGGCGTTGGCGACGACCGCCGCCGGGGCGGACGGAGCTTCTGTTTCGGCGACCGGCAGCGCGGCTGACTTCGTCGGAGGCGGAGGCTCCGCGGGCTTCGGCGGCGGCGTCGGTGCCGGCGCGGGCACGGGAGGATCCTGCGGCTTGACTTGGGCCACCGACGGCCGGGGTTCCGCAGCGGGCGGTTCCGGTCTGGGTTGAACGGCCGCCACCTTGGGGGCCGGCTGCGTGCGATCAGCCGGTGCCGCAATCTTTTTCCGGACCACCTGGGGCTGTGCAGCGCTTTTCTCAGAATCATCGCAGCCGGTCAGCAGCAGCGATAACCCCATCAGCACAATCAGCATTCGAATCGGAGCAAGGTAGTTTTTCATAAGCGATTCTTAATTTAGGTGATTATAGGTCGAGGTTTCTTTTCGACTTCGGCTTGACATCATTTTTTCCGGGATTCGGCTTGGCCTCGGGCCGGGCCGTCGCGGGTTTGGGCGGGGCCGGTTTCTCCGGCGGCGGCTCCACGAATTTGTAAGTCACGGCCGTGCAGGAGGCGTTCAGGTCACGGATCTCCTTGCCGCGATTGATGGTGATGTTGTTGATGTTGACGATCCGGGACAAGCGTGCCACCTTGTCGAAAAAAATGGCCAGGTTGTGATAATCCCCGCGGATGCTCATCGCCACCGGGATTTCCGCGTAAAACTCTTTCTTGGTTTCGGGCTTGGGCTCGAACAGCAGGAACTCCAGCCCCACATCCTGACCGGACTTGGACACGTTCGTCAGCAGGGAGGGGATTTCCTCCTTTTCGGGCAGTGCGCGCATGGCGATTTTGAACTGGGCTTCGGCCTCCTGCATTTTGGCCTGGAACTTTTCCAGTTCGGCCGCGTTGATCTTCGCGGTGGCCAGCTTTTTTTCCAGGCCCTGCAATTTATTGTCCAGTTCGGTGATCTCGTCATACAGCGGCAGATAGACGAGCCAGGTGGTTGCACCGAAGAGCAGCACCACCACGGCCGCGACCATGGCCACTCGCTGCCACAGGGCAAGCTTCTCGATTTTTTCCAGGATCTCGCTTCCGGTTTTTTTACCGACAGGTTCTTTGGTAGCCATTATTTTTTGACCCCGGCCTCTTCTGAAGTTCTGATGATCGGCTTCTTCTGACAACTGATTTCAAAGGACTTGAGATTCGTTTTCTGAATTTCGACCTGCCGCAGGGTCTTGAGGTTCACCGCAGAGAACAACCCGCTTCCTTCCAGGCGAACCATGAAATCGGCCACGGTCTTGTCGTCCATGGCGACGCCGCTGATGTTGACCACGTCGGCCTTGGCGTCCAGCGCGGTGAACCACATCCGTTTTTCGATGATCACCTGGGCCAGGGTGTCCATCAGCCGCACCGGTTCGTAGCGGCTGACTTCCAGCTCCCGGATGACCGTCAGCTTCTTGTTGAGGCTGTCCAGTTTCTTTTTGATCTCTTCGATTTCCCGGTTGATCTTGTCGTACTTTTCCAGCTCGGCCTGAGTGCTCGCGATGCGGCTATTCAGGTCGTCGACCTGGCTGCTCAACAGGAAATAGATCCCGAAGATCGCAACCACGGCAAAGGCCAGCGAGAGCAGAAAGATCGACAGCTGGCGACGGATGTTCTCTTTCTTGCGAGTGGACCGGAACGGCAGTAGGTTGATGCGTATCATTTGTCGTCTACTTTTCTCATGGCCAACCCCATGGCGATGGCGGCCTGGGGGGCGATTTGGCGAATGAATTCCGGGTCGAACGCCTTCTCATCCACAGTGAACTTCTTCAACGGGTTGAGGGTCTCCACCACCGTGGAAGCCTCCGAGGCCAGCAGCTGCCGGAATTCGGGAATGTTGGCCCCTCCGCCGCTCAGAATGATCCGTTTGATCTGATCGTCCGGGTAGTTGGTGTAGAAGAAATCCAGCGCACGCCGGATTTCGGTGCACCAGTCCGTTACGACGGCGGCGACGATCTGCTTGAGCTCTTCGGCGGACATTTTATCGGATGCCTCTCCGAACTTGAGAAGCTCCGCCTGTTCGTAGGAGCAATCGAGCAGCGACATAATCTTCTGGTTGATCTGCAGACAGCCCAGGGCCACATCCCGCATGAAAACCGAGGAGCTGCCCTTGAGAATATTCAGGGAGGTTTTGCTGGCGCCGATGTCGATCAGGGCCACGTTTTCGTCCTGGATGTCGTAGTTGGCCTCGAAAATGTTCTGCAGGGCGAAGGCTTCGACATCGATGATGCAGGGGTTCAGGCCGGCCAGGCTCACCAGGTTGATGTAGTCGTTCACCATCTCCTTTTTCGCGGCGACCAGAAAAACGCTCATCTGGTTCGGGTTGTTTTCGTTCTCCCCGAGAATCTGGAAATCCAGGTTCACGTCGCTGATGTCGAAGGGGATGTATTGCTCGGCCTCGAAATGGATGGTCTCCTGCAGCTGATCCTCGGGCATCGTCTGAACGTTTATCTTCTTGACGATAACGGAGTAGCCACCGATGGAGACCGCCACATTGGCCTCTTTGATGTTGCTGGATTTAAAGAGCTGGCGGATGGTTTCGGCCGCCGTGTCCGGATCGCTGATGGCCCCGTCCTCAATGGTGCCGGCCGGGATGTCCGCCATGCCGAACCGCTTGAGTTTGGGGCCGTTCTTGGTGTCGATGATTTCGGCGACTTTCACCGAGCGCGACCCGATGTCCAAACCAACCAGGGAGTCTTTTTTTCCGAATAGCATGGAGTGAGCTCAGTCCTTGAAGATTTTGGGTTTGTCCGAAAGTTTGAACCCCAGCGCCAACAGGATCTTGCGTTGGGTTTCCATCCGGCACGGCATCCCTCTTTCGATCCTGGAGATGGTGATCGGCGATACATCGGCTTGCTTGGCAAGTTCCGTTTTACTCATGAGAAGCGATTCGCGCACTGATTTCAATTTGTTTTTTGCCATCGCTCGCTCTGAAGCGTTGGGGGTCATAAAGACGATCTCTTCGTTCCGCTGACTGCCTATTTCGTGTGATCGTTGGGTGATAAAGACTGCCAAGTAAAATGAATTAAGTTTAATTATCCTTAATTATGCTAACTTATCCGTATGGGGTAGTCGCCCCGCAACGACCCACCAACTGTTGTAGTCATTTTAATCGCTGCCGTTTAAATCGCCGTGTGGCCGGTAGTGGCCGTGTTCCGGGTACTTGCCGAATGGGTTGTCAGTTGTTTTAAGATAAAGCAAATATTGCGCCAATGGGTGATTCGAAATAAACCAAAAAGTCGGCTCAGCACAATACATATTGATTTCAGATTGTTAAAAAAAACGGCGTTTGCGCTCGGGATTCGCTCGTCTTTTCGCTCGCCAACCACCTGCGGCGTTGTGTGACCTTTCATCGACACACCGTCAATTTTTTGTAACTGGGATAACCGGCTCGACATTACCAACGCGTTTTTCATTGCCATCACCCACCGAGGCGCCTATGATTCCTTTATCGGTCGGCGCGCGTTAAACTTAAAATTTTTTTTATCCTTTTTTATAGCCTTGAAACTCTTGGAGTTACCTTCTATACTTTCTCTCCATGGACATCGCCAACGCCTCCCCTGCCCCCGTGGGTACCAGTCTGCCTGAGGAAAAAATAAAGCCGTTCCGGCTGGTCAAGTATTTTACATTCACCGGGCTGGTCGTGATCTTTATGGTCACGATTATCCTGGCCATTCTCAACACCCACTGGGTCAAATCCATGCAGCGCAAAAAAAGCGAGGACTATGCCCATGCCTTGATTGAAAACCTCAACCATCAGGTGTTCATCCAATTCATTCTGCCCACCGGCATGAAGTTCGGAAAAGTTCAGCTGCGCAACCCGGAGCAGTTTGAGCGCATGGACAGTGTCGTCCGCAGCACGCTTCACAGCTTCAAAGTGGAAGATCTCAACATCTACAGCATGAACAACACCGTCTCTTACAGCTTTGAGGAGGACCGCATCGGCGTCAAGGCGGTCGGGGGCACGGCGCTCGAGCAGGCCAAGTCCGGCCGATCGACCTCCAAGCTGGTCCAACGGGGCGGTTTCCTTGAAATCCTCATGGGGTTCCCGAAGGAGGTGCGCCTGGTCACCTTCGCGCCCCTGCGCTGGGAGGAGCCGCTCGGGCGAATCACCGACACGGTGCTGGGGGTGGTCGAGGTGGTGCAGGACTTGTCCGAAGACTACCAGACCATCTTCCGCATCCAGATCCTGGTGGTCATCACCTGCACGGTGTTGATGGGTGCGCTGTTCGTGGTGCTCATCTTCGTGGTCCAGCGCGGCGAGGCGATCATTGAAAAACGGGCCGAGGAGCGGCTGCGGCTCAAGGAGCAGCTGAGTCGGGCGGAACGACTGTCGGCGATGGGCGAGATGGCGGCAGGCATTTCGCATGAGATCCGCAACCCCCTGGGCATCATCCGCAGCTCCGCCGAGCTTCTGAAAAAAAAGGTCGCCAAGACCGACCCCGCCAACGCGCTGCCGGACATCATCGTCGAGGAGGCCACCCGGCTGAACGGGATCATCACCGATTTCATCAACTTCGCAAGGCCTCGCAGCCCGAAGCTACGCCCGTGCCGGGTCGAAGACATCATCGAGAAAAACATCACCTTCCTGGCCGCCCAGATCGACGAAGGGCGATATGTCATCGAAAAAAACTGGCAGCCCCCTCTGCCGGGTGTCATGGCTGACGCGCCCTTGCTGCACCAGTCGTTTCTGAACATTTTCATCAATGCCATGCAGGCCATGCCCGAAGGCGGCCGGATCCGGGTCGCCGTCTGCGCCGAAGGCAGCCGGGTCGTCGTCGATATCGATGACGACGGCCAGGGGATCCCGGCCGATCTGCTCGACAAAATCTGGGACCCGTTTTTCACCACCAAGGACAAGGGGACCGGCCTGGGGCTCGGCATCGTGAAGAACATCATTGAATCGCACGGCGGCGGCATCCGGGTTGCCAACCGCGAGCCTCACGGGGCCCGGGTGACGATCGAGCTGCCCATCACGCCTCTCGAAAGCAACCTTTGATTATGGAAACCATTCTGGTTGTCGATGACGAGAAGAACTATCTGCTGGTGCTCAGCGCCGTTCTGGAAGAAGAAGGCTATGAGGTGCTCACCACCGTCAGCGGCCTGGAGGCATTGGAGATCCAGAAATCCTCGGACCTGGACCTGGTCCTCACCGACATGAAGATGCCGGGCATGGACGGCATCGAGCTGCTCGATCAGATCAAGGCTATGGACCCCGAATTGCCGGTGGTCATGATGACCGCCCACGGGACCGTCGACAAGGCCGTCGAGGCCATGCAGAAGGGCGCCTACAGCTACATCCTGAAGCCCTTCGACAATGAGCGGCTGATCCTCTACGTCAAGAAGGCCATATCGATTTACCAGGTGGTCAAGGAAAATCGCCGCCTGCGCAGCGCGGTCGAGTCGCAGTACCGTTTCGGCAAAATCATCGGCAAGAGCAAACCCATGCGGGATGTCTTCGAAACCATCCAGAAAGTGGCCCCATCCAATGCCACCATCCTGGTCGAGGGGGAGAGCGGTACGGGCAAGGAGCTGGTCGCCAAGGCGATTCATTTCAACAGCCCGCGGCGGGACAACGCGTTTGTGGCGGTCAACTGTTCCGCCCTGGCCGAAAGCCTACTCGAAAGCGAACTGTTCGGTCACGAAAAGGGGGCCTTCACCGGCGCGGTGTCAAGCAAAAAGGGTCGATTCGAGCTTGCCCACGGCGGGACTCTGTTTCTGGACGAAATCGGTGAGTTGTCCCTGAATCTTCAAGTCAAGCTGCTGCGCGTGCTTCAGGAAAAAACGTTTGAACGTGTCGGCGGAGTGCGGTCGGTCGCCGTGGACATTCGCGTGATCGCCGCCACCAACAAGAACCTGAAAGAGGAGATGATGGCCGGCCGTTTCCGTGAAGACCTTTATTATCGGCTGGACGTCGTGCACATCGTCATCCCGCCCATGCGGGAACGCCGTGAGGATATCCGCCTGCTGGTCAATCACTTCATTGAAAAATACAGCAGCGAAAGAAAGTCCGCCCCCCCCGTCCGGGGCGTTGCTCAAGACGTGGACCGTCTGTTCTATGAGTACAGCTGGCCCGGGAACGTGCGCGAACTGGAGAACGTGATCGAGCGGGTGATGATTCTGTGCCCGCACGAGACCATCACCAGCGACGATCTGCCGAAGGGGTTCAAGAGCAATCTGGACAACGCCCTGCATCTGGACGGGATTCCGGCCGGTGCCAGGCTGTATGAAACGCTGGAAATGGTCGAAAAGACGATGATTCAGCGGGCCCTCAAGATGGCCGACAATGTGCAAGCCCATGCGGCGGAGATCCTAGGCATCGGCAAAAGCGGGCTCAATCAGAAAATCAAGCGGTATAATCTCGAGGTGGGCACCAAACACTAGAATTTGAAACAGCTTCTGGGTCAGCCGAATGAAAAACGCCTCTGGGCTTCAAAGATGACGGGGCACAGAGGCGTTCACCAGCAGCTGTCCTTAGATCAGCCGTTCACTTTCTTCCTGACCAGGTTGGCGTAGACCGATTCGGGGTGGTCGCTGAGGATCCGCCGGAATGCGGCCGCGCTCTTTTCCTTCTGGCCCATCCGGGCGTAAAGATCCCCCAGATGAAACAGCACGTCGTCCTGGAGACTCTTGTCGCCGGCCGACTGCGCCTGCTCAAAATACATAACCGCCGTCGCAGGGTCTTTGAGCGCTTCGTACGTGTACCCCAGGCTCTTCAGGATCTGGAAGTGGACCAGGGGCTGGTCGACAAATCGGGACAGGGAGGCTTTGTACAAGTCCGCGGCCTGCGGATAGTCGCCGGTCTCGTAGCACAGGTTGGCATATATCAGCCGGGCGATGCTGCCGTTGGATCGGCTCCCGTAGTCGTTGAAAACCCGCCGGAAATCTTCGGAAACCTCCTGAACGGTCTTGGGCGTGGGTTTCCCGGCGCCGAGACGCTCCACCTTTTCGAGCGCCTGCGCCAGTAGCGATGCCGCCTTGGCCTCTTGCTGGTTGACATAAAACACATAGCCGGAGATCAGGACGGCCACGGCCAGCAACCCGATCACGGCGACATTGATCTCTTTTTTGTGTTGCGCGAACCAGCCGAGAGCCCTTGATGAGAGGGTGAGGAATTCATC
>Ga0209254_10001033_pt1 | contig 24569 bp, 22 predicted proteins | sample FrelakmetDIP11DI_FD_187148 | JGI IMG/M metagenome (GOLD analysis project Ga0209254, IMG submission 187148) | Freshwater lake sediment microbial communities from the University of Notre Dame, USA, for methane emissions studies - DIP11 DI (SPAdes)... | ecosystem: Environmental > Aquatic >...
GTTCGGCATTATATCCTCCAATGGATACGATCAGGGGTCCTGTGACGATCTCTTTTTTTAACCAATCCCCAAAATCAACCGTGGTTGGACTTGAGGATAATATCATAACATCCTCATTATTACAGAGATCAACAACACAGATCCTGACTGAATGCCGCCCCACATTCATTGTCAAGTTCAGCGGCTTATTCCGAGATATATTTCCAGCGATTTTATTATCAATAAAAACCGGTAGTACGCCTATATAATTTCCGATGGAAACATTTACCTGTCCCTTCTTGATCTCGGTTAAGTTTGCCGTCTGGAGAGGAGTCAGCGTGACATCAGGAGTTGTTGTATGCAGGGAGGGCGTGACGGAGGGGGTAGAGGTATTTGCAGATTTTGTTTCCTTTATTGTTGGAGTAACACACCCCGCAACCAGAACACACCCAACAATAATGAAAAATGTGAGAAACATGAATTTTTTTATCGGTAATCCCCATTTTTTGAGGGGTGATGATCCATTCCTGATCGTAATTTCCATCAACTCGGTGAATAGTGAATTTTCCTGATGTGTACTCATGCATAATGCAGTATAATTATTTGCATTTTACCCCATAGCTTTCATCAGGGATACTTCTTCGTCTGATATGAAGTGACTCCAGGTGTTTGAGGTCACTGCCCTGGATATGATCCTTGTAACAGTCGTCCTCTATTTGGGTCAATACTTTTCATTATCGGAATTATTCCGGATTTGTCGCAGTACTCGAATAAAAGAGTTGTAGATGATGAAGAAATTTAAATGGTAGGGAAATCAAGATACCGGCCAATATATCCACTCTATGACCGGTTGATGTCGGGATAAAAAATTAATTCCAAGGATCTGATCAGAAAGGTCCTTCATCGAGCATGTCCTTGAGAGAGTCCCTTAAGGTAATTTCCGGCGTCCAGCCGGTAAGTGATTGTATCTTTCTGTTGTCGCTCCTTTGTGTGGGAATGAGGATACAAGGATTTTTTTCTGGCAGTGAAACAGGATAGTGCCGTCCTGTGATCTCTTCGACCAATAAAATAATGTCCTTAACTGAATGAGCGTAGCCCGAACCAAGATTGAATACCTTTCCTGCGCATTCACGCTTAAAGTGTGGTTGAGTGAGAAGAGCCCAGTATCCTTTTACAATGTCCCGTACGTCAATAAAGTCCCTTGAAGAGCGTGTTTCAATCAGATCAATGGATCCCCTCTCCCCTCTGGCAATCTGCATGGCCTGATGAATTATCTTACCGCATATTAATGAGGATGGTTGTCCGGGACCGATCAGGTTGAAGGGACGTACAACTGCGATATGCGCCCCTTTAACCTGATGGTACATGTGAGAAAGGACTTCCAGTGCAGTTTTACTGATCCCATACTCACTAAGGGGTCTCCACGGAAACTCTTCAGAAATAGGAACCTTTCCGGCATAACCATAAACTGCCGAAGAACTAATAACGATAATGCGACATTCAGTATTTTTTCTCATCACCACATCGAGAAGGTTTTTTGTTCCGATAACGTTGATCTCGAGCAGATTACTCAATGTACCGTGATTACGCCCCGCAAGATGAATGATCGCATCAGGGTCTATTGTGGAAAGGATGGTAGCGAGGTGGTCTGGATCAAGCAGATCAGCCTTAACAAACGTGATTCCCGTTGCATCTTTATTTTTGGGCTTGCCGGTATTCACGAGACCAACAATGTTGATATCCTGACGCCCAAGGCTACGAATGTACTCAAGCATCCAGGTTCCGGTAAAACCTGAAGCACCGGTCACAAGAACATTCATGGCAGAAACCGGTCTTTGTAGAGCTCAAACTCCTCGATTGCGCGTGTGTAGTCATCCGGTCGCCCAATATCCAGCCAATAACTTTTATGAGGGAAAGCGAACACTGCTTCATTTTTCGCTACCAGGGTGTACATCAGTTGATCAAATCCAAAGGGTACATTTTCAGGAACATAATCGAGAATCCTTTTTGAGAATACGTATATCCCCATGCTAACGGTGAAATGATAGGTGGGTTTTTCCTTGAAAGCAATTATTTTCTGCTCTTGATTTTGTTCGAGTACACCAAAGTCAATATTGACATCCCGCTGGTACGTCGCAACGGTAGCCAACGCTCCACGTTTTTGGTGATAACTGATAAGATCTTGGTAATTGAGGTCCGTTAGAATATCACCGTTCATTACGAGGAATGTTTCATCAAGACTTTTTATCAAACGAAGGGGACCTATAGTGCCAAGCGGAGTATTTTCTTGAGAATAACTGATATCAAGCGCAAGAGTGTGATTGCTGTCAAGATATGCGTGAAGAAGTTCGTGAAGATAGCCAGTACAAATGGTGATCTTATTAAAACCGCAATGCTTCAGCTGTCGTAATATGACCTCAATGATGGGATAATCTCCAATTGGCATCAGGGGTTTGGGGAGCACCGTGGTGTAGGGCATAAGACGTCGCCCTTTCCCTCCTGCGAGAATAATTGCCTGCATGATGCACCTAAACGGTATAGTGTCCTGGTTTATAGGACATGATATGTTCCTTCATCCATTCAATTGTAAGGGAAAGCCCCCTTTCAAGGGTAAATTCTGGTTGCCAGCCAGCAAGGTCTTTTGCGACCCTGTTGTCGCAGAGAAGTTGCATGACCTCGCTTTTTTCAGGACGAACGCGCTTCCGTTCGCACACAATTCTTGCTTTGGGATTCACAAGGTCGAGGATGAGTTCTGCAAGCTCCCCGATGGAAACACCGCGACCTGTCCCTGTGTTGATTGTTTTACCTAAGGTTTTTTTACTTTCTGCAATTTTGATAAAACCCTGAACGGTATCTGCCACAAACGTGAGATCGCGGACGGGGTTAAGCGACCCGAGTTTAACCGTATCGGATTTAAGTGCCTGTGTAACGATCGTAGGAATAACTGCACGGGTCGATTGTCGTGGTCCGAACGTATTGAAAGGGCGTATAGTAGTGACCGGTAATCCAAATGAGCAATAGTAGGACTCTGCAATTTTATCGGCACCGATCTTGCTCGCGGAATAGGGTGATTGCCCACTAAGGGGATGGTTCTCATCAATGGGGGTGTATTGCGCCGTGCCGTAAACTTCGCTTGTTGAGGTATGCACTACACGTTCGACATCAGCGTCAAGGCTTGCCTGCATTACATTGAGGGAGCCTTTTACATTGGTATTGATATATGATTCAGGTGCTGTGTAAGAATACGGAATACCAATAAGAGCGGCAAGATGGAATACAAAATCCTTACCGGAAACAGCCTTTTGTACAAAAAGTGAATCAGTGATATCACCAGCAATGATTGTCAGATGGGGTGTTTTTTCATTATACCTCCCTTCGAGCATACCCCAATCATTCCGGGCATTGTAGTGCACAAACGCGGTGACATCTGCACCCCTGCTGAGTAACTCATCAACAAGATGGCTGCCGATAAAACCGCCCGCTCCCGTTACCAGTATCCTTTTTTCCTGCCATTTCATGATGTACCTATCCATATGTTCTTATGAATCCCAGATAATCTTTCGCTGCCTGTGCCATTAAAATGCTGCAATCCCGCAGTCCAAGATTGACCGCCCCCCTTGATACAACATCGAGATTCTTCCGGTAACATTTACCATATTGATGGAGGGATACCAGAAAATTTTGGGATGTAATCGTAAAAAGATCACCACTAACGTGAAAATAGCTCTGTGCTTCTTTGGACGATCCGATACATTCATCTGTATTCTTTTTCAGGTAGCATACGTCGTTTTTTGAGGGAGTTCAAAACCAAGGTTATTCTCGATAGACGGTCTCTTTAAAAAAGATTCATTAAAAGATATCGAAGATATTGCAATTTCGGAACGCTTAATCCTGATAATAAAGATTGTGAGCACTAATGAAGGGGACTCCATGTGATACACGATTGGATAGATTAACCAGTGGAGAAAATTCAATGCAAAGATTCTTACGGTGTTACATGAAACGATTTTAAGGAATTCCCCCTAAAATGGTAATACCAAATTAATATTACTATGCAGGTAATCCATGAAGATCGTTTCTGTTGTCGGCGCCCGGCCCCAGTTTATCAAGTGTGCCCCCGTCTCCCGCGAGATTCGGAAGAACCATACTGAAATTCTCGTCCATACCGGGCAACACTATGATGTAGAGATGTCTGATGTGTTTTTTGAAGAACTCAAGATTCCCCGCCCGGACTATCATCTCAGTGTTGGTTCCGGTTCCCACGGGAAGCAGACCGGCGATATTCTGGTGCGAGTTGAAGAAATCCTCCTTCACGAGAAACCAGATCTCGTAATCGTTTACGGGGATACCAACACAACAATTGGAGGAGCTCTCGCAGCAGCCAAGCTCAACATCCCGGTTGCACATGTGGAGGCAGGATTGCGCTCTTTTGACCGCACCATGCCCGAAGAGATCAACAGAGTAGTGACTGATCACATCTCAAATCTCCTCTTCTGTCCCACGGAGAATGCAGTCCGTATTCTCGCAAAAGAGGGGATTATAAGGGGCGTTCATCTTGTCGGGGATGTTATGGTTGATGCGCTGGAATTCAATAAGGAGATCGCAGAAGAGCGTTCACAGATACTTGAACGATTGTGCATCACACCAAACCAGTACCTGGTCCTCACTGTACACCGTCCGGCGAACACGGACAGAAAGGAGAACCTGGAGAGCATTATCGGAGCGGTGGCCAAGGCAGGGATGCCGGTTGTCTTTCCGGTTCACCCACGGACGAAGAAGTGCCTGCAGGAATACGGGATGTGGGACCAACTGCCTTCGAATATTTTAACCACCGAACCTCTCGGGTATCTCGACATGCTCAAGATTTTGCGACATGCTTCCAAGATTCTTACGGATTCGGGAGGAATGCAGAAGGAAGCTTATATGCTGGGTGTACCTTGCATCACGCTACGGGAGAACACGGAGTGGGTGGAGACTGTGGAGGAGGGATGGAATGTGCTGGTGGGGGCTAATTTCGATAAAATATTGAATGCAATTATGTGTTTCAATCCAAATAAAAATTCTAACAATATCTTCGGGCGTTTTGCGGCAAAGAAAATTATGAATATTCTTGACTTTTGAACGATTATTACTATGCATATTCTGCTGCTGAACCCGGAAATCCGAAATTTATTCGCCCGAACAGAGAAAGACTATAATACTACTTCGGTCACCGGTTATAGCGACAGCACCCTAACACTCTTAAGAGAAATGTTACCCGGGAACCAGATTATGGTCAGAACACAGAGGAAACTACTTTGAAATTAGCAACGCCCGATACGAGTAATTACTATTCTTCGCGGCGTTGCTGTTGCGGTTATTTTGCCTGTCTGATATCGAGATTCATTTTTGTAAGCGAGGGTGATTCAAGTGTCTGAAAAAACAGGTAGCGAAAAAATCTATGCAGCTTTTTTCAACCAGGAGTTTCCTGCAGACCTGGCAATTGTGGTACTCTGGCTGGCAGCAGGTATCGCTGCGATCTATGTCCCCGGTCTGAACGCAACACCGATCAGGATTATGCTTATCCTTCCAGTCGTTCTCTTCATTCCAGGATATTGTCTGATCGCTGCACTCTTCCCAAAAAACGATGATATCGGTCTCATCGAGCGTATAATGCTCTCCATCGGAGTTTCCATTGCCATTGTCCCCCTGATTGGGTTTGGGTTAAATTTCACTCCCTGGGGGATCCGGCTTGAACCACTCGTGATTTCATTAATCTTATTGACCTGGGTGATGGTCCTCTTTGCGCACTACCAAAGAGCAGGTCTACCCCCTGAAGAACGATTCAGGGTTTCATTTTCCGCGATTGCGGGGAGAATCCGCCGGGAGTTTTTACCTCAGGAGGAGAGAGGGGTCGACCGGTTCCTCAGTATCGTTCTCACTCTTGTCATCCTTATGGTGATAATAACAACGGTCTATGTGATTGTTGCCCCCAAAGAAGGGGCGGAGCGGTTTTCTGAGTTTTACATTCTTGGTGAAAATCAGACCGCCGCCGATTACCCGGATTTGATCATTCCCGCCGAGAATTACCCGATGTACATTGGTGTAGGAAACCATGAGTACCGGAGTATGAGCTATACGATTGAGACATGGACATTACGCACGGAATTTGATAATATTACAAATAGTTCAACTATTGTGGAGATGGATCCCAATAACCGGCTTTCGCTCACCCTTGCACATAATGAGACGAGGATAATCCCCTTTGATCTGTTCGTTAAAAAACCCGGGTATAACCGGGTGGAATTCCTGTTATTCAACGACAGTGTCCCGGGTTCTGACGTGACCGGTTATGATCGCATCAAGGCAAGCTACCGGAACCTTCATCTGTGGGTGAACAGCCGGTAAGAGGAGTACCGATCGAATCAGGGGACTATTGAGAAGACCGCTGTGACATCTTTTGAGGATGAGCTTGGTGAGCACCGCTCAAGCGTGACTACCTTGTCTCTGCCTTCAGCAATCAATGCACCGCAGAGGCTGCACATCGGGCATGGATTCATAGTGCAATAATCCGGGGAGTTTCGTGCAATAACGTTACACCCGTACATTGACGGATAATCGTGAAACGTGAGGGTAACGGTGCTGCCGCTCCATCGGGCAGAAACCCGCGGAGCAAGTTTTAACACATCTTCGATTGTTTCCCGGAGAAGCTGGGTTATATTTTCCTCGTTATCCGGTATTACCAGTGCATTTTTCTTTTTGAGGTCCCCTATCAACAGATCGGAGGAGGGTGTGGTAACAAGTCCGGGGGGGCCTGTTTCCCGAAAGGATCCTGGTGCAGATCCTATAATTACCTTCTCAGTCGAGGTCGGGTTGAACTGCATGACCCGGCTTTCTCCGGTAATACGGGGGGGGAGAAAATTCGCGTTCCCACGGATATCGAAATGATGCATAATACGGCTGAGATTAATAGAACCCTGTGCGGGTAGGATCCCAATAAGTCGTGGATCAACAGGCTCATCCCCCGAAAACGTCAGGGTAAAAATTCCTGTTATGGCGCAGATCATGCCGGCAATCACCAGCGCAACAGTTGTGCTCTCCCCGATGTTGGTAACAAGGGCGAGCGCAATCAGAACCCCCGCCACGACCACAAGGAGAATTGCAGCAATGGAATACTTGTCCGGCATTCTAACCTTCATTTGTCTCCCTCATAGTGAATGAATTAATTATTTCCTTCCACCATAATCATCTTCAAATACTATTACAAACGCTTGAATATATCCTTCAGAACATGACAGCCTGAATGTTAGTTTTTAAGTTTCTTTATACTTTCATAAGAATTATGTGCGTGGTACCCTTGATGTTTTGCATTATCGGAAAATATCGGATGAACTGTTTTTTGCTCTGGAAAATTCCTTATTAAAAATCATCAGTGTGAAGGAGGGAACGTGCCTTTCCTTCCCAGCATCCCTTGTGTATGGAGCGATAGTGACGTAGTAACGGTTCGGGGGTTATCGTGTTTTAGGGAAGCCATGGCAGTGGGGGGGTGAAACCCCTTTTGTGTGTGCAGATTTTTATTCAGAATTTCCTATGAAAATTGTATTATTCAGATGATGCGGGGATTGTTACTACCCTATCTACCAGTTATGATGATAGCCTCCACCCCTAAAGGGGTGACCCCATGGCGGTTCGGTGACTAAAAATTCAAACAAAAACTCCCTGCCCGCCGTGCCTCGGAGAGACCCTGAAGCGGGGGTCCTTCATAGAGAGGACAATTTTCATGCTTCAGCTGTGAACCGAATCGATTCATGCATGTTTCTCGACATCTGTTTTTTCAATGCGCTCAATTTCCAAGGAATTTTTTTATATAAAAACAAAAAGATCCCGTCATCTCGTCCAGTAAAAAAAGAGCTGGACTGAAAACCTTGGTAAAAGAGGTTTCCATCCTCACAGCATGCCATGAGGACAAAGAAGTTCATCGGGCAGCAGGAATTTCATCCAAAAACAATTTCCAATCCAAGGATTTCCAGTACTTTGAGGGCCACAATCACAACAAATATCGCAATCCCCGCAGCTGTGACATACCTGATGTACCGCAGGTAACCAGGTTTGACATATTGTGGCTCGATGAGCGCCATGATTACGAGGACCCCCATGAACCAAAGGACAATGAGGACCTTAAAATCGATCGGCTGCCTCAGGAGCATGAAGAGTGACACGATCGTAAGCCACAGGGTGAGGGCGATAATTGCGATCTGTTGTTTTCTCATCGGGATTCCTGCCAGAGAGACTCTCTCATCGACCCTGCATATATATTCCTGCTTCCGGCATCCGAACGCAGGGAAAGAAAGAGGCAGTACCTTCAATCCATGACCAATCCCAAAGGCCGGTGCCCATAAACGACTTTTCAGACAAGATTCCCGTGATCAGTACGTGATCATGTGATGGAGGTGACCTGTTTGGGACAATCGTAAGAACGGCAGGTGCTGGAGCGGGAAGGGTTCCGGCATAGATCGTGGAAAAAACCGGGTGTCTTATCGTATTTATCGGGAACATACGATCATTCACTATTTTTTATTGTATAATAAATAATCTGCATTACCAGGAAATGACTCTGACAATGGATTGCGGGCTGCACCATACCGTGTTCAAGATCCGTTGCACATACATGGGGTTACTCATATAAGGGTAATGGTTTTCTTCTTCATCTTCTCGCAGGTAATAATCAGGAAAAGAACTATGCGGCGGCAGTCCGGTTTAAAGATTTTCTGTACTGGGAATAATCCCTTCCGGGAAGGAGACCCTGCGCGGCTCATTATTATTTAAGGAAAAAACAGGATTGGTATATTAACCAAAAATTGAGAATTCGTATTTGTTACAGCCTTGGACCATTACACTGGATGAAGATATTACCAAAGGGGTATAATGCCCCATTTATCAAAAAAATAATCCGGTTGGTTCCGGATTCCTGGTATTCCCCTGCATCACGCAGTATAAAAAGAACGCTATGTATGGTATTTTTGGTGCCGGAAAAAAAGGATTTTATCATCGGGTACAAGAGATATCATACATTCAGGAATTATTATTTGGTTCTTCTTTACTCTGTAATCGATATTTATTTTTGCCCTTACATCTCCATGAAGAAGTAATTGCTCTGCAATGCATCTGGGCAATGCCAGAATTTATTATTTATTAATTGATCATTAGATGCGACTAGATAATAATAAGAATAAATACCACTAAAAATACACGATAATTCTTCAAGTTGATATGATATCACGACCCATCACCTTTAGTAAGAGAAAATATTCAGATTACCATGACCTCAGCTCAGTCATCGACCGTTTTACCGGACCAGCCAGCCAGGAAATTGAGCACCACTTTACCCTATAATCCGCACCTGGTTGAAGTTTCCCTCAACAATCTTGACGCTGAATTCCTCCCCAGAAAAGGTCTTTGTGCAGTATTTCCTGCGTATAATGATGAAACAGCCATTGGTTCCCTTGTGCTTTGCACAAAGCAGTACGCCGACCGTGTAATCGTCGTTGATGATGGATCATCAGATCGCACTGCTGAAGTAGCAAAATTAGCCGGTGCTGAAGTAATCCCTCTCGAACATACTACTGGAAAAGCATATGCAATTCTTCTCGGTCTTCGGCGTGCCAGTGAAACAGGTTGCGCTGTAGCGGTGATACTTGATGCGGATGGTCATCACGATCCCCGCGAGATCCCCCGGCTTGCGGGATTGGTTTTCGATGGTCAGGCTGAACTTGTTATCGGATCCCGTTATCTCGATAAAACCGGAACTGTTCCCCTAAAACAAAAAATTAAACAATTGATGCTGCATCTTCCTGCAGATACTCCTCGTGATCTCATTCCGACCGATCCGTTATCCGGGTTTATAGCGTTCAGCCGTAAAGCGTTAGACTATCTTGATTTCCCGTTTGAAAAGACGCGTTTTCACCAGAACCTCATTAAACAATTTCTCTTAAAAAATCTCGCAATAAAAGAGGTTGTCATTACCGACCATCCCGGTAACCTGTCAAAAACCGGATGGGATTATTCCGCCACGGTCATCGCTGCCCTCCCGGCATTCAACGAAGAGATGTTTCTTGCAAAAAATATTCCCTTGATAAAATCGTATGTTGATATGGTTATCATTGTCGATGATGGCTCAACTGATGCAACTGCGAATATTTCCCAACAGATGGGAGCATATGTCATAAAACACCCGGAGAACCGGGGATACGGGGCAGCATTGCAGACAATCTTTTCTGCCGCGCGGGATCTCAACGTCGATGCAATGGTCATCATGGACGCTGATGGACAGCATAACCCTGCAGACATTGAAAAAGTCCTTGAACCTTTGCTGCATGGCGCTGATGTGGTGAACGGTTCACGATTCCTGGATAAAACAATCAATACCATCCCTCATTACCGAAAGGTAGGTATGAAAGTGCTTGACACTGCAACAACGACCGCTGGTGTAAAAAAAGGAACAGATACCCAGAGCGGATTTCGTGCATACGGTAAAAAAGCCATCAGCGTTATCAGTATCAGCGGTCAGGGAATGTCTGCGGGTTCTGAGATTCTCATCCAGATCAGCAACAAGAAACTCACGCTCGTAGAAGTGCCCATCAACGTGCGCTATGATATACAGGATACTTCGACCCAGAATCCGTTATCTCACGGAGTATCGGTACTGTATGATATCATTATCCTGATCAGCTGTTTAAGACCACTCCCTGCGTTTGGAATATCCGGGCTTATTCTGGTTTTTGTGGGTATTGTTGCTGGCTATTTTGCATTTTCTGAATATTATCTGACATCCAAGTTTCCGTTTGTCTTGTCGATGATAAGTGAAATATTTTTATTCCTGGGATTGTTGATGGGAGTTTCAGCCCTCATCCTGAATGCGGTGATTGTGATTGTGAAAGAGCATTCGAATAAATAAAAAATAATTGGACTCTGAAGAAATGCTCAATAACAAGCTAATCGCTCAACAGGGGCTTCACCCCCACCGCTTTATGCTCACCTAAAAAATGCGATACCTCCTGAACAGGTAATACGTCTCCATCGCGATATGCGCAGGGGGGGTATGGGGGGACAGGCGCATGTCCCCCCGTCATCTTACCAGTGCTTTTTAATTCATACCCTGATAAAAGGAATTCTCCAGAGCCAATAATAGCGTTTTTTTTTAAAACGGCTCCTAAAAAAATCCTTGAACACAGATAACAGGCGCTGCATTTTTTAGGAGCGGAAATCAATTCATACTTGAGTATATCCGTGATTGCCATTTTTTCTGGTACCTGACCTGGAATTGTCAGAGTGAATCGCCGATTACATGGATGAAGCGTATTTAGTATACAAATAACCTTCTGGTTGGACACGAATGGAAAAAATATCCGTAATAATACCGGTGAAAAATGAGGCAAAAAAGATAGGGCAGTGTTTAGCGGCAGTTTTTTCACAATCCACAATGCCCTGTGAAGTCATTGTTGTCGATGGCCATTCAACCGATGAAACCGTGAGTATTGCACAAAAATATCCTGTTAAAATCTTCTATGAAGAGTACCACACCAGAGCAGGCGCCAACCAGGTCGGGCTGGAACATGCACAGGGTGATTTCATTGCTTTTACCGATGCGGACTGCATTCCAAAAAATGACTGGCTGGAGCATTTAATAATTGAGCTCCGTGAAGGAATTGTTGGCGTTGGGGGGGGAATAATCAATCTTGGTAATGGATTCTGGGAAAAATCAGTAAACCTGGCATTTGGAACTTTTTTAGGAAGTGCCAATTCTGTACAAGGCAGGTTTTTCAAAGAGAAACGTTTTGTCAACAGTATCAGTGGCTGTAACAGTATCTATCGTAAAAAGGATCTTCTTTTTGTCAAAGGATTTGATGTGACCCTTGGAACTGCTGAAGACACCGATCTCAATAAAAAACTCTTACCAATGGGTAAATTACTCTACACGCCATCTGCAATCATTTTCCATAACCATCACCGGGGAGTGAAAGATTTCTCAAAAAGGATGTATCAGTACGGGATTGGAAGAGCACAGAGCAGGTTATGGGATATCCAGATTATCCCCCCGGTATTTTTGATAATTCTTTTTGTTTCATTAATAATAACGCCCCTTATATTCCTCGCGTTTATGATATTCTATGGTGCACTGTTATTTCTTACCGGCCTGTATTTTTCTGTCAAAGAAAAAGATGTACGGTATGTATTCTCTATCCCTGTTATTTTCCTTCTGGAGCATAGCAGTTTTACTCTTGGATTCTGGAGAGGGTTATTTAAGATTTAAAAAAATAGCAGCGGGTAGAAATGCTCCATAACAAGCTAAACGCTCATAAGGGTTTCACCCCAACCGCTTTGGGCTCCTCCAAAAATGCGATACTCCTGAACAGGTAATACATCCGTCATCGCGATATTCGAAGGGGCGGTAGAGGGGGACAGGAAAGGTCCCCTCGTCTTCATAGGTATGCTTTTTTATTCCATCTTCATGTGAGAGGGGATTCTACAGAACCTGTCGTAGGGGATTATTGTATCAAATATACATAAAAATGCCAGTAAAAATGACACTATACCCTTAATTATCATGGACGCAGAAAATTAAAGAAGTGAGAAATTGCCACCATGGATAATCCACGAGTACTTATTCTTCGAGGGCGCGAAACAGATCCGGGAGTTAATAAATATTGCAAAGTTCTCTCTGAAGAAAAATACCAGGTAACATTATTACTCTGGAACCGAAGGGGAAGTGTATTAAACCCCGATCCAAAAGGATACACATTAAAACAATTTTTTTTCCATGCCCCTCTTGATAAATTCGGAGCAGTTTTTTTTTACCCGGTCTGGTGGATGTATGTAACGTATTTTTTGCTCAAGGAAAAGCCGGATATTGTGCATGCCTGTGATTTTGACACCTTACTACCTGTACTATTCATAAAGCGTTTCATAAAATGCCAGTTTGTGTATACAATTTTTGATTTTTATGCAGATAATATTCAGGAGGGGCATTTTTTACCCGTGTTAAAATTTTTAAAACAAGGTGTAAGATTCCTAGAGATTTGGGGAATTAATTGCGCTGATCTGCTTATTTTAGTTGATGAATCCCGCCTTGAAGAAATTCATGGTGCAACGGTAAAAAACCTCATTTATATGTATAATACTCCGGAAGATCAAAACCATTCGGTCATCGATGAAATCCATGAGTCGAAGGGAATATTTTCCATTTTTTATGCTGGTTATTTACTGAATGATCGTGGAATCACTGATATAATTATGGCAATATCTGATGTGCCTGATGTTGAGCTGGTGTTGGCAGGACCCATTATTGACAAGAATATTTTGGACGATATTGCAGCACATCCATCATTGGTAAAGTATATAGGATGGATTCCATCCTATGAGGAGATTCTGAACCGGAGTTTGTCTGCCGATATGCTGTTCCGATTCAGCGATACTGCTCTTCCCACAAAAAACAAATATGCAAGTCCCAATAAATTATTTGAGGCAATGATGTGCGGCAAACCGATCCTGGTAAGTGATAATAGTTCAATGGCCAGCATCGTTCGGCACAACAATTGCGGCCTTGTTGTGCCTTATGGAGATGTCAGGGCAATAAAAGAGGCGATAGTGAAGCTTATTAATAATCCTGGTTTACGATCAGAACTCGGAAAAAATGGAAGAAAAGCGTATGAAGAAAAATACAGCTGGACAATCATGGAAAACAGGCTTGTCACTGCGTATAAAAATTTACAACACTGATGTCTGGGAATATCCATGGAACAAAAGCCTGAAAAAATATGTCTGATTTCAGTTTTCTCTCATGAAGCATTTTTTGTTCCCTTATCCAATCTCAGGGAAATTCTTGGTGAAATTAGTCTTTCATCTCAAGCGATACTGTCAGTGTCTCCGGAATTAGCCGATAAAATGGCATTTGATTCCAGGAAGGATGATATCATTCTTTACAAAAAACAGACCAACCCTTTATTCCGCGCTATTAATTATTGCTTCCTGAATCTGAAAATTTCAAAAAAAATACTTCTTGGATCGAAGGAGATTGAATCGTATGTTTTTTTTTGGGCTACAGGGTTTCTTTTGCCTATGATTTGTGCAAAATTACGCAATAAAAAGATAATCTGGTTACTTCCATCGTCTTTGAGAAAAATGGACGCATACCATACTAATTTTCTTAATCTGCTGGCAATTCCCTTACAATCTCTTTCGTATTCAATTGCAGATAACATCGTGCTGTATTCACCGCATCTGATTCAGGAATGGAAATTACATAGGTATTCTGATAAAATTCTCATAGCTCATGAACACTTTATTCATTTTGAGACATTTACCGTAACGACACCCCTTTTTAACCGTCCCCAGCTCATCGGATATATCGGACGGTTGAGTGAAGAGAAAGGTGTCCTTACCTTCGTCCAGGCCCTGCCTGCAATTATCAGCACGAGAAAGGATCTTCGGGTATTCATTGGAGGAAATGGCCCATTACACGAGGAAATCTGTGCATTTCTCAAGAAGGAAAAACTCCTGACTCAGGTGAAGATTGCCGGCTGGATCCCACACGATTGCCTCCCTCACTTTCTGAACATGCTTCAGCTCCTCGTGATCCCTTCCTTCACTGAAGGGCTTCCCAACATTATACTCGAGGCTATGGCCTGCGGTACTCCGGTACTGGCGACTTCTGTTGGAGCCATTCCTGATATTATCAAAGACGGGGAAACCGGATATATCATGGAAAATAATTCGCCTGTTTGTATAGCAGAAAATATCACCAGGGTACTCGAGGATCCAAACCGGGAAAAGATTGTGATAAATGCCAAAAAAATGGTTGAGAACGAATTTGCGTTTGATACTACTGTAAATCAATGGAAAACAATCCTTAATGAAAAATGAGCCCCCAATGGTGCACACATTCCTGGATATGGCTCAAACGACTGACAAATCAAGTACTGCATATTCAGGTTATTTTTGATAGATCCATCCCTCCACCAGGTATGTTAAAGGGGGGATGTTTTACAATTACCAAAAAAAATATTCAGTCAGATGGTTTGTTTTATAGTGGATAGAGGATTAACTTTTGGAACAATCAGAGTTTTGTGAGGAACTGTTGAATAGATATATAAATACCATAAAATCCCAAACATGTTCCTGACACTATGAATACGCCAAATCCGGAATCATCGGCTCGATCTTCTTTTTCGAGGGACGTCTTCACTCTCGTCAAGGGTACAACAATAGCACTCATTGTCTCCCTTCTTGTATCCCCGATTATCACCCGGCTCTATGGTCCTGAATCGTTTGGTCTTGTAGCGCTTTTTATATCGATAACCAATCTTCTCGGTGTCATCGCATGCCTTCGTTACGAAGTCGCAATTCTTCTTCCTAAATCGGATGAAGAGGCGGCAAATTTATTCGGTTTATGTATGGTTATCGTGGTCCTCATCAGCTTGACAACTATCCCCCTCCTCATTGTGTTGAAGGAACCCATTGTCCAGTTCCTGAAAGCCCCGCAACTGGGTCCGTTTATCTGGTTGATCTCGCCAACCCTGGTTATAACCGGGACCTTCCTTGCGTTGAATTACTGGAATACCAGGACAAAGCATTACTATCGTTTATCGATTGCGCGGGTTACAAGTTCGCTTTCAACCTCAAGTATTCAACTTGGGTTTGGGTTTCTCGGCTATGCATCCGGGAGCGTGCTTATAGGTGCATATATTTTTGGGCAACTTATATCGACAACCGTTCTCGGGATTCAGATCCTGAGAGATCATCTCTTTTTTTTCAGACATGCTATTACCCGGAAAGGAATGGTTGAAGTCTTAAAACGATATAGTAAATTTCCTAAATTCGAAGTAGTGGGTTCACTCATAAATACCCTATCCTGGCAGGTTCCCGTTTTTTTACTATCGAATTTCTTTACAACTACCATTGTTGGGTATTACTCTCTGGGAATGATGGTTGTTACCTATCCAATGACCCTGGTTGGCAGTTCGATTTCGCAAGTCTTTTTTCAAAGAGCAGCAGTAGCAAAACACGAGGGTTCCCTTGCTATTATTTATGAAAATACCTACTCTTTTTTAATTAAGATCTCCATGTTTCCTTTATTTCTTCTCATGTTCATTGGGCAGGATCTGTTTATTGTTATTTTTGGCCCATCCTGGGGTCAGGCAGGATACTTCATTCAGATTTTGAGTCCATGGGCAGTATTTTTATTCATTGGATCTCCGATGAGTACAATTTTATCTATTGAAGGAAAACAGCAGATAGGCCTTGTATTAAGTATAATTAATCTGATAACCCGTTTTTTCTCTATTTATATTGGCGGGCTTATGGGAAGCGTATCATTATCGATCTTACTTTTTTCATTATCAGGAGTTTTGGTCTATGGTTCTTACGGTATCTTTTTTATGCACCTCGCCGGAGTGAAGATTATGAAAACGTTAAAAATAATCTTTGTGAATTTAATGGTTTTTCTTCCCGCCGGAATAATAATGGTGATAGCGAAAATTCTGAATTTAAACAGTACAGTTCAAATTTTATTGGCAACAATGTTATTAGTCCTCTATGGCGTATATCTCATTAAAACAGATGCAACAATCCGGGATATGCTGGTTAGTTATAAATTGTTAAAAAAAGCTTAAACAATCCTAAGAATGTTAACGAATTCCAGATGATTTTTTAAAAAAAGGATTATTCCTTGTAGTACAAATATTACCATGAAAACGGGAGAGATATGAATCACAGACGAATAAAAATTTCAGTTTGTGGAGATAAAACAGTGATCGATGTAGTTCGTGAAAGTTTGAAAACAATAAATAATTTTGAAATTCTCAATTCTGAAAATTTTAAAAAATCTGATATTATTTATTGGATATATGGCAAAGGCCCCTCAATAAGAAAGTATTTTCTTTTTTGGATCAAAAAAGATCCAATAATTATCAATCATTGGATTGGAACGGACGTTATTGGTGAAATGGAAAGAAACCAACAACACAGTATTTATAGAATTCATAATTTTTTACAGGATTGCATATTTCGCTGGAAGATGAATAAAGGGGGTTTAATCAATTTAGCTGCGGCTCCCTGGTTAGTCGATGAATTATCAAAAGTTCATATTAATGCCACCTATTTACCAATTACAACAATCGACGCCCAAAAACTTGGAGAGGTAGATACCCGGCATGTAAAAGATATAGATTTTTTTAGCTACGTACCCTTGAGAAGTTTTGATTTTTACGGAGGAAATAAAATAGTAAATCTTGCTGACAGATGGCAGGAGTATACATTTTTGATAATTTGCTCAGATCAACATCAGATACCTCTGGATTTTATTGAAAAAATGCCGAAAAATGTAACTGTTTCTCCCAGGGTAGAGAGGAGTACATTGCTTGAATTTTTTCAGAGATCAAAGTTTTTTATCAGATATACTCAACACGACGGTATATCGTTAAGTGTTCTGGAAGCTCTTTATTTTAATCTCCAGGTATTATGGACCTATGATTTCCCGTATACACGGAAAATCGAAACTCAGGAAAAATTATCCGACTCGATCCCATCTTTGGTAAAAAGCTGGCATCCGAATTATGAAGGTCATACATTTGTAATCGAAAATTTTACCATTGAAAAATGGAGGGAAAAGTTTTTAGAAGTTATACAAAGTAAATTACATCAAAAATTACAATAATTAAAAAAAAACAGATGAGTTTTTTAATGCAGTTTAATAAGGAATAAATTAATTGTATACGTAATGAAAATAGTTTCTTTTAAAACATCCTGAAGGGAATGAAATCTATAATTCGATCTGTTGTTCAACGGTAATGAGGATAAAGGGAGAAAAATAATTCCTGACAGGGTAGTTTGCAGGAAATAAACCCTTAAAAATAAAAAAAGGTTCGGGAATGGATGAAACCAGCATGACTCCAATAAATTATTGGCATGAGAGATTTTTTAAAATCGTTTCAATTACCGGATTTTTATTGATACTTGTTGTAGTGACTATTATAGTACGGGTCGGACAGGCATCGTCGTACGAATTTTCAATTTATGATGCATATCCCGGGTATTTTTGGGCATTCCTTTTATCAGCGATACTGTGTGGACAGGTTGTTATTCTTGGATCGGCCATCAGCCAATCCAGGAAAAATTATTGGCTTTTTGGGTTAGGGATAATTCTGGTATCAAACGCAATAGTAATCTTTATGCCGATAATCAGAGGCTATTATATTTATGGCAGTGGAGATACCCTTACCCATATCGGGTATATGAAGGATATCCTTCGCACATCAGGAATCGGAGAAAATTATTATCCTGTTGATCACCTGCTGGGAGTTATTTTTCATGTATTTTCAGGACTCTCACTTCCTGATATCACGCTCATTCTCCCTCCCTTTTTCACCTTTTTTTTCATTTTGTCAATGTATTTTGTAGGGAATGTAATTTTCCAGAATAAATTCGAACTGATGATCCTTGTTCTATTATCCTCAATATTATTCTGGGGAAGCAGTCTTGCTTTCGTACCCAATGCCCAGGCATTTTTTTTAGTACCCCTGATAGTATATCTGGCTTTAAAAATGTATAACGGCGTTAATGCAAAAAAATATCATATTTTACTATTGCTGACAGGTTTTCTTATGGTATTTTATCATCCGCTGGTAACATTGCTGGTTATTTTACTCTTATGTATCATGCAAATCATGCAATATATTCTGGAAAAATATGAGAAGAGGAGCCTGCAAAAAGTAAATTATACGTACACTATTCTTTTTATGTTAGCGATATTCTCCATATGGTCTACCTATATATCAATGGCAACCTATGTGATGAAGCCAATTATCAGCAGAATATTCGGGGAAGAAATTGTCAAATCAGAATTCCAGAAAAATATTGATATCATATCTCAGGTGAATGTCGATCCAATCTATTTATTAAAATTGATTTTGAATGTGTATGGTCAAAGTATAGTACTGGGAGTTTTGTCACTTCTGAGCATTGGACTGATACTCAAATCTATGAAAAATCAAAGGACAGAATCGAACTTTTATCAGGGAATTTCAATAATGGGATTTATCATAGTTTTTATGATTTCAATTGCTATGTTTTTTTCCAATGGCCGGTTTGGTTTTGGTAGGATATATTCTTTCGCAATGCTTTTTTCTCTCCTGTTAATTCCGATGGGTGTCTATCTGTTTATCTATGATAAAATTCCCGGGGATACATCGTGTACCAGAAAAACAATAATTAAACTGATTGGCGTATTTTTTATCATTTTTTGTGTACCTTATTTTTCGCTATTCAATGTGTACGATTCACCAATTACCAAGTCTGCTAATCTGCAAGTACCCAGAAGTGATTATATCGGGATGAATACTTTCCTTTCCTATAGGAATGAATCTCTTTCCATTTTGGAATTAGGGCTGTTTTCATACCGTTTTGTTGATGCACTCTATGGAAATTCTGCTCCGAGATTGAATATTTATGTAAATAAAAATATGGCTCCTCCAAATCATTTTGGCTATCAGAATGAAACATTATCCGGAATTTTTTATCAGCAATCAAAATATGTAATTGTAAATGATCAGGGAAGGCTGAGGAATCCATATATGAATCCGGAGTTTGAAAATAAATGGAGTTTCAGCCCCAAAGACTTTGAACAGTTAAAAAGTGATCCTAAAATTAACCAGGTGTATTCAAATAAAAATCTTGAGATATTCATGCTCCCGGGATAACACAGAGGAAAAGGTACTATGAAAAACGTATTGATTATCAGCTTTTACTTTAATCAGATGCAGGCCATTGCTTCTGTACGCGTGAGGGGGATAGTAAAATATCTTCCTGAATTCGGATGGAATCCCGTTGTTTTAACAGTAAAAACCTCTACAATACCGGATAACAATAGTTCTGTTTTCGAAACACCTTATGAGGATACCCACGAAGTATGGAAAAAACAGATTGGTATACCGGTAAATAAATCAGTCAAAGAATTTTGCCATATCACAACAAATTCAAAAAAAAAGACGATAATTGAAAAAATAACCGAGTTATGGGCTGAATTTTTCATCTATCCGGACCCGACCATCAACTGGTCACTATCAGCCATTGAAAAAGGCAACCAGATACTCGATCAACAGCATTTTGATGCAATAATCAGTTCCATGAGCCCCAATACTTCCCACTTAATTGCAAAGGAATTGATAAAAAGAAAAAAAATCCCCTGGATTGCAGATTTTCGTGATTTGTGGACCCAGAACAGTTATTATCCGTATTCAGGAATGAGAAGATTTTTTGAAACGAGGCTTGAACATACCACAATAATCTCCGCAAATGTCTTAACTACTGTGTCGCACCCTTTGGCAGAAAAGTTACAAAAATTACATACCAATAAAAAAGTGTATACCATCACCAACGGCTATGATCCTGAACAATTAAATCCGGGAATCCCGGTGACAAAAAAATTCAGTATAACATTTACTGGTGCCATATACAAGGACCGTCAGGATCCCGAGCCGCTTTTCAGGAGTTTGAGAGTCCTGATTGATGAAAACAGGATTGATGCTGCAAAGATCGAAGTAAATTTTTTTGGTAATCATGAAGGGTGGTTACTCAGCGATATTAAAAAGTACGGCCTGGAAAAAATCACACAACTCCATGGACTGGTATCCCGGGAGGAATCAATTGAAAAACAACGCGAAGCACAGGTTCTTCTTCTCTTAACCTGGAATGATCCTCATGAAAAGGGAGTTTATACCGGAAAATTATTTGATTATCTCGCAGCAAGAAGACCGATCTTGGCATTGGGCTTAAAAGGGAGTGTGATCACTGAGTTACTCAGCCAGACACAAGCGGGCGTAAATGTATCATCAGATGCAGAAATTAAAGACCAGATAGTAACATTTTATCAGGAATATGAGGAGACCGGTTTTGTCAGATATTCCGGAATTTCCTCTGAAACAGAGAAATACAGTCACCGGGAAATGGCAAAAAAATTTGCAGATATCCTTGAAGAAATCAGTGAATCATAAGGAAATCCCAATCCATGATCAATCCTTTCTTAAGCCTCTTAGGTATCTTGTCTCAGGTTTGCCAATCGAACGCATGATCGTCGTTCTTCCAAAGATTTTTTTATCAACCGGTACTATCTGGATTATTCGAGGTATGAGGGAACCGTTCCTGTCTCAAAACTTTTCCAGCCTCTATGCTTTGTGATACGGTTGAAGCACCCTCTTTTCTGCATTACTATGGTTCACATCGTGATTTATGGTGTTAAGGTTGAGAAAGGAGGTGCATATATCACTTTCTCGCAAATAAGGACTGCATAGTATCGATTATTCGATAAATACCTTGTGTTTTCTTGACAGAATAGTAAGGGACAAGCCGGGGGTTGAAACTTGAAATAAATTTAGAAATTTGAGGAAAATTTGCGCCCATCATATTGATGCTGTGAAATCCCCGGTTCTGAAGATCCTTAAACGATTCAAAGTAAAGAAATGATACTACTCCGGTAGATTTGAACCGGGGATCAGATGATCCAAACCACCCTTGAGCCATATCTGCATCGAAAAGAACAAAAAATGCCGCAATTGCATCCCCCGATGGCATTTCAGCAATCCACATTTCACCGAGATTATTCTGGATAATCATTTCCATAAAATTAAAAAGGTATTCTTTCAGAAAATGTACGTTTATATTCTGTTTATCATAAGTTAATTCGGTTAATTTCCAAAAAATCTCCGGATTGTATTCCTTTTTCACTTTGATACCCATTTTCTGAGCTTTTCGAATATTTGTTTTTGTTTTATTTCCCATATTTAAAAAAATATCATTTTTGAGATCTACTATATACGCATAAAGTACGCGCCCTGTCCAACCTCGCTGAGTAAGGGGGCGGATGTCAATGAAGGCGGGACTATTAGTTAGCTTTACCATAGAGAGATTTAATGTTTGAATTTTTTCAAGAATTAATGAGATAATCTCATATTCTTTATCTTCAGATTCGCGGACTTTTCCCTTTTTGTGGAGAGTTGGAATAACAAACCCTCCAAAGGGGGCTAATGGTACACCGGTGTATCCTATTTTGAAAACGTGAAATATTTTTTTTATATAAAAAAAACATCCCCCTATGAGCTGAGAATCATTGAAAACACCAATAATTGCATAATCCACATTAAGTTTTTTTGCGGCCGTGGTAATCCATTTTGATGAATGGAAAACCGTTCCCATTTCTGAACGTTCAACTAATTGATCCCAGTGAATATATTCGGATTCAGTTAATATCCTGGCCTCATACTTTGACATTATGCTTCCACCATGATGCAATGTGCTCCCCGCTCGTCATCCAAGCATTTTTCTCATTGCAATATCTCAAAATCTTCTCATAAAATTTCCTCTTTTCACCAAAGAAGAAGGTGTTATGCCATAACAGGGTAATTACGCCATGGCATTCTGCGACGGTATCAATTAATCGCCGGGTAATCTCCCATGCTCTGTCACAATCCAACCGCATATAGGAATCGAACAATGAGCCATCCATGATAACGAGAGGGATTTCCAGAATTTCAATCGCTTTACCCGTTTTTAAGTTGAAGGGTCTGAAGGGGTGACACATCCCGTTCCGGAACCCGATACAATCATTGTATCCAAAGGTAGTATCATACTGAAATCCGGCCTCGTGTAAATATTCCCATGTTTCAGGAACGTTAAACCGAAGATAATGATTCCGGTAACCGACAACGCTTTTATTCAGAACTTTTTCCAGTCGTTGCTTCTTCCTTCTCATCTCGACCGGATCGTTATATGCAGTATGCCCTCCATGCAGTCCGACTTCCCAACCCCTTTCAGAAATTTCATCGATGACCGCACCACAGTCTTCAATACTATAATTAAATTCCGGATCGCCCGGGTCCTCAACCATGAAATAAAAACTGCTTTTTGCATTATACCGCTCTTCGAGAGCCATGATATCGGAAAAGTTCCACCAGGGTACCTTTTTTGAATGCATTTGTGCAATGGAATGAATGCTTGCGGAGAAACGGGCATTGAAAAGGTGATCCAATGCTTCAAGAGTCTTCCTTCTTTTGTTTTTATACAGGACATCAATATCGTGTGTCAGGCAGAGAGCAAATGGCTTGCCTTCTGGATATTCTACGTGATACCCGTGGTTAATCAGATATTTCGAGACGCGGGGCTCCAGGATATTCCGGTCTGAACTCAAGTAATAGGAGAAGCGTTCATATTGATCGCGTAGTGAAGAACCATACTCTTCTTTTCGACAAAAAAGATCCCATAATTCTGGTTCTTTTTGTACTATTTCATGCATTTCCATGGAAATAACCCATTTATTGTGAAAATACGTTATTTTCAACGTTTATTGTGTTTTTCTTCATGTGAAAGACCGATACCTATTCTTGTTAGATAGATTATGCTTATGATTAACAATAGTATGCAGTCTTAATCAGAATTTCTCTCTAATCACTCATATAATCCTCTTCGCCGCATCCCTTTCCCGAACACGATAGTATACGCACCGGCATCGTTGGGTAAAAAGATCCGGAATCCTTCTTCGGGGGGCCACCGGAATATGAACCCTTTTGGCAGCGGGTACTCCAGCGAGGGTTGATGTGGTGGTGCCGTAAACAAAGATAATCCCCGGCATTTTGTGATCATAGTGCTGCTGGCAGGGACGCGAATTTCCTCGTAGTCCTTGCTGAAATTACCGGAGACCGGGGAGCATTTTATGAATTACTGACGGGTACAGACAGGAGAGATACCCTTCATTCGGGTGGCATCATAGTACCGTGTAAAGCCTTCACAAGTACATCCATTTCCCGGTACTCCATGCTTAATCTCCAGACCCTTGAGTCCTGGCGATATCCACTACAAGGTCCAACTCGTGCCGAAAACCGGAGGAATTCAATTGTATGGCTTTATTTGTTACTGAACATTCATGTTAGAGACGTGTGCTGAACGTATGCACTTGTGAAGACCCCCGGAGCTCAATTGTCTGACCTGCAAAGGTTTGTTAACATTACAAATGAAACAATCAGGTGTGAAGGTAATGAAACGTGTGACACGGTTACTATTGGTTCTTGCTCTTGTTTTTTTGGCAGTACCAGCCACCCAAGCGGCAACGAGTCCTTCACTCAGCGGTATGCAAATTTACCCCGATGACCACATCTGGAATGTTCCGGTCGATAAATTACCGGTAGACCGGATGTCGGCGACGTATATATCATCTGCCGGGTCTTCTGCATATCTCTACGTTTATTCGGGATTCTCGTTAAATGTAGTCGATAAAAATACATCTAAAAAATATTTTACCTTTAACTACCTAAGTGATAGTGGCCCGTATCCTGTTCCTGCCAATCCTTTGATAGAAACACAAAGTGCAGACCATCATCTGTTGATCGTTCAACCCGATACCAATTCCTTCTATCAAATATTTGACGCACACAAAGCCGCTGACGGATCATGGTCGGGAGGTTCAGGAGCGGTATTCAATCTTTCAAGTTATGCACTCCGACCAGATGGCTGGTCAGCGGATGCAGCTGGTCTTCCCATGCTCCCGGGACTGCTCAGGTATGAAGAAGTAG
>Ga0209254_10001034_pt1 | contig 24558 bp, 27 predicted proteins | sample FrelakmetDIP11DI_FD_187148 | JGI IMG/M metagenome (GOLD analysis project Ga0209254, IMG submission 187148) | Freshwater lake sediment microbial communities from the University of Notre Dame, USA, for methane emissions studies - DIP11 DI (SPAdes)... | ecosystem: Environmental > Aquatic >...
CCCGCCGATCTCGCGCACCTCGTGCTGGTGTCGAACCCGATCCACAACCCGGACGGTGACTTCGTCCTCGAGCGCGGCCGCATCGTCGAGACGCCGGGCGAACGGCAGACCTTCTCGGGCGTGGGCGTCTACCGTGCCGACCTCTTCGGCGGCTGCCGCGACGGCATCTTCAAGCTGGCGCCGCTGCTGCGCGCCGCGGCCCGCGACGGGCGCGTCAGTGGCGAAATCCACGCCGGCGCGTGGCTCGACATCGGCACCGCCGAGCGGCTCGCTGAGTTGGACGAGCACCTCAACCGCGGCGCCCGCTGAATCCGCTGCCACCGTCAGACGAAGCGACTATCGTGCGGCGGATCCGCGTGCCGTCCGGCGTTCCGTCTCGACTTCCCCGGGCGTCGCGCGGCATGGACGCCGCGCGCGAGCCTCCAGGGATGGATTCACGGCGTCCCGGGGAGGTCGAGACGGAACCCCGGACGGCGCTACCAGCCGCGCAGCCCGGCGAGAGAAGTACAATGCCGACCCCGCAGGCGGATCAGCCATGACCGACTTCAAAGGCATCCCCGTCGTGACCGGCAGCGCCCGCAGCGGCGAGAAGTACGTGACGCCCCAGGGCATCGCGGCGATCAAGGACGGCATCAAGGCGACCGCGGCGGCCGCGCCGCTGCCGGCCGGACGCAAGCCGGGCTGGCTGCGCGCGCCGATGCCCGCCGGGCCGCGCTTCGACACCGTGCGCCGCACCGTGCGCGAGCACCGGCTTGCCACGGTGTGCGAGGAAGCCAAGTGCCCGAACATCGGCGAGTGCTGGAATGCCGGCACCGCCACGCTGATGCTGATGGGGGAGGTATGCACCCGCGCCTGCCGCTTCTGTGCCGTGGACACCGGCAATCCCCGCGGCTGGCTCGACGCCGAGGAACCCGCCAACGCCGCGCGCACCGTCGAGCTGATGGGCCTGCGCTACGTGGTGCTCACGTCGGTCAACCGCGACGACCTCGACGACGGCGGGGCGGCGCACTTCGCGGCCTGCGTGCGGGAGATCAAGCGCCTCTGTCCCGGGACCGCCGTCGAGGCCCTGACGCCGGACTTCCAGGGCGTGCTGGCCGACGTTGAGACCGTGGTGGACTCGGGACTCGAGGTATTCGCGCAGAACGTCGAGACGGTGCGCCGCCTCACCCATCCGGTGCGCGACCCGCGCGCCTCCTACGAGCAGACGCTCGCCGTGCTCGCGCACGCGAAGCGGCATCGCCGCGACGTGCTCACCAAGACCAGCCTGATGCTCGGCCTCGGCGAGACCGACGCCGAGATCCGTGCGACCCTGGACGACCTGCGCGCCGTCGGCGTGGACCTCCTGACGCTCGGACAGTACCTGCGGCCCACGGTCAATCACCTGCCCGTGGCGCGCTTCGTCGCGCCCGAGGAATTCGAGCGCTACCGTGAGGCGGCGCTTGAGCGCGGCTTCCTCGAGTGCGTGGCCGGCCCGCTGGTGCGCTCGAGCTACCGGGCCGAGCAGGCGCTGGCGGGCAACAACGCGGGGCTCGGCGCGGGCGGCGTCGCGGCCCGCTGAAACCTGTGCACGGGCCCGTCCTGCGCTGGCTCGGGCGCGTCGACTACGAGCCGACCTGGCGGGCGATGCAGCGTTTCGTGGACGCGCGCGGGCCCGAGTCGGGGGACGAAATCTGGTTCCTCGAGCATCCGCCGGTATTCACGCTCGGCATGAACGCGCGCCCCGAGCACGTGCTCGCGCCGGGCGACATTCCTGTGGTGCCGATCGATCGCGGCGGGCAGGTCACCTACCACGGCCCGGGCCAGCTCGTGGTCTATCCGCTGCTCGATCTCGGCCGCGCCCGGCTCGGTGTGCGTCCGCTGGTCGAAGGCATCGAGCGCGCCATCGTCGCCACGGTTGCAGGCTGGGGCATCGAGGCGGCGGGCCGGCGCGACGCACCGGGCGTGTACGTGGGCGCGGCCAAGCTCGCGAGCATCGGGCTGCGCATCCGCCGGGGCTGCTCCTACCACGGCCTCGCGCTCAACGTGGCGATGGACCTCGAGCCCTTCCGGCGCATCAACCCTTGCGGCTACGCGGGACTCGCGATGACGCAGTTGAGCGAGCTCGGCGGCCCGGCCGATCTCGGCGCCGTCGCCGATGCGCTGGCGCCGCAGCTGCTCGCGGCACTGGGCCTCGCGACGCTGGGCCTCGCGACTCAGAGCGCGACCAGCACCTGGCGGCAGGACGTGAGCTCGGTGTAGACCGCGTCGAGCTGCGCCTTGCTCTCGGCGCGCACGGTCAGCGTGAGCCCGAGGTACTTGCCGCCGCTGCTCGGGCGTTCCTCGATGCGCTCCGGATCGAGCGGGCCGAAATGCCGCGTGACGATGCCGATGGCGAGGCTGCGGAACTCGTCGGTCGCCTCGCCCATGATCTTGATGGGGAAGTCGGTCGGGAACTCGAACAGGGTGTCTTCAGCCATGGCTCAGAGCGCGGGCGTGGCGGCGATGTCGTCGAGGTGGCGTTGCAGCCGGCCGTACATTGCCTGCCACAGCGGTCCGGGGCGGCCGCTGCCCACCGGCTCTCCGTCCACGACGGTCACCGGCAGCACGCCGCGGCCGGCGGAGGCGATCCACAGCTCGTCGCAGCTGGCGATCTCGCGGGCCTCGAGCGGGCACACCTGGCTCGGCAGCCAGCCCTCGGCGAGCTCGAGCACGGCGTCCCGCGAGGTGCCGGGCAGGATGCGGTGGTCGTGCGGCGGCGTCACCAGCGTCCCGCCGATGCACAGGAACACGGAGCTCGAGGAGCCCTCGAGCAGCAGTCCGCCGCGCACCAGCAGCGCTTCGTCGGCGCCGCGATCGGCCGCTTCCTGGCGCAGCAGCACGTTGGCGAGCAGCGCCACCGACTTGATGTCGCAGCGGCTCCAGCGGGTGTCCTGCAGCGTGGCCGCGGTCAGCCCGCGCTCGATCACACTCGCCGCGGGTGCGGGGTAGGGGCTCGCGAAGGCGAACACCGTCGGCGCGGTGTCGCGCGGAAAGAGGTGGTTGCGGCCGAACTCCGCGCCGCGGGTCACCTGCAGGTAGACGAGCATCTCGGCACCGCCGGCCGTCGCCGCCACCCGGCCCGCGATGTCGGCCCACTCCTCGAGGGCGTGCGGGTTCGGCAGGCGGATGGCCGCGAGGCTGTTCTGGAGGCGCTGCAGGTGATGGCGCAGGCGGAACAGTCGCCCGCGATGCACGGGGATCACCTCGTACACGCCGTCGGCGAACAGGAAGCCCCGATCGAGCGGCGAGATACGCGCCTCGGCGAGCGGCAGCAGCGTGCCGTCGAGGTAGCAGGTCGGGTAGGGCGCGGCCACGTCAGTCGAACCAGAGTCGGACCGTGTCGCTGGCGCGCCGGAACAGTCCGCCGCGCGGGACCTCCTTCGCCGGGTACAGGTCGTGGGTTGCGATGGTCGCGCCGTCCACCACGATGTTCACCTTGCCGATGGCCGTGTCCGTAGAGAGCGGTGCCATGAGGGGACCCGGCAGTTCGAATTCGGCCTTCACGCTGCCGGTCTGACCGCGCTGACCCGTCACGAACAGGTCGCGCTTCAGGGCGAGGCCGACCTCGGGGCTCTCGCCCTTCCAGACCCGTACGGTCGTGAGCGGCTCGCCGGCGGCGTACAGGCGCTTGGTCTCGAAGAAGTTGTAGCCGTAGTTGAGCAGTGCCGAGTTCGCGTCCTCGCGGGCGCGCATCGACTCGGTGCCGAGCACCGCGGACACCAGCCGCATGCCCTCGCGCTGCGCCGAGGCGACCAGGCAGTAGCCGGCGCTCTCGGTGTGGCCGGTCTTGACGCCGTCCACGGACGGATCGCGCCACAGCAGTCCGTTACGGTTCTGCTGCGTGATGCCGTTGAAGGTGAATTCCCGCTGGGCGTACCAGCGGTAGTACTCCGGGAACTCGCGGATGAGCGCGCTGGCGAGGATGGCCGAGTCGCGCGCCGTCGTGTAGTGCTCGGGGTCGGGCATGCCGGGCGAGTTCGTGAAGTGCGAGCCCGTCATGCCGAGCTCCTTCGCGTAGGTGTTCATCATCTGCACGAAGGTGGGCTCCGTGCCCGCCACGTGCTCGGCGAGTGCCACCGTCGCGTCGTTGCCGGACTGCACGATCATGCCCTGGATCAGGTTCTCGACCGACACCTGCTTGCCCACCTCGACGAACATCCGCGAGCCTTCCTGCTTCCAGGCGTACTCGCTGATGGTCACCATGTCACCGAGCTTGATTCGTCCCTCCTTGAGCGCCCGGAACACGCCGTAGGCCGTCATGATCTTGGTCAGGCTCGCCGGTTCCTGGCGCGAGTCCGGATCGAGCGCCGCGAGCACGCGCCCGCTCTCGTGGTCGATCACGATGTAGCTGCGCGCGTTGAGCTGCGGCGGCGGCGGAATCGGCGTGACCGGAGCCGCGACCGTAGGCTCCGTGGGCGGCGCTTCGGCCGGCGGTTCCTTCGAGCAGCCGGCGAGGACGAGCGTGGCGAGCAGGGCGGCGGGAAATGCGCTGGGTCTTCTCATGTCGGAGTGGGTGGTCCTTGGGATGGGCGTGCGGTGCCCGGGCGCCGAGGTTACTCGGAGGGCGGGGAGGGAGCGGCCGGCGCGGCGACGGACGCGGCGGCGATCGCATCGGCGAGGTCGGAGACCGCGCTCGCGTAGAGCTGGCTGCGGTTATAGCGCGTGATCGCGTAGAAGTTGGTGAACCCGACGCGATGCTCGGGTCCGTCACGGCCGGCGAACTGCAGCAGCACCGCCGGAGCGTCCGCCGGCAGCACGGTGTCGAAGCGCACGCCGCGCGCCTTGAGCGAACCCACGGTCTCGGTGAGGTCGACCCTGCCGAATTCGAGTCCGGCCAGATCCGCCTCCGCGACGTCGGCGCGGGCCATCACGGGCTCGTCCGTGCGCCAGCCGTGGGCGCGCAGGTAGTTGGCCACGCTCGCGAACACGTCGGCCCAGCTGGCCCACAGGTCGCGCCGATCGTCGCCGTCGCCATCCACCGCATAGGCCCGGAAGCTCGACGGCATGAACTGCGGGATGCCCATCGCGCCGGCGTACGAGCCCTGCGGTCCGAGGGGATCGAGCGACTCCTCGCGCGCCACCAGCAGGAACTGCTCGAGTTCGCCGCGGAAGAAGGAACTGCGCGGCGGAAAATCGAAGGCGAGCGTGGCGAGCGCGTCGACGACCCGGTGCTTGCCCGTGATCTCGCCGTAGGAAGTCTCGACGCCGACGATTGACAGCAGCACCGACGCCGGCACGCCGCGCTCCGCGGCGCGCTCGAGCGCGCCGGAATGCAACCGGCCCGTCTCCACGCCGCGCGTGATCCGCCGCTCGGTGAGGAAGCGCGCCCGGTACTCGTGCCAGGGCAGCGCCTTCTCCGCGGGGCGCGTCATCAGGGCGATGATCGACGGGCGTGACTCCGCCTGCTCGAGGACGCGTCCGAGTTCCTCCGCGGCGAAGCCGTGCCGCCCGGCCATCTCGCCGACGAACGCGCGAACGTCGTCGCGCGACGCGTCGAGCGCGAGGGCTGGCGCGGCGATCGCGGTCCAAAGGGCGAGGAGCAGGATTCTGCGGATTGGGTGCATGGGATCGAGGGGGCCGTTCAGGTCGCGACGAGCTTGCGGCGCGAGTGGATGGACATGAGGATACCGAAGCCCGCCATGAGGGTCACCATCGACGTGCCGCCGTAGCTGACAAGCGGCAGCGGCACGCCGACCACGGGCAGCAGCCCGGCCACCATGCCGGCGTTGACGAACACGTAGACGCCGAAGGTGAGCGTGAGCGCGCCGGCCACGAGCCTCGAGAACGTGTCCTGGGCCTGCACGGCGATGTAGAGGCCGCGCGCGATCACGAGCAGGTACAGGCCGATCAGCACGGCGAGGCCCACGAGTCCCCACTCCTCGCCGATCACGGCGAAGATGAAGTCCGTGGAGCGTTCCGGCAGGAACTCGAGCTGCGCCTGGCTGCCGTTCATGTAGCCCTTGCCGAACACGCCGCCCGAGCCGATCGCAATCTGCGACTGGATCGTGTGGTAGCCCGCGCCGAGGGGGTCCTCTTGCGGGTTGAGGAAGGTCAGCACGCGCTGGCGCTGGTAGTCATGCAGGTTGTGCCATACGACGGGTACGGCGCCGGCAAGCACTGCGCCGAGCCCGACCATGTAGCGCAGTTGCAGCCCTGCGAGCAGCACCACGAGGCCGCCGCCGGCCGCCACGAGCAGCGAGGTGCCGAGGTCCGGCTGCTCGGCGATGAGCAGCACGGGCACCAGGATCGCGGCCGCGAGCACGAGCAGCGTGATGAAGCTCGGCGGCAGCGGGCGGGTGTGCAGGAACCACGCGCAGGCGAGCGGAACCGCGATCTTCATGATCTCGGAGGGCTGGAAGCGCACGACGCCGAGATCCAGCCAGCGCTGCGCCCCCATCGAGATGTCGCCGACCAGCGCCACCGCCACCAGCAGCAGGACACCCGCGGCGTAGGCCCACGGGGACACGGCGCGCAGCACCCGCGGCGGCACCTGCGCCGCAGCCACCATCACCGCAAGACCGAGGCCGACGCGCGCGGCCTGGCGAACGAAGACGCCGACGTCCTCGCCTGCCGCGCTGAAGAGCACCGCGAGCCCGGCCGCGCACACCGACAGCACGGCGAGCAGCAGCGGTCCGTCGAGGTGCAGCGCCTCGAGCAGGCGACCCGACACCGTGAACGTGCGCTTCGCACGGCTCGAGTAGCCGGGACCGGCGATGTCCGTTCTCATTCCTCCTCCTCCGCGGCCGGCGCCGCCTCCACGGTGGGTTGTCCGTCCGGCGGCTCCGCCGCCTGCTCCGGCGGCAGCAGGAAGGCGTCGAACACCTTGCGCGCGATGGGTGCGGCCGTGCCGCTGCCGCTGCGGCCGTTCTCGACCACCACGGCCACCGCGATCTGCGGGTCGTCCGCCGGTGCGAACGCCACGAACAGCGCGTGGTCGCGCAGCCGCTCGTCGATCTCCTTCTCGTTGTAGCGCTGGTTCTGGCCGACGGAGAACACCTGCGCGGTGCCGGTCTTGCCGGCGATCTTGTAGGGGGCGCCGAGCTGGCTGCGGCGGGCCGTTCCCCACGGGTCGTTGGTGACGCCCACCATGCCGCCGATCACCACGTCCCAGTAGGTCGGGTCGCTGACCTGCACCGGGGGCAGCGGCCGTGGCGGCAGTTCCCGGACCTCGCCGCTGCGAGCATCGCGGACGGCGCGCACCAGCCGCGGCGCGAAGCGCTGCCCGCGCATGGCGAGGGTTGCCGTGGCGTGGGCGAGCTGAAGCGGGGTCGTGAGCATGTAGCCCTGCCCGATGCCGGCGATCACGGTTTCGCCCGGGAACCACGTCTGCAGTTCCTTGCGCTTGAACGCCTTGCGCTTCCAGTCGGTGGAGGGCAGCGTGCCGGTGCGTTCGCCGGCGATGTCGATGCCGGTCTCCTCGCCGAGCCCGAACTTCGACAGGAAGCCGTGCATGCGGTCGATGCCCAATTCGGCCGACACGCCGTAGAAGTAGACGTCGCACGAGACCGCGATCGCCATGTGCATGTCCACGCTGCCGTGGCCGCCGCGCTTCCAGTCGCGATAGCGGTGGCTCGAGCCGGGCAGCTGGAAGGCGCCGCGGCACAGGCGCCGGGCCTCCGGGCGGACCACGCCGAGCTCCAGGGCCGCGAGCGCTACCAGCGGCTTGATCGTGGAGCCGGGCGGATACAAGCCGCGCAGCGCGCGGTCGTAGAGCGGGATGTCGATGTCGTTGGAAAGCGCCCCGTACTCGGCGTAGGTGAGCCCGCGGGCGAAGCCGTTCGGATCGAAGGTGGGGGTGCTCACGAAGGCGAGGATGTCGCCGTTGCGCGGGTCGATGGCCACCACCGCGGCGCGCTGGCCGGCGAGCGCTTCCTCGGCCACCCGCTGCAGCTGAGCGTCGAGGCTGAGGTACAGGTCGCTGCCGGCCACGGGCTCGCGGCGCGTGAGTTCCGGCGTGCTGAGGCCCACGCGCGAGACTCGACGCCCCTGGGCATTGACCAGCAGCTGCTGGTAGCCGGTCTCGCCGTGCAGTTCGCTCTCGAAGGCGCGCTCCACGCCGAGCTTGCCGATCAGCGTGGTGCCCGAGTAGTTCGCGACGTCGATCCGCTGCTGGTCGGCTTCGCTGATCGCGGCCACGTAGCCCAGGGCGTGCACGCCGGTGCCGCCCTGCGGGTAATGGCGCGTCAGGCGCGGGCGCACCTCGACGCCGGGGAAGTCGGGCCGGTTCACGGCGAAGCGCGCCAGTTCCTCCTCGGAGAGCTGCAGGCGGATCGGCACGGCGTCGAAGCCCCGGCGCGCCCGGATGGCGCGCCGCGTCCTTTCCAGGTCGGCGTCGGCCAGCAGCCCGATCTGCACGAGGCGGGCGAGGGTGTCCTCGACGTCCGGCGTCTGCTCGCGGATCAGCTCAAGCTGGTAGGCGGGCCGGTTGAGCGCGAGCGGCTCGCCGTGCCGGTCGAGGATCAGGCCGCGGCTGGGCGGCAGAGGCTCGATGCGGATGCGGTTGCCCTGCGACAGGTCGCTGAAGTGCTGGTGCCGCACCACCTGCAGGTAGTAGAGCCGCGCGCCCAGCGCCGCGACGAGCAGGAAGATGACGACGGTCGCGGCAAGCACGCGCCGTGCGAACAGCCGTTGCTCGGCCCAGTGGTCCTTGAGTCGAACGGATCGCGCCATGCCTGCTGCCGTGCGCCGCGCTCAGCGGACGCGGCGGGCCAGCGTGTCGCCGCCCGCCGCGATCAACGGCCACAGCAAGGCGCCGGACAGGACCGGCAGCCAGCGGTCCCAGCCGGTGTAGCCGTGGCCGGTGAGGCCGTCCGTCCAGAACAGCACGAAGTGGTAGACCGCGAGCAGCACCATCACGGCGCCGGCCTGGTGCAGGATCGGGAACATGCGCATGCGCAACTGGAGGCGATGCGCGAGGAACGCCACCAGGACGAAGGCGAGTGCGTGCTGCCCGAGCGTCATGCCTCGCAGCACGTCGAGGAACAGTCCGGCGAGCCACGCATAGCCCAGGCCCGCGATCCGCGGGCTGGTCAGGATCCAGTAGATGACCGCGAGCAGCGCCAGGTCGGGGCGGAACGGCCCGAGCCACTCAGGCAGTGGCACGATGGCGAGCACGAGGCCCGCGGCCACGCTCGCCCAGTAGAGCAGTCGCCGGGTGAGGCTGCTTGCCCTCACTGCGCGAGTCCCGTGGCAGCGGGTGTCGTGGTCGATTCAGCCGCGGCCGTCGGCACGGCCGCTTCATCCGCGGCGGCCGGCGCAGCCGCGTCTTCCGCGGGCGCGGCGGTCGGCGGCGGGTCGAACCACACCAGCAGCACCTCCCGGTCGCGATCGAGCCGCGCCGTAGGCCGGGCGTCCACCACCGCGAACGTCGCGGCCGCGTTGCGCTCCACCCGGGTCACCTCGGCGATCGGATAGCCGCTCGGGAAGACGCCGCCGATGCCCGTGGAGATCAGCAGGTCGCCCGCCTTGAGGTCGGACTCCACGGTGACGAAGGGCAGCGACAGGCGGTCTGAATCGCCCGTGCCGACCGCGATGCTGCGCAGTCCGCTGCGGTTCGACTGCACGGGAATGGCATGCTCGGCGTCGCTGATGAGGATCACCTCGGCGGTGCGGGCGTGCACCTGGGCGACCTGGCCGAAGATGCCCTCGGCGTCGAGCACCGCCTGGCCTTTGAACACGCCGTGAGCCGCGCCCTTGTCGACCAGCACCCGGTGGCGGAACGGGTCCAGGTCCACGTTCAGGATCGAGGCCACGAGCACGCGCTCGGCCACGCCGGCGGAGTTCTCGCGCATGTCGCGCAGGCGGCGGTTCTCGTCCTCCAGCGCGGCGAAGCGTTGCAGCTGCAGGTTCGCCAGGCGCAGGCGGGCGGTGAGCTCCAGGTTCTCGCTGCGCAGTCGGCTTCGATCCGCGAACGACCCGGTGAGCCGGCTCCAGATGCGGAACGGCAGGTCCACCGCCACCTGCACGGGGTAGGTCGCGGCCGACAGCCAGCCCCGCACGCGCTCGAGCTGGTCGTAGCGCTTGTCGGCGACCATCAGCGCGATGGAGGCGATCGCCAGGGCGAGGAAGGTCGCGCCGAGCGGCGGGCCGCGGCCGATGATGGGCCGGGTTTCGTGGCTTAGTTCGACCACGACGCGAACGGGGCGGCGGTCACGCCTGCCATCAATCCAGGCCGAACAGGCCCGGGCCGTGCTCGTCGATCAGTTCCAGCATCTTGCCGCCGCCGCGCGCGACGCAGGTGAGCGGGTCCTCGGCCACCACGACCGGCAGGCCCGTCTCCTCCATGAGCAGCTTGTCGATGTCGCGCAGCAGCGCGCCGCCGCCGGTGAGCACGATGCCTCGCTCGGCGACGTCGGAGCCGAGCTCCGGTGGAGTCTGCTCGAGCGCCGCCTTGACCGCGCCCACGATGCCCTGCAGCGGCTCCGCAAGCGACTCGAGGATCTCGTTCGAATTCAGCGTGAAGCTGCGCGGCACGCCTTCCGACAGGTTGCGGCCCTTCACCGAGATCTCGCGGACCTGCTGGCCGGGGTAGGCCGAGCCGATCTCGATCTTGATGCGCTCGGCCGTCGCCTCGCCGATCAGGATGCCGTAGTTGCGGCGGACGTAGTTGATGATCGCCTCGTCGAAGCGGTCGCCGCCAATGCGCACCGAGGCCGCATAGACGATGCCGTTCAGCGAGATCACCGCCACTTCGGAGGTGCCGCCGCCGACGTCGAGCACCATCGAGCCGCGCGCCTCGTGCACCGGCATGCCTGCGCCGACCGCGGCGGCCATGGGCTCCTCGATCAGCCGGACCCAGCGGGCGCCGGCGCCTTCGGCCGACTCCTGGATCGCACGCCGCTCGACCTGCGTCGAGCCGTAGGGCACGCACACCAGCACGCGCGGGCTCGGGCGGATCAGTCGGTTGCCGTGCACCTTCTCGATGAAGTGCTGCAGCATCTTCTCGGTGACCGTGAAGTCTGCGATCACGCCGTCCTTGAGGGGCCGGATGGCGGTGATGTTGCCCGGCGTGCGGCCAAGCATGTTCTTCGCGTCGGTGCCGACCGCCTCGATCTTCTTGCCGCCGCGCGAGGGTTCCTCGCGGATCGCGACCACGGACGGTTCGTTCAGCACGATGCCCTTGCCGCGGACGTAGATCAGGGTATTGGCCGTGCCCAGGTCGATCGAGAGGTCGTTGGAAAAATAACCCCGGAGTTTCTTGAACATCTGGAAGGAGGGAGTTCGGAAGGGAGGGGGCGCGGGCGAGCGCGCAGGCGCGGCACTGTAGCCATTGCCGGGACTTTCGGCAAGGCGCGGTGTATGATTTGGTGCTCATTTTTCCCGTCCCAAGAGCCATTCCGCATGAGTCTGACGCGCGCCCAGGTCGAGGGCATCGCCCATCTGGCCCGCCTCCAGATCACCGAGGCGCAGATGCCGGTCTACGTCGACAGCCTCTCCCGCATCATCGACTTCGTCGAGCAGCTCTCCGCCGCCGACACGGGCGGCGTCGAGCCCATGGCCCACCCCCTCGCCGACCAGGTGCAGCGGCTGCGGGCCGACGTCGTGACGGAGACGGACGGCCACGAGAAGTACCAGCAGAACGCCGCCAGCGTCGCCGCCGGCCTGTACCTCGTGCCGAAGGTCATCGAGTAACGTCCAGACGAGCCTGCGCAGACCGGCCGGGCGAGCCACCCCGCCCGATCCCGGCCCGTCGCGCCGCCCGCAATCCTTACGACCAGAGCCCAGCGCCCCGACCATGCACTCCCTCACCGTCGCAGAACTCGCCGCCGGCCTGCGCGCGCACAGGTTCTCGAGCCTCGAGCTCACCCTGCACCTGCTCGGCCGCATCGAGCGGCTTGCGCCCGAACTCAACGCCTTCATCACCGTCACGGCCGACCGGGCCCTCGACGATGCGCGTCGCGCCGACGAACGGCTCGCAAAGGGCGAGGGCGGCCCGCTCACGGGCGTGCCCATCGCCCACAAGGACATCTTCTGCACCGACGGCATCCGCACGACCTGCGCGTCGCGGATGCTGTCGAACTTCGTCGCGCCCTACGACGCCACGGTGGTCGAGCGCTGGCGGGCGGCCGGCACCGTGCTGCTCGGCAAGACCAACATGGACGAGTTCGCCATGGGCTCGTCGAACGAAACCAGCCACTACGGCCCGGTCCGCAACCCCTGGGACCCGGCGCGGGTGCCCGGCGGCTCCTCGGGCGGCTCGGCCGCGGCGGTCGCGGCCTGCCTCGCGCCGGCCGCGAGCGGCACCGACACGGGCGGCTCGATCCGCCAGCCCGCGGCCCTCACGAATCTCACGGGCATCAAGCCCACCTACGGCCGCGTCTCGCGCTACGGCATGATCGCCTTCGCCTCCAGCCTCGACCAGGCCGGCGTGCTGACGCGCACGGCCGAAGATGCCGCGCTGCTGCTCGGCGCCATGGCCGGATTCGATCCGCGCGACTCCACGAGCGTGGATGCCCCGGTGCCCGACTACCTGGCCGAGCTCGCCACGCCGCTCGCCGGCCTGCGCGTGGGCGTGATCCGCGAGTTCTTCGATAAGGGGCTCGAGCCCGGCGTCGGCAAGCTCGTGCAGGACGCCATCGAGGTGCTGCGTGCCAATGGCGCGACCGTGCGCGAGGTGAGCCTGCCCGCGCTGCCGCTGTCCGTGCCCACCTATTACGTGGTGGCGCCCGCGGAGTGCTCATCGAACCTGTCGCGCTTCGACGGCGTGCGCTTCGGCCATCGCTGCGAGTCGCCCCGCGACCTGCGCGACCTCTACGAGCGCTCGCGCGGCGAGGGCTTCGGCGACGAGGTCAAGCGCCGCATCATGACCGGCACCTACGTGCTATCGGCGGGTTACTACGACGCCTATTACCTCAAGGCGCAGAAGGTGCGGCAGCTCATCGCGGCCGACTTCGCGCGCGCCTTCGCCGAGGTGGACGTGGTGATCGGCCCGACGGCCCCCACGCCCGCGTTCGGGCTCGGCGCCAAGACCAGCGATCCGATCACCATGTACCTGAATGACATCTACACGATCGGCGCCAACCTGGCGGGACTGCCGGCGATCTCCATCCCGTGCGGCTTCGTGTCCGAGGATGGCCGCGGCCTGCCCGTGGGGCTGCAGCTCGTGGGGCCCCACTTCTCCGAGTCGCGGCTCCTGTCGGTCTCGCACCATTACCAGCAGCTCACGGACTGGCACCGCCGGGTGCCGCCGGGATTCGAGTGAGGATTGCGAGTGACCATCATGGAATGGGAAACCGTCATCGGCCTCGAGATCCACGCGCAGCTCGCGACGCGCAGCAAGATCTTCTCGGCGTCCGCCACCGCCTACGGCGCCGCGCCCAACACGCAGGCGAACCTCGTCGACCTCGGCTACCCCGGCGTGCTGCCGGTGCTGAACGGCGAGGCCGTGACGATGGCCGTGCGCTTCGGGCTCGCCACGGGTGCGAAGATCGCCCGCCGCTCCGTGTTCGCACGCAAGAACTACTTCTACCCCGACCTCCCCAAGGGCTACCAGATCAGCCAGTACGAGCGCCCGGTGGTCGAGGACGGTTCGCTCGAGATCCTGCTCGAGGACGGCACGCGCAAGATCATCGGCATCACCCGGGCCCACCTCGAGGAGGACGCGGGCAAGTCGCTGCACGAGGATTTCCACGGTCTGTCGGGCATCGATCTCAACCGGGCCGGCACGCCGCTGCTCGAGATCGTCTCCGAGCCCGACCTGCGCTCCGCGAAGGAAGCGGTGGCGTACATGAAGAAGATCCACACCCTGGTCCGCTACCTCGAGATCTGCGACGGCAACATGCAGGAAGGCTCGTTCCGCTGCGACGCCAACGTGTCCGTGCGGCCGGTGGGACAGGCCGAACTCGGCACGCGCGCCGAAATCAAGAACCTCAACTCCTTCCGCTTCGTCGAGCGCGCGATCAACTACGAGATCGAGCGCCAGGTCGCGCTCATCGAGGGCGGCGGCAAGGTGGTGCAGGAAACCCGCCTCTACGACCCCGACCGTGGCGAGACGCGCTCGATGCGCTCAAAGGAAGAGGCGAACGACTACCGCTACTTCCCGGATCCCGACCTGCTGCCGCTGGCCATCGACGAGGCGACGATCGAGGCGGTGCGCGCCACGCTGCCCGAGCTGCCGGACGAAAAGGCGGCGCGCTTCGGCCGCGACCACGGCCTGTCCGCCTACGACGCCGGCGTGCTGACGGCCAGTCGCGAGCTGGCCGGGTACTATGAGTCGGTCGTGCAGGGCCTGGGCGGCAACGCGAAGCTCGCTGCCAACTGGGTGATGGGCGAACTCTCGGGCGCGCTCAACCGCGACGGCCTCGACGTCGCGCAGAGCCGCGTGGGTGCCGCGGCGCTCGCAGGCCTGCTCGCGCGCATCGCCGACGACACGATCTCCGGCAAGATCGCCAAGGAAGTCTTCGAGTCCATGTGGAGCGAGGGCCGCGGCGCCGACGAGATCATCGAGGCGAAGGGCTTGAAGCAGATCACCGACACCTCGGAGATCGAGCGTGCCATCGACGAGGTGATGACGAGAAACCCGCAGCAGCTCGCGGACTACCGCGCGGGCAAGGACAAGCTGTTCGGCTTCTTCGTCGGCCAGGTGATGAAAGCCACGCAGGGCAAGGCCAATCCGGTTCAGCTGAACGAGCTGCTCAAGCGCAAGCTGGGCGGCTGAAGGAGTCGCGCCATGACCGTGATTCGCGAGGACGATTTCGTCCAGAGCGTCGCCGACGCGTTGCAGTTCATCTCCTACTACCACCCGATCGACTACATCGAGCACCTCGGGCGGGCGTACGAGCGCGAGCAGTCGCCGGCGGCGAAGGACGCGATCGCGCAGATCCTCACCAACTCCCGCCTGTGCGCCGAGGGCCACCGGCCGATCTGCCAGGACACGGGCATCGTGAACCTGTTCCTCAAGGTCGGCATGGACGTGCGCTGGGGCGCGAAGCGCAGCCTCGCCGAGATGGTCAACGAGGGCGTGCGCCGCGCCTACGACCACCCGGACAACCGGCTGCGCGCCTCGGTCGTCGATGACCCGATCTTTGAGCGCAAGAACACGAAGGACAACGCGCCGGCCGTGTTCCACGTCGAGCTCGTGCCGGGCGACAAGGTCGACGTGACGGTCGCCGCGAAGGGCGGCGGCTCCGAGAACAAGTCGAAGTTCGTGATGCTGAACCCCAGCGACTCGCTCGAGGAGTGGGTGCTCAAGACCGTGCCCACGATGGGCGCCGGCTGGTGCCCGCCGGGCATGCTCGGGATCGGCGTGGGCGGCACGGCCGAGAAGGCCATGCTGCTCGCCAAGGAAGCGCTGATGGACCCGATCGACATGCACGAGCTGATCGAGCGCGGTCCGGCGAACAAGCTCGAGGAGCTGCGCATCTCGCTCTACGAGCAGGTCAACGCGCTCGGCATCGGCGCGCAGGGCCTCGGCGGCCTCACCACCGTGCTCGACGTGAAGATCAGGACGTACGCCACGCACGCGGCCTCGAAGCCCGTCGCGATGATCCCGAACTGCGCGGCCACCCGGCACGCTCACTTCGTTCTCGACGGCTCTGGACCCGCGGTGCTCGAACCGCCCTCGCTCGAGCACTGGCCGAAGGTGACCTGGAGCGCGGGCCCCGGCTCGCGACGCGTCGACCTCGACACGCTCACGCGCGAGGAAGTGCAGGGCTGGAAGCCCGGCGAGACGCTGCTCCTCAACGGCCGGATGCTCACGGGCCGCGATGCCGCGCACAAGCGCATCGCCGATCTCTATGCGAGCGGGCAGGGGCTGCCTGAGGGTGTGGACTTCACCAACCGCGCCATCTACTACGTGGGTCCCGTCGATCCCGTTCGCGACGAGGTCGTGGGGCCCGCGGGGCCCACGACGGCCACGCGGATGGACAAGTTCACCGACATGATGCTCGAGAAGACGGGCCTGCTCGTGATGATCGGCAAGTCCGAGCGCGGTCCGGTCGCGATCGAGGCGATCCGTCGGCACAAGGCGGCGTATCTGATGGCCGTGGGCGGCGCCGCCTACCTGGTCTCCAAGGCGATCCGCTCGGCGCGCGTCGTCGCCTTCGGCGACCTCGGCATGGAGGCGATCTACGAGTTCGAGGTGAAGGACATGCCGGTGACCGTCGCGGTGGACTCGTCCGGTACTTCGGTGCACAACACCGCGCCGGCGCAGTGGTCCGAGAGGATCCGCACGCTCGGCATCCCCGTCCGGGTCGCCTGACCGGCATGGCGCAGGCCGATACGCTCAGGCGCTTCGTGTTCGAGCGCTACCCGTTCCGCGGACAGCTGGTGCACCTCGGCTCCGCCTGGGCGGCGATGATGGAGCACCACGACTACCCGCCGCAGGTGCGCGACGCGCTGGGCGAGGCCGTGGCGGCGGCCGCACTCCTGTCCTCCACGCTCAAGTACGACGGCCTGCTGTCGCTGCAGCTGCGCGGCGCCGGACCGATGCACCTGATGCTCGTCGAGTGCACCAACGGGCTCGCGATGCGCGCCGTGGCACGGTTCCGCGACCCGCCCGACACGCGCGACCTGCGCGAGCTGTCGGGCGACGGCACGCTCACCGTCACGGTCGAGAGCGGCGAAGCCGACAACCGCTACCAGGGCATCGTGCCGCTCGCCGGCGCGAGCATGAGCGACTGCCTGCGCGCGTACTTCGAGCAGTCCGAGCAGCTGCCGACGCGCCTGTGGCTGCGGGCGGACGGCGACAGCGCAAGCGGCCTGCTGCTGCAACGGTTGCCCGTCACCGCGCGGCCGGCCGGCGTGACCGAGTCGGGCGCCGGCGGCGTGTCGGAGGAGGAGATCGAGGACGCGTGGCGGCGCGTGCAGCTGGTGGCCGGGACCGTGACCCCCGAAGAACTTGCAGCGCTCGAGGACCGCGAATTGCTGCGGCGACTGTTCGCGGAGGACGACGTGCGCATGTTCCAGTCCGCGCCCGTGTTCTTCCGCTGCCGGTGCTCGCGCGAGCGGGTCGGCAACATGCTGCGCGCGCTGGGGCGCGAGGAAGTCGACTCGGTGCTCGAGGAGTTCGGGCAGGTGGAGGTGCGCTGCGAGTTCTGCAGCCGCGCCTACCGTTACGACGCCGTGGACTGCGCCGTCCTCTTCGCCGGCGACACGCGTTCCGGTGCAGGCGGCTCTGGCGTGCATTGAGGGACCTAGAGGTAGGGCAATACCCCTTCCTCGACTCGCGCGCCGTCAGAGCGCAGGAAGTCGCGCAGGATCGCCGTGTGACCGGAGCCGGCGATGACGAGCAAGCGCTCGCCGGGTTGCGCATGTGCCTGGATCAGCGCGTACATGCGCAGGTTCCGGTGCCACCAGTCCGCCGACGCATCGGCGCCGTGGAAGAGCCCGCCGTCGGCCGCGACGGGGTTCAGGAGCATGTAAAAGCCCTTGTTCCGCCGGTCTTCCTCGACGGAGTTGGTCATTGCAAGGATCTCGCGCAGCGTCAGCGCGCGGTGCATCCGCTGCAGCCGCTCGGACTCGGCGGCGATCATCTGCTCGAACGGGCCGAGACTTGCGGGCTGTTCTGACAAGTAGCTCCACAGCTTGAGTTCCGCGGGCGGCGCCTTCGCGTCGATTCCATGCACGCGCCGGTGTCCCATCAGCCGTGCGACGCGGAAGCCGAGCTGGTAGATCTCGTTGCGGCCGAGCTCGATGCGCCCGGCGAGAAAGTCGGAGTAGCGCTGGTTCATCGCCTCGTCGCTCGTCGGCGGATACTCGAGCAGCACCCGGGTCGGTGCGAAGCGGGCGAGCCGTTCGGACAGACCCACCAGGTATGCCTGTTGCTCGGGCTTCATGACGTCGACGGGCTCGTACTTCACCGCGTCGAGACCGGGATTGTTGAAGTGGAAGAGCCCCAGGAGCATCACCCGCGCCAGGGGCTCGGCGCCCGGCGTGGCTTGCTGCGCCCGGCCCGCGACGGGCGTTGCGACGAGCAGGCACAGTGCAGTGATTTTCGCGAGCGAGCCGGAAAACGTCATCGTGGCCTCGGTGCGGTGAGGAGCGTGAGTTGATTTTGATGCACGCTGCCTGCAACGTTGCAGTCGTGTCAAAAGGCGACCGCGATCAATCAGCGCCCGTTAGCTCGCATGGTGTGCGCCAGGGGATCGCCAGGGCTTCCCCGGTCGTGGTGTCGATCATGACGATCCCTTCGTCGTGATCCGACAGTTCCGCTGCCAGCCGCCCTTGCTCAGTCCAGACGGCGGACCGACCGGCGCCGACGAAGTCGTCGGACGGACCGACGCAATTGGCCATCAGCACGATCATCGAATGACGCCGCGCGATCGACGAATAGTGCTGGCGGGCGGTCTCGACGTTGCGATGTGGCTTCGCCACGGATGCGAGGTACGTGTCGGCACCCAGATCCGCGACGGCACTCGCATGCTCCGGCTGCAACGACTCGAAGCAGATCGCCGGCGCCAGCCGATGCCCGCACGCATCGATCACGAGCTGCTCCTCGCCGCCTGCGAACCAGGGCAGCTCATCCGCATGGAGCCGCTGCTTGGAGTACGTCAACCGACCCTCCAGTGGTCGAAAGACGATCAGGCTGATCTGCGGACCCGATTTCGAGCGTGTCGGGAGACCAGCACCGATGATGATGCGCCGGGCATCGGCCACCATCTGAAACAGGTCGAGTCGCGCGTCATCGGCGTGGGTGGCGAGGCCCTGGGCGAGCGCCGGCTCGTACCCGGTGAGGGACAGCTCGGGAAAGAAAATCAGGTCTGCTTGCTGCGACGAAGCGAGCTCGACGAACGAGACGTGCCGGCTGACATTGGTGGCAATGTCACCGGGGACGGCTGCGAGCTGCGCGGCACAGATTCGCATGGCGGCCATCCTACGCTCGCTTGCGGTCGGCGCCAGCCCGGGTCACGGCAACCCGGCGGGATGCCTCGGAATCAGTTCATCCGCCGAGCCCAAACCTCGCCCAGGCCCAGGCCGCGATCCAGAAGGCGAGCGTCGCGACGAGATTCGTCGTGCCGTGGTTGCGCTTGAGCAGCTTCCAGTCCCAGAAGGCGAGCCGGCTACCGGGCTTGGGCGGGCCGGGCAGGAACCGGTTGACCGTGCGCAGGTAGTCCTCATAGGGCGCGCCAAGCGGTCCGCGCAGGTATTCCTCCTCGCGCTTCACGCGGTTCACCATGTAGAAGTAGTAGACCACGGTGAAGACGAGCAGCAGCCACACGTTCCCGAGCAGCATCAGGCCGCCCAGCAGGATGAAGTAGCGGCCGAGGTACATCGGGTTTCGCACCAGCGCGTACGGGCCGTTGAATGCCAGCGTTCGGCCCTTGTCGAGCGAGGCGAAGCACCACAGCTGGATGGCCTCGCCGAACATCGAGACGAGGAAGCCCGGCAGCAGCCAGCGCGGGTCCAGCTTCCAGATGATGAGACCGACGACGACGACGCCGAGCAGCACGCGGCTCTTGACCAGTACCTTGCGCAGCGTCGGGTTGTTGAAGAGGCGATGAACGGCGTCGAGCACGGTGAAATCTCCGGGACCGCGGTGCAGACTGGGGTTCAGTTCTTGCCCTTGCGCCTGGGCGGGCGGGGCGTACCAATATAACCGCGCAACGCCCAGAGCGGACGGATGCGGGTCATGCGGCCGAGCGCCGCCGCGCGTTCCGCGCCGAGGGTGTCTGGACTGCGCTTCTGCCAGTGCTTGTAGATCGCGGCCAGGTCGACTTGTTCGGCAAACCGGCGCAGCGGGCCGGGCATCCAGCCGGTGCCGGCCGCGGACTGGAAGTCGAGCAGTAGCGGTTCCCCGGTGTCCGTGATCAGGATGTTCTTGGCGTTGCGCAGGTCGAAGTGCGCGAGGTGCGCCGTGGCATGCACCGCGCGCAGGCCGCGCTCCAAGGCCGGAAAGTAGTCGGGCGGTAGCTTGAAGCCCCGTAGTCCGCGCAGGCTCCGTCCGGGCACGAAGCGATAGGCCAGCGCCAGCGCATCCACACGGAACGCGCCTTGTGGCGTGGCCGGGACACCCGCGAGCCGGCTCAGGGCCCCGAACTCGCGCCGGATCAGGAAGCGGCCGATGAGGTTCCGCGACAGGAACGAGCGCGGCCGGAAGTCCTTGACCGCCCAGGTAACCCCGCCGTGTTCGAAAAGGTAGAGGACGGCATTGGCCCAGCGGCCCTGGCTCAGGACCTCGCGTGGTCCCCGTTCGAGGGCGGCGCGGGTGAACCGCCGGGCCTCGACTGCTGTTGCGGGTGCCGGATCGTGTGATTCGGGGGACGCTGGGCGCAATTTTGGAACTCGGTTCGGACTGCCGGGCGGCGCAACCGCGGATTCTAGACGCCCTGATCCGCGACGGGTGTTCCGGACGAACCGGTGGATCCTGCCGGCACTGCCCGCCGGACCCGCATCAGGTCCTGGCGCGCCGCTCGCCGAGCAGCAGCGCCTTCACGTCACCCTGGGTGCGGAAGCTCCAATAGAGGAGGCAGGGTGCCAGCACCAACATCCCGCCCAAGACGGCGACGAGGCCGAGGGCGGCCCCGCCCGCTGAGAAGTGGTGTCGCCACGCGATCCACAGGCCCGACAGCGACAGGAACGTCATGAAGTCGGCGTTGAACTGGCCCGGCCACGTCATCGCGGCCATGTCGCCGAAAAAGACGGGCAGGAGATTCCAGCCGTGTTTCAGGCCGACAACCAGGGTAAATGCCCCGAGGCAAACGATCAGCGCTACGAGATAGACACGAAATGCCCTCACGGATGACTCCTTACGTGTGATGGCTGCTCGCGGCGGTGACGCGCCGTTGCAGGTCGTGGATGAAGCGCTCGCGTTCTCTCGGCGAGACCAGCTGGAAGCGCCCCGAGAAACTCACCTTGACCCTGTGCAGGGAAAGGGCCGGTGCCGCCCAGAGGCTGCGGCTGGGCTCAACTGCCGCGATGTCCCGATAGGCAATGCGTCGACGGACGAGGCCGGAGCGAACGATCAGCTGCGTTTCCGTCAGCGTGTACTCGCAGGGATAGCCGATGAGGCCGCAGAGGAGGAGCGTGACCGCCAGGACGGCGAGGGAGATCAGGCTCTCCGAGGGCGAATGAGAATACGTCGACGCTGCCTCGGCAAGCACGATGCCGACGGTGCCGGCGAGAACCACGACGAGCCAGGCGTCGACGCGCGAGCGGTAGATCTCGTCGCTCATGCTTCCCTTGGGTCCAGGCCCGGGCACGCGCGGCGCGGGCGCTAGGCCGCCGTCGGGCGGTAGCCGAGCAGGCGAGCGGGCAGGAAAAGGACGGCCCGCAGGAGGGCGAACACCGCACCCACCGCGATGCCGACCAGCCGGAACGGCAGCGAGAGCAGCCAGACGACCGGCCACAGGACCAACGCGAGCAGCGCCAGCGGCCAGCACAGGACGAACATCAGGAGCCAGCCGATGAGCAGCAACAGCGTCTTCATGAACGTCACCGTCAGGTGGATGATGCGGCCGGAAGGTTACGCCGGGGCGGTCCGGTGCGCCATGACGCGCACTTACTGCCGGCCCCGTGAAGAGGGCTCGATGCGTTCTCCTCGACCGTACTCACCCCATGCAGAAGACGCTGAGTTTGTTGCCGTCCAGGTCGCGGAAGTATCCAGCGTAGAAACCCTCGCCGCGCGGACCGGCCGGGCCCTCGTCGGTACCCCCGAGTTCGAGGGCTTTCCTGTACAGGCGGTCGACCTTCTCACGCGAGTCCACGCCCAGCGCCACCATCACGCCGTTGCCGACGGTCGCCGGCCGGGTGTCATAGGGGATCAGAATGCCGAGGCTCGGCTTGTCCATTGATTCGCCGTAGGAGTAGCCGCGGCCATAGTCCATCAAGCGCTTCGCGCCGATCTCCGCGAGCAATGCATCGTAGAACGCCGCTGCGCGCGGCAGGTCGTTGGTGCCGAGGGTCACGTATCCGATCATTTGCAGTTCTCCTGTGATGTGGGTGACAGAGCAGCGACCATGACGCGATCGGTCTGCCGGTCGGGGCCGACCCTGTAGACGGCGATTGCGCGAGCGTTGCGCTCCCGGACCCCGAGCCACAGGTGGCGACCACCGAGTTCAATCGCAGCCGACCGGTGCTGCGTGAGTGACAGCCGGAGGAGGTTGCTTGCCCTTGACCTGGACATACGCGATCAGCTCGCCGCCAGTCTCCGCCAGGATGGTTATGACGTCCGGATCCGCGAGTTCTGCGCTCTGCTGCCGCACGCCGTACGTCGCAGTGAGATATACGCGCATGTCGTCGGGGCGGTTCTCCGCGAAGCTCCGGGCCTCGGCTGCTGTGAGGTGGTTCATCGAGCTGACAGTCAGGCGCTGTTGCGCGACCCATGGCGCCGCCTTATCTCCGCGACCGAGCTGGCGACGAGTTGCTCGAGCACCGACTTGTCGAGGTCGGCCAGTCGCTTGAAGTAAAGACAAGCCTTGCCCATCTTGTGTTTGCCAAGCCTGGACAGCAAGGACCGCTGTTCTTCCCCTTCGGCCACCAGGTAGATCACCAGCTCTCGACCACGGATGGCGAAGCCTGTCAGGCTGGCCTCCCCCGTTCGCCCGCTTTCGTAGGTGTACCGGTAGGAGCCATAGCCGACGATGCTGGGCCCCCACATTTTCGGCGGTTGCCGGGTGACCTTCCTGAGCAGAACCATCAACTCCCGGCAGTCGGCGCGCTGCTCCTCGCTGGCTCTGGAGGCGATGTAGTCGTCGACGCTGGCGTCGGAGGAATTGGTTTTATTGTCGGCCATTGAGGAAGTCCGTGATCGCCGGGCTTGCGGCTCCAAGCCGCGCGACAGACGGGTCATTCGACCGGTGGAGCGAGATTCTGGGCGGCACGCGCACCTCCGAGCTCGAGGCGCAATGCAACCATGTAGATGGAGCCCTCCATCCCGGGCAATGACGCCGGATATTGAACGACCGCGAAACCCAAGTGTTGGTAAAGCCGGAGCGCTCTCTCGTTGTCGGGATGCACGAACAGTGAGAACGAATCGACGCCCAGCTCAGTCTTTCCCCTTTCACAGAGCTCGTGTATCAGCCTGCTACCGTGGCCGCGTCCGCGCAAGTGCGGAGCGATGGCCAGGCGACCCAGATGGCAGCGTCCGAGACGCTGGTAATACTGGCCAAACCCCACCTGTGCGCCGCTCTCCGGAACCAGCGACCAGGTTGGCAGGCTGTTGAGCTTCGCATCCTCTCGAAACGAGGCTGCAGTGAAGGGAAAGCGAAAGTGTAGACCGCCCCACGTTTCGCAAGAATGCCGGTCGGGGAACCAGCTCATGAGCTCGGGCAACTGGCTGCCTTCAAAGAATTGAAGTCTCACGACACCGACGCCCAACGTTGGTCATGCCGCTGTTTCATCAATGAAATCGTAGCCGTGACCGGAAAGTTCGTCTCTCAGCATGAGGAGACCGTTTGCCGACGCAGCATTGCAGCGGTTCAACTCTTCGATGGATCCATGGTCATCCGAGTCTCCCGGCGATGACCAGTCAATTGACGTGTCCAACCGCGCAATGAGATGCTGTAGAAAGCGCGCTGCATTTTCGCTCTGCGGTAACTCCCACTGTTCGACTGGACAGCCGAAACGCTCTCTCGCTTCATCGCTCGCAGCCCAAAGACAAACGCCACTGCCCGCGTCAAAAAGGTAACGGAGACCGTAGTTCATATCTAACTGCCTTACGGACTTCCGGACCAGGCTGCCGGCGAAACGAAGGCTCCACGTCGCCGTGCCGCACGCAGCAGCAGCACGACCGCGGCGGCAATCGACACCATCACCAACAGCGAACTCTCCGGACCGAACATCCCGCCGGTCAACCAATCAGGTCCGGCATAGCGGCTCTCGAGCGGCGCCAGCGCTCGCCAGTCCTCGATACCGGAGAGCGGCACGCCGCTGAGCAGGATGGTGAAGTTCCATGCCGCGTGATTGGCGGCCACCACCCACAGGTTGCGCGCCAGGACGAACAGTCCTCCCCACAGCAGGCCCAGCAGGGTCACCGACACCAGCATCGCCATCACGTCGCCGGGCCTGCCGTGCCCGACATTGGCAAGATGCAACAGAGCGAACACGACAGCTTGCATTGCCAGCGCCACCCCCGTTCCCCAGGCCCGCTCCAGTACCCGGAACAACAGGCAGCGGTAGAGCAGCTCTTCCAGGACAGCCGCGATGCCGATCACGCCTGCCACGCCCAGCAGCGCCGGCGAGAAACCACGGAACAGCACCGATTCATAGGCGCCGAGCGCGAACAATACGGCGATCGGCAGCCCCACCAGAGCTGCGCCGCTTGCGCCACCGAGCGCCAGGCGAAGCGGTTGCAGTCGCAGCTCGGTCGCTACACGCGTTTCATGCCAGCGCACGTAGGCCCAGTAGGCCGTCACGGCCACCAGCAAGATGCCGACGCGCCTGTATGCACTGAGCCATTCGGTCCCGGGCTGGAATACAGCGTCGATCAGCGGCAGCAGGCCCTGCCGAAAGAGCAGCACCGCTCCGAGGATGGCCGCCCCACCCAGCAGCAGCGAGCTCAACGCCCGGCTGGCGACGCGCAGTCGTTGCCGCGTGCTGCTTCCGGGTGCCAACGGAAGGGTAAGGTTCGGATCGGCACGTTCAGGAGGCATGGCGTCTTCGCTG
>Ga0209254_10001036_pt1 | contig 24529 bp, 27 predicted proteins | sample FrelakmetDIP11DI_FD_187148 | JGI IMG/M metagenome (GOLD analysis project Ga0209254, IMG submission 187148) | Freshwater lake sediment microbial communities from the University of Notre Dame, USA, for methane emissions studies - DIP11 DI (SPAdes)... | ecosystem: Environmental > Aquatic >...
CATCGGAAACCAGCTCGGCAGCCGCGCCGCGCGCGACAAAGCCTTCGACGACAGCCTTTCCACGTTCATTCAGGTCTTCGGTATAAATCACCAGGCGGGCGTTCCACCCGCCAGACAGCGCTTCCTCCGCCAGGCGGATGCCTTCGACCACAAAAGCGCGTTCCTCACGACGCTGGCGAACCTGGTCCTGCAGTGCACGCAGCCATTTAATCCTGGGGTTTTGGGAGGAGGTAATCATTATCGCTCAGGGAGGAGTCACCCAGGCACTCAAGGTGGAGAAACTATACTCATGAGACCTTATCCGACCAGAGCGTATCCCAAACAGCGGAGAAGGCAGACAGGGTAACGGAATCGATCAAGACGATGCGTACCAGTCGCACCTTCGATTCAGCCTGCCGGGAAAAATAAGACCGGATGGTCTCCAGTATGATCCGGGCGGCGCGCGCTTTCGGAAAGCCAAAGATGCCAGTCGAGATGGCCGGAAAAGCGACGGAAGCCAGGTTGAGTTGGTCGGCCAGCTCCAATGCGCCATAGACTGCGACATGCAGCTTTTTGTCTTCCCCCCCTTCGCCCCAGATCGGACCGACGGCGTGGATCACGTACCGGCAAGGCAGCTCACCGGCGCCAGTATAGGCAGACTGTGCATGCGGCACGGGACCGTGGGCGCGCACCCAAGCATCGCTTTCAGCTTGAATCTTCGACCCACCACGGCGAACAATCGCGCCCGCCACGCCAGCGCCATGTTGCAGATGTGCATTGGCAGCATTGACGATGGCGTCCACACGCTCTTCGGTCAGGTCACCCTGCACGAGCTGGAGGGTCACCCCGGCTGGCAATTGGGCTTCTTTTAGCACCTGGTTCATAAAATCAATCCATACTCCCGATCAGGGTCTGCATCTGGCGACCACCGAGCAGGTGGAGGTGCAGGTGGAAGACACGTTGCCCACCATGCCAACCGGTGTTGAGAACGAAGCGATACCCGGTTTGGTCAATGCCCTCCTGGCGGGCCAGCTGGCGGGCGACGGTTAACAGATGTCCCATCAGAGGCTCGTCTTCAGGAGTTAAGTCATTTACCGAAGCGATATGTTTGTTCGGCACGATCAGCACATGCACCGGCGCCACCGGGCGGTAGTCCCGAAAAGCCGAGACCAGCTCGTCCTGGTAGAGTATTTGGCTGGAACTATTCCCGGCAATAATTTGACAAAAGACACATTCGATCATACTCGCTAATCCAACTCATTCTCTCATTATCAGGGTCAGGTCTGAACCTGTCCGAAAAGACCATCCGTGGTCGAGGCAGACAACCTGACCGGCGTGATCTGGTTCCACAAGCTGCGCGAGGACCGGGCATTGACGCGAAGGTAATTGCCAGTCAGTCCGCTCATCTCCCAACCATCTTCTCCCAGTCCAGCGGCGCTTTCCCACAGGACAGGCATAACCTGACCGATGAAAGCCGACTGGTAGGCCTGAGAAGCCTCAGCAAAGACCGCGCGCATGCGGGCATTGCGCTCTTTGCGTAGGGAGTGTGGAACCTGGCCCGGCAGACGCAACGCAGCAGTGCCTGGGCGGGCGGAATAAGTGAAGACGTGCCCACCGGCGAAGTGCATTTGGCGCACAAACGCCAGACTCTCTTGAAACTCGGCCTCGCTCTCGCCAGGGAAACCGGTGATGATATCGGTGGTAATGGCGACATCTGGTATGGCGAGGCGAGCTGCGGCGACCAGCGCGGCAAACGATTCGGGAGTTGTCTTACGAGCCATGCGGCGTAAAGTGGCCACGCAACCGGACTGCAAAGGCAGATGCAGGTGGCGGCACAAGCGCGGATCCTGCCAGAGATGGAAGAAACCTGCTTGCAAGTCCCATGGCTCCAGCGAAGAGAGGCGCAAGCGAGGCGCCTCGGTCTCTTTAAGAATAGCCTCTACCAGGTGGTGCAGGGGTGAGGCGGGCAAAAGGTCCTGACCCCAGGACCCCAAATGGACGCCGGTCAGCACGATCTCCCTGGCATCCCTGGCTGCCCGGATGTCTGCGAGAACATCCGGGATGGGCCGGCTGCGACCCGGACCGCGCGCCAGGGCTGTCACACAGAAGGTGCAGCGGTTATTGCAGCCATCCTGCACCTTGATGAAAGCGCGCGTGCGCAGGCGCGCACCGGGGATTGGCAATCGGCCGACAGGCAGTCGGGCAACTGGCTGGCAGCCGGTCGACTGCGGGTCGAATTCCGGCAGGGAGACCTGCAACAGGTCAGGCACTAAACGGTCTTTTTGCAGGTTGGGGATGACCTGGCGCACACCAGCCAGCGCAGCTGCATCGGTTGGATTGAGCGTAGACCAACAACCGGTGACGGCGATTTGGCGGACCCCATGGCGCGCGATCTGGCGGATTTTCTGGCGCGAGTCAGAGACTGCAGCAGATGTGACCGCACAGGTATTGACCACAGCCAGGTCAGCCTGCTCCGGATTGGGGACCAGAGTGTGCCCGGCAAGGCGGAACTGGCAGGCATATTGCTCAATTTCGGCCTGGTTCAAACGGCAGCCGATCGTATCCAGGTAAATCTTCATGGTTGATAAACGATAAAATTGTCGAAACGGATATCCGTGCCGGCGGACTGGTAAGTGCCGGCAATCAGACCGACATCTCCGGAGGCAAACTCCGTATCCTGCACTTCCACCAACTTCTCGCCGTTGACATACAAAGTCAGCCGGTCGGCGACGCAATCGGCGCGCAGGCGGTTCAAAGCCGTGCCAAGCCGGATGGCTTTGGAGGGCTGCAGGGCATCCATCCCGATCAGATGATAATCCTGACCTTTAATTTTGCCAATCCCATAATAGCCATCGCTGCTGACGATGAAGGTGTAGAAGCTGTCTGCGCTGACAGCCCGGCAAATGATCCCAAAGCGGTTATCGCGCTCCCCGCCCACTTTTAAGGCGTCGACTTCGATGCGGACATCACTGAAATTGCGCCCCGGTTTGCTCCAGATATCCAGGTTGGGTTCGTTAACGAAGATGCGATAGACGCCATCGGCGTAATCCGTCTGACCTTTGGTGGTGGTCACCCGGTTCCAGCCGCTGGACGGGTCGGAGAAATCATCCTGGAATAAGACCTGTCCCGAATTTGATGGGAGCAATCTCCTCATTATCGGAGCCTGGCAAGCCAGAGCAGCCAGCGCAAGGATAACAAACGGGATGACCCAATACGAGCGAGACGGGAGCATATGCAGCGATTTCCGTTGAGGCACCAGTAATTGATTGTAGCATATTTTCCGGCAGGCAAGGCTCCTGCCGCTGGCGCTCAGGGGGTAGGGCGATCTAATAACTGTTGAGCTTGCTGGGCTTCTGGGCTGCCGGGAGCGAGCGCGATCGTCCGCTCCAACTCCTGAAGCGCAGCCGCCTGGTCTCCTTGCAAGAGATAAAGCAACCCCAGGTGGAGATGAGCAGGAGCAAAGTCTGGGCTGGCCTCCAGGAGGCGTAGCAAGAAGCGTTCAGCATTCACCAGATCGCCCTGGCGGATGAAAACCTGCGCCATCAAGTCCAGGTTAGTGGGATCCTGCGGGTACTGTACGACGAGCTCGCGCGCCAGCGGCAGCGCGATCTGCGCGACCTGATAGCTATATTGGAGTGAAAAGTCCACCTGGAGGCGCGTATACAGCGGGTCGTAAGGAGCCAGAGCCGCGGCCTGCTGGTAGGTTCGGTAAGCCTGGTCCAGGTCACCTGAGGCTGCCAGAACGGAAGCTAACTCAGCGACCAGGACCGGATTATCGGGAACCAACTCCAGAGCAGCGCGGGTGGTTTCTAAAGCCTGGTCGTAACGCCCCTGGCGGATCCAGTAGAGGGATAGAAAAGTCTGGGCAGCCAAAGATTTTGGGTCGAGCGCTACAGCTTTCTGCAGCTCTGCCAAACCGGCTGTTCTTTGCGGTGCAGAAGCACTGCTAGCACCCGTCGTACTGTCCGGATGCTGGAGCGCTTCGCCCCAATAGGCCCAGGCTTCGGCGTAATCGGGGCGGAGGCGGGTAGCCTGGTGGAAGGCTTCAGCCGCCAGCCGCCACTGGTTGAGATTAGCCAGCGCTCGCCCGGTCACCACCAGGGTATAAGCGGGGTTTTCAGCAAATCGAGCGCTCATAATGGAGCGACGCAAGCCGGAGACAGGTTCTGCCAACTTCGCATCCAGGCTGGCGGCCTCCTCCAACACCCCCAAGGCTGCTTCCGGATCTTGAGTAGCGAGCAACAAACCGAGCTGGAAAAGCGTTTGAGCGTCTTGAGGTTGCAGGTCTGCCAGATATTGCCAGAAACCAATTGCCGCCGGATAATTGCCCAGAGCCAGGTAGCCCTGGGCAATTTTCAAGCCGTTGGCAATCGCCTCTTCACGTGAAAGCCCACCCAGAGCAGCCACGGTTTTCCAAGCACGCAGGGCAGCCGGAAAATTGCCCGTCTGCTGGTAGGCATCACCCAGGGCCATCAATCCATCGAGGGTAAGGGCAGAGGTTGTAGGGCGACCAAATCTGGCAGCGGTTGCCTGGGCACGCTCGAAATATTGCACGGCTGCCCGGGGATCGCCGGCTTGCAAGGCCTGCATCCCGGCTTTTTCCCAGAGGTCAACGCGCCAGGGCATGCAATTTGCCACAACAGCCTGTGGAGAGGCAGGCTGCGCCGGATCGCTGGTCGAAACCGGCGAGAGGGCGGTTTCCAGACAACTTGGAGGAAAACTGGAGGGAAAAATGATGATGAGAGGCAGAACCAGCAGCGCCAGGAGCAGCAGGATAGGTAGTAAAAGACCATGAGAGATGGGTCGCTTCATCCTTTTGATTATATATCTGATTTGTCTTTTCGATCATCCCTTCGTGCAACTGCAGGAAGATGGTGCTCGTTTTATGCACCCATACCGTGCGCAAATCTGTCAATACAATTGTCTGGTCTTTTAAGGCAGGCTATAATGGGTAATCGTAACCGCTCAAGGAGGAAAGTATGGATTTAGCCCTCTCAGAAGAACAGCGCATGGTGCAACAGATGGTGCGCGACTTTGCTCAAAAGGAAATCGCTCCACTGATCAAGGAAAGCGACCGCAGCGGGCAGATGAACCCGCTGGTGCTCGCGCGCATGGCAGAGCTGGGCATCCTGGGGATGTGCCTGCCGGTGCGCTATGGCGGGCAGGGCATGGATTACATCTCACTGGGGTTAGCCTGTGAAGAGCTGGAAGTAGTCGACTCAACCCTGCGGGTGGTAATCTCGGTTCATGTAGGATTGAACAGCCTGGGCCTGTTCCAATGGGCCAGCGAAGAGCAGAAGCAGCGCTTCCTGGCGCCACAGGCGCGCGGCGAAAAGATCGCCTGCTTCGGGCTGACCGAATCTGGAGCGGGATCGGATGTGGCAAACATCCAGAGCAGCGCGCGCCGGCAGGGTAATGCATATATCCTGAACGGCGAGAAGATGTGGATTTCGCTGGCAACCAAAGCACAGAACTGTTTATGGATCGGCCGGACAAACCCGGCGGCACAAGAGCCGCACGAAAGCCTTTCAGCTTTCCTGGTGGAGCTAGACCGGCCGGGCGTGAAGGTTGGAGACCTGCATGGAAAATTGGGCATGCGGGCAGGCTCGACCGGTTGGATCGCCATGCAAGACGTGCACGTGCCAGAGGAAAACCGGATCGGTGAAGAGGGCGAAGGCTTCAAGATCGCCATGGCATGCCTGGATAATGGTCGTTACACCGTGGCGGCTGGAGCGACCGGGCTGATCCGCGCCTGCCTGGAGGCCAGCGTGCGCTATGCCCAGGAGCGCCATGCGTTTGGCAAGGAAATTGGGAAATTCCAGTTAATCCAACAGAAGATTGCTACTATGGTACAATCCTACGAGGCAGCGCGTCTGCTTTATTTGTGGGCCGGGTGGCTGAAGAATCAGGGACTTCGTAACACCCGCGAAACCTCGCTAGCAAAATGGTTTTCCACCGAAGCATCCTTTCAAGCAGCATCAGAGGCGATCCAGGTGCACGGCGCATACGGTTACAGCGATGAGTACGACGTTGAACGATATTTGCGTAATGCTAAAGGCGCGGTTATTTATGAAGGCACCAGCGAAATCCACCAGCTAATGCAAGCCGGTTATGCCCTGGGATACCGGAAAGATGCCGCGCTGCGCTGCGAGCTGCCGGCTTACGATGCCGCGTTCTGGCAAAACCCGTAAAGATCATGAAGCAAGCTTCAAAGCATAGTTTTTGACTCTTCATCACTAAAGAATCACAAAAGAAGGAGGCTAACTTGAATATCGTAGTGTGCATCAAACAAGTGCCCGATAGCGCCGCCAAGATGGCGGTCGAAGGCGGGCAAATTAGCTGGGGAGAGGCGCCGCTGGTGCTGAACCCGTGGGACGAGTTTGCCATCGAGGCAGCTCTGCAGCTGATCGAAGCCGGCGGCGGCGACCTGACAGTGGTCAGCGTGGGCGGCGAGAGCGCCAAAGAAGCGCTGAAGACCGCCCTGGCAATGGGCTGCACGCAGGCCATCCTGGTTTCAGACCCCGCGCTGCAGGGCGCCGATAGCCAGGCCAGTGCGCATTTGCTGGCAGGTGTGATCAAGAAAGTGGGCAATGTAGAGGCTGCTTTCTTCGGCAAGCAGGCCATCGACGGCGACATGGGGGTTACCGCGGCGCAGACTGCCCGGCTGTTGGGCTGGCCAATGCTTGGGTTGGTAGCCAGCATCAAGGTCGAAGGCGGCAAGCTGCAGGTGGAGAAATCGCTCGAGGAAGGCCGCCAGGTGGTCGAATGCCAGCTACCGGCAGTGGTGAGCGTCTCAAAAGACATCGGCGAGCCGCGCTACCCATCTTTCATGGGGATTCGCAAAGCTTCGCGAGCCACAATCCCGACCTGGGATTTGGCTGAAGTTGGGATTGGCGCACCCACCTCCGTGGTGCACTGGCCCGAGGTGCTGAACCCGCCCGTACGTGAGGTCAAGACCGAGATCATCACGGGCGGCAGCGCGCAAGAGATCGCCGAAAAGCTGGCCGATAAAATCCTGGAAGAGAAGGTGTTATGATGAGCGCCAAAATCTTAGTCTACATCGATCAGGTTAAAGGGAAAGCCCTGCCTGCCTCCTGGGAGGTGATTGGCGCGGCCCATGCTCTGGCAGAGAAGCTGGGCGGAGAAGTAGCTACCATCGTACTGGGCGCCGATGCAAAGCCGGTGGCTGAACAGAGCTTCCATTTTGGAGCTGCGGCAGCCTTCTATTGCGACGACCCCAGCCTGGCAGATTACCGGGCGGAGCCCTATGCAGATGTGCTGGTAAAAGCCGCACGCGAGCAGGGCGCGGAGGTGCTGCTGTTCCCAACGACGACCCGCGGCCGGGAACAGGCTGCCATGAGCTCGATCGACCTGGGCAGCGGCGTCATCCCCGATGTCACGGCTCTGGAGGTATCTGACGGGAAGATTGTCGCCACCCGACCGGTTTACGCCGGCCGGTTGATCTCCAAAGCTGTGTGTGACGCTAAGCCGCAGGTGATCACCACCCGCGTGCGGGCATTCAAGGCGCCCGAAGCCAATGCGGCAAAGACCGGCACGCCGGTAGCGCTCCAGGCCGTTCGACCGGAAGGTGAAATCCGCACCAAAGTGACGGGGTACTCACTGGCGGAAGGCGGCGTCAGCCTGACGGACGCCAACGTGATCGTCTCCGGCGGCCGTGGCGTCTCCAACAATCCGGCCCTGACCCCACCCGCCGGGCTGGACGAGAAGGCGGCTGAAATCTGGCGCGCTCAGGAAGGCTTCAAGATTATCGGCGAACTGGCCTCGGTGCTGAAGGCCGCGGTTGGCGCAAGCCGCGCAGCGGTGGACGCCGGATATATTCCCTATGCCCACCAGGTGGGCCAGACCGGGAAGCTGGTTGCACCGGACCTGTATATTGCCTGCGGCATCTCGGGCGCGATCCAGCACCAGGCTGGCATGCGTTCCAGCAAGGTGATTGTGGCGATCAATAAAGATGCAGAAGCCCCGATCTTCCGGCTGGCGCGGTATGGCGTGGTGGGTGACTTGTTTGAAATCCTGCCTGCGCTGGCAGTAGTATTGCGCAAGCGCCTGGGCAAGTAATCTGCACAAACCCCGAATTTCATCCAGGAGTCTGGAATTGGGTGTTACCCGATACCAGGCTCCTGGTTTTTTATTAACTTGATTCGACGGGATTAATTGCACAAGCAGTGGGTTATTTTTGTCAGCAGTTAAGTGACATTTGCCACTATGATTGAAAAGATAGATACGGTAAATTTCTAGCAGAAAGGTTTTTACGCTGGCAATGTCCAAATCTATCCTGGATCATGTACTTGCATTCCAGGGTTTTAGCCAAGAGCAATTCTCCCGGATAAGACCTCTGTTCCTGCTGCTCTACGCACCTGCCGGAACAGTCATCTTCGAACAGGGTGAAGCAGCCGAGAACCTGTATGTGCTGATCAATGGCGAAGTGGCGATCCGGTATAAACCCGATGATGGACCGGAGGACGTGATCGCCCACGTCCGCCCAGAGGGCGTGGTTGGCTGGTCGGCGGCGCTTGGCAACCCCCACTACACTTCTTCTGCGGTTTGCACAGCGGACTGCCAGATGCTGCGCGTGCGCAACAGCGATCTACGCCAGCTATGCGAAAACTATCCAGAGACTGGCATGCTGTTTTTGGATCGCCTGGCAGCTATGATCGCTGAACGATTACGTACCACCCACCCACAGCTAGTGACAATGTTGGAACAGGGATTATCGGTCCAAATTATAAAACCTGTGGCAACCGGGTGAAATTGTTGGTATACTTCTGACATTCGCAGGAGGTTGCCAATGGCCCAAGCAGAACAGGTAGAGAGCAATTACTCGCAAGAAGAGCTTGTGCGAGCCTTATTGGAAAGGATCAACGCTTACATCGAACAGTACCATGGCGGTTCCGTCCAGATGGTCTCACTGGAAGGTCACGTTCTGAAAGTGCGGCTGGGCGGCGCCTGCCTGGGTTGTCCGCTCTTGCCAACTACGCTGCATGGCTGGGTGGCTGGGACAGTGCACCAATTCTTCCCCGACCTGGAAGTGGTCGACGCCGATTCTTGAAAGAATCGAGGCAATAGAGAAATAACGGCCGGTAATGCAGACCGCCGGCAGAAGACACCGATAGCAGAACAAAGCAGGGCATCTCGAGTGCAAGAGATGCCTTTTTATTTTAGACGGGAGCTATCGAAATGCGCTTAGCGATTTTCTCAGATATACATGGCAATCCTTATGCCTGCGAGGCGGTGCTACACGCCATTGCGCGGGAAGGGGCCTTCGACGCAATCCTGGCCGCGGGAGACCTGTGTTTAGGCGGCAGCGACCCGGCTGGTTGCGTTGAGCAGCTGATGGCGGCAGGCGTCCAGGCGGTGTATGGCAATACCGAACAATACCTGCGCCTTCCAGACCAACCCCCCCCAGACGAACTCCACCGCTCTATGTGGAATATCATCCAACCGGCAGCCTATTGGACGCTCGCCAGGCTTTCTTCCGAACAGCTTAGCTGGGTCTTCGGGCTACCTTTTGAGCGGCGGTTCTCGCCTACCGGCCGGGCCGGCGACGACCTGATCCTGGTACATGCCAATCCCAAAGACGTGGAAATGATGATGTATCCCTCAGAAACAGAGCAACTGCGCATGTGGGGCAAAGTGCGCCAGCCTGACGAGGCGGCTGAGCTGCAACAAAGCCTAAGCGGAGTCGAGGCGCGGGTGATCGCCTTTGGGCATTTCCACTATATGTTCCAACGTCTCTGGCGCGAGAAAACTCTGGCGTGTGTGGCGTGCTGCAGCCTACCGGCGATCGATCACGACCGCCGGGCGCGCTATACAATTTTTGAATGGGTAAAAACAAAATGGGTGATTTGCCAGCAGTGGGTGGAATACGAGGCGCAGAAAGAAATTGCCGCGCTACAAGCCTGCGATATGCCTTTTAAAGACAACTTCCTGAGATATTTCGACTGAAAGCAGTTTTCAACGATCTAATCAATCAAGCCGTTTCAGCGGTGTCGGGCCGCTTATGCCGACGATCTTCTTCACGCTTCTGCCGCAGACCGGACCAGCCACATTCCTGGTTTTTGCACTGGTAACGGCGCGCGCCACGCAGCAGAGTACGGCTTAGAAAACGGTCCCAGGAGGTACGATGGGTACGATGCAACTCGCTGCCGCACTTCGGACAATTGACCGCCTTCCAGTATGCAGAACGGTAGAAGTGATACTGGCCGCGCCAGATGACAAAGACCAGACCGGCTAATACCAAAACCCCGCCCAGCAGATCGCTCAACGAGATTTGGGCAAAATAGTTCAGCAGGCCGTTTTCGGCTCGCTGCGCCCAGTTCCCCAAAAGTGCAATAGCATTGTGATAGGTCAGCCGCAGGACTTCTCTAATACTGAACTCTTTAACAACCAGGAAGATGCCTGTCCCGACAATCCCTATCGCCACAAATTCCAGCCAGTACTCACGAAAAATCCGTCTCACACGATTTATTCTCCCAGAATACGATCAGGTTAATGAACAGGTTTTAAGCCATTTCAGCTATTTTGTCAATAAGTCATCACGCAACCATCGGCGCGCGGGTCGCTGCCACCACAAAGCGCGCCGGTCTGCGCATCGCGCAGGATGACCTGGCCGCGTCCGAAGATCGAGCGCCTCATGCCGCTCTCCGGAGTGACCGGATGACCCATGTACGCCAAAGCTGACATGACCTGGAGCGGGATGCCTTCCTCCAGAGAGACGCCTCCATCCACCTCGCCATCCTGGAGACAGAAGCGCGGACGGTCCAGAGCGGACTGTGGATCCAGCCCATCATCGACCAGCGCGGCGACCACCTGCATATGCCCTTGAGGCTGCATAAAGCCGCCCATCACTCCGAAGCAGGCAAAAAGGTCTTCACCAGCCTGGGAGGAGGCGGAAGGATCGAGGCGAGGTTGGGTAGCCAGCGCCGGGATGATGGTATGGTAGGGACGCTTGCCGGGGGTAAGCACATTGGGGTGACCGGATTCGAGGCTGAAATTGTGGCCGCGGTTCTGCAGCGCAAAACCCAACCCGGCAGGGACAATCCCGGCGCCGAAACCCATATACAGGCTGTTGACGAAGGAACAGGCGTTGCCCTGCCCGTCCACCACGCTCAGATAGACCGTGTCGGAGGAGATGCACAGCGAGCCATGTCGCTGACCGAGCGTAGCTCGCTCGGGATCGATCAACGCTCTGCGACTGGCGGCATAATCTTTTGAGAGCAACTCTTGCACAGGCAGTGGATTGAAGGCCGGATCGGCGACATACCAGCGCGTGTCGGCAAAAGCCAGGCGCATGGCTTCAATCTCCAGATGGAGACGCTCGGCTGAGAGCGCATCCATGCCCGCCAGATCGAACCCTTCCAGGATGTTCAGCGCCAGCAAAGCTGCCAGACCCTGCCCATTGGGCGGGCATTCCCAGATGCGGATGCCCCGGTAGGTGGTGCTGATGGGGGTTTCCCAGGTGCTATGGTGAGCAGCCAGGTCGGCCAACTCCAGGCAACCACCGGCTGCCTGGACGGTCCGGGTAATCGATTCGGCGATGGCGCCTTCATAGAAGGCGCGCTGGCCGCCTTCAGCGATGCTCTGCAAAGAACGCGCCAGACCCGGGTTGCGGAAAAACTCGCCCGGCCTGGGAGGGCGTCCCTGGATGGTCAGCTCTTTGCCGCCGAAGGCCATATTGAAGGTCTCGTCCATCTCGGACTGCCAGGCGAGAGCAGTGAGGGGTGCAACCGGAAAGCCCGCTTCGGCCAGGCGGATAGCTGGCGCGAGGATGGTGGACATCGTCAAGCGCCCATAACGCTCAATCAAATCACACCAACCGGCGCAGGCGCCCGGCACAGTGATCGTGTAGGGATGGTTGGGCGGAAGCTGCCCGTCAATGACAGCCTGTCTGGCACGCTCCAAGGTGAGGGCAGCCGGAGCGCGGCCAGAGCCATTCAAGGCGCTGACCTGACCCGTCTCGGCGGAATAAAAGAGGGCAAAACAATCACCACCCAGACCGGTTGAGGCGGGTTCGGTGACATTCAATGCAGCGGCAGTAGCAACGGCAGCGTCGGCGGCATTACCGCCTTGAGCCAGAATCTCCAAGCCGGCCGCGACTGCCAGAGGCTGCGAAGCGCCCACCAGACCACGCGTGGCGAAAACAGGCGAGCGACGAGAGAGAAAATCCTGAGATTGCATCGCTATACCTGCTGATCGTCCTTTTTTTTGGAACCAGAAACCGGGTATTTAGCTGCGAGCAGAAGCGAGAAGATCTGGTTGATCAGATCTGATACCGGGAGGTTCTTTGCTCTGAATTGCGGCAATAATTGGGCCGCAAAAACCCGCTCACCAAAAGCCACAAATTGAGGGAACACTTCGCGCCAGGTCTCCAAAACCCGAGTCATATTGTCAGGGACTCCCTGGAGAGCAGAAATGACCTGGATGGCTATGATGATCTGCTCCAAATCCGGGTTGGACGGGCCGGAAGCCCGGACCGGTTTGCGGCTCAAATAAGGGGTAACGCCCAACAGGTTCGCGCTACCCGCCCATGGGTCACGGGCGGCATAATTGAGCTGGCGCACACCGGCCATATAAAGCGCCCCGAAACACAAAGGACAGGGTTCCAGCATGGTGTAAAGTGAACAGGTATGCAAATCATACACACCCTCAGGTAGAACGATCAAGGCGTTCAACTCGGCGTGCGCCAGCCTGGTACTGTGGATAAAGCCATCTTGGACAAAAGGGTCGTTCATCCGATTACGCCCCCGACTGATAATCTCACCACCCGGCGCAGTGATCACAGCCCCGATCGGTATGCATCCGGTATCATAGGCTAGCCAGGCTTCTTCCAGGCAAACTTGCCAGGGAGGGGGGAGAGAGTCCCAAAATGCATTCATGCGTCGAGATACAAATCCCGAATGAAAGCTCGCTTCGGATTAGCTCGATCGACGACCAGGACCACCAGGTCGCCGGCCTTCAGACCTTTGGTCTGGGCGTTGCGGTGGACTTCAATACGGGAGGTATATTCTTTGTGATCGAAGATATAGACAAACTCAACCCAGCCGCGGTCACGCCGGATCTCAACCGAGGATATTTTCCCGCGCACCTGGACACCTTTGCCGAACAACTTGAACACCAGCCAGACTCTCCAGACCAACACACCCAGGCCAGCAATGGTGGCAATAGCAGCCAGCGTCAAGAAGAACGGCCGTGCGCCCGGAGAAATGACCGGCCCATCACCGCGCCAATCGGGCAGCCAGGCCAGGAGCACAATCCAGGACACAACGGGGACCAGCGAGGCGTAGAAAGCCGGGTAATCGGTCCAGATAATCCGTCGTAGAGAAGGCCTGCGCGAAGAATGTTCAGGGGAGAGTTGATCCATTATGTGAGGAAGTATCTCAATTGGATTTGAAATCCTTCACGACTTCGATACCAGCGCCTTCAACAGCTTCTCCTACCACCCAGACGGGCTGGTCAAGCCGGGCAGCCTGCGACAGGAAATCCGCGATTTTGGCGGCGGGGATCGCCAACAAGAGACCACCACTGGTCTGGGCGTCGAAGAGCAACATCTGGTTGTGCTCTTCGATCTGCGGGGCAAACTTTATCTGGTTGCCATAATAAGCCCGGTTATCGAGCGAACCACCGGGGAAGATCCACTCTTCGGCATAGCGCCGGGCGCCGCGGGTGAAGGGAACCTGGTCGATATAAAAGCGCAATCCAACCGCCGAATGCTGCGCAACTTCCAATGCATGCCCTAGCAGACCGAACCCAGTGATATCTGTGCCGCCGCGCAGGTCGAAAGTTGTAGCCAACTCGGCGGCAGTCTTGTTCAGGCGCTTCATCCAGCCGACTGCCTCGGCGACATCCTGCGGGTCTGCCAGGTCGCGTTTCAGGGCGGTGGTCACGGTCCCAAAACCGAGCGGCTTGGTTATCACCAACGCATCCCCAGCATGGACGCCGCCCTTGCTCAGAATATGCTCCGGATGAACAAAACCCAGGACGACCAGACCATATTTGGGCTCTTTATCCTGAACGGTATGCCCGCCAGCCAGCACGACGCCGGCTTCACGGGCTTTCTCTGCACCGCCGCGCAGGATTTCGGCGCCAATCTCGGGTGGCAGATCGAGCGGTAAGGCAGCGATATTCAGCGCCAGGAAAGGTTTACCGCCCATGGCGTACACATCGGAGAGGGCGTTGGCGGCAGCAATGGCGCCATAATCGTAGGGATTGTCGACCACCGGGGTGAAGAAGTCGGTGGTGATGACCAGGGCGCGCTCAGCATCCAAACGCCAGACAGCCGCATCGTCAGGCTCACCCAGACCGACGAGCAGGTCCGGGTAGTCGCCGGGCGGGAAAATGCCTTGCAAGGGGCGCAGCACCTGCGCCAGCGTCTCCGCGTTCAGCTTGGATGCTCAACCCGCGCAGCTCGACAGGCTGGTCAGCCGGAACTGGCGGGCATTGGGCAGGTTATCCAGGTCCATCAGGTTACCTGATCTGGGTCAGATGGCGTACAATGACGAAGTTCTATGGTGTGGGCGTTGGTGAAAGCAGCGGCAGTGGTGTAGGCAGCGCCGTGGGCAGCGGGGTAGGTTGGAGCTGAGGCACAGCCTGCACAGACGACGAATTCGCAGTAGGCAGCGGCAACAAGTAGGGGACGTTGTTGGGCAAGAAGACAGTCTGAACTCCCGGGCCCATCTTATTAATAAAGGTGTAATTGAGCAGAGCGGGATTATCTTTCAACGATTGGGAGAGCAGAGTCAAAGCCTGAGCCTCGGCATTAGCCTGGATCAGGCGCGCCTGCGCATCGCCTTTGGACTTGATCACGACTGCATCGGCTGAGCCTTGAGCCACCTGGCGAGCCTGCTCGGCTTCCTGCTTGCGCTGCTCGACCACAAATTTGGCTTGCTGAGCTAGCTGTTCGGCGATCTGCTTCTGCTCGACCGAGGCGGCATACTCGGGCGAGAAGGTGATATTGCGCAATACAAAATCGAGCAAGATCAGGCCGTTTTGATCCAATTGGTTCGCAAGCTGGTCGGTAATAATCTGCTTCAGCTCATCGCGCTTGCTGCTATAAACCTGCTCAATGCCGAACTGAGAGGTGGCATCCCGGATGGCACCGCGAGAGAGCGGGCGCACCAGGTCGTCTGTGTAACGATCCTGCCATTCGATGTGGAGCTGGATCACCCTAGCAGGATCCACAGCATAGATGACCGAAGAATCAATCGTAACTTGCTGACCATCGGAGGTACGAGCAGTAATCGAGTCGTCGCCCTTGACCTGGCCCTCATTTGGCGCAATCGACATGGTATAGGTCTGCCGGGAAATCGGGTAAAGCCTGACATTCTCAAAGAAGGGGATGATCCAGCGCAAACCGGGTTGCAGGGCACTCTCTCGATAGCCTTTGGGCGCAACGGCCGAGATGACCACGCCTCTTTCCTCGGGCTGGACAAAGACCAACCCGGCGCTGATCACTGTCAGCAATACAGCAGTGATAGCAGTTGCAATAATTGAGACTGTGAGACCTTTCACCGGGCGGGCGCGCGAGGCGCGCACGATCGCCAGGACAATTAAGCCAATCGTTATCAGCCAGAGCAGGCTGGTAAGTGCATCCAATGCAAAGGTTACATTCATAAATATCTCTCCTTATGGAACATATCAGAATCGAACACAACAAAGTAGAATTATACCCGTTATTCTCAGCGTTCCAACCAGATCGTCAGCGGGCCGTCATTCTCGATTTCCACCAGCATATGCGCGCCAAACTCCCCCGTCTGGGTAGGCACACCCTGAAGTGATAATAGCTCAGCGAAACGATCCACCAATGGACGGGCAAGCTCGGGCGGGGCGGCGTCGGTGAAAGAAGGGCGCCGCCCTTTACGCGTGTCGGCATAGAGAGTGAATTGGGAAACGACGATGGCCGCGCCGCCAACTTCCAGCAAAGAGCGGTTGACCTTGCCTTGCTCGTCTTCGAAGATGCGCAGGTTGGCGATCTTCTCGACCAGGTAGCGAGCCGACTCTTCGCCGTCGTCCGGACCAACACCCAGCAGGATGACAACACCCAGACTGATCTCGGCAACCGGTCGCCCTGCCACGGATACGCAGCCGCGGCGGACACGTTGTAAAACTACTCGCATGGTTCGACCTTTTGAGGGCGGTCCCAAAAGAAGGGCGCAGCTTGTTGGATGTCCTGACAAGTGGTGCAAAAAGCGCCGCTGCGCCCTTACATAACGAAAATCGGTCTTTTAGGATAGCCCCAAACGTTAAGGAGTGGGTAGCCCGAGAGCTTCCCGTACCTGGTGCATGGTCTGGCGGGCGATGGCGCTGGCGCGCTGCTGACCATCGCGCAGAACGTCCCAGATATAATCGGGGTTCTTGCCCAGTTCAGCGCGCTGCTCGCGGTAAGGCGCAAAATGGGCATTCAGGTTCGTAGCGAACAACTGCTTGCATTGGACGCAGCCGATGCCTGCCCGGCGGCATTCCACATCGACCATAGCGACCTCTTCGGGCGCAGAGAAGATTTTGTGCATCGAAAAGACATTGCAGATATCCGGATTGCCGGGGTCGTTGCGCCGCATACGGTTCGGATCGGTGACCATTTGCATCACCCGCAGGGTAGTCTCTTCGGGTGTGGCAGCCAGCTCGATATGGTTGTCCAGGCTCTTGCTCATCTTCTGCTGCCCGTCGATGCCCAACACTTTTGGGACTTCGGTGGCGCGCATCTGCGGCTCGACCAGCACATCCGTGTGGTAGCGGAAGTTGAAGGAGCGCACCGTCTCGCGGGCAAACTCCAGGTGCGGCGCCTGGTCGACGCCGACCGGGACGACATCGGCTTTGTAGAGGGCAATGTCAGCCGACATCAGCACCGGATAACCGACCAGGCCATAGTTGATATTGTGGGGCTGCTGGCGAGCTTTCTCCTTGAAGGTGGGCAGATCGGTCAGCTTGCCAAGCGGCGTCACCATCGACAGGTATGTGTGCAGCTCGGTCACTTCCGGCACCTGGGATTGGATGAATAAAATCGTCTCAACGGGACGGATGCCGAGCGCCAGCCAGTCGAGCGCCATTTCGTAGGTGTTCTGGACCAGGTTCTCTGTGGAGTCCACGGTCGTCAGGGCATGGATATCGACGATGCAATAGACACAGTCGTATTCATCTTGCAGCGCGATATAGTTCTTGATCGCTCCCAGGTAGTTGCCTAAATGCTGGCGACCTGTTGGGCGAGCGCCGGAAAAACAGCGGCCTTTCTTTTTGGTTGTCATGGACCCTCCTCTAGAAATTTTCGGATCAGCTCCACCACCTCGCCTTGATCGGCATGCCGAGCAGTCTTCAGCTTGGAATAGACCAGGCGATCGTTGACCGTCACTTCAAAACGCCCGCCCTCGGCCGGAACCAGCGTGATTGACTGAACTTCGGTTTCGAACGCTTTGAGGATATCCACCACCAGACTGGTGGCGCGATCGGTATAGTGTCAGACCCTACAATAGACTATTTCAATTTTTATTGACATGCCTGCCTCCTGGATAATACTTAAACTAAAAACCCGCCGGTGATGCGACGGGGTAAATGTGCCAGCTCCACTCACAAAGGCGATTAGTCGATCGGTCAGTCAGATGACCGATGAACTACCTGCCTGGATAACGGCGGCAAGACCGGCGCGGGCTACTCGGGTTATACCCTTTCACCCTGCAGCTCTGAGGTCCATTCGGCGCCGGCATCAGGACGGGATTTTCACCTGCACCCGTTCTCTGGACCTTTGTTTCGGCGTGTACTAGCCCTCTTCGCAGCTTTTTATTATATGGCACATATTTTATCACAATCATACACATCTAGGATGATCGTTCCAAAGCTGGTAAGAACGTGGTTAAATGGCTGTGAGGGAGTTTGGCAACCACCCCACAACCCACACATAAAACAGAGAATCACAATATATGCGCTTGAAGCTACTATTACCAGTGGTTGTACCGACGAAATTTGACAGCCCGAAGAAATGTCCCCAACCAGGATGTCCAGGAATGCGATTTATCCCAAGCCAAGAAGTGAACAAGAGAATAGTGGATGTGCAACATCCAGAAGTAACCACATGGCGATATGAATGTGTCCCATGCGGTTACTTCTGAAGGAAGCATTTATGATAGTGACGATAGACACGTGACAAAGTGGAAGAAATTCGCGATAATCTTGATAACGGCGCAGGATCAAATTAAAGGGTTCAGGAGACAGAATGCTATGAAAAAATACAATCTTTTCCGTTTGAAAGGCTTTTGGTTAGCTTTCGCAGTTCTGCTAGCAATTTCCATCAGTGTGGCATACGCGGCCCCCATGCCGCCGCGGACGCTGGTGAACCATAAGACCCAGCAGTGCGCTCAAATCACTCCCGGCGACGAATGCGGTGATGTTATTTTGCCTCCAGACTGGGAGTACCTGGACCCGAAAGCGGGAGAGAAGTGCCCGGAGAATTACACGCTGGTTGACCTGCGTCCAGAGTGGCTGCATTTCAAAGCCTCGTTCTGCTGCAGCGAAGGTCACAGTGGTTCACCAGGCGACTGCCAGGATGTCGTTATCCAGCAATCCAAGCGACAATGCGCGTTTGTGGAGGATATCCAAAAATGCTCCAGTTTGCCGGAGGGCTGGGAAGCCTGGGGGCAGAACTGCCCGACCGGATTCGAGTGGGCAGAGGATGTGGTTTGTATTGGCGGCGAAAGCGACCCGGTTGTGACTGCAACGAGCGCGGCTCAAACTGAGCCAGCTCTCGCCACTCAGCTGACGGACTCGCCACCAGCCATTCAGACTAAGCCTGCCATCCCAGCGGAGGCTCGCAATCCCTTGTTTCCTTGCGGCTCAGCCGGGTTGGCGCTAATCGCCTTATTCGGCTGGGGTTTCCGGCGGCGTTGATCGAGCGCCAAGCGGGATTAATCCAACCAAGCGCTCACTTTCCTGCCAGAACCGGCGGGCGACATTTTCATCTATGGCAAACAAGCTTCGCTGAAGAGGCTATTGAAATCCAGACCGACGTACGGGAGGTCCTGCTCGATGCGTTCTCTACGACCGGGTATAAATTTACTCGCCCATCCATCCGAATCCGCCGGGTCATCTATCTGATAGATTGAAAGATAGACCCCAATTTCCAATAATTTCAGGAAATGGGGGAATTGAGCGATCCAGAAACGGTCGAGAGTTTTTTGTGATCGATAGCCGCGTAATAAATGCTCCAAAAAATGCTCGGCAAACCGCTCACGATCCTCGCTGCCGAACACCACCAACACGTCGAATAGAAGCATGGCCAGGTCCATCAGATACCAACCATAGGTGCAATCGTCAAAGTCGAAAAATGTGATTTTTTGGTTGGCTACATCTACAAAGAAATTCGCGAAATGCAGGTCCATATGGGCAAGGCCGTAATTCTCGGGATCTTTAGGCAGGCTTTCAACCACTTCCAGGAGTTGGCGGTGTTTTTTTCGGAGAGAGGCATCTGCAGCGGGCAGCTCCGCCAGCGGGTTGAAACAGTTCGTAGTCTGAGTCCAGACTGGTCGCCTGGAATCTGCGAGGGGAAAATATTGGCAGGCGATACGGTGACAAATCCCAATGGCGCGGCCAAGCGACTGGAATAGCTCGTCGCTCCATTCTTCCGGCAGCACCCTTTCAGCCAACACACCAGGCGCCTTCTCGAAAGCAGTGGATAAATAAGCCTGGCCCTGATAATCCAGCACTTCGATCAAGCTCCCCTGTAGAGAGCGGATGGGCCGGCAGACCGGCCCGCCATGATCTGCCAGAAAGGCGAGCCATTCCAGAATCTGACAGGTAGAAAGGAAACTTGTATCTTCGTTTGGGGGTGTGACGCGCAAAATAAAATCCTGACCCTGGTGGCGGAAGCCATAGACCGCTGTGGAATAACCACCCAAGAGCTCGGTCAACTCGGAGGCGACGATCCCATAACGAGCAGCTATGGTATTCAAGAGTGAAGCGTCCATAGATAAGCCTTATTTCCTTTAGATCGATTCTCACCGGGAATGTTCCGGTTGGGAGGAAATCCAGGGCGAACCATTCGATGGATAGATAAGCTGATCTGGGCATTAAAAAAATAGGCACAGACCTTCTGGTAGAATTATATCAAGGAGTTCTCATATGTATTGGATCTATCTGATCATCGCCATCTTGACTGAAGTAGCCGGGACAACCGCCTTGAAACTGTCCCAGGGATTAACCAAGATCATTCCAGCAATTGCAATGACAATTTTTTATATTGTAAGTTTCATCTTTTTAGCGTTCGCGCTTAAAAAGATCGAAGTAGGTACGGCATACGCGATCTGGTCTGGCATCGGAACGGCGCTGATCGCGTTGATCGGGTTCTTGTGGTTTCAGGAATCGTTGGATGCTCTCAAAGTTGTTTCACTGGGGTTGATTATTCTAGGCGTTGTCGGTTTAAACTTGAGCGGCGTAGCTCGCTAACCAGATGCCAGTGGATTTATGAAATTGAAGCAGTCACCGGGGGTTTCCAGGCCGGGACAGGAGAATACCACCCAAGGCTAATTTCACCCTGCAATTCTGGTATACTGCGTAAATCCATTAACCTTTAACACACTCGTATGCCAAGGAGGTAAGCCACCATGGATTCGCAGAAGCCAGCTACCCGCTGTTTCACAGCGAGTGACGCCATTCCCGCGGCACTGGAAGGCGAACGCATCGCCGTGCTGGGCTACGGTCATTTGGGACAACCCTTCGCCCTGAATTTGCGTGACTCGGGAACCACAGCATTGGTAATCGGGAATATCCCAGACGAATATGCTCAACAAGCAACACGCGCTGGTTTTGCCGTGCTTCCCATCCGGGAGGCGGTTGCCAGCTCAGATGTGGTACTGGTCTTATTGCCGGATGAAGTAATTCCGGAAATCTTTCCAACTGAGATTGCGCCTCACCTTTCTCCTGGCGCGGCAATCGTCTTCGGTTCGGGGTACAACCTGGCCTATGGGCTGATTTCTGCTCCGCCGCAAGTGGATGTCTTGATGTTGGCTCCGCGCATGGCTGGCGAAAATGCCCGCCAGCGTTTCTTGGATGGAGGCGGTTTTTACGCCTACATTTCCGTTGAACAGGATGCCAGCGGTAAAGCCTGGCGTCGATTGTTGGGGCTGGCGGAGAAGGTAGGTGTTTTAAGCGCTGGGGCGCTGGAGTTGGACGTGCGCCGCGAAGCAGACCTGGACTTGCTGGTCGAGCAGACGCTGGGAGCAGCATTGGGTGTGGCAATCATGAATGTCTTCGCTCTGGGGGTCGAGGCCGGCATTCCGGCGGAGGTAATGGTCATGGAGATGTACATGGACGAAGAAATGGAGACCGTCTGGCGCTCCTTTCGCGAGCAGGGTTTCATGCGCGCCTCCAATGCGCATGGCCCAACAGCCATGTACGGTGGTTTTGTGCGCACCATGCAGTTGATGAATTCAGACCTGACGGCGCGCTTTCGCGAAACCTTCGAGAATATCTGCAACGGTGGATTTGCCCGGCAATTCCAATCCGAACGCCAGATGGGTTATCCAATGCTCTCCCAGGCTCAGGCTATGATCACGGATGACAATCCAATCACTCAAGCTGAGCAACATCTGCGCAGGATGTTGGAGGCATCCTTGCAGGAAAAATAAGGTCTGACCTGCTCACACTGCGCCTGATCCAGGCGCCCCATTAGAAGTCAACTGCCTGATCCAGCCTCGAGCCGACTTGCAAGCGGTTTTCTAGGAGATGGGTAGGAGTACCAACCGCCGATCCAATCAAACATATCCGGTGTCTTTGTTATCGATCGAATCATGCAAACACCCCTAACAAGCGAACAAGCCCGCGCCCGCCAGATAGTTGAGACCTATGGTCGTTCATCGATAGCCTTCCTGACCCTGATCGGCGGTAAGAATTTCTATTTCAGCCAGCGAGGCTCATTGATAGCATATACCGCCCATGGCAAGGTGGCCGTGGCGCTGGGCGATCCGATTGGCCCGTCAGAAGATAGGGATCAGGCAATCACTGGATTTCGATCCTATTGCGCCCAGAATGGCTGGATAGCCGCGTTTTGCATGGTTGGATCAGATTACCTGGAAGATTATAAGCTGGCAGGGTTCAATTATTTATTGGTTGGGTATGACGCAGTTGTTAACCTGCATGATTTCACCTTACAGGGCAATGCTCGCAGCAGTTATCGCAAACGGTATAACCGCCTGCGTAAACAAGGATATCAGTTTGTTTTACACCAACCGCCATTATCTAAGGCGTTGCTAGACAAATTGCACCAGATTAGCGACACGTGGTTGAAGCGCATCTCAGGCTCTGAAAAACGTTTCTTCAATGGATGGTTCGATCCTGACTATATCCGGAGCAGTTACGTAGCAACGGTTGGTAGTCCACAAGGAGAGACCATCGCCTTCGCTAACCTGGCTCCTGAATACCTATTGAATGAAATCAGCATCGATCTGGTCCGTTACGTCCAGGCATGCCCTTCCGGGATGATGGATTTCTTTTTCGTCTCTCTTTTTTATTGGGCGAAAGAGCAAGGTTATGATACTTTCAATTTAGGAGGGTGCGAGCTCGGGCAGCATAGCTATGACTCTTCTGAGCCGGTCATCCAACGGATGATATATTTCCTGTTCAAAAAACTGGCTTGGTTATATGGGTATAAAGGATTGTACGACTTCAAAAGAAAATTCCAACCAACCTGGAAGGGGCTTTACCTGGTCTATCCTGGGTTTGTACATTTACCGGCGGTCGGCTATGCCATCGCGCGCATTGATGCAGGGCGCGGTAGAGGAACAATCGAGGCAAAAAAAACCGCTCGACCGGCAGAGAAGACGGAAGACACTCTCCAGCAATCATAGATCTGGGCAGGGATCTACGCGATTGCATACAGATCAAGGAGTCGTATCTTTGCCATCCTTTCCAAAGTTGCCGGTACCACCGCGATGAAGCTTTCCCGGGGCTTCACGTGGTACAAAAAATGGCAGGTCAGTAACGGCCCAAGTTTCGAATAGCATGACAGAGAACATCCTTCGGCAGATAAAGGATTTGTCTTGAATACGAGTATTTACAGAATTCATCATGTTTCCATTCTTTGCGGGGATCTTAAAGAAAGTCTCAGTGTTTATTGTGACCAATTAGGGCAGGAAGTAATCACCGGAAAACTTGCACCAGGGATACCGGATCACGTGTTCGTAGGGACAGGCAGTGGGGTTACTGTTCAACTAATCAGAAAATCCCAGGCAGACAATGAATGGGCATATGCGTCCAAATACGGTACCAGCATTTATCAGATCAGTTATCGGGTGGATGACACAGATCATGCCTTCGAGGAGTTAAAATCAAACGGGGTTCGGGTAGCATGGGAACCTCAAAATGCGTCCGGTGCACGTCATTGTGGTTTCTACGACGATGATGGATTGTTATTCGAGTTATTTAGCAATGGATATTCTGAGACAGGATCCAAATCAAAGCTAGAAAATCCATCGAGAGGCACGGAATTACGATTACATCACGTCTCCATCCTGACACCGAATATGAGAAGGGCTCAACGGTTCTACGAAGAAAAGCTGGGATTAAAGACCGTGTTCGAGCTCACCAAAGAGGATGGTGGACTAATTTTTATGATCGACGAGGCTTACGATCATTGGAAGAACAATTTCATGCTCGAAATTGTCGGTCCTCCAGACCTTGAACCGCGTGAAGTTGAATTGCTTAATCAACGGGGCGCATGTTACGACCATTTGTGTTATATCGCAAAAGATGTAAAAAAATCGTGGCAGATGGTTATCCAAAAGGGGGGGAAAAATGCAGGTGTTCCTACACGCTACCATGGGACATGGATGGCATGGGTGAAGGATATAAACGGAAACGATCTTGAGATTATGCAGCCAATCCCCAAATTCGTCATTGACATAGCAATTGAAAGAGGTCAAGGATTAAACGGCTCTAAACTGCTGCAAACCTTGAGTATCTTTATTACCTATATGGTAGAGGCCTCTTTAAAATCTTTGAAAGCGCTCTTCACAGGATCGTAAACCATGATGACTGGCATTGTAATTGAACCTCTACAACCTGCGATGGTTCCAGAAGCAGCCAGGATAATGAGTATTGCATTAATGACTAACCCGATGACCATTGCATTATGGGGAGGAGAGGGTGAGAACCAGCGACGCAGAATGGAAAAACTGATAAAAGATGTGAACCTAGCACACCCTCTCACCCAGGGTCTAGTAGCAAAACAAGGCAACCGGATTGTTGGGGCGACCAATTGGATAGAATGGCCGCATTGCCAGTTATCCTTTCGTGAAAGTCTGCGGTTTTTTCCAATAACGCTGAACACGCTTCGTGGCGCTTCACTGCGGGCGTTCAGACTGTATTCTTCCTGGGCAAAATATGACCCCCAAAAACCCCACCGGCATCTAGATATGATTGGTGTGCTCCCGGAAATGCAAGGTCAGAGAATCGGATATCAATTATGCGCTGGTATTCGTGACGCGTTGGATGAGCAAAATAAGGCGGCGTACCTGGAAACGGCTCTTCCCGGGGTTGTAAATATGCAAGAACA
>Ga0209254_10001037_pt1 | contig 24517 bp, 22 predicted proteins | sample FrelakmetDIP11DI_FD_187148 | JGI IMG/M metagenome (GOLD analysis project Ga0209254, IMG submission 187148) | Freshwater lake sediment microbial communities from the University of Notre Dame, USA, for methane emissions studies - DIP11 DI (SPAdes)... | ecosystem: Environmental > Aquatic >...
GGCTGCCCACTGTGCGTAACAAGGGCGGGCAATGCAAGAGAGAAGGAAGATGCTTAAGAAGATACGGGATACAGGGTAAAATCCAGATACTTTACTCCTTAGAGTGGACTGCGTATCCATCGATCCCTCCTTTATGAAAGCTGCAGGAAAAAATGAGTCTCCAAGGTTAGCTTTTCTGAGATAGCCGCAGCTTGTCCATAGAACGGTAGAAAATGTCAAGGCTTATTTTTGGGGGAGGAATTGGGTACAGTTTGCAACCCAATCCGTGCCTATTTTTGGTTCTGCCTGTGCCAAGGCCGATTTTACCCTGTCCTGACGTGGCAGCCTGGAACTGACACGAAGACACTGCCACCGGGCAGGAACGCGCCCACCAAGGCAAGCCCAAGCGTAGCCCCCCAGTGAGATGCTGGCGTTTAGCATGACACCACTTTCGAGATGGCTCGGAGCGATCCGGGCCGTTTGTGTTTAACCCGCAAATGTGGGACAAATGTGGGACAAAATGCGCTCAACTCAAACCTATGATTTTGACAATGCTCGTAAACTGGTGCCTGGGGCCGGAATCGAACCGGCACGGGGACGTGCCCCAAGGGATTTTAAGTCCCTTGCGTCTACCTGTTCCGCCACCCAGGCTGTTGAGGAAGGGGAGGCCTTCGACTGTAACAACGGGGAGAACTATTAGCACAAAGAAAAAACGGGTGACAAGCAGAAAGCGTCGGAAAAAAGACGGTTGGCCGTTGGGATGATACGGTAATCATTAAACATTGCAGACCATGACCAGAGCGTCTTTAACGGGTGAAGGGATTGAACTGCTTCTCCTGGCCGATGGTCGAGCGGGCCGAAACGCCATAGTTGTGGCCCGGGTAAACTACGGTGTCATCGGGCAAGGCAAGAAGTTTTTGCTTTATGGAACCGAGCAGTTCCCGCATTGATCCCCCAGGGAGGTCGGTACGTCCGATTCCCCCCACGAACAGGGTGTCCCCAGTAAAAACATGGCCGGGCGCATAGAGGCACATCCCTCCGGCAGTGTGACCGGGGGTGTGTATCACGGTGAGGTGTTGGCGGCCGAATTCAATACGTTCCCCGTCTACCACCGTGCGGTCTGCCGGCGGTGACGCCTCACAGCAAAACATCTGCAGGATGAAATCCGGGGCATTAGCCAACCGCTCCGCGTCGTCTCTGTGGATGATCACCTGGGCGCCGGTGCGTTCCTTCAGTTCGCGATTCCCACCGGCATGGTCGGCGTGAGCATGGGTATTGACGATATATTTAATAACCGCAATGCCTCGATCTCCGGCCGCCTTGAGAATCCGGCCGACCTCGGCCGCCGGGTCGATAACGATGCCTTCACCCGTTTCCGGGCAACCCACCACATAGGCAAAGACCGCAAAATTTCCCACCTGCAGTTGTTCGATGATCATCTTTGTTGATAAACCCTGTCCCGTTGCGGCCATGGAATCACGCCCGGCTTGCGCGGCGGCCCCAGCCTGAGTCGCGCCCGAAAGTTGCCCTCAAGAGCACGCAATCATACCTAAATCGGGCGATCCTAGTGCGTCTAACCTCCCAACATCATTCCGGCGAAAGCCGGAATCCAGGATACCACGCCAACCCACTGGATGCCTGCTCCCCGCCTTCGCGGGGACAAGCTTCGCAGGCATGACCGTGCTCTTCCAGACGGATCGCACCATTTACCGTGAAAATCCCCCCTGCCACCCTTTCGCAAAGGGGGGTTGGGGGGGATTTGAATCGCTGGGGGTGAACGATTAACGCGTTCATGACCGTTAGGTCAAATACATCCGGCAATGGGTCTCCCGGTTCCCGGATGGACCAAGTGGGGTGGGAGCGCGTTCCCCTCACCCCACTCGATCAGGTCGCTACTTCTTCTTAGCGGCCGGTTTGTCTTTTTTCTTGCCGGCGGCCTTTTTCTTGGCGGTCTTGTTGACCAGATCTTTCAGTTTCTTGCCGGTAGCGAATCGCACAGCTTTGTGCGCCGGGATGGTGATCACCGCACCGGTGCCGGGATTACGCCCTTTGCGCTCAACGCGATTGACCACTTTGAAGCTGCCAAAACCGATGATGCTGGCCGCCCCTTCGCTGTCCAGGGCATTCATGATCCCTTTGAATACCGAATCGATCGCCGCCCCTGCTGCCTTCTTGCTGATTCCGGCACCCTCAGCCACCTTATCCACCAGTTGTGTTTTGCCAAATGCCATCCTTCTCACCCTCCTATCCTTGCCAGCTGGAGTCAAGCCGAGTCGGTGCGTACACCCCCTCTGGATGCACCACCAGACTCACTGGATGGGCAAACGCACAGCGCCCCCCACAGTCCAAACCCACAATGCGCAATACGGAACTGAAAATGAAAGAAGCCAGGAAGGTGATGAGGATCTCGCTTAGAGCACCGCAATGCAGCACGGCAAAAACCGCTCATCATGGGCTGCAGGCCTATTGACCCTGCTCACCTTGCCCGTCGATAATTCCAACCCGGGTTCCGGAAGATTCCGGGCATTCCAGCCGATTCCCAAACAGCACAAACTGTCCCGCGGAGCGTCGGCATGCGCAGACTCGGTTTGTGTTTGTTTCAGCCCTACTCCTGCTGAGTCGCATTTCGGAACCTTGCCCAGACTAAGTGCCAGCGGGTGAGTAAGAAGTGCTTCAATATATACCGGTGATTGTTGGTGAAAACAACGAAAAAACGACGTGACGGGCGTTAACAAGAGATTTTTTTCATTTTTTTCAGATGGAACCGCAGGGGAGGGGTTTATTACCTTCCGAAATATGGGAAGCGGCAGGCAGAGTAAAATCAAGCACTCAGGTAGCTGCGGGAAGGGTTTCCCCCATTTGACGCCCCGCGTCCCCGTGTCTCCCCCTCTCCTCGTCCCCTACGGAGTCAAGCATGTGCATCGGTAAGGGGGAGAGGGGGATCGGCAGGTTTCCGGGACCGCGTCGAATCTAATAGGCTTCCTCATAGGCCAGGTCTTCCACCCGGACCTTGTCCTTGAAGGTGTAGTAGACCCATGCCTGGTAGGCGATTACAATGGGAACGAAGGTGAGCGCCACAGCCAGCATGATCTTCAGGGTCAAGGGGCTGGATGCCGCATTGTAAATGGTCACATTGTAGGCCGGATTCAAGCTGGACGGGAGTAGATTAGGAAAAAGCCCCACCACGCCAAAAAGCGTTGTTGCAACAATGGTTACGCAGGAGGAAAACCACGCCCGCCACCAATGCTGCTTCTGGATATAGACCCGGACCATGAGCAGCGCGCCTACGGCCAAAAGGGGGATCAAACTCAGCGGAACCACATAGAGCAGGGGGTTCTTCAGGTAGTTGTCATAGAGCCGGGTGGAAAACCAGGTGGCCACGAGAAAGGCCACTGCCGTGAGCAGCAGGGGTATCCAGAGCGTCCCCGCCAGGGACGCCGCCCGCTGCTGCAAGGCCCCTTCCGATTTGATGGTCAACCACAACGACCCGTGCACCAGGAACAGGAACAGGAACAACAGCCCACCCAGCAGACCGTAGGGATTGAGCAGGGTGAACAGGGTGCCCTGGTAAACCCCATCGGCATCGATGGGAATGCCGCGAAAGATGTTGGCAAAGGTCACACCCAGCAGGAGCGCCGGCAGAAAGCTCCCGATCACAATACAAAAATCCCAGACAGCTCTCCATCTCGGGTTGTCCACCTTGCCTCGAAATTCGAAGGACACGCCGCGCAAAATCAAGGCGAAGAGGAGTAGCATGAGGGCCGAATAGAGACTGCTGAAGAGCACCGCGTACGCTTTGGGAAACGCCGCGAAGGTGACTCCGCCGGCGGTGATGAGCCAGACTTCATTGCCATCCCAAAACGGTCCCATCGCGTTATAGATAATTCGGCGCTCGGTGTCATCTTTCGCCAGGAAGGGCATCAGCGTACCGAGACCCAGATCAAAGCCGTCCAGCATGAAGTAAACCGCCCAGAGGACGCCCCAGAGTACAAACCAGGTTGTTTCAAGCATGGCTCAAGCCTCCTTCCACCTTTTGGTTCAACACGTCAGTCTCATTGGATGGGGGACCTTTGCGGGCATATTTCACCAGCAGATAAAAGGCAGCGGCCCCGAGCAACGAGTAAACCAGGACAAACGCAACCAGGGACACCAGGACCTGGGATGCGGCAATGGGGGATACCGCATCGGCCGTCTTCATCAAGCCATAGACCACCCAGGGCTGCCTCCCCACTTCCGCCACAATCCAGCCCAATTCCAAAGCGAGATAGGGAAGCGGAATGGCATACAGCATGGTTTTCAAATACCAGGGGCTGTCCAGTAATTTGTTGCGCTTCCACCAACCGATCGCGGTGAGCAGCACAAAAAGAAATCCCAGGCCGACCATGATGCGAAAGGCGAAGAAGGTTATGGTGACCGGCGGCCGCTCCTCCTTGGGGAAATCCTTTAGCCCCGTGACCACCGCATCCGGGCTGTCATGGGCCAGCATGCTCAAGGCGCCGGGAATCCCACCGAATTCCACCAGGTTCCTTTCGTTTTTCTCATCCGGGATGATGAACAGGTAGAACGGCGCGTTGGACTTGGTTTCCCAGTGCGATTCGATGGCAGCCAGCTTGGTGGGCTGCACTTCAGCCACATGGGATCCATTCATATGTCCCTGGATGACTGTCAGGACTGAAAAAACCAGGGAAAAGCCGAGAGCCATGCGGAAGGACTTGGTGAAGAAGCTGACATGTTGTTTGCGCAGGAGGTGGTAGGCACTCACCCCCATTACGAAAAATCCGCTTAGGACGTAGGCGCCCGCCACGGTATGGAAAATCTCGAGCAGCGCGGCCTTCTGCGTGATCACCGCCACGAAGTCGGTCAGTTCCGCCCGCCCGTTACGGATCGTGTAACCCACCGGGTGCTGCATCCAGGCGTTGGCGGTCAAAATCCAGACGGCGGACAGTGAAGAAGCGAAGGCCACCAGCCAGATGGTGACGGCGTGAGCTTTGGCGGACAACCGCTTCCAGCCGAAAGCCCACACCGCAATGAAGGTGGATTCCAGAAAAAAAGCCAAGGTGGCCTCAATGGCCAGAAGCGAACCGAAGATGTCTCCCACATACTGAGAATAGCGGGACCAGTTGGTGCCAAACTGGAATTCCAGGGTGATGCCGGTCACGATGCCGATGGAGAAGTTGATGAGAAACAGCTTTCCCCAGAACTTGGCCATGCGCCTGTATTCTTCATCGCCGGTGCGAACGAATTGGGTTTCCATGATGGCAATGAGGACCGACAGCCCCAGCGTGAGCGGGACAAACAAGAAGTGGAAAATGGTTGCGGCGGCAAACTGCAGTCGCGAAAGCATTAATACGTCCATGAATCACCTCGTTGTTCGGTGTTGATTCCGTCATCCGGCCATGATCCGCTTGCCGGTTTTTCGCCCCATCTCCACACACTGCTTGAGATCATCATGGGTTGGGACGAATTTGACGCGCAGGCAGGGTTCGACAATTTCCACCTTCATCTCTTCCAGCGCCTCCTGGATCGACTTGGCCGCCTCACCGCTCCAGCCGTAGGAACCGAAAGCGAACCCCATCTTGTTGAGCGGCTTCAACCCCTTCATGTAGCAAAGGATGTCCGCCATGCGGGGAAGCATGCCGTTATTGAGGGTTGCCGAGCCCATGATCAGCGCCCGGGCATCCAACACTTCGGTCAAGATGTCACTACGGTGGCTGAATTGCAGATTGAACATCTTGACAATCACTCCCTCCTGCATGAGTCCCCGGGCGATGGACTTGGCCATGCTCTCGGTGCTGTGCCACATGGTGTCGTAGATGACCACTGCTTTGTTCTTGAACGTTTGCCGGCTCCACTCGTCATAGGCATTGATGATTTCCCCCACATGGGAGCGCCACAGGAGGCCGTGGTCCGGTGCAATCATGTCGATTTCCAAGCCCATTTTCTGCACGTTGCCCAGGAGCTTCTGCACTAGTGGTGAATAGAGCAGCAGGATATTAGCGTAGTATTTGGCTGCGTGCGAAAAGAGTTCGGAGTGATCCACCTGATCGTCAAATCGTTCACTGGTGGCCCAGTGCTGCCCGAAGCCATCACTGGAAATCAGCAACCGGTCTTCCGCGAGGTAGGAAAACATGCTGTCCGGCCAGTGAACCATGCGGGTTTCCAGGAATTGAACCGTCTTGTTGCCGAGGCTGAGTGTTTCACCCGATTTCACTGTCTGATAGGGCCAATCACTCCGGTGATAGTGCTCGATCAACGCTTTCTTGCCCATCTCCGAGCAGATGATCTTGCTCGGCTTGACGCGTTCCACGATTTCCGGCAGAGCCCCGGAATGATCCATCTCCACGTGGTTCACGATGAGGTAATCAATCTTACCGGGATCGACGACCGCGTGGATATTGTGGAGGAGCTCGCTCACAAAGGGTTTTTTCACGATATCAAAGAGCGCGACCTTTTCGTCTTTCACCAGAAAAGCATTATAGGTGCTGCCTTTGTTGGTGGAATATCCGTGGAAATCCCGAATATTCCAGTCAATGGCGCCCACCCAGTGGACATTGGGCTTGATCTCAAACGACTGCATGTTCATCTCCTTATTGCTTCGCAGTATCTGGAACCCGCTTCCAGGTTTTTCTAAGACCCCTCTTCCTTGACCGAACCGGGACCGGCAATGGGTCGAAACACTCTTTTCCCCGCGCCGCACACCGGGCATTTCCATTCTTCCGGCAAATCGCAAAAACAGGTCCCTTTGGGAATCTTTCCCCTGCGGTCTCCCCGGTCCGGGTCATAGAGGCATCCACAGTTCACGGTCTGACACTGATAGGTTTCTTCCGGTTTCGCCATTTCTAACCCCTTTCTTGCTGCGGCGCCTGCCGGAACGCAGAGAAGACGATCTGCGGGCAGGCGATCCATGGATTGTGTCGTTTCATGTTAGCGGTTTCGGGCTTGCGATTCTCCGGCAAAGGCCGTGAGCAAATTCTTTTCGGTTTGTGTTCCCTTAATTCCGCTCATGTCGTATCTCCCTCCCACTCTATTGATTGGTTTTATGTCGCTCAAGCCGTTGAGCCCTAAAATATCAATTATCAGCTTAAATTAAGTTTATTGAGTTCTGAAGTCAATCGACTCCTTCATCTTCGGGTTCTGCAGAAGGCCGTTTCTCTTCAGGGTTGGTCTTGATTCGGCAGCTTGCCCGGGGGTTGGCTGGAAGCGGGATTTGCTCTTGACAATCGGCGCCTTTTCTCTGATAGAGCAACTGAGTAAACGCTTAGTAAGCAACAAAAGGAAGTCTCTGCCGTTGACAGCCAAGGCCAAAACGAAATCACGACTGAAGGGCGCCGAACGACAGGAGCAAATCCTGCAGGCAGCCATCGAGGTGTTTTCCCAAAACGGATTCCGCGGCACGACTTTGCGGCAGCTCGCGCACCAGGCCGGTGTCAGTGAGGCCATGATTTACTGCCACTTCCCCAGTAAAGAAGCACTGTATGACGCCATCCTGAAAAAGAAGATTGAAGCCAGTCGCCACCTCTTTTTTCCCGAACAAGCCGGCGAGCTGAAGCGGGATCAGGAAGTGTTCAGGACGGTGGTTGGCAACTTCCTGCAACAGCACGCCCGGGATGACACCTTCATGCGCATGCTGCTCTTCAGTGCCCTGGAGGGCCATGATCTGGCTCAAAAATTCGTGCAGGGTCCGATGCGGGAATTTTACGGCTTTCTGGGTTGCTATCTGGAAGGCCGCATGCGGCAAAACGACTTCAAAACCATAGATGGACAGCTTGCCGCCCGCCTGCTGATGGGGATGGTGATCTACTTCACACTGATGCGGGAAATTTTTAAGGACCCCGTCATCCAGGAGATCGACTTAACCGAACTCACGAAAACCATAGTGGATCTCTTTTGCTGTGGAATTCAGCAGCCGGGACCGGCCTTGGATGGAAAGATCGACCCATTTGGCCAGGCACATGAAAAGTAAGACCCTCTTTCTCATGTTCTTGCTGATCCTGTGTTTTTTGATGTCTCCCGTGAGCAGCGGGCAGGCTCGAGCGCAAGATCAGACCTTCGGCCACGATCTGCCGGCCCAGCCGCTGACCCTGGAAGGGGCCATCGCTTACGGCCTGGCCTATAACCAGACGCTGCAATCCATGGGAAAGGACATCGAAGCCGCGAAACAAAATGTCAAACAGGCCCAGGCGGGTTTTTTACCGAAGCTCGACACCGGTTATTCCTTCAGCTCCTGGACGTTTGATCCCATCGCCAAATTTGAAAACGTGCGATTTCAGACCAACGAAAATCCCCTGAACCTCTGGCAAGTCCGCAAAAGGCCCTGCAAATCATCTATCAGGAGGTGCTCCGGCAGGCCTCCATGCTGGCTTTCAACGACGCCTTCTGGCTGTTCGCCTGGCTCACCGCATTGCTGGTTCCGCTCACTTTGCTAATGCGCAGGCCCGGGGCGGCCGCGCCACAGGGTGGTTTGCACTGAAATGCGTCCATTCCCGGGCGGGATAGCAGGAATTGACCACGAAGAGCACGAAAACCACGAAGGGTGGAGAAAACGTTTATGAACACTCCTTCGTGAGCTTCGTGTCCTTCGTAATGAAGCTGATGTTTGGCTGCGCCAGTTGACTGCGCTTTTTGCGCTGCAGTGAACAACCGGCATAAAGGATCTGGTTTCCATGTTGAATGTACCCGCTAGTGAAATTGCCCATCGTATTGTGACCTTTCAGTCGTTGCTGGCGAAGGAGGGCGTCGATGCCGCCATCATTCGCCAGAATGCCGATCTCTATTACTTCACCGGCACCGTCCAAGACGCGCATCTGATTGTTCCGGCGTCCGGGCAGCCTCTGTTTTTGGTGCGCCGCGATGTGCAGCGCGCCGAGCAGCAGTCGCCCATCCGCCCGGTGGTGGCCCTTCAGACCATGAAGGACCTGCCTCCCGCGGTTGCCCAGGCCTGTGGTGATCGCCCACCGCAACGGTTGGGCATGGAACTGGACGTGCTGCCCACCAATGCCTTTTTTTTCTATGACGAGAAGCTCTTTCCCAAACAGCAGATTGTGGATATCAGTTTGCTGGTGCGCCAGGTGCGCATGATCAAATCGGCTTGGGAAATCGATATGATGCGTAGCGCCGCCGGCATTTCCCGCGCGGTGGCCGATGCCGTGCCCGTTTTTCTCCGGGAGGGCGTCACCGAATTGGAATTGAGCATAGAACTTGAAGCCGTGGCCCGCAGAGCCGGTCATCTTGGGCTGATTCGGCTGCGCGGTTTCAACATGGACATGTACTTCGGGCATATTCTGTCGGGTCCCGATGCGGCCATCTCGTCTTATGCCGACGCCCCCACCGGCGGGCCCGGTTTGAGCCCGGCCTTTGGCCAGGGTCCCAGTCATCGGCCCATTGGCCGTAACGAAGTGGTGAGTGTGGACACGATGCTCAGTTTTAACGGCTACCTGAACGATCAAACCCGGAATTTCGCGCTGGGTGAACCGCATCCCAGGCTGCTGGACGCCTATCGAGTGGCGCAGGAAATCCACGCCCGAGTGCGCGACCTGGCCAGACCGGGCGCCATTACCGGAGAACTCCATGAATCGATCTGGCAATGGGTGGAGCAAGCGGGCTGGCAGGAATTCTTCATGGGCAATGGCGCCACGCGCGTTAAGTTCATCGGGCACGGCCTGGGAATCGAGGTGGATGAATTTCCCTTTATTGCTCAGGGACAAAAGCTGCCGCTTGAAAGTGGCATGACTTTCGCCTTCGAACCCAAATTCATCGTGCCCGACTTAGGCATTGTCGGTTTGGAAAATACCTATTTGGTCACGGGCACGGGTTTGCAATCCTTCAACAGTGCAACCGAAGAGCTGCTGGTCCTGTAATGTGCTGTCGACTGGTTGCCACACAGAGTACGAAGATGGAAAATGTATTGGTTTCCGGGCGGAAACCGGTTAGATCAGCAAAATCTGTATCGAGGAAAACTGCTTGGTTTGTTGCGGATAACGGATGAGAGGCTGTTATGCAAAGATGGACATTATTCCCATGGTTGTTCCTGTTGCTGATTTCTGTCCCTGCAGGGGCGCAGCAACCCGTCACAGCGGGTGATACCCTGGATCTGCAGCAATGCATCGAAATCGCCCTGAAAAACCATCCCAATATCATGGCGGCCAAGAGCACCATCGAGGCCAATCAGAACCTGATCGGTCAGGCGAAATCGAACTACTATCCCCAGGTCAATGCGAGCACCGGATATAACAGAGTGAACCAGAAAGTGAGCAACCTCACCCTCTCTGGAGGGGGGACCAGCATAAGCAACATCGCCGTCGACAGAGGAGCTCTCAATCAATACGCCAACAGTTTTTCCGTCAGCCAGAACATCTATGACTTCGGTAAGACCCCCACCCGGGTGAGGATTCAGAAACTGAACCGGGATGCCTCCCAGTCCGATTTCGACAACGTGTCGGATAACGTCGAGCTGAATGTCAAACATTCCTATTACGGATTCCTGCGGGCCATGAAAAACCGGGATGTTGCCGTGGAAAATGTGCGGCAATTCGAGCACCATCTGCAACAGGCGAAGGGATTTTACGAAGTGGGTACCCGACCCAAATTTGATGTGACCAAAGCCGAGGTCGATCTGAGCAGTGCGAAACTGGCTCTCATAAGAGCTGAAAATGCCTTCAAGGTGGCGCGGGTCAATCTGAATAATGCCATGGGCCTTCCTTATGTACCGCTCTATTCAATTCAGGATAACCTCTATTACGAAAAGTACGGGGTCACGATGGAAGAGGCGCTGGACAGGGCATTCAGGAACCGGCCAGACCTCAAATCCTTTGCGACGCAGGAAGAGGCGGGCAAGGAGAGTATCGAACTGGCAAAGAAAGGTCATTATCCGGAGCTCACCGGCAATGGCAATTACAATTTCGCGGGAGAGGAGTACCCCCTGGACCGGAACTGGAATACCGGAGTCATTTTGAACATACCGATATTCAGCGGTTTGCTGACCACCTATCAGGTGAAGGAAGCCCGGTCCAACTTGAATGTGCTGAAGGCGAATATGGAGTCTTTAAAGCAGCAAATCCTGCTGGAGGTTAAGGATGCCCATCTGAATCTGCTCGGGGCGGAGGAGGCCATTCCCACCGCCGAACTGGCCGTGCGACAGGCCACCGAGAACCTCGAGCTGGCAAATGGAAGATACCAGGCCGGGGTGGGAGACCCGATTGAAGTAACCGACGCCGAAGTCGCTTACGCGAATGCTCAATTTACTTACATCCAGGCGCTTTATGACTACCGGATCGCACAGGCCAATCTGGAGAAGGCAATGGGTGCCACGCAGCAATGAAGAAAATTCTTTTTGCCGCTCTCATCATCGCGGTCCTCGGGATCGCGGCATTCCTGATGTTGCGCAATGAAGAGCAGCAGCCCAAATTCCGAACCGAAAAGGTCACCCGCGGGGAAATACAGGCCGTGGTCTCTGCCAGCGGTACCGTCAATGCGGTGACCACTGTTCTAGTCGGCACGCAGGTTTCGGGGACCATCAAGAATATTTATGCGGACTATAATTCCCCGGTCACCCCGGGCCAGTTGATCGCTCAGATCGATCCCGCCATTTTTCTCGCCCAGGTAGAGCAGGCGCGGGCCAATCTCCTTGCCGCCCAAGCCAATGTGGCGAAGGCGCAAGCGGCGCTGCTCGACGCCAAGCGGATCATGCAGCGCAATCGGGAACTCTTTACGAGAAATCTCATCCCCATGAGTGACCGCGATACGGCGGAAACCAATTATGAGTCCGCCAAGGCCCAGGTCCAGGCAGCCCTGGGGCAGGTGGCTCAAACCGAGGCGGCCCTAAAACTTGCCGAAACCAACCTGAGATACACCCGCATCCTCTCGCCGGTTGACGGCATTGTCGTTTCGCGTAACGTTGATGTGGGCCAGACCGTGGCCGCCAGCTTTCAAACCCCGACGCTTTTTACCATCGCCCAGGACCTCACTAAAATGCAGGTTGACACCAATGTGGACGAGGCGGACATTGGGCGAGTGGTATTGGGCCAGCCGGTGGAATTCACAGTCGACGCCTATCCGGAGCTGACCTTCAGGGGGAAGGTGGAACAGATCCGTATTTCACCCATTTCGGTGCAAAATGTCGTCACCTATGACGTGGTGGTGATGGTGGATAATCCCGAGCTGAAACTCAAACCAGGGATGACGGCCAATGTGGAAATCATTACGGCGGTGCAAAAAGATGTCCTGAAAATACCCAACGCGGCCCTGCGCTTCCGACCTCCCGAGAAGGACACCCGCGCCGCACCCGCCAGGGAGCCTTCGGTCTACATCCTCGATCACGGAAAACCGAAACGGCTGGGAATCCAAACCGGCATCAGCGACGGCACTTATACCCACCTGGTTGGCGGCGATGTTCAGGAAGGACAGGAACTTATCGTGGAATCACTGGGCAAGAAAAAGACCGAACCCTCCGCCGCCCGCGGTCCGCGGATGTTCTAATATGGCGCTCATCGAAGCCAGGGACATCGGCAAGGTCTATAAGCTCGGCGCCATCGATGTTGCTGCCCTGCGCGGCGTATCGGTGCGCATTGACCAGGGGGAATTCGTTGCCGTAATGGGCTCATCGGGTTCCGGCAAGTCCACCTTCATGAATATCTTGGGCTGCCTGGACCAGCCATCGAGCGGCGTGTACCTACTGGACGGCACTGACGTGAGCCGGCTCAGTCGAGACGCACTGGCGGATCTGAGAAACAGGAAAATCGGCTTTGTCTTTCAGGGTTATAATTTGCTGGCGCGTACTTCGGCCCTGGAAAATGTGGAATTGCCGCTACTCTACGTCGGGATCTCCTCCCGGGAGCGAAAGACCAAGGCGCTTGCCGCGCTCCAGGCTGTTGGACTGGAAGGCCGGGGGAGTCATCACCCCAACCAGCTTTCCGGTGGTGAACAGCAGCGCGTGGCCATAGCCCGATCGCTGGTCAATGGGGCGCCGCTGATCCTGGCCGATGAACCCACCGGCAACCTGGATACCAAGACCAGTATGGAAATCATGGAGCTCTTTGTCACCTTGAATCACACATCCGGTATCACCGTTATTCTGGTTACCCATGAGCCGGATATCGCCGGTTACGCCAAGCGCGTCCTCAAGTTCCAGGACGGCCGCATCATTAGTGACACGCATCAATGATATAGAGCTGCAGGACTTACTTATGATCAGTATCCCCTCAACCCTGAGAATTTCGATTCGAGCGCTGCGCGTCAACAAGATGCGTTCGGCGCTCACCATGCTTGGAATCATTATTGGCGTTGCCGCGGTCATCGCCATGTTGGCCGTCGGCACCGGCGCCAGGCAGAAAATAGCCGAGCAGATTTCGAGCATCGGAAGCAACCTGCTCATCATTCTTCCCGGGGCCACGACTGCCGGCGGGGTCAGAATGGGGGCCGGCACTCAATCCACTCTGACCATGGGGGACGCGGAAGCCATTCAGCGGGAATGCCCCGCCGTGTCGGAAGTGGCTCCCGTAGTCAGCGGCGTGGCCCAGGTGGTCTATGGGAACCAGAACTGGTCCACCGGAATCACCGGCACCACGCCCAGCATGCTGCAGGTGCGGGACTGGGCGTTGGATGCCGGCCGGCCATTCACTGCCGAGGATGTCAAGAGCGCGACCAAGGTCTGTCTTCTCGGCCAGACGGTCGTAGATAACCTCTTCGGCGGGATCAATCCCATCGACCAGATCGTGCGGATAAAAAAGATCCCCTTCAAGGTTATCGGGGTGCTGGAACGGAAAGGCCAGTCGCCCGGCGGTCAGGACCAGGACGATACCATCTATGTCCCCATCACCACGGCGCAAAAGAAACTGTTTGGGAGCGCCCTCCCGGGCACGGTCCGGGTCATCATGGTGAAGGGCGAGAGCCTGAATGATCTCGATACGGCCGAAGAACAGATCAATGCACTGCTCAAACAGAGGCATCGTATCGGTCCCCGGCAGGAAAATGACTTCACGGTGCGCAACCTGACCCAGATGATGCAGGCGGCGGAGCAATCCACCAGGGCGATGACGCTGCTGCTCGGAGCCATCGCCTCGGTGTCGCTTCTGGTCGGGGGCATTGGCATCATGAACATCATGCTGGTTTCGGTCACCGAGCGAACCCGGGAGATCGGCATCCGCATGGCGGTGGGCGCCAGGACCTGGGATATCCGGCTGCAATTCATTATTGAAGCCCTCACCCTGTCCTTTATCGGTGGCGTGATTGGAATAATTGTCGGGACGGTCGGTTCGGAAGTCCTCGCCAAGCTGGCCGGCTGGGCCACCAGCGTCTCCCCTCTGGCCACGCTCCTGGCCTTTGGTTTCTCCGGTCTGGTGGGAATATTCTTTGGATTTTACCCGGCTTACAAGGCATCGCTATTGAATCCCATCGATGCATTGCACTACGAATAAAAGAGTGCAGCTATCGCAGGTGAGCGTTTAGCGGTTAGGCATTAGCAAGGCGCGGAACATCCACGACTTGCTCCCAGGCCCTCAGCAGTTCACCATCGAGGCGTTCAGCATAAGGTCCTGTTGTTGCTAACAGCTAATAGCTAAAGGCTATGCGCTTACTATTGCAGAGCGAAATGGGGCGAGCGCAAGAACCTGCTGATTTGTTTGCTGTAGTACTGGACTAGAGCCCGGTTTCCCGCCTCCGAGTACAGTTCGTTGGTTTTTTCGTCGCCGTTTTCCTGATCCCTGGTCTTCTCCAGCAGTCCCTCGCCGACGTAATATTTTATGGCATTACTGAAGATAATATTGGAAATCGACTCAGGACGTTCAATTAACTCCAGCTTCAGCACTTTTTGTCCGAGGCTGAGGATTTTCTTGCTGAAGTCCTTCTCGGTGCAGGGTCGTTTATTGAGATAACGAAAGGCCCGCAAAACCAGCCAGTAGCCTTCGAAATAATTGCGCAGCAGATTATGAAAAAAATGGGCGGCCTGCATGCCTCTATGGGTCAGGACATAGGGCTGGTCCTGGTGAGAGGCATCCACGGTGATGAGCAAGCCCATCTCGGTGAAGGTCTTGAGAACATCGTGCACCAATTTTTCATCCATCAGCTCGTTGTCGTAAACAAATTCGAACTTGAAGAATTTCTTCATGAAAGCGACATCGCTCAGAATCTGACTCACACTGAAACGGAAGGTTTCCTGCGCCAGGATGGCCGTGGACACAAAAGCTGCCGGGAGCAGAAAATGAATGATGTTGTTCTTGTAATATTCCAAGGTCAAACGCTTGTTGTCCTCGAGAGCGAAGACCTCTTCCTCCAGGTCATCGTCCTCATCCTTGAGTTTGCCCACGAGTTTGCTCTTATCGAGATCGCGCAGGGTGTCCTCGATCACCAGTTGGTAATTCTTGAAGGTCCTGGAGAGGGGAACATCACCCAGCACCAGGTAGTCGTAATAGAGCTGGCAGATCTGCTGAAATTCCGCCTTTGAAATCCCGACTTTGGAGGTGGTGAGAAGGGCCGAGGCGACCAGAGCGTAAGGCGTCACCAGGGAGGTCTGGTTGATGCTGTTGATGATGCGATAGGCGAAGTCGCGATACATGGCATGCCGTTCCCTGGGCCGCAGCTGGTCCAGGTCGAGGCGCTGCCGTTCCAGGTGGCGGCGCAACGACATCGGCTCCGCAAACTGGACATACACCTTGCCATAGCGCTTTTTCAGAAAACGGCGGGCACGCAACAGCTGGCCGATATTTTCCTGGGTTTTGGCCTCGCCGGAAATTTCCTTCAAATAGGACTCCTCCTCGGGAATTCGATCATAGCAAATGGCCGTGGGAACAAATACCAGATCGTTGCAGAAACCCTCCTCCACGGCCTGAATGAGAATGGCGAGCAGCCCCATTTTGGGCAGCACCATCTTGCCGGTGCGGCTGCGCCCTCCCTCAATGAAGAATTCAATATTATGGCCCAGCTGCACCATGGTCTTGATGTAGAGCGAGAAGACTTCGGCATAGAACTTGGCGCCCTTGAACGTGCGGCGGATAAAGAACGCGCCGCAGTGCCGAAATAGAGGCCCCAGGGGCCAGAAGGCGAGATTTTGGCCGGCGGCAATGAAAGGTAAGTGAAGGTTGTTGCGAAACAGGATGTCGGAGAGGACCAGGTAGTCGATGTGGCTCTTGTGGCAGGGAACATAAACCAGGGTGTGCTGCCGCGCCGCCTGTTTGACTTGCTGTAGACTCTCCGTATTCACTTCGATGCCGTCGAATAGAGTGCCCCACAGCCAGGCAAGGATCCGCTCCACGACTTGAATCAGGGTGTAGCTGTAATCCGCGGCAATCTCATCCAGATAGCCGTCTGCTTCCTGCCGCACCTTCCAGTTTTCCTGGTTGCTGGAGCGCGCTCTGCGTTGCATGACCGTTTCCAGACGGGGATGATTTAAAATGATCTCCTTCAATTCCAGCTTGGTTTTGAGCGAAGGGCCGACAATGGCCCTCTTGATCTCATCCACCGAGTCGATGAGGTCGCGGCGCATTTGGAAGACCTGTTTGCGGAGCTCCCGCGGGTTTTCCGAAAGCTCCGGCAGAACCGACTGGAGATCCAAAGGTTCGCCAATTTCCAGCGCCGCGCTGATGTAGCCTTGAAAAAAAGAAACCAGCTTGCGCAGGGGGCCGGGCTGTTCCCGCTGCCCGAGGAAGATCTCCATCAACCCTCGGCGCTTGCGCCCCGGGTCCCGGGTATAGAGCAACACGGCCGGTACGACAAAGATGGGGCGTTCCTGCTCACTTTGAATTTGGAAAAGGTGCTGTAAAACATCGTTTCCAACCAGCACCGTGCGCTGGTAATAGCCTTTTTCTCCGAGCAGGAAAAAGAGGCCCGAATGGTTCTCGCTGATCTTCTTTCGGTAATAGCTCCCGGCATAAGGATCAGGGAGTCCCCCGTGACGCAGGAGGTAACAGAAATGATAAACGAGAATCTTGGCGGCATACCAGAGTGGCTGCCAGGCGTACGGGTGCAGGTCAAACAGAAAACCGGGAGCCGGCAAGCCCAGTTGTTGCAGCCGCAGGGACAGATACACGAAATCCAACTGGGAGCGGTATTTTACCGCGTAAATGATGGTGCCCTTGGCTGCCAGCTCCTGGAGGACCCGCTGTTGGTTTTCCGGCATGGAGGTCTTAGCAATCAAGCGTTCGAACCAGCGCCGCAGGAAAAACCGGGGTTTGCCCGGGACGGCGTATCCGTAGCGATCGTCCGCAACCCTTAACTGAGATTTACTGGTGGGTTTGGAAACCGCCTTCCTCATTATCTCGGACCACTTCATGGTGTTTTGTCCTTCGCCCTGCATTGCTTCACTGCCCAAGAAAATATGTAAACTTTTAAACTAGCAGAATAAAGGAGGGAAACCAAATTCTTTTTCTGTGCTCCCGGCAGATGCTACAAAGACGCACCGTCAGGGGAAAGATGTTTGACAAACACCGTCTCCGTGTATAATGGAATGAACCTCAAGAGAAATTCTGCAGCTGTCTCAAGGCTGTCCTCATACCGTGAGGGTCTGTAGAGTGATCACTGCAATTGCCGTCAATCACTTTGCCATTATTCACAGGCTGGAAGTCTCCTTCAACCCCGGCTTCAATCTTTTGTCCGGTGAAACGGGGGCCGGCAAGTCCATCCTGGTGGGGGCCGTGAATCTCATTCTCGGCGGCCGCGCCTCCCAGGAAATGATCCAGACCGGGCAAAATGAGGCGGCGGTAGAGGCGCTCTTTGACATCCAACAAAAGCCCGCAATCAGGGACCTTCTTGTTCAGTGGGAACTGCCGTCAGGAGAGGAGCTGGTGGTTCGCCGGATCATCCACCGCAGCGGACGCAACCGGGTATTGTTGAATGGACAGCTGGTCACCCTCCAGCAACTGCAGCAGCTGACTGCGGGGCTGGTATCCGTCTCCGGGCAGCATGAGCACCAGCAGCTCCTGAACCCCGATAACCACCTGGAGCTGCTGGATAGTTCAGGAAACCTTGCCGCGCTGCGCCAGGAGGTTGCGCAAACTCACGGACTTTGTTCCAGGGCCCAGGAGAAGCTGCACCAGGTGAGGCAGGATCGAGCGCGGCGAGCGTCGCATTTGGAGCTGATGCAATTTCAGCTGGTCGAGCTGGAGGAGGCGCAGCTTCGCCCGGATGAAGACAGCGAACTGGAACGGGAGCGGACGCTGCTCAGACACGCCGCAACTCTTGAGGAAATTGCCGAGCATTCCTATGACATCCTGTACGCCAGGAAGGGAGCCATTTTGGAGCAACTGGGGCAGGTTCGAGCGCATTTGCAGCGTCTCGCCCAGATTGATCTGGAACAGAAAGCTCTTCTGGATCAACTGGAACAGGCACGGCTCTATGCGGAAGAACTGGCACACGCCCTGCACCAATACCGTCGCCGGATCCGCTCCGAACCGCAGCGTCTGGCCGACATCGAAGAGAGACTGGCGGCCATTCAGCGGTTGGCTAAGAAATACGGTGGCCGAGTTTCGCAGCTCCTGGAGCACATGGATAAGCTGCGCGCGGAGCTGGCCCGAAGCGAGGATGACCAGCTGCACGAGCAACAGCTTGAAGCCGAGTTGGCCGAATTCCGTAAAGCCTATCTGGAGAAAGCCTTGGCGCTCTCCCGCGAGAGGCGCCAGGCTGCTGCCCGGTTGACTCGGCAGATCCAGGAAACGCTCGCTGCACTGGATATGTCTCGGACCCGTTTTGCCGTGACATTTAATCCGGCACAGGTTGATGAACGGCTACGCGACTTTCCCTTTACGCCGTCGGGTATCGACCGGGTGGAATTTTTTCTTTCCGCCAACCCCGGCGAAGATTTAAAGCCGCTGGCGCGGGTGGCTTCCGGCGGAGAGCTGTCGCGCATTCTCCTGGCCATCAAGAGCGCGCTGCGTAACGGTGAACAGGCCGAAACCCTCATCTTTGATGAGGTGGATGCCGGGATCGGCGGACGCACCGCCGAGCTTGTCGGCATGCAACTGGCGGAGCTTGCCCAGACCTATCAGGTGATCTGTATCACCCATCTTCCTCAAATCGCACGCTATGCCGAACATCATTACAAAGTCACCAAGGAGACAGACGGGAAAGAAAGCCGCACATCCATCCGTGCGCTCACCATCGAGGAGCGCATCCAGGAATTGGCGCGCATGCTGGGCGGGATCTCCATATCGGAAAAAGCTCTGGCGCATGCTCGTGAGTTGGTGGAGAGTAGCGACGGCGGTATTTCCAAGAGGTTGCAAAGGGGGAAGTGACAGTGAACAAGATTTTTCAAGGAAGCCAGTTCGAGCCGGCAACACCAGACGGCGAAATGCCTAAGAAGCGGCTACAGCGCATTCTCGTCGTTGACGACGAGGAGCCGAACCGCGACTTGCTGAAGCAAATGATCGGCGTATTCGGGCATGAGGCGGAACTGGCCAAAGACGGGTTTGAGGCTCTGGCCAAGCTGCACATGAATATCGATCTGGTGCTCCTGGATGTGGTGATGCCGGGGATGGAAGGTTTCGAAGTCGCCCGGCGTATCCGCAGCACTTCACAAACCCGGGATATCCCCATCATCATGGTAACGGCTCGCTCCGGCAAGGAGGATCGTCTGCGAGCTGTGGAAGCAGGCGCCAACGACTTCATTGCCAAGCCCTTCGACATGACGGAACTGAAAGTGCGCACGGCATCTCTTCTCAAGATGAAAGAACACCAGGATGCCATCAAGCGTTACCAGCTGGAACTGGAAGATACCGTGCAAAGAAGAACGGCGGATCTGCGTCGAGCTCTCGAGGAAATGTCGGCGGCGCAGAAACGAACCCACGAAGCTTATCTGGATACCATCTACCGCCTGGCCCTGGTGGCGGAGTACAAAGACCAATACACGGGCTGCCACATTGCGCGGATGAGCCATATCTGTGCCATTCTGGCCGGTGGTCTCAAGTTGCCGCCGGCAGAGGTGGAAATCATTCGCGCTGCGAGCCCCATGCACGATGTGGGTAAAATCGGCATTCCCGATGCCATTCTCCTCAAGCCCGGCAAACTCACTCCCGAGGAATGGGAGGTCATGAAGCAGCATGCCAGCATCGGCGCCCGGATTCTCAGTGGTTCCAACTCCGAGGTGCTGCACGCCGGAGAAATCATCGCTCTGTCGCACCACGAGAAATGGGATGGGAGCGGCTATCCCCATGGTTGGGTGGGGGAAGAGATCCCCCTCTGGGGCCGGATCTGTGCCGTTGCCGATGTTTACGATGCCATCACCAGCGAACGGCCCTACAAGAAGGCTTTGTCCCACGAGCGGGCTCTGCAGATAATGGTTGAAGAAAGAGGCAGGCACTTCGATCCGAAGCTACTCGATTTGTTCCTGGACAACCTCGAAGAAATCATCAGGAGTACGTGCAGCATTAGGTAATGGAAAATGCGAAACAATCATTCGTATCGCTCATAGCAAATTTCTCTCATCCAATTGCCTGAAAATATCGTAAATATTCAGTCGCACCCGGCGAAAGCCCTCCAGACCATAGGCCATATTGGCTTCAAGCACATAGTAAGAATCATTGACCCGGCAAATGTCCAGCCCCACTTCATCAAATCGACAGATGCGGGCCACTTCGACGGCAAAATGGAGCGCCTCCTCCGGTATGTCGGCAAAGGATATGGCGCCGCCCTGCGAGACGTTATTCCGGAATTCCCCGGCAGGAGCAATACGCCAGTAGGCGTGAACCACCTGCCCACCAAGCAGCACTACCCTCAGGTCGCGATCGATGGGGAGGTACTCCTGAATATACGCGGGTTGATGCCCTTGCAGATAGCTCCGCAGTTCATCGCCGCTGCGAACAAGCCATACCCCCCGGCCCATCGAAGCCCCCAGCGGCGTCTTGGCGACGAAAGGATAGCTGAAATCCTCGCTGATCCGATCCATTCGGTCACGGCCGTAATAGAGCCGGGTCAGCGGGTGGGGAATATCGAGAAGCTGGAAAAGGGCTGTCTGACGGATCTTATCGCCCATGAAGCGATAATAATTGCGAGGAAAGACTTCTTTGCCGAGAGAGCGGAAAAGATCCTCGTACAACCTGCTAGAGTAGAAAATCTTGCCGGCCCCTTTGATGGCAGACCTGGCTTCCACGGGGTAGTCCTCCCAATTAGTCATCACTCCCAGGCAGCTGAAGGATGGGCAGGAACGCAGCCTTTTCCCCAGGGAAACACGTTTTTTCACTGGCTTCATTTGGCTAAAACATCCGGCAGTGAGCGGTACGGGTAACCCAGATCACTGGCTACCAGGGGATGGGTCACCGCACCGCGATAAACGTTCACGCCAAGTGCCAGCGCCGGGTTCTGAGCGACCGCGGAACGAAATCCCCGGTCCGCCAGTTCCAGACCGTAGCGCAGCGTCACGTTGGTCAATGCAAAGGTGCTGGTGCGCGGAACCGACCCGGGCATATTGGCCACACAATAATGGACCACCTCATCCACCATAAAAACCGGATCGTCATAGGTAGTGGGGCGGCAGGTCTCACAGCAGCCGCCTTGATCCACCGCGACATCGACGATCACCGCACCCGGCTTCATGGCCGCGATCAGCTCCCGAGTCACCAGTTTGGGGGTCTTGCCTCCCGGCACCAGAACGGCGCCGATCACCAGATGCGACCGGGTGACCGCCCGGGCAATGCTGTCGGCGTTCGACATGAGGGTGGTGACGGCATTGCCGAATATGTCGTCCAGATAGGCCAGTCGCCGCGGGTTGTTGTCAATCACCGTGACATGGGCCCCCATACCCATGGCGATTTTGGCGGCGTTGGATCCGACTACGCCGCCGCCGAGAATGGTCACCCGGCCGCGATCGACCCCCGGAACGCCGCCCAGCAGGACCCCGCGGCCCCCCGCCGGCTTCTCCAGGTAATGCGCTCCCACCTGTACCGCCATGCGACCGGCAATTTCGCTCATGGGCGTCAGCAGGGGGAGCGCTCCATCCGCTTCCTGAATGGTTTCATAAGCCACGCCGATCACTTCCTTTTCCAGCAGCACCCGGGTCAGCTCCGGAGCCGGCGCCAGGTGGAGGTAGGTAAAAAGGATCAGGCCCGGCCGCAAGAACTCATATTCCGCGGGCAGCGGCTCTTTCACCTTGATCACCAGGTCCGCCCCCCCGTACACCGCGTGCGCCTCCGGCAACAGGGTGGCCCCGGCTTTCCGGTATTCGTCGTCCGGAATTCCCGCTCCCGCCCCCGCTCCCTGCTCGATCAGGACCTGGTGGCCGTGGGCCAGGAAAGCGCGCACCCCGCCAGGAACGATGGCAACGCGATATTCATGACTCTTGATTTCTTTCGGGATGCCGATGATCATGGGTTTGTCTCCTTTCCGCTGCAAACCACCGCGACAGCAAGTAGCGAGCCAGGGTCTGCGGGAGGGCTCGCAGGGTCCGCGCGGCCAGCGCCGGGTGGTCGGTGAAAATTCCAGCGACACCTGCTTGATGGAACTTGACCATGTCCGCGGGATCATTCACGGTGTAAACGAAAACGCGCAGCCCCAGGTCCCGCAGACGTCTGCGGACCTGGCTGGTGCAAAGTCTTTTCTGCAGACTGACAAACTGGAAACGACCCTGTTCCAGCTGCTCCCAGGTGGCCGGGCGCAGGGTGTTGAGCACCGGTCCGAGCGGTCCGGACCAACCTCTTTCCCGTACTTCGCGAAGCTCCGCCAAATGCGGGGATGAAATCAACAGCATGCCGGCATAGGGGTGCCGTTCCAGTTGTTCCAGCAGGGCTCGTGCCGTGCCTGCCGCTTTCAGCTCCAAATTGATGGCCAGCTTTCCCTGCACCAGTGCGAACAATTGCGCAACGGTCAAGATCTGGTCGCGGTTGGCATAGCGCAGCATGAGCAGTCGCTTGAGCGGTTGTCGGGCGATGATTCTCGTTACCCCGAGCAGGCGCCGCGTTGTTGCATCGTGGTGAAGAACCAGGTGACCGTCTCTGGTGAGGCGAAGATCGGTCTCCAGCATGTGTGCCTGGGAGCGGAGCGCCGCACGAAAGGAGCTCTTGGTGTTTTCCACGGCCTCCGCAGAGGCGCCTCGGTGGGCGATGATCAGCATGGCTCATGACTCGCGCAAGCATGGCTTGCGCACTCCAAAATGATCCTTGCGGGTGAGCAGGACCGGGTTTTTGTCGTTGCAAGTGCCGGCGTAATAGTGGACATTAGCCGAGAAAAGTGACGAAGGCCGGCTGTCTCCATTGAACGGTTCTCGATTTGCTGTGTGCATGGAGGTCAAGAGCTGCATGATTCTCGCGATCTATGGAAGCCCGCGGCGTCGCGGAAACACTGCAACGCTGCTGGACAGGGCGATTGCGGGGGCCCTGGAAAATGGAGCACAAGTAGAAAAAATCGTGCTCCGCGACCTCTCCATTGCCCCCTGTCTGGAAATCTACGGTTGTAAGACCACCGGACGCTGCGTCATCCAAGATGATTTTCAGCGCGTATACGATCAACTCCTGGAATGTGACGGTTTGATGCTGGCTTCACCCATATTTTTCTACTCTGTCAGCGCCCACACTAAATGCCTCATGGATCGATGCCAATCGTTGTGGGTCAAGAAGTATTGGATCGAAAAAAGGAGCCCGAAAAAAACTCAACTGCGGCGCAAGGGACTTTTCATTTCAGCCGGAGCGACTCACGGCAAGAGGCTCTTCGACGGTGCGCTGCTCACGGTGACCTATTTTTTCGACGTGTTGGACATGGAGCTGTCAGGAACCCTTCTCTGCCGTGGTCTGGACTTTGAGGGGGATGTGCTGCAGCATCCGGAGCATCTCGAAGCGGCCTATCGAGCTGGTCGGGAACTGGCACAAGCCGTCATGGCCCCGGCCGGAATGAACCAGACGGCTAATAGTCAACCGGCTTGATGTGCTCCTCGCTCCACTCGATAAGGTTCGCATAGGTGGTGCCTTTGGGGAAGAACTGCACCACCCCGGTCTCCTTGATTTGTGCAATCTCCTCCTCCGAGAGCATTCCTCCTGCAGTGATCTTGATCTGGGATGCATTTTCCCTGGCCAGCAACCGGACGATTCTTGCAAAGTTCTCGATCTCGGTCCCGGGCAGTGTGGTGATGCCAATGTGGTCGACCGATTCCTGAATGGCCGAAGCAACGATCGCTTCGGGATCCTGCGCGGTGGTATAGATGACCTCGTATCCGGCTTCACTGAAGGCCCTGGCCAATTTTAAGGTGGCGGACTCATAGCCTTCCCCGAATCTCGCCATCAGTATCCTTACTTTTCTCGCTGCCATGTGCACTGCCCTTCGCTGGGTTTCAACTGTCTTGCATGCGCCATTCACTGGGACGGTAACCTCACCGGATGGTGACTCTTTTGCGGCGCTCTGTCAAGCATCAGATGACCGACGGGAGCAAATGATGATGGCAGCAGATGAGGAGGAGGCCCGCACCCATGGTGAGCACTTCATCATTGCAATTCATGGCGAATGGTTGTATAGAGGTCGCCAAATAGTGTTTGGAAACACATGACGGGCCGTTAGCTCAACGGGTAGAGCAGCTGACTCTTAATCAGGAGGTTCGGGGTTCGAGTCCCTGACGGCCCACCAGTAAAATCAATGG
>Ga0209254_10001038_pt1 | contig 24514 bp, 22 predicted proteins | sample FrelakmetDIP11DI_FD_187148 | JGI IMG/M metagenome (GOLD analysis project Ga0209254, IMG submission 187148) | Freshwater lake sediment microbial communities from the University of Notre Dame, USA, for methane emissions studies - DIP11 DI (SPAdes)... | ecosystem: Environmental > Aquatic >...
GCCGTCGAGCACCTTCGGGTACTCGCCGGCGAGCCAGATCGAATACGGGCGGCGACTGCCGTCAGGCAGGTGCAGCTCCTTCACGCCCAGGACGAAGTCGTCGCCGGTGTTCGCGTTCGAGATGTCGACAGTCCAGCTCATCGTGCCCAGCGGGCCGGCCTTGGGTTCCTTCTTCGAGAACAACGCGTTCAGTACCGGCGTCGGGTGCTGGTCGAGCTCCTTGAACACCCCAAGCTGCTCGCAGCGCCAGCGCACGATATTGGCGAAGGCCGACACGACACCGCTCTGCCACAACTTGTCCCCGGTGGGCGGCATCCCGATCGCGAAGCCCTGTTCGTCACGCGCCTTGGCAAGGGCGTCGAGCTTCATCTTCAGCCAGGCGCGATCCTCGCTGCGCATGTCCATCGACAGCGCCTTCGCGATCGCACCCAGTCCGCGCGGCTGCTCCGCGCCATTGACCCAGACCTCGAACGGCACGGCCGGCTCGCCGACCTGGCCGATGAAAATCGCGAACGATTCCCTGCGCTCCGGAATCTCGACCATGAAGGTCCACGCCAGGTTGCCTTCGGCGAGGTCCGGACGGCCAGGCCATTTGAGGCTCGCCACCGCGGGGCGTGGCGTGGAGTCGAGCCGCACGCGCCGGTCCGGATCGTCCTTCAGATCCTGCGGCGAAGCGTTGTGCGAAGCCGCCGGCTCCTTGATGGCTTCGAGCACCGAACCGATGACATTGTTCGGGCGATACGTGGTGATGCCCTTGAGGCCGGCATGCCACGCGCCAAGGTAGAGGTTCTTGAAGTCCTCGAACGGGTAATCCTCGGGCACATTGACGGTCTTGCTGATGGCGGCATCGACATAGGGCTGCACCGCCGCGATCATCTGCATGTGGTCGTTGGCGCTCATTTCGAGCGCGCTGACGAAGCTGGCGGGCAGCGTGGACTCGTCGCCGCCCATGCGGCGGAACAGGCGATACGCGTAGTCCTCGACGACGTACTCCTGCTTGCTGCCGTCCGGCATGCGCTTCTTGCGAATGTAAGTCCAGGAGAACGTCGGCTCGATGCCTCCGGAAGCGTTGCCGGCGAACGCCAGCGAGATCGTGCCGGTCGGCGCGATCGACAGCAGGTGTGAGTTGCGGATGCCGTGCGCCCGGATCTGTGCCTTCAGCTCGTCAGGCAGACGCGACGCGCAGTGCGGCTCAGCGAGGAACTTGTCGGCATCGAAGAGCGGGAAGACGCCCTTTTCGCGGGCGTTGTCGACCGATGCGCCGTACGCGGCATCGCGCATCGTGCGGCTGATGTCGGCGGCCAGCGCGCGTGCTTCGGCGCTGTCGTAGCGCAGGCCCAGCATCGTCAGGGTGTTGCCCAGTCCGGTGAAGCCCAGCCCGATGCGCCGCTTGTTCGCCGCTTCCTGCGCCTGTTCCGGCAGTGGCCACAGCGTGGCGTCGAGCACGTTGTCCAGCGCGCGGATCGAAACGCGAGTGACTTCGCGGAACCTGTCCCAGTCGAAGGTCGCCCGCTCGCCGAACGGGTCGACGACGAAGCGCGTCAGGTTGATCGAGCCGAGGCAGCAGCAGCCATAGGGCGGAAGCGGCTGCTCGCCACAGGGGTTCGTCGCCGCGATGGTCTCGCAGTACGACAGGTTGTTGTCGTCGTTGACGCGGTCGATGAAGATGACGCCGGGCTCGGCATGGCTGTAGGTCGACTGCATGATCTGGTCGAACAGATCGCGCGCCCGCGCCTTGCGATAGACCCAGCTGCCATCGGCGCGCTGGTAGCCGGCCGACTTGTCGAACGCTTCGGCGACATGCCACAGCTCAACCTCGCCGTCGCTCTCGACCGCGCGCATGAACGCGTCAGTCACTGCCACCGACATGTTGAAGTTCGCCAGCGAACCGTCGCGCTTGGCGTGGATGAAGTCCTCGATGTCCGGGTGGTCGCAGCGCATCATCCCCATCTGTGCACCGCGCCGCGCGCCGGCGGATTCGAGCGTCTCGCAGCTCTTGTCGAACACGCGCATGTAGGAGATCGGGCCGCTGGCGCGCGAGTGCGTGCCGTGCACCAGGGCGCCCTTCGGCCGGATCGGCGAGAAGTCATAGCCGACGCCGCCGCCGCGGCGCATCGTCTCGGCCGCCTGGTTCAGCGCCAGGTAAATCGAGGGGACTTTGCCCTTGGTGCCGCTGATCGCATCGCCGACCGGCTGCACGAAGCAGTTGATCAGCGTCGCCGCAATGCCGGTGCCGGCCGCGGAGTTGACGCGGCCGCCCGGTATGAAGCCATCGACCATCGCGTCGTAAAAACACTTCTCCCACACCTCGCGCTGCTCGGGCTTCTCGACCTGCGCCAGGCCGCGTGCAACTCTCCGGCGCACCTCGTCGACGCTTTTCTCCTCGCCCTTTGCGTACTTCTCGAGGAGAACGTCGATCGAGATCGGCTGCTCGTCAAGCAGCACCTGTGCCTTGTCCAGTTTCATCGTTATCCCGGGAAATGAAGTTGCATGCTCGTCGCAGACCTTCGCGTCGACGCTGAAGCGAAAGGAAAATTATAGGCAGCCGACCCCGCTGCGCCTGCTTCCACCCTGACGCCGGAAGAGGTAGTCCTTAACGGAAGTCGTGAACTGCGCATATAAGGCAGCGCTATAAAATCACGCCTCCATATTACGGAGAAGCGCATGAACCTGCAGCAGTTCCGCTTCCTGCGCGAGGCCGCGCGCCACAAATTCAGCCTGACCGAGGCGGCGCGGGCGCTGCACACGTCGCAGCCCGGCATTTCGAAGGCCATCATCGAGCTCGAGCAGGAACTCGGTGTGCCGATCCTGGCGCGTCACGGCAAGCGCGTGAAGGGGCTGACCGCCCCAGGCCAGGTCGTGCTCGAGGCAGCCGAACGCATCATGCTCGAAGTCGACAACCTGAAGAAGCTGGCGCGCGATTACGTCGGCAGTCCGGAGGGTACGCTGCGCATCGCCACGACGCACACCCAGGCGCGCTACGTGCTGCCCCAGGTGATCCAGCAGTTCGCGCAGAAGTTTCCCCAGGTGCGGCTGAAGCTGCTGCAGGCCAATCCGCCGCAGATCGCGGCGATGCTGGTGCATGGCCAGGCGGATCTCGGCGTGGCCACCGAATCGCTGGCCGACGCACCGGGGCTGCTGTCGATCCCAATTTACGACTGGCAGCATGTGGCGGTGGTGAAGCCGGACCATCCACTGGCCAAGTTCGCAACGACACCGGGCAAGCTGACATTGAAGGACCTGGCGCGCAACCCGCTCGTCACCTATGAGCAGCAGTTTGCCGGCCGCGGCAAGATCGACGACGCCTTTGCGCACGCCAGCATCGAACCTTCGATCGTGCTCGAGGCGATCGACGCCGACGTTATCAAGACCTACGTGCAGATCGGCATGGGGGTGGGCATCGTCGCTGGCGTCGCCGTCGATGCGCGGCGCGACGGGCTCGTCATATTGCCCTGCGGGCACCTGTTCGGACGCAACGTCACCCGGCTCGCGGTCAAGGAGGGCACCTACCTGCGCGGCTTCGTCTACTCCTTCGTCGAGATGCTGGTGCCAGGCTGGGACAAGCGCCGCATCGAGGAAGCCTTCCGCGGCTGATGGCGCGCGGCCTACACTGGCAACAACCTGTTTTGGAGACAACCATGGCCTTGACTCCCGCCCCGGTTCCGATCCACGGACTGCACCACTACGCCTATCGCTGCAAGGACGCCGAGGAGACGCGGCACTTCTACGAGGACATCCTCGGGCTGCCGCTCTATCACATCATCCAGAGCGACCATGTGCCGTCGACCGGCGAGTATTGCCCCTACACGCACATCTTCTTCCGCATGACCGACGGCTCGTGCATCGCTTTCTTCGATCTCGGCGACGACGTCGCCTGCGAGCCGTCGCCGAACACGCCGTCATGGGTCAATCACATCGCCTTCCGCGTCGACAGCGTCGATGCGCTCGAACAGGTCAAGGCACGCCTCGAGGCCAACGGAGTCGACGTCGTCGGGATCACGGACCACCACATCTTCAACTCGATCTACTTCTTCGACCCGAACGGCATCCGCATCGAACTGTCGGCGCAGCTCGCCTCCGAGATGCAGATGCAGGAAGAAAGCAAGACCGCGCATGCCCGGCTGGCCGAATGGACGCGGCGCAAGAACGAGTGGCGACGCGAACGCGCGAAGGGCGTCGCCCCGCCAGTGCTGAAGCCGCAGCAGAACGACCGGCCCGAGGTCGCGGTGCGCGCGACCGTGCGGCGCTAGCGCGTGCGGGTCGCGGTTGTCGGCGCCGGCTCGATCGGCGCCGTGATCGGCGCGCGCCTGGCGGCATCCGGCCACGAAGTCGTGCTGGTCGCACGCGGCGCGCACCTCGCGGCAATCCGGCGCGACGGCCTGACGCTGGTTGACCACGTCGGGCCAGCCAGCGGCGTCTATCGGCTGCCCGCGAGCGACGAACCGTCGCAGTTCGATACCCAGGATCTGGTCGTCATCGGACTCAAGGCCCATGCCATCGGCGCGATGCTGCCGAAGCTCGCCGCGCTCGTGGGGCCGCATACGACGGTGGTGCCCGCGATCAATGGCCTGCCATGGTGGTACTTCCACCGCGAAGGCAGTGCGCTGGCCGGCACCTCGCTGCACACGCTCGATCCGGGTGGCACGATGTTCAGTGCGCTGGATCCGGCGCACATCCTTGGATGCGTCGTCCACATTGCCGCCGAAGTACGCGCACCGGGCGAGGTGCACTACACCGGTGGCAAGCGCCTGATCCTGGGCGAGCCCGATCGGTCGATGTCGCCGCGGCTAAAGGCGGTCGCCAATGCGCTGGACGCTGCCGGCTTTGCGACCGAACGCTCGCCCGATATCCGCCTCGCGGTCTGGATCAAGCTGCTCGGCAACCTGTCGTTCAATCCGGTCGCGGCGCTGACCGGCTACCTGATGAACCAGATCGTCGCCGACGAGGACGTGCTGGGGGTGATTCGCGCAATGATGCTCGAAGGCATGGCGGTGTCAGCGCACTATGGCTACCCGATGCCGATGACTCCCGACCAGCGCATCGACCTGGCGCGTCAGCTGGGCGCGGCGAAGATTTCCATGCTGCAGGATCTTGAACAGCGTCGACCGCTGGAGTTGGCCGCCATCGTTGGCGCGGTCATCGAGCTCGCCGACATGGCGGGGATCGCCGTGCCGACGATCCGGCACGTACACGGGCTGACACTCGGCCGTGCCCGCGCGTTGGGTGTCGGCTGATCCGCCTTCAGCTCAGTGCTGCTTGCTGCCGCGGACCAGATCGAGCGCCGCGTCGAACAGCGGCGAGCCGGGATTGGCGAGCTCATCGACGACCGAGAGGTGATGGGTGCCCGTCATCGGGAGGTCGCGCATGACGACGTTCTTCCAGGTTCGACCGATGAGTGCGTTCTGGCGCTTGAACTCCGACGATTCCAGTGCGCCGACGGCCGTGATCAGCGGCGCGTCGGTGGCCGGTGGCATATGGATCGGCGACAGGGCGCGTGCCCGCCGCGCATCGAGTTGCAGGTCGACGTTGACGAACGGGGCCTGCAGCAGCGGCGCGAGATCGTAGATGCCGCTGATCGCCAGGCCGGCCTTCACCAGCTTTGCAGGCAGGTCGGACGCCACCACCGGCCACAGCGCCGCCATCAACATCACCGTGAGGTGCGCCCCGGCGGAGTGCCCGGCGACGACGATGCGCTCCGGATCAAACCCCAGTCGATCGCCGTTGCGGTAGAGCCATGCCAGCGCCCTGATTTGCTGCCGGACGATCTCTTCCATCGGCGCGGCCGGAGCCAGCCCGTAGTTGAGCAGCGCCAGCGCGACGCCGTGCTGCACGAATGGCGGGGCCAGCCAGGAAAAATCCGACTTGTCGAGCGAGCGCCAATAGCCGCCATGAATGAAGACCAGCAGCGGCGCGGCTTCCTGGCGCGTGGGAAAGTAGTCGAGTCGCTCGGCCGCCGTCTCGCCGAACGGCAGGTCGATCAGGCAGGCCCGCAGACGTCGGGTGATCGCGGCCTGCTCGGCCCAGCGAGCGAAGATCTGCGGGTGCTCCGGTATCGCGGCCCGTGCGTTGTACTCCCGCTCAAAGAACGCGCTGTCGTGCATCATCCGGGCTCCAGGCAGTGCCCCCGAGTGTAGCTTTGGCTCGCGACCGTCGGCCTCGTTTGAACGGATCCGCAGCACCACCTATAATCGCTGTCTCGCTCGGTGCTCGCGCCAAGCGGCCGCCTACCGGGGAAGTAGCTCAGCTGGGAGAGCGCTGCGTTCGCAATGCAGAGGTCGGGAGTTCGATCCTCCTCTTCTCCACCATCACGCCAGGGGCCGCACATGTTGCGGCCCTTTGCATTTCTGGACTTCTCATGCGGGTAAAGGCTCGACGCCTGCGAGTTCCCCTAGACTCTGGTGAACTTCTATTGCGACGTCCCGTGACCCTGCCTGCTCCCTCCAGTTTGAGCGCTTCCCTCCGCGCTGTTGCTGCCGTTTCCAGCGTGTTCACACTGCCGCCCGGCATGGCGCAGACGACGACCGACACCCTGGCTCCCGTAGTCGTGACCGGCACGCGCACCGAGGCGCGGGCGTTCGACCTGCCGATGTCGATCGATGCGATTGACCGTTCGGCGATCCAGGACGGCAAGGCGCGCGTCAACATCTCCGAGGTCCTCAACCGTGCGCCCGGAACCTTCGTGCAGAACCGCGACAATTTTGCGCAGGAACTGCAGATCACGATCCGCGGGTTCGGCGCGCGCTCGCAGTTCGGCACACGCGGTATCAAGCTGATTGCCGACGGATTGCCGGCCAGCACGCCGGACGGGCAGGGCAATCCGGGACTGTTCGACCTCGGCTCCGCCGAGCGCATCGAGGTGCTCCGTGGGCCGTTCTCGGCGCTCTACGGCAATCACTCAGGCGGCGTCGTGCAGGTGTTCAGCGAAAGCGGCAGTACGCCACCGACGGCCGGGGCCGATCTCCAGTTCGGCAGCTTCGGATTTCAGCGATATGCCCTGAAGGGTGGCGGCGCGACCGACGCATTCGATGGCATCGCAAGCGCCTCGTATCTCAGCGTCGACGGCTATCGTGACCACAGTGCGGCCCGCAAGGCGCAGTTCAATACCAAGCTCGGCTATCAACTCGACGCAAGCAACCGCCTGACGCTGGTGGCGACCGGCTTCAACCAGCCCAACGCGCAGGACCCGCTCGGGCTGACGAATGCACAAGTGCAGCAGAACCCGCGCCAGGCGCAGCCGGTGGCCATCACATTCAACACGCGGCGCTCGCTCGACAACCTGCAGGGCGGACTGATTTGGGACAGCGCGCTCGGCGAACGCGACAGTCTGCGCGTGCTGGCCTATACCGGCAGCCGCAGCAATGAACAGTTCCTCGCGATTCCGCTCGAGGCCCAGCAGGCGGCCACGAGCTCCGGCGGGGTGTCTTCCCTCGACCGCGATATCGCCGGCGGCAGCGTGCAGTGGACGCGGCGCCAGGATCTGTTCAGTGGGCCGCTGACACTAACGGCCGGTGCCGAGTACGACACCTCCGCGGAGGCGCGCCAGGGCTTCATCAACAATCTCGGTGTGCAAGGCGCGCTCAAGCGCGACGAAGACAACACGGTCGACAGCCTGGGCGCCTACGCGCAGGCGGAGTGGCAGTTCGTGCCGACTTGGTCGCTGTCAGCCGGAGTTCGCTACACCAAGGTCGACTTCACGTCCGAGGACCGGTACATCACGACGGGTAATCCCAATGACAGCGGATCGACCAGTTACGGTGAATGGACGCCCACGGTCGGGCTTCTATACAGCGTCACGCCAAGATTCAACCTCTATGCGAGCTACGGCCGCGCCTTCGAAACGCCAACCACTGCGGAACTTGCTTACCGGCCCGACGGGCGCAGCGGACTGAACTTCTCGCTGCAGCCCTCGACCAGCGACCAGGTCGAGCTGGGAGCCAAGGCGCTGCTCGGCGAAACGACGCGCCTCAACTTTGCGCTCTTCAGTATCCGGACCGAAGGCGAGATCGTCATCGCCCGCAACACCGGAGGGCGCTCGTCGTTTAGCAACGCGGGCGACTCGTCGCGGCTCGGGGCTGAGCTAATGCTGGAGTCGGAATTCGGCGCCGGATTGAGCACGCATGTCGCGCTGACGTTCCTGAACGCACGCTTCGATACGGCATTTCGCAGCTGCGCACCGCTGGCCGCCTTCTGCAATCCGGTGACCGGAGCCAACACCGCGGTCGTTCCGTCGGGCAACCGCGTGCCCGGCGTGCCGAACGCTTCCCTGTTCGCCGATCTCGCCTATCGCAACCCGGCGCTGGGATTGCGGGGCGCGTTCGAGCTCGTGGCCAACGGGCCGGTCGCAGTCAACGACTTCAACTCGGAATACGCCGCCGGCTACGCGATAGCCAACCTCTGGGCCGGGCTCGAGCAGTTCGTCGGCCGCTGGCGCTTCCGCGAGTTCGCGCGCGTCAACAACCTGTTCAGCAAGCAGTACATCGGCGCCGTCATCGTCGGCGACGCCAACGGCCGTTACTATGCGCCAGCGCCGACTCGCAACCTGCTGGTCGGGGCGACCGCGACCTACAGCTTCTAGGTGCGGGTACGCGCAGCGGGCTCGCGTCTTCGCGGGATCGGGGCTAACCCGGGCTTGGGCTCAATTGCCGCAGGATGCGGTGCTGCATAGACTCGCCGTTCGCACGCGCCAGTGCGAAGTGCACAACAAAGACGTATCAGACAGGAGATGAACATGGCAGGGACATGGAAGGGAATTGCATTCGCGGTCGCGCTGGCGGTGGGCAGCGTCGCGCCGGTGCATGCGCAGCAGAACATCGAGAAGCTCAAGCAGATGAAGGTCTCGGGCACGGATCTGAACATCCCGCCCGTGCCGCAGACCGGAAAGAACGCCGACGCGATCCGCGAGAACCTGAAGCGCGTCAAGCTGCCGCCCGGTTTCAAGATCGAACTGTTCGCGATCGTGCCGGATGCGCGCCACATGGCGGTCGCGCCGAGCACGAACATGCTGTTCGTCGGTACGCGCAAGACGACGGTTTGGGCGGTGACCGACCGCAACAGCGACTACGTCGCGGATGAAGTGAAACCCTTCGCGCCGTCACTGAAGTTCCAGGTGCCCAACGGCGTGTGCTGGACCAAGGACGGCTTCCTGATCGTGGCCGAACACAACCGCGTGCTGAACTTCCCTGCCGCGGAGTTCTTCTATGAAGGTCCGGACGTCGCGGTGATCGAGGTGGTCCCGCAGGGCAAGCTGATTCCGGAGGAGGAAGAGTCGTACAACCACGGTGCGCGCACCTGCCGGGTCGGGCCGGACGGCATGCTCTACATCACGCTCGGCCAGCCGCACAACGTGCAGCCGGCCGGCAAGGTCGCGTTGTATGAGAAGCTGGGCATCGGCGGCATGGTGCGGATGAATCCCTTCGATGGCAGCAAGCGGGAGGTCTATGCGGTCGGCATCCGCAACTCGGTCGGCATGGACATCAACCCGAAGGACAAGACGGTGTGGTTTACCGACAACCAGACCGACGGCATGGGTGATGACACTCCGCCGGGAGAGCTGAACCGCATCACCAAGCCGGGCGAGCACTTCGGCTATCCGTTCATCCACGGCAGGAATGTCAAGGTCGCGGGCACGGCCGCGGCGCCGGATCTGAAGGACATGAAGGCGCCGGCGAACTGGACGCCACCGCAGATCGAGTTCCCGGCCCATCAGGCCCAACTCGGCATGACCTTCTACAACGGCAAGCAGTTCCCGGCGAAGTACCAGGGCGGCATCTTCGTGGCTGCGCACGGCTCGTGGAACCGCACTACGCCGAGCGGCGCGCTGATCAACTTCGTTTCGCTGAAGGCAGACGGCACGGCCGACAAGTCCGAAGTTTTTGCCGACGGCTGGCTCGACAGCGTTACCGGCACCTACCGCGGCCGCCCGGTCGATGTCGCCGTGATGAAGGACGGCTCGCTGCTCGTGTCCGACGACTTCGCCGGCGCGATCTACCGGATCTCCTACCAGCCGTAATGCCCACTCGTCGCCTCTCCGCTGCCGCGTTCAGCGCGGCAGCGTTCTGTTCTGCCGGCTTGATGTCGCACAGCGTACTTGCGCAGGATGTCACTGCGGGTCGGAAGAAGGCAATCGCGTGCCAGACCTGTCACGGCATGGACGGCATTGCCAAGCTGCCGGACGCGCCGCATCTGGCCGCCCAGCCGGCCGCCTATCTTGAGCGTGAACTGCGTGCGTACCGTTCCGGTGCGCGGCGCAACGAAGTGATGTCGATCGCCGCCAAGGCGCTGAGCGACGACGACATCCGTGACCTCGCCGCCTACTTCGCCGCGATCCAGATCGAGGTCAAGGCCGTACCGAAGTAGAGGCGACTCATCGAGGGGTGGTGCAACGGGGTTGGCCGGCTGGCCACCCCGTTCGTAGCGTCACTTCCTAGCGCCGGCGGATCAGCGCGTTGACCTCTTCGACGTTTTCCATGATGCGGCGGCGGACGATCTCGAACGCTTCGGCCTGCGAACGGGCCGCCAGTTCGCCGAGTTCGCGGATGTTCTCGAGCGCCATCGTGAAGGTCTGTTTGGCGACTTCATCCAGGCGACCGAAGCCCTGTCCGGTACTGCCGGGTCTCATGCCCTGGGCGACTGCCTGCCAATCCGTGACGGCGTTCTTCAGCATTGCAGTCTGGCGGGCGACAACCGCTTGCAGTCCTTCGTAGGATTTCTTGTTGGCCGCCACCAGCGCGGCGAGGTCCTTGCGACGGCCTTCGGCGATCGTGCTGGCGACGCCCGACAGATTGAACTGCTCGAGCGCTTTGTTGACACCGGTCATCGACATGTCGAACAGACCTTCGGGGCTGGCCGCGCGCGCGGCCGGCTTGCGGGCAGCGCTCGTGGCGCGTTTTGCGGGAGCCTTGCGTGAGCGGGTCTTGCCAGCCGTCTTGCGAGCCTTGGTTGCCATCTTTTTCCTCCGGAGAATCGAGCAAAGTAAGACTACTGCGTGTTCCTGCTCCGCCTGCCGTCTACTTCGCGGACCAGTGTCAGTGCCAGCTCAAACGCTGCCGCGACAAACGCCAGCACGCGTGCGAACTGCTCATCGGTCAACCGCCGCGCCTCGTCGCTCGAGCGGTAGATGTTCACGAACTCCCGCTCGCGCCCGGCATGCGCCACCAGGCGGCCAACGCCGAGATCCTCGAGCGCCTTCCACAATTCCGGGTTGTAGGAACGCGTCAGCTTCATCACGAACGCGACCGGATCGCGCCGGCCGAGCACCGCGGCCAGTCGCAGGATGATCTCGAATGGCAGAACGATGCGGCCGCTCTCGGCCTGCTCCAGCAGGCTCGCGTCGCGCAGGTTGATCGCGCGGCCGAGTTCCTGTGCCGTCAGTCCCGCGGTCTCACGCATGCTCTTCAGCAGCGCGCCGGCCTTCTCGATCGTCGCGCGCCGCTTCGGACCGACCGAAGACTTGGCGATCGCCAGCGACATGTCGGCCGCACTGCCGGCCAGGCCCCAGGCCGTATCCGCCCACGATCGAACCTGTCGCGCGAGTGTCATCACGGGCTGTGCTGTCGGCGGGGCCTTGGCCGTGCGCGGGGACTTCCTGGGAATCTTGCGTGGTTTGCGGTGCGTCGTTGCCATTGCGGAGCGGAGTGGGTCGCGGCCGCCGGGCGCGGGAGCCCGGATCCTTCGGCATCTTGAACGTCAGCGCAGGCGAGCGCAAGCGCCGGCGTTAGGCGGCCTATGGCAGCGCCCGCGGTTGCAGCGGCAGCGGCTCGGCCCGAATAGGGGGGCAGGCACGCTTGTAATCGGGCCTTCGGCAGGACTCGCGCGCGCGGAGACTCGATCTTGGCCAATTGCGCGCGGCGGGGGTCGCGCGCTCCGGGCAGTGTTCGCCAGCGAGGAAGTCATGAGCCAGACCGCCGAAGATCTTCTCACCTCACTCAGCAGCCGCGACGTGCAGCGCCGCTTGCAGGAGTACCGCGCGCTGCTGGCCAACGATTCGGTCGGCATCCTGGCGATCTGCGAGGGCGAAGTGATGCAGTGCAATCCGAGCGCGGCGCGGCTGTTCGGCTGGGAGCCGGAGCGCCTGCTGGGCCAGTCGGCCTCGGTGTTCTTCTCCTCGCAAGATGAATTCCAGGCGTTCGCCAACCGCATCGGCGATGCGCTCAATGCCGGGGGCTCGCCCGCGGTCGAATGGCGGACACGCCGCGCCGATGGCACGACCTTCTGGGCGCGCCTGCTGGTCAAGAGCATCACGCCAGGTGGCCCGGGCGGCGAAACAATCTGGATGGTCGAGGACATCACCAGCCGCAAGGCGATGGAAGTGGCGTTGTCGCGGGTCCGCGAGGAACTTGAACAGCGTGTGCGTGCGGCCCACGACGAACTGGCCTGGTCGAACGAACGTCTGGTTGCCGAGATGTATGAGCGCAGCGAGGTCGAGGAACGTGCGCGGCGCATCGCGCTGTACGACGATGTCACCGCGCTGCCCAATCGCCGCCTGCTCGAGTCGCGGCTGGAGGAAGCGGTACGCAATCACCAGCCGGGCGGCGATCGGCTGGCGGTGCTGGTCATCGACATCGACGACTTCACCAAGCTCAACGATGCGCTCGGCCATCGGGTCGGCGATGCGCTGCTGCACGAAGTGGCGGCGCGCCTGATCGACACCGTGCGCACCTCGGATCTCGTGGCGCGCGTTGGCTCAGACGAGTTCGCGGTCGTGCTGGGCCGCCTGCGCCATACGGACGATGCAGAGCGCGTCGCCACCAAGCTCGGCGAGCTACTGGCTGAACCCTACGAGGTGGACGCCGAGCAGGTGACCGCCACGGTCAGCATCGGTGTCGCCTGCTTCCCGGCCGACGGCGCCGGCCCCGAGATGCTGTTGCGCAATGCCGATGCCGCGCTGTCCTATGCCAAGTCGCGCGGCCGCGCTCATGTGCAGCTGTTCGAGCCGCGCATGAACGCTGACCTGCTGCAGCGGCTGCAGCTCGAAGCGGCGCTGCGTCGCGCGATCGACCGGCGTGAATTCGAAGTGCATTTCCAGCCCCGCGTGCTGCTGTCGACCGGCAAGGTAATTGGCGCCGAGGCACTTTTGCGCTGGCGCCATCCCGAGCAGGGCTTGCTGGAACCGTCGAGCTTCATCGCGGTAGCCGAGGATGCGGGGCTGATGCAGCCGATCGGCGAAGTCGTGCTGCGTGCCGCCTGTGAAGCGGCGAAATCCTGGGGCGCGGTGGGACTGGGCGAGCTGATCGTCAGCGTCAACCTGTCGCCGCGCGAGTTCCGCGGCCGCTCGTTGCTGCCGATGGTGAGCCAGGCGTTGATCGACACCGGCCTGGATGCCGAACGGCTCGAGGTCGAGGTTACCGAAGCGAGCCTGATGCGCGACCTCGACAAGGCCGAGCAGGTGCTGGTCGGACTGCAGACGATGGGGGTTCGCATCGCGCTTGACAACTTCGGCACCGGGTACTCGAGCCTGTCGAACCTGCATCGCTTTCCTCTCAATACGCTGAAGATCGACGGCCAGTTCGTTCGCGGGGCGCCCACCGACGAAGGCGATGCGCGCATCGTCCTCGCCCTCGCGGGCCTGGCGACCGGCCTGGGCCTGCATGTCGTCGCCGAAGGCGTCGAAACCGAGCACCAGTACGAGTTCGTCAAGCATTGCGGCTGCGATGAGGCACAGGGCTATCACCTGAGCCGGCCGTTGCCGCTGGAGCAGTTCGAAGCCTTCGTCCGCAAGCGTTCATTGCAGGCGGCCTGAGGGTCAGTGGCCGCTAGACTGCGCCCTTCGTTGATTTGCGCGGAGGGGCAGCATGAACAAGGACATCATTTCCACACCTGCGGCGCCGGCCGCGATCGGTCCCTATTCGCAGGCCGTGAAGACCGGGCTCGTGGTGTTCACATCCGGGCAAATCGGGCTTGACCCGAAAACCGGCGAGCTGGTGAGCAGCGAGTTCGAGCCGCAGGTGCGTCAGGCTTTCGCCAACCTCGCTGCTGTCGCCAAGGCGGCCGGCGGTTCGCTGGTGCATGTCGTCAAATTCTCGCTGTTCCTGACCGATCTTTCGAAGTTCGCCACAGTCAATCAGATCATGAGCGAACTCGTGCCGCAGCCGTATCCGGCGCGATCCACGGTCGGTGTGGCGAGCCTGCCGAAGGGTGCGCTGTTCGAAGTCGAGGCCGTGCTCGTCCTCTAGAGTCGCCGCTTGGTTCGCGCCAGCCCCGCTGCAGCGGCCCCCGGCCGCGACATGGCCGCGCGCCTGGCCGCCATCGGACTGCGCAGCGACTGGGACTTCGTCCTGCATCTGCCGTTGCGTTACGAGGACGAGACGGTCGTTGTTCCGGCCGATGCCCTGCGCGAAGGGGTAGAAGCGCAGGTCGAAGCGACGATCACGGCGGCCAATGTCGTGTTCCGCGGGCGGCGCCAGCTGCATGTGACGGCGCGTGACGACACGGGCGGCACGCTGGCGCTGCGCTTCCTGCACTTTTATCCGTCGCAACTCAAGCAGCTTGCCGTCGGCAAGCGTATCCGGGCGTTCGGCACCGCGCGCGGTGGCCTGGCCGGCATGGAGATGGTGCACCCCCGTGTGCGGGCCGTGCGCGAGGGAGAAGCGCTGCCCTCGGCCCTGACACCGATCTATCCGACGACCGCGGGTGTCCCGCAGGCGTGGCTGCGCCGGCGCATCGATCGTGCGCTGAAGGCCGTTGACTTGCGCGATGTGCTGGCGGAGCCGCTGCGCGAGCGTTGGCCGCTGTTGCCGCTGCGGTCGGCCCTCGAACGCCTGCACCACCCTCCGCCCGCTGCCGATGCGACGCAGCTCGCCGATCGTTCCGATCCAGCGTGGCAGCGCCTCAAGTTCGACGAACTCGTAGCGCAGCAGATCGCGCTGCGCTTCGCGCGTGCCGCCAGGCAGCGGCGCAGAGCGCCGGTGCTGCGCGCCGATGGGTTGAGCCGCAAGCTGCTGACGACGTTGCCGTTCAAATTGACCTCGGCGCAGCAGCGCGTCTGGCATGAAGTCGAGGCGGATCTCGCGCGCGAGCATCCGATGCAGCGGCTGGTGCAGGGCGATGTCGGCAGTGGCAAGACCGTGGTGGCGGCCCTCGCCGCCGCGCGGGCCATCGAATCCGGCTGGCAGGCGGCGCTGATGGCGCCGACCGAACTGCTGGCCGAGCAGCACTTCGGGCGCATCGTGCAGTGGCTGGTGCCACTCGGAGTCCGCGTCACCTGGCTCGCGGGACGACTCACCGCGGCCAGCAAGCGCAAGGCACAGGCCGCAGCGGCTGAGGGTGCGGCGCAGCTCGTCATCGGCACGCACGCGCTGATACAGGACGCGGTGAGCTTCGATCGGCTGGGGCTCGCGATCGTCGACGAGCAACATCGCTTTGGCGTGGCGCAACGGCTGGCACTGCGTGGTTCGGACGACACAATGGCGCCGCATATGCTGATGCTGTCGGCGACGCCGATCCCGCGCACGCTGGCAATGAGCTATCTCGCGGACCTCGATGTCTCGGTCATTGACGAGCTGCCGCCGGGGCGCCAGCCGGTGGTTACCAAGCTCGTTTCCAGGCGCCGACGCGACGAGGTGATCGCCCGTATCCGTGCCGACGTCGCCGCGGGCCGCCAGGCTTACTGGGTTTGTCCGCTGGTCGAGGAAAGCGAAGCCGTCGAAGCCGCCGCAGCAGTCGAGACGCACGCGCGCATTTCGGAAATGCTGCCGGAGCTGCGCATTGGCTTGCTGAACGGGCAGCTGCCGGGGGCGGAGAAAACAGCGGTGATGCAGCAGTTTGCGGCCCAGTCGATCGACGTGCTGGTCGCGACGACAGTCATCGAGGTCGGCGTCGATGTCGCGAACGCCACGCTGATGGTCATCGAGCATGCCGAGCGCTTCGGGCTGGCGCAGCTGCATCAGCTGCGCGGCCGCGTCGGTCGCGGCGCGGCGCAGAGCTACTGCATCCTCCTCTACGAGGAGCCGCTGTCCGACACGGCGCGCGAACGATTGAAGATCATCTACGAAACGAGCGACGGCTTCGAGGTCGCACGGCGTGACCTTATGATGCGTGGCCCGGGCGAGTTCCTGGGTAGCCGGCAGTCCGGCGTGCCGCTGCTGAGGCTGGCCGATCTGGAGCGCGATGCGGCGCTGGTCGAGCAGGCACGCGGTGCCGCCGAGGCATTGCTGAACACCGATCCAGCCGCCGCACGCGAACACGTGCGGCGGTGGTACGAAGGACGATACGAGTTTCTCGCCGCCTGACGGCGCTCACGAATGACGCTTACCGAGCTCAAGTACATCGTTGCAGTGGCGCGCGAGCGCCATTTTGGCCGCGCGGCCGAGGCCTGCTTCGTCAGCCAGCCCACGCTGTCTGTGGCGATCAAGAAACTCGAGGAAGAGCTCGGCACACAGATCTTCGAACGTCGCACCAGCGAGGTGACGACGACGCCGGCCGGCGAGCGCATCGTCGGTCAGGCGCAGAAGGTGCTTGACGAAGCCGCCCGCATCAAGGAGATCGCGCGCCAGGGCAAGGACCCTCTGGCCGGACCGCTGCGGCTGGGCGTCATCTATACGATCGGACCGTACCTGTTGCCAGGACTGGTGCGGCAACTGCTGAAGGACGCGCCGGAGATGCCGCTGCTGCTGACCGAGAACTTCACGGTCAAGCTGATGGAGCTGCTGAAGAACGGCGAGATCGACGTCGCGATCATGGCGCTGCCACTGCCGCAGACCGGATTGCTGCTGCAACCGGTCTACGACGAGCCGTTCATCATTGCGACTCCACGCCATCACCCCTGGGCGAAGCGCAAGAGCATCCCGAGCGAAGACCTGAAGAAGGAGACGATGCTGCTGCTCGGCACCGGCCACTGCTTCCGCGACCAGGTGCTCGAGGTGTGCCCCGAACTCTCGCGCTTTTCGTCGTCGGCCGAGGGCATCCAGAAGACCTTCGAAGGCTCGTCGCTCGACACGATCCGGCATATGGTGGGCTCTGGCCTGGGCGTCACCGTCCTGCCCAGCAGCTCGGTGCCCGAGAAACCGTCGCGCGACTCACTGCTCGAGTACATCCCGTTCAAGGCGCCGGCACCGGACCGCCGCGTGGTGCTGGCGTGGCGCAAGTCATTCACGCGCGGGCCGGCGATCGAGGCGCTGCGCCAGGCGATTCTGAAATGTCCGCTGCACGGCGTCACCAAACTGCCGGACGCGCCGATCGAGACCTGGTAGCGGACGGCTATCGATGTTCAAGCAATTCCCGATTGGTCAGTCGGCCGATGAGCCGCTAGCATGATCCCCGGTAGTTCAACGGAGAGCGCAATGGCGAAGAAGAGCAAGGCAATGGCGGCTGTGACTGGCGCGCCGACAATCGACATCGGCATCGCCGACAAGGATCGCGCGAAGATCGCGGACGGTCTGTCGCGCGTGCTGGCGGACACCTATTCGCTGTACCTGAAGACGCACAACTTCCACTGGAACGTCGAAGGGCCGATGTTCAACACGCTGCACCTGATGTTCATGGACCAGTACACGGAACTGTGGAATGCGCTCGATGCGATTGCGGAGCGCATCCGCTCGCTCGGGTACCCGGCGCCGGGCACCAACAGCGAGTTCGCACGTCTGACTTCGATCGACGAGACACCGGGTGTCCCCGAAGCGATGGACATGGTGCGCCTGCTCGTGGCAGGCCACGAGGCCGTGGCACGCACCGCGCGCAAGGTGTTCCCTGCGGTCGACAAGGCGAGTGACGAGTCGACCGCCGACCTGCTGACGCAGCGACTGCAGATCCACGAGAAGACCGCCTGGATGCTGCGCAGTCTGCTGAAGTAGACGCGACGTCGTTTGCCTGGGATCGCGTTGAAGGCACTGGTCTTCGACGTCTTCGGCACCGTCGTCGACTGGCGCGAGGGCGTCGCGCGGGAGCTTGCTGCCTTTCTCGCGCGCCACGCTATCCGCGACATGGATGCCCATGCGCTGGCCGATGCCTGGCGCCGGCGTTACCAGCCCGCGATGGAAGCGTGCCGCTCGGGCCGCCGCCCGTTCACCCGCCTCGACGTGCTGCACCGTGAGAACCTCGAGGCGGTACTGCTCGATGTCGGTACCGATCTGACGGCGATCGCGCCTCAGGAACTCGACGACCTGAACCGCGCCTGGCATCGCCTAGACCCGTGGCCCGACGTGCTGGCCGGGCTGCAACGCCTGAAGACTCGGTACATCATTGCTCCGCTGTCCAACGGCAACGTGGCGCTGCTGCTCAACATGGCTAAGCGGGCGGGCATCCCGTGGGATGCGATCCTCGGTGCAGAGGTCGCCGGCGCCTACAAGCCGCAACCCGAGGCCTATCTGCGCACGGCGGACATCCTCGGGTTCACTCCGGCGGAGGTGGGTCTGGTGGCTGCCCACAACAACGACCTGCAGGCGGCCCGCGCATGCGGCCTCAAGGCAGCGTTCGTGTCCCGACCCTACGAGCACGGGCCGCATCAGACGACCGACCTTGTGCCAGCAGAGCCGTGGGACATCGTCGCGGCGGACTTCGTCGACCTGGCGCGCCAGCTCGGCTGCTGAGCGGCAGACACGGTTTCGCCAACGGAGCCCTAATTGGTCTGGAAACTGATTCGCCCCGAACGGTCGCGCGCGACGACGTAGCGTGCGCCGTTGTATGGGCGGACGCCGGTGGTGCCGTCGATATCGTCGGGCCAGAGGACGCGCAGCGTGGCGTCGCTGCACCGCGTGTGCGTTCGCGTCACCTTGATGGCAAGGTTGAACGCCTCGCCATCGACTTCGTAGCGGATCGGCGTGTCGGTGCGGTTGGCGACCTCGAATCGCGTCGACGCACTGCGTGGCCTGGCGAAGAGCTGCACGGCGTAGTAGCGCGTGCTGCGCTCGCTCTGCGCGACACCGAAGCCGGTGTGGGTTGCCGGCGCGAGCAGCATGTTGTCGCGATGCCCGGGTGACTGCCACCATCCGGCAACCAGCCGGGACGCGAGCTGTTCCGAAGTGAATCCGGATGAGCTGAATACGTACGCGATGTTCTCGGCCACCATGCAGTGCTCGTAGCCTTCGGCGGCGGCACGATCGGCCGGCCGTCGCGCGTCCGCCTCGTGTCCGTAGCGCTCGGTGCGCGCCATGAACTCGGCGAACTTCTGCGCCGCCTTGGCAAGGTTTGCATCGGGTTCGACGGCAGTGAGGCCGTGGCGACTGCGAAGCGCGTTGGTCTGCTCGATCATCTGGGAACCGACGATCGCCGTGTCAGGCTGCGGCCCGCGTGGCGACTGTGCACCCGCGGCGGTCGCGAGCGCCGCGGCCGCGAGTGCCGTCGCGAACAGCAGGCAGCTCAAGCGAGACTGCAGGGCAATGGGCGCCAGCGGCGCCGCGTACACGGCCTTGTTCCGGTGTCTTTGAAGGATCGCCCCGATCATCTTTTGCGCAAGGCAAGACGTACTGTCGTCATGAGGCAAGTTTCACGCCCTTGAGCGGCCGCTCGTGAACTGCCGACGGCCGATTTGCTGAACGACGCCAGTATCCCAGATGGTCTAGGCAGCCGGCGCGGGCGCTCAGGTCGGGCTCAGGATCCGAAACCGCGCAACCGCCGCCGGGTACGCCGCTAGCCCCGCAATTTCCAGACGCCATCGCCGCTGCGGCAAGCCACTTTGGTGCCCCAGGATTTCTTGCTATGGGCGCTGGCCTCGAGCTTGAACTCGCGGCAGTCGGCGCCGACGTCCTTGGCCGGTACGAGGACATAGCGGGTGCCCGTTCCGGCGCTGGTCCAGCGTACCGCCTGGCCCGGCGGCGCAAGTTCGAGCGCATGGCCGATGCAGGCCTCGTCGCCCTTGTCGAGTTGTCGGCCGATGCTGGCGCCGACGATCGCCCCGAGCGCTGCACCCGCGATGATGGCGACCGTGCGCCCGGTCCCGTCGCCGATCTGCGACCCGATGACGCCGCCGACGGCTGCACCGGCCGCACCGAGGATCACGTCAGTCTGGCAGCGCCCGGAGACCACGCCGTAGTCCTGCGGCCAGGCCTGGCCGGTGTACCCGACGTAGGTTGGATCGTTCTTCTTGCGCCAGCCGTGCGCCTTGGCATGCGGCGGGGGATCCGCCGCTACGGGAGCGACAACGAGGAGGGCGGTGATGGCAACAAGGCGAGCCGCATTTGACGGCATGGGCGCTCCAGAAATCGAGACACTCTGAGAGCAATATCGGCACTGCCGCGCCCGGGTTGATCGTCGCCGGGTCCCTGTCCGGACAGCCTCACGCGCCTGCGGTATCCCAGCGCGCGCGGATCGCCTCGATGCGTCGGCGGTTGACGCTGTAGTCCCTGCTACCCACGCGGGACGCGGAGCGCACCTGGATTGCCTTGGCGGCGGGATCGAGCCAGAACTCGGCGTCGTCAACGAAGCCCAGCCACCGCGTCATGAATTCGACTCGCAGGTAATCGGGCTCTTCCGCGACGATCCGGGCGCCAGGCCAGGTGGAGAGCAGGGCCCGCAGCCGCGTGATCGCGGTGGCGCTGTCGCCGCGCACCCGCAGCGGTTCAATCGACGCGTAGGTGCTCGCGTAGTCGCCGTCCGGCCACAGCCCGGCCTGGCTGCTGACGCTGTTCTGCGTGCGCGAGGGCGGCTTCAACTTGCCCTCCCTGACTCCGAGGTCGAAGGGGGAACGACCGACGAAAAGGCCGAACTGGCCCGCGGCGAGGATCAGCAGCGGCAGGATGAAGAGCAGGAAACCGAGGAAGGCGAGCGCGCGCATCATCAGTTCACGGGGTGCGGAACGAGGCGATGAAGCCACGGTCGATGCGATCCTTCCAGCGCCACAGCCAGTCGCCCGACCACGCCAGACCGTTCCATGAGCCGATCGCATGTTGCGGCCCGGTGGCCAGCAGGTAAAGCGCGGTCTTCCGTGGCGTATGGCGGCGCAGCGGCTGGCCGCCCGCCGCGCGGAGCAGATTTTCCGCCAGTGGTGGTCCCGCGCGCACCGCGTACACGCCTGAGCGCGCATGCGGTGCATCGCCGATCGTTGCGACATCTCCGGCGGCGAACACGCTGTCGTGCGAGACCGAGCGCAAATGACGGTCGACCAGGATGAAGCCGGCCGCATCAGTTGCCAGTCCTGTAGAACGGACCCAGGCAGCCGGTGCGGCCCCGCTGGCCAGCAGGGTCAGGTCGCTGGGCAGCGAAATTCCGTCGCGCAGATCCACATGGTCGCCGTTGACACGCAGCGCCATGGAATCGATCAGCCGCACCTGGGAGTTCACGAGCGCCGCCTGCACCCGCCTGCGGGCTCGCTTGCTGTGACCCGGCAGCAGTGCACCGCCGCTGACGAGCTGGACCTGCGAACCGTTGCCGGCCGCGCGCATTGCGTAGGCAATGGCGAGCGCGACTTCCACGCCTCCCGCGCCTGCACCAAGGACCGTGATCCGCGGGCGCTCTGCCTCCGCCAGGCGCGGCGACAGTACGCTCCACTTCGCGACAAAGTCCTCGATCGGCCGCAACGGCAGTGTCCAGCGCTGCGCGCCTTCGATCGCATCGGCTGCAATCTCGGATCCGGTGGCAATCGAGATCAGGTCATACGCCAGCGCGTCGCCTCGACCGGTGAGAGCGCGCCGGTTGGCGGGATCCAGGCCGGTGAGGCGGTCGAGCAGCAGCGTGGCCCCGGCCGCCTGCACGAGCGGTCGCAGCGGTATGGCCAGGTCGTCGAGGGCGTAATGGCCAGCGATCCAGCCGGGCAGCATGCCGCTGTACAGCTGCCGGTCATGGGGAGTGACCAGTGTCACCGCGAGGTCGGGCGGCCGCCGTCGCGCCAGTTCGCGCAGCACGATCACGTGCGCATGGCCGCCGCCGGCAAGAAGCAGTCGCTTCATGGAGTGGCGAGTGTGATGTCGCCGAAGTACGCGAGCGCGCGGCCGCCGGTGTTGTCTGCATCCGTGGCGAACGCGACCGCGCTGGTGCGTGGAACGCCGCCCTGCGCTTCCGGTCCGAACGCGCGGATGAAATCCGCGCGCAGGTCGCGGGACTCATCAAACCAAGTGGCCTGCTGTCCTGCGGCGCCGGAGCGCAGCACCAGCATGCGCACGCGGTCGGTGTAGATGTTCGGCAGCCAGGTTCCGGGCGACAGCGTGCGGTCCCAGACGTAGCACACCGTTGCCGCCGGAAGATCGAGCCTGAAGAGCCGCCGACCGAGCTCGATCTTCAGGCGGTCCATCCACGACAGCCGCTCGAGCGGTAGGTCGAACAGCACGCAGACCTTCGCGGCCAGGTCATCGCCGCGCTTGATCGACAGGTCGCTGCCCGCCGGGAACTCGTCGACGCGCCAGGTCCAGCGCAGCACCGCCGTGCCGGTGTCAACGTTCAGCGGGTGGACGACATTCGCGTACGAGCCGTCCGCCGTTGCCTTCACCACGCGCTGGCCGTCGACGCTGACGACCTCGTAGCTCGTGTGGCGGGGAATCTTCGGCAGCGTCATCACCTGCCAGGGTGGCGGAACGCGACCATCGATTGAACTCGACAGGGGTGTCACGTCCTGTGCGGTGGCGGCGAGCGATGTCGCGCAAAGGCCAGCAAGCAACCATCCCGGTGTCATCCGTGTCATGACCAGAGCGTGCCCCCGAGCAGGCCCGTTGCGATCGCCAGATCGAGGTCATCCGGACGGTCAAGGTCAGGCAGTGCGCGCAGCTCGCTCAGCGTCAGGCGGTGCTCGGCGCAGCGGCGACGTGTGTTGTCGAGCACTGTATCGCTGCCCCAGGGAATGTCGAGGAACAGTTTGCGATGCGGGCGGTTCATGCCGATCAGCACGTAGCCGCCGTCATGCGCCGGTTGCACCACCACATCGCAGGCCTCGAGCCGATCCCGCGCCTGCAGCAGATCGTCCGGACGCTGGGCCGGACAATCGGTGCCGATGAGGATCGAACTCCTATCGGTGCTGTGTGCATGAACCGTGGCAGCCAGCATGCGGGTACCGAGGTCGCCCTCCGGCTGGATCCGCAGTTCGGCGCCGTAGCGCCGTGCAAGTTCCGCGATGTGCGCATCGACCGGACCACTGATCCACAGAGCAACCTGTGCGCCGGTCGCGCTGGCGCGCTGCAGCGCGAGCTCGGTCAAATGCGCTTGCAGGGCAGCGGCGCGCTCCGCCCCCAGTCGCGGTATCAGCCGCGTCTTTGCCATTCCTGGAACGGGCGCACGTGCGAGCACCGCGACTTGCCAGGGGCGCATCAGCGCACCTCGCGATAGTCGCGCGCCAGCGCAGCCGGATCCTCGCCGCGCCAGTAGCGCCACCGCAGCGACCACATGAGCCAGATCGTCTGCCAGATCCCGCGCTGCTCCCAACGCCGGCCCGATGTCACGGCCGGCGCGGAAATCGCGGCAGGCGAAGCCAGCGCGCGCGCGCGCCGGGAAAACTCGATGTCCTCCATCAGCGGTATATCGGCAAAGCCGCGCAGTTGCTCGAACAGGCGGCGCTCGACGAAGATCGCCTGATCGCCGGTGCAGATTCCCGTCAGACGCGAACGCAGGTTCATCAGTTGGGCGATCCATCTCAGCCAAGGCGAGCGGCCGTCGATGCGGACATCGAAGTGGCCCCAGCGTGCGCCGGCAGCCTGCGCGGCCGCGATACGCTCGTCGGCATCTGTCGGCAAGCGGGTATCCGCGTGCAGGAAGAGCAGCACATCGGCATCGCGGGCACGTGCTGCACCGGCGTTCATCTGCCGCGCGCGGCCGCGCTTGGTAGTGAGCAACTCATCGACATGCCGTCCGGCGCGTGCCGGCGTGTCATCCTGGCTGCCGCCGTCGACGACGATCAGTCGGGCGCCGCGCTCGCGCAGCCCTTGCAGCGCGGCCAATGCCGCTTCGATTTGCGCTGCCTCGTTGAGCACGGGAACGATGATCGCCAGTCGGCCTGGCGTGTCGACCGTCGTCATGTCGCTCAGCGCAGCCGCGGACGCCTGGGTGCCAGCCCGGGCATCGTTTCCTCGACGACCGCGATCAGTTCTCGGGCGCCGATGACATGCACCCCGGTCGGCAGGCGCGAGACGGCGGTGAGGATCGCCTGCGCCGCGGTGCGCGGCCGCAGCGCCTGCACGTGCGCCGGCAGCATGATCTCCAGCACCATGCGTCCGAGCGAGCGCACCGTACGGCTGATCCACGGGCCCGCGGCTTCCGCAAGCTCGGCCTGCGTCGGGCGCACGATCACCAGGGTCTCGAACTTCATCTGCACCAGCGCCAGCTCCTGCTCGCTCGAGACCGTGTGGGAGGCAGCGTTCATCTGCAGCAGCGCGGACAGCGGGGATACGACGACCAGGCGCCGCACGCCGGCGTCCTGCGCGATGCGTGCCGCGTCGAGCAGGTGCTGCGCATCGAACAGCTCCGCCGGCGAGGTGCGTGGGACGAACGTGTCCGCCGTGGTGACGCAGATGAACGCGTCGTCGGCCACGATGATCGAGCTGCCGATCAGCCACGGCCGGTACTTCGCCGTGCCGGAGGCAATCGCCTGCCTCAGTGCGACATGCACGAGCCGGTACTGGGGCGAGGCGACCAATGCGGCCAGCAGTTCCTCGCCCAGTGCGCC
>Ga0209254_10001039_pt1 | contig 24509 bp, 22 predicted proteins | sample FrelakmetDIP11DI_FD_187148 | JGI IMG/M metagenome (GOLD analysis project Ga0209254, IMG submission 187148) | Freshwater lake sediment microbial communities from the University of Notre Dame, USA, for methane emissions studies - DIP11 DI (SPAdes)... | ecosystem: Environmental > Aquatic >...
CCCTGCCCCCTGTTTGCGACTTGATCCACAATCGCCAGCCGGTCACCCCCCGGTCACCCCTCGGCGACGTTCAACCTTCCCGTGTTCTTCATTGCTGGGTTTGCCCCAGGGCTCTAGCCCTGCGCCCGGACTTGTGGTATAATCCCCCTCATGGGACACACCGCGCCACCACCCGAGCCTGTGCCCACCCGCTCCAGGAGGACCGGCCCATTCGCCCTCTGGGGAAGGACCGTGCACAGCAATAGGCTGTCCAGGGCCTGCGATCAGGTGGTCGAAGGCGGCTGGATCCTGATCGCCCTGGCCCTGCCGCTGTTCTTCAACGTCTACAGCAGCCGCACCTTCGAGCCCGATAAGGTGGCCCTGTTCCGCTCGCTGGTGGTGGCCATGGCCGGCGCCTGGCTGATCGGCGGCCTGGTGGGACGGACCGCCCGGCCGCGGCCGTCCCCCCTTCTCCTCCTCGCCCTCGCCCTGGCCGCTGCCTGGCTGCTGGCCACCGCCACCTCCCTTTCGCCCCGCATCAGTCTGTGGGGCTCTTATGAATGGCGCCAGGGCAGCTACACCCTGCTGTGCTACCTGGCTCTGTTCGGCCTGACCGCTTCCGGGCTGCGCTCCCCCGACCGGTCCGACCGGCTGCTGACCGCCATCCTGTTCACCAGCCTGCCGGTGAGCCTGTACGGCATCCTCCAGGTTGCCGGCCTCGACCTCCTGCCGTGGCAGGCCGGCCCCGACAGCCGCGCCGTCTCTACCCTCGGCCACCCCAACTTTCTGGGCGCCTACTTGGTCATGGTCATCCCCCTGGCCGCCGTCCGGCTGCTGGCGGCCGAAAGCAGAGCAGGCAAGCTGGCCTATGGCGGGCTGTTGGCAGTGCAGGGGCTGTGCCTCCTTCTCACCTTTTCCCGCAGCAGTTGGCTGGCGGCGCTGGGGAGCGGCCTGCTCTTCCTCTTTATGCTGGCCTGGATCCGCGGCCGGACGCGCCTCTTCTGGCGGGCGGCCGCGGTCGCAGCCCTCCTCGCCGGCGGCGTGGCGGCCCTGGCCTACGCCGACCCTGGCGGTGTCGTTTCCTATTCGCCCTTTGAGCCGCTTCACTCCATGCTCCGCGGCAAATCGGCGGCGGCCCGCATCCGCCTGCTCGAGTGGCAGGCCATGCCGTCGCTCATCGCCGCCCGGCCTCTGCTGGGCTATGGCCCCGACACCTTCCCCCTGGCCTTTTCGCGCGTCTACCCGTCCGAGCTGGCTGTCTATGGCGGGCCGGACGCTGCTGGCGATCACGCCCACAACCTCATCCTCGACCTGAGCGTCGATGCCGGCCTGGTGGGCGCGGCCTTGTACCTGGCCGTGATCGCCGCCGTCGTGATCCGCGGTCTTGTCGCGCTGCGGCGCGCCGCCGACCCCGGCCGCCAAATGCTCCTGGCCGGTCTGATCAGTGCCGTCGCCGCCTATCTGCTCCAGCACCAGCTCAGCTTTGTCACCGTCACCCCGGCGGCCTTGCTGTGGCTCTACCTGGGCTGGATCGAGGCCCTCGCCCCGCGCGCCGAGCCGCTGCCCCGGCCTGCCGGTCCGCTCCCGGCCCGGCGGCCGGCGATCGGCGGGCTGATTGCGGCAATCGTCGCAGCCACTGTGCTGGCCCTGCTCGTCGTCACCAACCTGCTGCCGGTTGCCGCCGACCTGTACGCCGCCCGGGGAACCGCCCTGGCTCAAGACGCACAATGGGACGCCGGCGTAGCCGCCTACGAAAGGGCGTTGCGCCTGGCGCCCGGCCAGGATCGCTACCACGCCCTGCTGGCCTACGGCTACCTGGCCGCCGGCGACGACGAGGCGGCTTTCGTCCGGGTCGAGGCGGCCCTGGCCGAAGCGGCCCGTCTGTCGCCCTACGACCTCGACTATGCCCTCGACCAGGCCGATCTCTACTACCGCTGGGGTGTGTCATCCGACCCGGCCCGGCTGGTCCTGGCCCTGGCTGCCTGCCGGCGGGCCGCCGGCCTGAGCCCCACCGACCCGCGCATCTATGTCGGCTGGGGGCGCATCTACCGGGCCCAGGGCCGGTGGCAGGCGGCCGTCGAGCGCTACGAGGCCGCGCTTGCCCTGGACCCACTCCACGTGCCGGCCTACATCGCTCTCGGCGACCTGTACTGGGCGGCCGGCAACACCGACATGGCGAGCCTGGCCTACGACGGCGCCAAGTATGCCGCCGAGGAGATCGACCGGCTGATCTCGAAACGATGAACGGCACAGCAGACCCGGGTTCGACCGGCGATTGGCAGCGGCGGGCAGCGCGCGGACTGGTAGCGCTCATGGTACGCGACGGCGTCATCCGCGCCCTGGCGCTGGCCAGCCACGTCGTCCTGGCTCGGCTGCTGAGCCCTGAAACGCTGGGCGCCTTTGCCGTCGTCCTCTTTGCCGTCGGCCTGTTCGACGCCATCGGCGAGCTTGGCCTGAGCGGCGCGCTGGTCCAGCGCCGCGACCCACTGACCCGCACCGACCAGCGCACCGCTTTCACCCTGCAGGCCCTGATCGAAAGCGCCAGCGTGATCCTGATCTGGCTGGCCGCGCCCACCCTGGCGGCCCTCTACCGCCTGCCGCCACAGGCAGTGCCCCTCTTCCGCTGGCTGTCGCTGTCGTTGCTGATCTCCACCCTGGCCCTCATCCCCGAGGCGCGGCTGGAGCGCGAGCTCGACTACCGCCGCCTGTCGCTGGCCGGGGCGCTGCGCGCCGCCGTCTACCACACCACGGCCATGGCCCTTGCCCTGGCCGGATTCGGCATCTGGAGCATGGGTCTGGCCTTCTTGGCCAGCGTGGCTGCCGGCACGGGCATCCTGTGGGCCTTTGCCCCGTGGCGGCCCGGCTGGGGCTGGAACCGCGCCAGCCTGCGCTGGCTGCTCCGCTTCGGCAGGCCCTTTCAGGCGCAGCGGCTGGTTCACCTGGCCAAGGACAATGTCTCCCCGGCCCTGGGGATGGTCTACGGCTCGGGGGGAGTGGGCTATCTCAACTTTGCCGGCCGGCTGGCCGCGCTGGCGGCCGCGCCGGTGGCGCTCGTCAACCGGGTCAGCTTTGCCGCCTATGCCCGGGTGCAGGACGACCGCGCCGCGCTGGGTGCGACACTGGAGCTGGCCCTGCGCTGGACGGCATTGCTGTCCTTCCCCCTGATCGCCCTCCTGTGCGGCCTGGGACGGCCGATCGTCCACCTCATCTATACCGACAAGTGGCTGCCGGCCCTGCCGGTCCTCTACCTGCTGTGCGCCGAGGCGTTCTTTGGCCTCTTTACCGGGCTGCTGATGCCCGTACTACAGGCCACCGGCCGGCTGACCGTGGCCCTGCGCCTGTCGCTGGGCTGGGCCGGCCTGACCTGGGTGCTGGCGTTGGCCCTGACCTGGAGCCCGCTCGGCTTTGTCGGCGTCGCGGCCGCCTATGCCCTGTCCACCCCCCTGGCTGCCCTGCTGCTCGCCCGGCAGGTCCGGGCCGTGGCCCCCGTCCGGCTTTTAGCCAACGCCGGGCCGGCAGCCGCCGCAGCCGCCGTAGCTGGGGTCATCATGGCCCTGATCGCCGGCCAAATAGGCGGCGGGCTGGCCGCCCTGGCGGCGGCCGCCGCGGCAGGGCTGGCCCTATACGCCGCGCTGATCGCCTGGTGGCAGGGCCGCCGCCTGCTGGCCGACCTCCGGGAGCTGCGCCGGTGAGGATCCTCTTTGCCGCTACCTACCTGCCCTACCCGCCCAACAGCGGCGGGCGGGCTCGCAGCTACCACCTGCTGCGTTGGCTGGCCGGGCGCCACGAGGTTCACCTGCTGGCCTTCACCCACGACCCGGCCGACCTGGCCGGGGTGCCGGCCCTGGAGCGCCTGTGCGCCTCGGTGCGGACGGTGCCCGCCCCGGCCTACCCGCTTGGCCCCTGGGCCAGGCTGCGCCGCGCCATGCTCTCCCCGGCCGACCTGGCCATGCCTCGCCGCTCGGCCCACATAGCCTCAGCCCTGGCCGGCTCTCCCCCCTTCGACCTGGCCTTCCTGGACGACCTGGGCGCCGCCGAATACGCCCGCCTGCTCGCCGGCGTGCCCACTATCCTCAGCAAGCACAACGTCGAGACCGCCCTCTATCGCCAGCTTGCCCGCGCCAAGCGGCTTCTGTCGCCCGCCTGGGCGCTGGCCCGCCTCGAAGCGCTGGCCCTGGCCCGCCACGAAGGGCGGACCGCGGCCCTGTTCCGCCAGGTCATCGTCGTCTCTGAGCAAGAGCGGGCCCGCCTGGCGGTCCACTGCCCTGCCGGCCGCATCGCCGTCGTGCCCAACGGCGTCGACACCGTCTACTATGCCCCCCTGCCCGGCGTGGCCGAGGAGACTGACAGCCTCCTGTTCGTGGGCTCTTTTTTCTGGCCACCCAACGTCGACGCCGCCCGGTGGCTGGCCGGCGACATCCTGCCCCGCATCCGCCGCGAGCTGCCCGGCGCGCGGCTGTGTCTCGCCGGCCACGATCCGCCGCCGGAGGTCCAGGCCCTGGCCCACCCGCCGGACCTGGTCGTCGCCGGCTCGGTGCCCGACGTGCGGCCCTACCTGGCCCGCGCTGCCGTGTGTGTCGTCCCACTGCGGATCGGCGGCGGCACGCGGCTCAAGATCCTCGACGCCCTGGCCATGGGCCGGCCGGTGGTCGCCACCTCCCTGGCAGGCGAAGGCCTGGACCTGGCTGCCGGCCGCGACCTGCTGATCGCCGACGGCGCCGAGGCGTTTGCCGCGGCTGCCGTCCGCCTGCTGCGCGATCCGGCCCGGCGGGCCGCCCTGGGCGCTGCCGGCCGGCAGGCCGTCGAGGCCCGCTATAGCTGGCCGGTGGTGTTGGCCGGCCTCGACCAGGTGATCGCCGGAGAGCATCCATGAAGATCCTGTTTGTCTCCTGCCTCCTGCCCTATCCCAGCGTGGCCCACGCCGGCGGCGCCGACCTGTTCCACCTGATCGCCTCCCTTGGCGAGCGGGGCCACGACCTCCACCTGGTCTCGCTGGCTCCCTATCCCGGCGACCTGGCCCACGTCGCAGAAATGCGGCCCTACTGCCGCTCGCTGGCCGTGGTGGTCCCGGCCCTTACCTGGGGCCAAAAGTGGCGCAACCTGTGGCGCGGCCTCTTCGCCGATCCGCTCCACCTGGGCCGCCGGGCGCAGCGCGAGATGCGGGCGCAGATCCGGCAGGTGGCGGCGGAGCATAGGGTGGACGTGATCCAGTTCGAGTGGACCGAGACGGGACGCTTTGTCGACGCGGCCCCTGCCGGCGCGGTCACCGTCCTTGACGAGGTAGATGTCAGCTTCCGGCCCCGGCTGCGGGCCGCACGCAGCGACCGGGACCGCCGGCAGGCCTATCAGGCCCGGGGACAGGAGCTGGCTCTGTGCCGCCGCTTTGACCTGCTCCTCACCCGCTCGGCCAGCGACCGCGACGTTCTGCTCCAGACCCTGCCCGAGGCCAGCGTCGAGGTGTTGCAGCCCTGGACCCACCTCGACCGCTTCCACGACATCGGCGCCGCCGAGCGGCAGCCCGGCACCATTCTCTTTGTCGGAGCTATGGATCGCGACGAAAACTGCGAGGCGGTGCTGTGGTTCCACCGCCACTGCTGGCCGCTGATCCGCTTCAGCGAGCCGCGGGCGCGGCTGGAGATCGTGGGCGCCTCGCCCCAGCCGCGCATCCGGCAACTGGCCCGCGACCCTGCCGTCACCGTCGCCGGCTACGTGCCCGACCTGCGCGAGCCCTACGCCCGCTGCCACGTCGCCATCGCCCCCATCCTGGCCGGCGGTGGGGTGATGAACAAGGTGATCGGCGCCATGGCCGCCGGCCGCCCGGTGGTCAGCACGTCCACCGGCAACGAGGGCGTAGCAGCCCCGCACGGCCAGGCGGTGCTGGTGGCCGACGACCCCGCGGCATTCGCCAACCACGTGGTAGACCTCCTGCGCGACGATCTGCTGTGGAACCGCATCGCCCAGGGTGGCCGGGCGTACGTGCAGCAGACCTACGACTGGGAGCAGAACATCAGCCGCCTGGAGGCGCTATACCACCGCCATGTAGGGGCAACCCCCAGTGGTTGCCCTCGGCGCAAAACGGAGGGCGTGGCGTGACCGGCGATCCCGCAGTCGCCATCGTCGTCCTCAGTTGGAACGGGCTCCGAGACACCGTCGAGTGCCTCGAGTCCCTCCGGGCCCTGACCTACCCCCACCGCCGGATCATTGTCGTCGACAACGCCTCCGATGACGGCTCGCCCGCCGAGATACGCCGCCGCTTCCCCGACGTCACCCTGATCGAGAACGAGGCCAACCTCGGCTTTGTCGGGGGCAACAACGTGGGCATGGCCTTTGCCCTCGAGGCCGGCTTTCCCCTGATCTTCCTGCTCAACAACGACACCCGCCTGGCGCCCGATTGCCTGAGCGAGCTGGTGGCGGTGGCCCTCAGCGACCCAACCATCGGCATTGCCGGCCCGCTGATGCAGCGCGAGTTCGATCCCGACATCGTCGACATGGGCGGCGATTTCAACTTCTGGACCGGCACGGTCCACCTGCGCCGCGTCCGTCCCGGCCAGGCCCTGCCCCAGGCGATGCCGATCGACTATGTGTGGGGCTGCGGCTTTCTGGTCAAGGCCGACGTGATCCGCGCCATCGGCATGTTCGACCTGCGCTACGGGGCCTACTACGAGGACGGCGTCTTTTGTCTCAAAGCCCGCGCCCACGGCTGGCGCACCATAGTCGCCACCCGGGCCTGGATGTGGCACAAGATCGGCCGCTCTGGCGAAAAACGGTTCCTGTGGCAGAGCTGGATGCGGGTGCGCAACCACGTCCTCTTTTTTCTGGAGCACGCCCGTCCCATCCAATACCTGACCCTCGTCCCGGCCCTGGCCCTGTACCACGTGCCCATGCTCCTGATCCGCATCCTGCGCCTCTTTGCCGCGCGAAAAATCATGCCCCGCTATCGCGACCGCCCCATCTCCCTCTGCTACCGCCGCCGGTCCGGGTGAAGAACAGGGGCCCGGACCGCCCAATTTGCCCCCGAGGCGCGATTGTGGTACAATCAACCCGGATCCTACTCCGTCTCCCTTTGGGGGAGACCGCAGTACAGTGCCACCTGAAGGGGGACAGGGTTGGGGTGAGGGGGAGATTGCCATGACCGTAAACCACCACCGTCGCATGTGGACTGTCCTGCTGACAGCCCTGCTGATGATCGCCCTGTTCCTGACCTTCACATCGGCGGTCGGCCTGGGAATGGCGCGAGCCGACGCCGCGCCCGCCTCCGGCTCGGCCGCCCAACCGCTAGACCGCGCCGCGGATGGCGATAGCGACATCTTTTCCCGACGCGATGCCGGGACGCTCCAGCCCTACTACCATGCCCTCTTGCCGCTCGTGCCGAAATCGATCTATCCCTACTACCATGCCATCGCCACCAACAAGAACTACCTGGTTGGAACCTTTGCGTTCGGCGGCATCCTGAGCTGCGTGCTTGTCGGCCTCGTGATCGTGACCCGGCGAACGTAGGGGCAACCCAGTGCAAGCCCCCTCCCTGGGGGCAAGCCCCCTCCTTGGGGGAGGATGCTATCACCCCTCGACTGGCCATCATCATCCGCGACGACGACATTTCGGCCTGCACCCGGCCCGACACCCTCCAGGCGCTGTACGGCGGGCTGTGGGCGCAAAACTACCCGGTCTGCCTGGCGGTAGTGCCGTTCTTGTCAGAGCACGTTCCCCGGCTGGCCGGCTGCTCGGACCCCAATCCCGGCCTGTGGCCCTTCCTCCGCGACCTGGCTGCCGCCGGCCGGGCCGAGATCGCCCTGCACGGCTGCCGCCATGCGCCCGGTGAATGGACCGGCTCTGACCCGGCCGCCCTGCGCCGGCTGCTGGACGACAGCCTAGCCCGGCTGGAGATAGTCCTGCCGGCGCCCGAAGGGAGGCCGGTGCGCACCTTTATCCCACCCCACGATCACTTTTCCACCGTTGCCCGCGACCTGCTGATCGAGCGTGGTTTCAACATCTGCACCACCTCGGCCAACATGTTCCCGCCCAACCGTCGGGGCTGGCTGGCCTACCGCCTGAGACTGCGGCTGGACCGGCCCGGCTTTTATCCCGCCGTGCGCCGGGGCAGCTCCTGCCTGTTCGCCGCCGACACCTACCTGTTCACCTCCGGCGACTCTCCGGCAGCCTGCCTGCGCCGCGCCCGGCGGGCAGCCGGCTTTTGCACCCGGTTCGGCTACCCTCTCGTCGTCGCCAACCACCATTGGCACTTTTTCGACAGCGCCGGGCAGCCGCGGCAGGCGCTCCTGGCTGCCTGGCGCGAGTTCGTGACGGACTTGACCGCCCGTAACGACGTCACCTTCACTACCTTTGCCGCCCACGGGGCTCTCCAGTGACCGATACCCCCCATTTCAGCGTCATCGTCACCACTTTCAACCGCTGCCGCCTGCTGCGGGCCTGCCTCGACGCCCTGCTGGCCCAACACAGCCCTCCCGGTGGCCACGACATCGTCGTCGTTGACGACGGCAGCCGCGACGGCACCGCCGCCCTGCTCCAGACCCTGGCCGGCCGCGTCCGCACCCTGCGCCAGCCCAACCGCGGCTGGGCCGCGGCCCGTAACCGCGGCGCGCAGGCCGGCCGTGGCGACCTCCTGGTCTTCCTCGACGACGACTGCCTGGCCCCGCCCGATTGGCTGCGCCGCTACGCAGCGGCCTGGGCCGCCCACCTCGAAGCCGAGGCAGTGGCCGGCCGGGTCGCCTGCGCCCCGGGTGCCAATCTGGCCGGTAAGGTCCAATACCAGGGCCACGTCGCCATCTTTGATCGCCTGAACGCGGCTCACAGTGCCTCCTACTACACCGCCGGCCCGGTGACCTTTGGCTACGGCGCCAACCGCTCCATCCGCCGGACCGCCTTTGAGCGCCTGGCCGGTTTCGACGAGGGTCTGCGCTATTTCGAGGACCTCGACCTCGACCTGCGCTTGCAGGCCACCGGCGCGCGCGTCTGGTACGATCCGGAGGTCGTCGTGGACCACTCCTACCGCTTGCCGGCCTGGGGGCGGCTGCGGGCCGCCTACTACTATGGCCGCTCGGCGGTGCGCTTTAATCGCCTCCACCCCGAATTCCTCTACCCTGGCGGCGGCGATGGGCGGGGCTGGCTGCGGGTGATGCGTGGCTTTCCCGAAGAGCCGGCGGCTGCCAAGGCCGGCTACCTGCTGGTCACTGCCTTGTGCCGTGGGGCGCGGGCTATCGGCCGGCTGGCCGGGCAGGGCGGCCCGTGAACGTCACCCTCCTCTTCGTCGGCATTGCCGGCGTCGGCTGGAACAGCCTGGGCCGCTACCCCCGCTGGCCCGAAGCCAACATGATCCACCACGGCCTGGCCTCGCTGAGCGCCTGCCTCAAGGCCGCCGGCCACACCGTCGACCTGATCGACCTGCGCGCTCTGCGCGGCTGGCGCCACCTCCGCGCCGAGGTGCGCCGCCGTCCCTCCGGCGTGTGGGGCATATCGATCGCCAGCCCTGACCTCGACGTCGCCCGGCAGTGCATCGACCTGATCCGCCGCGAGAAAAGCGACGCGCTGATCGTCGTCGGCGGAGTGCACCCCACCGTCGCCCCTGACAGCCTGATCGACAACCCGGCCATCGACTACCTGGTGCAGGGCGAGGGCGAGATCGCCTTTCCGGCGCTGCTCGAATCGCTGGCCCGCGGCGAGCCGAGCCCCCGCCTCATCCGCGGCCGGCCGCCCGACCTCGACGTCCTGCCTTTTGTCGACCGCGACCTGTTCGACGTGCGGGCCGAGCTGGATCACTCCTTCTACCCCGGTGTCCTGGGCCTCGACCCGCCCCTGGTCACCATCATCGCCGGCCGCGGCTGCACCTACAACTGCTCCTTCTGCCAGCCGGCCGAGCGCCTCCTGTTCGGCCCGGCGGTCCGGCGGCGCTCCGTCGCCTCGGTCATCGCCGAGCTGCGCGAACTGCGCGACCGCTACGCCTTCCGCAGCCTCATGATCCACGACGACTGCCTGCTCGAAGACCCGGCCTGGGTGGTCGACTTTGCCCGCGCCTACCGCGACGAACCGTTCGGCCAGCCCTTCTACTGCCAGGGCCGGGCCGACCTGATCTGCCGCCACGAGAGCGCCCTGGCCCTCCTGGTCGAGGCCGGCCTGCGGGCCATCAGCGTCGGCTTTGAGAGCGGCAGCGACCGCGTGCTGCGGCTGCTGCGCAAAGGGGGTACCGTCGAGCAAAACCGCCAGGCGGCGGCCATCTGCCACCGCCTGGGCCTGCGCATCTTTGGCAACTATATGCTTGGCCTGCCCACCGAGACTCCCGACGAGATGCTCGACACAGCCCGCCTGGTGCGCGACCTGGGCGCCGCCTTTAGCAACGTCAGCCTCTACGCCCCGTCGCCCGGCTCTGACCTGTACGACTGGTGCCGGCAGCGCGGCCTGCTGGCCGAGGACACCCCCCGCGGCTACTATCGCAACCGGGCGCCCGGCAAAGTGCGCGGCGTAGATTATCGAGCCGCCGAGCGGGCCGTCGAGCTTGCCCTCGGTGTCGAGGGCTGGCGCCGCCTGCTCCAGCGCGCCTCCGCCAATCGGACCCTGCGCCGACTGGACCCTGCCCGCCGGGCGCTGGCCCGCCTCCGCCGGCCCTAAGGGTCTGCTTTTCTTGAACAAAACCGCCTTCTCCGATATAATCAATCGTCATTCTAATCTATTGTCATTCACGCAGATCCCCGTCAGGGGATGAGCGAAGCGAAGAATCTGGCTGCCCGCTCAAGGGAGAAAACCGATGACCCGTATCCACCAAATCGCCGCCCTAGGCCAGTCGATCTGGCTCGATTACATCCGCCGTACCTTCCTAACCTCCGGCGGCATGCAGACCGCCATCGACAACGGCGTCACCGGCGTCACCTCCAACCCTACCATCTTTGACAAAGCCATCTCCGGCAGCGACGATTACGACGCCGACCTGGCCCGCCTGGCCGCCGAGGGCCGCACCGTAGACGAGATCTATGAGACCCTGACCGTGGCCGACATCCGCCTCGCCGTCGGCCTCCTCCGCCCCGTCTACGACCGCACCGAGGCCGCCGACGGCTATGTCAGCCTCGAAGTCAGCCCAAAGCTGGCCTACGACACCGCCGGCACCATTGCCGAGGCCCAGCGTCTCTTTGCCCTAGTCGGCCGGCCCAACCTCATGATCAAAATCCCGGCTACTGCGGAAGGCATCCCGGCCATTGAGGCCGCTATCGCCGCCGGCATCAACGTCAACGCCACCCTCATCTTCTCCCTCGACCACTACACCGCCGTGGCCAACGCCTACATCGCCGGCCTCGAGCGCCTCTCCGCCCGCGACGGCGACCTGCGCCGCGTCTCCTCTGTCGCCTCCTTCTTTGTCAGCCGCGTTGACACCCTCGTTGATCAGATGCTGCAATCCCGCGGCAGTGACTTGACAATACAAGATCTCCAGGGCAAGGCCGCCGTCGCCAACTCCAAGCTCGCCTACCTCCGGTTCAAACAGCTATTCGCTGGCGAGCGCTGGCAGCGGCTGGCCGCCCAGGGCGCCCGCGTCCAGCGCCCCCTGTGGGCCTCCACCAGCACCAAGAACCCCAACTACCCCGACACCATCTATGTCGACAACCTGATCGGCCCTCACACCGTCAATACCCTGCCCCAGGCCACCTACGACGCCATCCTCGACCACGGCCTCGTCGCCCTGACCCTGGAAGCCGGTCTCGACGAGGCCCGCGCCCATCTGGCTCGCCTGGCCGAGCAGGGCATCGACCTCGACGCCGTTACCGCCAAGCTCCAGACCGACGGCGTTGCTGCCTTTGCCAACTCCTTCGACTCCCTCCTCGAGAGTATAGTCGGCAAGCGCGCGACGATGTCAATCCAAAATCCAAAATCCAAAATCCAGAATCGTGAGCACGCTCTGGAAGAGCTAGCCCGAGACAAAGTGATGCCCCGCATCTGGGCCGCCGACCATACCGTCTGGAAGCCCGACCCGGCCGGCATCTCCGACCGCCTTGGCTGGCTCCGCTGCCCGGAAACCATGCACGCCGCGGTTCCTCGCCTGCAGGCCTTTGTCGAATCGGTCCGCGCCGCCGGCTATACCCACGCCCTCCTCCTGGGCATGGGTGGCTCCAGCCTGGCCCCCGAGCTGTTCAGCACCCTGTTCGCCCCCAGCCGGGGCCTTTCCCTGGCCATCCTCGACTCCACCGTCCCCGGCGCCGTCCTGGCCCACGCCCGCCGTCTCGACCCGGCCTGTACCCTCTTTATAGTCTCCACCAAATCGGGGATGACTGTCGAAACCCTGTCGTTCTTCAAGTACTTTTACAACTGGACGGCCGCTGCCCTGGGCGCAGACCGGGCCGGCGACCATTTCGTCGCCATCACCGACCCCGGCAGCAAGCTGGCCGACCTGGCCGCCCGCCTCCGCTTCCGCGACACCTTCCTCAACGACCCCACCGTCGGCGGCCGCAACTCGGCTCTTTCCTTCTTTGGCCTGGTGCCGGCTGCCCTCGTCGGCGTCGACCTGCCCCGGCTTCTCGACCGCGCCGCCGCCATGGCCGCCGCCTGCGGTCCCGCCGTCCCTGTTCAAGACAACCCGGCCGCCTGCCTGGGAGTGACCATGGCCGAGGCTGCCGCCGCCGGCCGTGACAAGCTCACCTTCGTCGCCCCGCCCCACCTCGCCGGCTTTTGCGACTGGGCCGAACAGCTCATCGCCGAGAGCACCGGCAAAGAGGGCAAAGGCATCCTGCCCATCGTCGGCGAGCGGCTGGGTGCGTCGAAGGTGTATGGCGACGACCGGCTGTTTGTCTACCTCGGTGACCACGCCGGCCTGCCCCTGCAACCGGCCGTCCATGTCGATTGGCCCGACCTGTACGACTTGGGCGGGCAGTTCTTCCTGTGGGAGTTGGCTACCGCCGTCGCCGGCCACCGCCTGGGCATCAACCCCTTCGACCAGCCCAACGTCGAAGCCGCCAAAGTCCTGGCCCGCCGCCTCGTGGCCGAATACGCCGAAAAGGGCGCCCTGCCCGCCGGCGCATCTGCCCCGCTCGACTCGGACGCCTTGGCCTGCTTCCTGGACCAGGCCCGGCCTGGCGATTACATCGCCGTCCAGGCCTACCTCCAGCCTACCGCCGAGACCACCGTCGCCCTCCAGGCCTTCCGCGCCTGTCTGCGCGACCGGACCCGCCTGGCCGTCACCCTCGGCTATGGCCCGCGCTACCTCCATTCCACCGGCCAGTTACACAAGGGCGACGCCGGCCGCGGCCTCTTTATCCAGCTCACCGCCGCCGACCCCGAGGATGCGCCCATCCCCGACGAGCCCGGCTTGGCGGCCTCTTCCCTCGCCTTCGGCCTGCTCAAGACCGCCCAGGCACTCGGCGACGCCCAGGCCCTGGCCGCCGCCGGCCGGCGAGTGCTCCATCTTGATCTGGGAAATGACGAAATTGTCAGGGTCTTGCCCGCCCAGGTTTGCATCAGCGGGCCAGGGGAGACTCGGGGGGCCTAACCTACCACCAATCCCGCCGTGAGCGGGGGTCCAGGAACCTACCGTTGTCGCGGATGGCTAGCCGGATCTCAGTGCCCAGCGCGCGGCCAAACGGTTGGCCGCCCCGCAGGGCCGGCAGCTCGCCGCGCCCGGCCTTATCCCAGGCGCGGTATAGCGCCAGCAGGCTCGGCTCCACGCACACATCCTCCACGTGGATCGTATAGCCGATCACCACGTCGTCGTCGAGCGTGTACTTGAGTGTGATCCGCTCCTCGCTGGCGTACAGCACCAGCGCCTCATACCTCCCGCCGACATCGTACCCCGAATCGGGCAGGTAGAGAATCTCGCCGGGAGCAGCCCTCCAGCCGGCCAGCGTCACGTGCGGATCGGTTAGCAGATTTCCGCGACAGTTGCAGCCCCAATTCCAGTCGTAGACATGGTAGACCCTGGTAAAAGCGGGCGTGCGCCGGTCGGCGAACAGCGTATGGAGCTGGGGCGCCTTTGGATCGTCGCCCCCACCATCACAGTTCCCCACCCCGCGGTAGGCCTTGGTGGCCCTATAGCCGCGCAGCGCCAGGTTGAGGTCTGCGTGTTCCTCCGCCGGCCGGCCGGTCGCCGGGCCGTCGACGTCGAGCGTACTGTACTCCACCCCGGGGATCGGCTCGCAGCCCGCCCGGAGCTTGACGACGAGAGGCAGGTAGGGGTGGGACGCAACCACCTGGGGCAGCGAGACCGCCGCTGCCGGCGCGCCTGGCGTGCCGGGGACCAGACCAGGCGCATCCAGCACGGCCCGCACCTGCGCCAGGCCGCTGCCCAGCGCGACCAGCAGCGCCGCCACCGCGCCCACCATCCTATCCCTCGCCAACATCCCGCCGCCCCGCTCGGCGCCGACTCCCTTCCGTCGCAATCTGCGCCCCGCCGCTGGCTCTTTTCGTGTCTTTCGCGCCTTTTCGCGCCTTTCGTGATCCAAGAGCGCGAAACAGCAGGTCTCCGACCGCGTCCCCCATCCGTGCAATCCGTGGAAATCCGTGTCGTGCCAGACAGACTCCGTTACCCTGTGAGCCCCTCTCCTGCAGCCTTTAGCACCCGCAGCGCCCGCAAGGTCACCCACTTGTTCGCCTGTTTCTTGGCCCCGAACGCTACCCACGTCTTGCCGCTGTAATCGTATTCCAGCAGCCACCGTCCCTGCGCATCCTGCTTGTCCCGGATCATCGCCATCGCTTTCGCCAGCCGCGGATCACCCCCATAGCCCAACCCAACCAAGGCCTCGACGATCTGCAGCAGATCGGTCACATAGAACACCGGGAAGCCGAACTTCCACCAGTTCCCGCTCGGCTTCTCATTCCAGCCGCACGGATAGTCGGCGGCGGCCGGGTCGGTGCTGAACAGAAAATCGACCCCCTGCTCGATCGCCCTGTCGATCGCCGGCGTCCGCCGCTCCACCGGCCACCTGCTGAACGCCAGCATCACCTTGACCGCGCCCCAGGCGCACGGCAGCTTGTTGTTGGCGCCGCAGGCGAACCGCGGCCCGCACTTGCCGGCGTAATAGCGTACCGCCGCCTGCCGGTCCTCCATCGGGGCGATCCCCTCTCCCGTCACAGTACGGGCCATCCAGTCATACGCCGCTGCCAGCCGCGGATCGTCGTACCCCATGTCGACCAGCGCCGCACACAGATTGCCCTGCAGGCAGTCTAGCGTGGCCGACGGCGCCCCGTTCATCGTGAATTTTCCGCCCAGAGCCAGCGCCTGGTCCAGCAGGTAGCCACACGCCCGCGCGATCCGCTCATCCTGCGCGGCCGAGGCCCCCAACTGGGCCAGCATGATGATCGACCACACCGTCGACCGGTACTTGGGCAGATATCCCGGCCCCGGCTCGGCCCAAAAGCCGGCCTCGTCCATCTCTGCCAGGACGGCGGCGATCGGGCCTTGGGTGTGCGCTGCTTCCCTCGCCGCGCACAGCTCCGGATCGTCCGGATGGCGATCGAGCAAGTCGCGCAGCGCCAGGTAACGCATCCCAGGCGACTCGGCCTCCAGCAGCCAAGGTAAAGGATCCCCACGCAAGTAATCTTGCCATGCCATCGATCTCATCTCTCCTCTCCGCACAACTGGACCCCGCTCACGGCGTCCACGAAAAACAGCATCGTCCGCTCACTGCCTTCGAACGTCCCCCGCACCTGCAACAGCCACACCCCGTCGGGATGCCCCGTGAAGGTGTTGCATGCATCGGACTGGCGGCGTGCCTCGGCCTCGGACACCAGCCGCGCCTCCAGCAGCTCGGCAACCTGCCCCTCCCAGACGGCCGCCAGCGCCTCTTCCTGGCTGAGGAACGGTCCAGGCCCCAGCTCCTGCCTGATCGGCGGCGTCGGCGTCGGGCCGGGCGACGGATCCAGCCGCAGCCCCTCTACCATCGCCGTGTACGCCGTCAGCAGTGCCTGCGGCGCCTCAAAACCGAGCGGATAGGTCAAGGCCAGCTCATAGATATGGCCGTTTCCATTGAACAGTGCCTTGACCATGCGGCACCCGGCGCCGTCCTGCTGGCAGGCCCGCTCGACCGTATAGCCGGACAGGCCCTGTGTGTCCGTTTGGCTGTCCCACACCCAGCCCTGCTCGAACAGGCCAAATGCATCCCCCTGCAGCAGCGGCGGGATCGACGCCGGCTCGTACTGATCGTACCACGTCTCCCCCTCGTACACCCGCACCGCCGCCACACTGCCCTCGTCCAGCATAGGAAACACCGCCCAACCGGGCGGATAGCTCAGGCTGTAGCCAAATGCCGCATCGTCGTACCGCGGCCACTCGGTAAACCCCTCCGGCGCCTGTAGGGGCGACCCTGTGTGGTCGCCCTCCCCCGGCGGCTCCTGCTCGTAAATCTCCACCACCTCTTCCACCACGAAAATCCGCCCGGCGTCCGGGCAGGCGGCAAAGGCGGGGTCGCCCAGGTGGCCGCGGAAACGGCCCCGGTAGGGCAGGTCAGGCACCGTCATCTGGCCCGGTTGCGTCTCTGCGGGCGTCGCCGCCGCCAGCCACGCCCCGCCCGCCGGCAGCCGGTTGCTGCTCGTCCCGTTCAGCACCCGCAGCACCGGCGGAAACGGCCGGTCGGTGAGCGCTGCCATCCACGTCGAGTAGGTCGGGCAATGCACCTGGTCGCCCAACACGCGCGGCGGACCGGGCAGATACGTCGGCGTCGCCCCGCTGAAATAGGCGTCCACCTCCACCCTCTCCCCCGCCGCGGGCGGTTCGGCCAGCAGCTCCGCCACCCCTCGCGCCGGCGACGCCATCCCCTGTAGGGGCGAGGTTACCTCGCCCTTCCCTCTGCCGCCCAGCAGCAGCCCCAACCCCACCACCAGCAGAGCCATCACCGCCACCGCCATGACAGTGCCCGGCAGCCTCTTAATCATCCTCTGTTCGTCCACCTCTGCCCTCTTCGCCCTTGTGTCTATTATCAAGACGGGCGAACAGGCCATTTGGTTGCATGACCATTATACCACACAGCACGCCATCATCTCCACAAAAACTGCACCCAATCTCCACCACTTTTCCAAACCAGTATGCTATCATTACCGTGACATTCATCGTCGAGAGGGTTTCTGTGAACAAAGCAAAACTGGACTACTGGGTAGACGTGGCCATCGGCTTGGCCGGCGCGATCAGCGCCGTCACCGGCTTCCTTTTACTCTTGCCGGTCGATCTGACCTCCGGCATCCTGGGCATCAGCCTTCGGACCTGGAGCACACTGCACACCTGGAGCAGCCTGGCCGCCGTTGCCGGAGTCGGCCTTCACCTGGCCCTCCACTGGAACTGGCTGACCGTGATGACCAAGCGCATCTGGTCACCCGCTCCACAGCGGCAGGTGGCGGCGCCTGCCCACGGATCGACTGCCGCCGAGCCTCAAGGCGCCCCCATCACCCGGCGGGCCTTTCTGGCTATCGGCGGAGCCGTGGCCGTTGCTGCCGGCCTGGCAGCCGCCGGCTACAAAGCCATAGCCACGGCGGCCTCCGAGAACAGCCAGGCGACCGGCACAATAACCGGCACAACCGCCGCAACCGGGCAGACAGGCGGCGTGGCCTGCCCCTTCGGCCTGGTCAACGACCCCAGCCCGGGCCGCTGCCACCATTTCGTCGATTCCGATGGCGACGGCTACTGCGACTATTCCATAGCCGGCTCGGGGAGCGTCACTGCCGGCAGCGTTGGGGGAGGCTTTAGCCAGCGCCGCGGGGGTATTGGCCGGCCCTAGCAAGAGCCCATCCGTGTATTCGTGGAAAATCCGTGTCGTGCTGCTCGGACAGCTCAACCCAACCATAGCTGAAATCCCAGCCCGACATGGAAAGCGCTCGGGGACGCGGTAGAGACTCCTCAAACCCGTTCCAACGGGTTTCAACACTAGCCGGCGGGTCCACCCGCCGGCTGGTCATGTCAAATAACCGAATAACCTCTAAAACGCAGCGACCGCCATCCCCAGCTCGGCGTGCACCTCAAACATCTGTCTGAACCCCGTCATCGTCAGCACCTTATCAACCGGCGGCTGAGGGCTGAGCAGCTTGAGATGGGGATGGGCCTCCCCCACCTCGTGCTCCATAGCGTGGATCGCACTCCAGCCCGCCTCCAGGTCAGGCAGCTCCTTGCCGTGCAGCAGCCGGGCAATCGTATGGATCGCCACCAGGCCCGAGCTGCTCATATAGTGCACATCGCCCAGGTCGAGAACCATGTCCCGCGCCCCGCCGTTCCACTCCCTCTGGGCCGTGGCGATCAGCTCCTGGTACGTGTGCGCGTCCAGGTCGCCGTGCGGCTGTAACACCGTCACCGCCACCCGCCCCTGCGTCTGATACGTCGTGATCTGCATATCTCCCCCTCCCGTTGTATTCCTGTAGTAACGACTCTAGTCGTTCCCCTCCAACCGTTTGATCAGCGACAGCTCGTTGCCGCCCTCCGGCATGACCCGATAGGCCATCTCATCCACCGACTGCCGGATTAGAAAAAGCCCCAGGCCGCCCAGCGGCCGCTCCTCCAGCGGCAGCGTCACATCGGGCAGCGGGTGGCGGGTCGGATCGAACAGCGGCGCCTCATCGCGCACCCGCACCGCCAGCCTATCCCCACCTCGCTCCACCCTGACCTGAATCATCCCCTCTCGGCCCTCATAGCCGTGGCAAATGACATTACACGCCGCCTCGTCGACGGCCAGCTCAAGGTCGCAGATCGCCTCTTCCCCGGCGCCCAATGCCGCCGCTTCCTCCCGGACAAAGCGGCGGATCTCGGCCAGGTTCTCCACGTGAGCAGCAACGAACAGGTCGGCCATTGTCAACCATAATAACCCAGGTTGGCCCCATCGTCAAATCCAACGGTTTGTCCCCCTCTCCCCTGTGGGGAGGCCGCTGTATGGTGCAGCGCGGAGCGATGCAGGGCTGGAGTGACCGCTGTGCAGTGACATAGATCCCCTTCAGGGGACAGCCCGAAGGGCAGCAGGGGCAGATCTTGTGCGATTCAATCGCAGCCGATCCTTGCATCCTCCCCCCTCCTGGTGTACAATAACCCCCATGGATCCACTCACCCTTGGCGGCCAGTACCAGATCGCCGACCCGGAGATCGACCTCCTGGGCCACGGCGGCATGGGCGATGTCTACCGCGGGCGCGACCTGCACACCGACCGGCCCGTCGCCGTCAAAGCCCTCAAGCCAGAAGTCGTCGCCGGTCATCCCTACCTCGTCGACCGCTTTGTCCGCGAAGGCGAGGCCCTCCGCCAGCTCGACCACCCCAACATTGTCAAAATGCTGGCCGCCGTCGAACAGGACGGCCGGCACTACCTGGTCATGGAGTATATCGGCGGCGGCTCCCTCCACGACCTGATCGAGCGCGAGGGGCGCATGCCGGTCAGCCGCGTCCTCGACATCGCTCTCGACCTGGCCGACGCCCTCACCCGCGCCCACCGGCTGGGCATCATCCACCGCGACCTGAAGCCGGCCAACGTCCTCCTCGACGAGGCCGGCGCGCCCCACCTGTCCGATTTCGGCGTCGCCCGCCTGCCGGCTGCCGTGACCCACGAAGCGTCAGAGCCGGGCCTGCTGGTCGGCACCGTCCACTATGTCAGCCCCGAGGCCTGTCACGGCCAGCCCCTCGACGCCCGGGCCGACATCTGGTCCTTTGGCGTCGTCCTGTATGAAATGCTCACCGCCGAGCGGCCCTTTGGCGGCGACAGCCTCATGGCCGTCCTCACCGCCATCCTCACCCAGCCGGCGCCCGACCTGGCCCAGCGCCGCCCCGACCTGCCCGACGCCCTGACCGACCTGATCTACCGCATGCTCGAAAAGGACCGCGAGCAGCGCATCCCCAGCATCCGCCTTGTCGGCGCCGAGCTTGAGGCGATCGCCACCGGCCGCGCCGCCGTCCCGGTCACGCCCGATACCCCGCCTCCGGCCCGCCCGGCCGGCCAGCGCCACAACCTGCCCGTCCAGCCCATTCCCTTCGTCGGCCGCCAGGCCGAGCTGGCCGAGCTCAACCGCCTCCTGGCCGACCCCTCCGTCCGCCTCATCACCGTCGCCGGCGCCGGGGGGATGGGCAAGACCCGTCTGGCCCTCGAAGCCGCTGCCCTCCATCTCGACCGGTTTGCCGACGGCGTCTACCTCGTGCCCCTGGCCCCCATCCCATCACCCGACGGCATGATCGCGGCCGTCGCCGAGGCCACCGGCCTGGACTTTAGCCAGGCCGATCCCTGCCGCCAGCTCCTCGACTACCTGCGGGCCAAGTCACTGCTCCTCATCCTCGACAACTTTGAGCACGTCGCCGACGGCGCCCCGTTGGTCGCCGACCTCCTGGCCGAAGCGCCCGGCCTCAAAATCGTGGCCACCTCTCGCGTCAGGCTCGATCTCCAGGGCGAGCACCTCTTCTACCTTGCCGGTATGGACCTGCCGGCGAGCGCAGCCGCGCCCGACATCCTCGACAACGCCGCCATCTGCCTTTTTCTCCAGGGCGCGCGGCGCGTCCGGCCCGGCTACCAGCCCGACGCCGCCGACCTGAAACAGATTGTCCGCATCTGCCGCCTGGTCGAGGGCATGCCCCTGGGCATCCTCCTGGCCGCCGCCTGGATCGAGATGCTCAGCCCGGCCGAGATCGCCGCCGAAGTCGCCCGCAGCTACGACTTTCTCGAAACCGGCCTGCGCGACCTGCCCGAGCGCCAGCGCTCCATGCGCGCCGTCTTTGAATACTCCTGGAACCTCCTCAGCGAGCGAGAGCGCGACATCTTCTCCAGCCTGTCGGTCTTTTGTTGCAGCTTTACCCGCGACGCAGCCCAACAGATCACCGGCGCCACCCTGCGCGAGCTGATGGCCCTTACTATGAAGTCGCTCCTCTACCGCACCCCCAACGGCCGCTACGAGGGCCACGGCATGTTACAGCAGTACGCCGCCGCCCGGCTCGACGCATCGCCCGATGGCGGCCGGGTCGTCCGCGACCGCTACGCCGCCTACTACCTCGACCTTTTCTCCGGCTGGCAGGCCGACCTGCACGGTCCTCGCCAGCAGGAGGCGCTGGCTGCCATCGACGCTGAGAGCGACAACATCCGCACCGCCTGGGCGTGGGCCGCCGAGCAGGGTCACGCGCACGCGGAGCGGTTGGGGTCGGTTATGGACAGCCTGGGGAGCTACTACACCTGGCGCGGCCGCTACGCCGACGGCGAGACCGCCTTCCGGCTGGCCGCCGGGCGCCTGGCCGAGCTGGGCGAGACGCTGCAGGTCCGGCTGCGGGCCAAAGCGCTGGCCTGGCAGAGCCTCTTTTGCCGGGCGCTGGGCCAGCACGAGTTGGACCGCCAACTGGGGCTCCAGGCCCTCACCTTGCTAGAGGGGGCGGAGGCAGCCGGGCAGGGTGACGACCTCCGCCCCGAAAAAGCCTTTGCCCACATGCAGGTGGGCATTGCCCTGACCCGCTCGGGTGATCACCGCGGCGCGCGCCGCCACTACGGCCAGAGCCTGGTCCTCTACCGGGCCCTGGATGACGCCGAGGGCACCGCCGAGGCCCTGTTTGGGCTGGGCTGGGTGGCTTCGCGCCTCAGCCAGTTCGACGAGGCCAGGCGCCTGCTTGAAGAGAGCCTGGCCATATGCCGCGCCAACGGCGACCTGCGGGGGGCTGCCGCGGCCCTCAGCCTGCTGGGCACCCTGGCCCTCGACCAGGGCCAGAGCGAGGAAGCCGTCCGCTTTGTAGAAGAGAGCGTCGCCATCCGTCGCCAGATCGGAGATCGGCCCGAAATCGCCACGGCTCTGGCCGATTGGGGTCGCATGCTAAATTATTCCGGCGATTTTGCTGCCAGCTACGATCAGTACCAAGAGGCCCTGGCCGTCTACCAGGACCTGGGCACCCGCACCCAGGTGGCCGGCGTCACCTCCTACCTGGCCAACAGCCAGTCTCACCTGGGCAACTATGACCAGGCCCGCAGCCTGGGCCAGACCGCACTGGCGCTGGCCCGCGAGGTAGGCGATCAGGGGATCATGGCCTATACCCTGTTCGCCGTCGGCGGAGTGATGCTGGCCGCCGGCGATCCGGCCGAAGCGCGCCGGCTGCTCGAGGAAGGGCTGAGCCTGTACCGGTCCGCCGGGCAAAAAGCACCTTTGGCCTCGTGCATGGGCATGTTAGGAGGAGCGCGCCACCGCCTGGGCGACCTGGCTGAGGCCCGGCCGCTGCTGCGCGATGCACTGCGCATTGCCGTGGAGGTCAAGGCCTTTGTGCCCAAGCTGGTGGCCCTGGCCCTGGCCGGCCGACTGCTGGCCGAGCATGGCCAGGTCGAAGAGGCCGCCGAGCTATGGGCGCTGCTGGCAGGCTATCCGTTTGTGGCCCAGTCGCACTGGTTTGCCGACGTCGCCGGCCGGCAGATCGCTGCCGCCGTTGAGGCCCTGCCACCCGATGTCGCTGCTGCCGCCCAGCTCCTGGGCCGCACCCGCGACCTCGACTCGGCCGCCGTCGAGGTGGCCGACGAGCTCGACCGCCAGATCGCGACGGCGGCTGTGACGTGGACCCCGCCGGCCAGGCGGGTTATGCAGGGACAAGCGTAGAGCTAAAGATCGTCCAGGATCACCACATCCAACACCGGCGACAGCCGCTCCAACAGCCGGTCGTCAGTCACGAACGCCGTTGCGCTGTGCACCAGGGCCGTCGCCGCCTGCAAGGCATCGGCCGGCCTGACCCGATAACGGGCGCGGAGCTGCGCCGCCCGGCGGGCCACCTCGCGCGTTACGTCGGCCACCGTCAGGTGTGGAAAGTGGACCAGCAGCGCTTCGTACTGGCGGGCAACCGCCCCCCGGTCGAGCTGCCAGGGGCGCACCGTCACCTCCATGATGGTGACCGTCGAGGTTATGGCCTGCCACCGCCCGGACTGGACCCCGGCCAGCAGTGCCTGGGTCAGGTGCAGATAGCGGGGATGGGCTTCCAGGTGGTAGATAAAAACCGGCGCGTCCAGGCCCACCACGGCGTGCCGGTCTAGTCGCTCGGCGATCTCCATGCTTCTCGCTCCTCGCGGAGATAGGCCGCCGTATCGAGGCCGGCCCACACCTCGCCGTGCAGCCCGGCCAGGTGCGCAACATAGTCTTCGGGGCAGGGTAGCAGGATCAACAGTCCGTCCTGCACGTCCACCAGCAGGCGGTCGCCCTTTTCGATCTCTAGTCGCTCGCGGGCGATCTTGGGCACCGCAATCTGGTACCGGCTGCTCACCTTGACCGCAACAGTTTGTTTCATTGCTGCTCCTTACAAAGCGATATCGTGTTTCTGCTTAGCAGTATAGCATCAAGCGGCCGAGGTGTCAACTCAGAGTCTCCCCTGTAGTAACGGCTTCAGTTGTTCCCTCCTACCCTCCCGCAGGTTCGGAAACCTGCGGGAGGATAGCCTTTAACCCTTCACCACCACCGGCAGGTAGACCCGGTACAGGCGCGTAGCGCCGTACCAGTAGCCTGAGCCCAGGCTGTGATCTGGGCTGTTGGCCGGGCCGATGGCAGACTGCCCCAACGTGCTGCGCACTATGTGGCCGGCCGAAGCCATAGCCGCCAAGATAGACACTGTTGGGGTGGATGTCGGCCCCGCGCACGTCGCCGGCGGTGAGGGCGTAGGGCACGCTCACCAGCTCCTGCCGGGGCGCCATCTCTGCCTCGCCCGCCAGAGTGATCCCCAGCCACAGGTCGCGGCCGTCGACCTACGTCGCGTCGATGGTGGTGACGGCTCCCAAGGTGACGTTGAACAGCCCTTTTTCGACGGCGACCGGCTGCGTCTCGCTCCACAGCGCCGCGGGGCCGGCCGGCGCGTCGTAAATGGCAAAAGTGATCTGATAGCCTCCGTCGCCCACCGGGCGGCCCAGGTCGTCGAGCAAGAGACCTTGATAGTTGAACAGAGAGGGAGCGCCGGCCTCGGGCCCGAAGGGTAGGCCCTACTCGCCGGCGGTGGTCAAGCCGGCGCCCGCCAGGGTCCCGGCCACGATGGCAGCCAATACCAAAACGAGCCTCTTTGCGTCCATCGCACGACTCCTTTCGTCAGCTACACGGGGGAAGAACGAACGCTTCGTCCGGCTGGCAGGACGGCTGTGAAATTGGGGTGCCGGCTCGCCTCCTTTCTGTCAAGACGAGACCTTCTCTTGTCCATGGCTGCTGCAAAGTCGCCCCTCCTCGGACTTTTACCCTTATCTCAGCACTCTCTGGGCGGTGGGGTGGCGGCTAGGTTGGGAGTGCGCGCAGCTTGGCGTGCTGGTCGAAGATGCGATCGAGTTCGTCGTTGCTTTTGATGGGCAGAACTTGGGCGCGGACGGTTGGGTCACCCAAGTCCAGGCGGTAGTAGTGGTCCTGGCCATCCGGCCCTCTTTTCTTCCGAATGAGCTCAATGCGGATGAACTGCGCCCAATGCTTCTCGGCAAACTGGGCCAGGCCGACGGCTTTGTCGGCGTTGTCATCTCGGGTTGGATCATGGGGTTCCAGTATATCGAAGCGGAATTTGTCGCCGTCCTTGCGGACGAGGTAGCTCCACACTTAACCGTGGTCATGAGCACCACTGCTGGACAAGGGCTTGAGTCGCCCTGGAGCGCTTGCCGCGCTTTTTGGGCGGAGCCCAACGT